>Ga0256358_1000232_pt1 | contig 7723 bp, 8 predicted proteins | sample MistaT_8_FD_189960 | JGI IMG/M metagenome (GOLD analysis project Ga0256358, IMG submission 189960) | Metatranscriptome of freshwater microbial communities from Mississippi River, Louisiana, United States - Miss_Colum_RepC_8h (Metagenome... | ecosystem: Environmental > Aquatic > Freshwater > River ... | reverse complement strand
GAGGAGGTCAAGATCTCCAAGCGCGCCGGCAGCTACGTCACGCTGCGCGACCTGATCGAGTGGACCAGCAAGGACGCGGTGCGTTTCTTTTTGCTCAGCCGCAAGCCCGACACGGAATACGTGTTCGACATTGACCTGGCCCTGGCGCAGAACAACGACAACCCGGTCTATTACGTGCAATACGCCCATGCCCGCATCTGTTCGGTGCTGGCCTCCTGGGGCGGTGAGGTGGCCACGCTGGCGCAGGCCGATCTGTCGGCACTGACCGGCCCGCAGGCGCAGGCCCTGATGCTCAAACTGGCGCAATACCCGCAAATGCTGAGCGCTGCCGCACAGGACTTTGCGCCGCACGATGTCACCTTCTACCTGCGTGATCTGGCGTCGCTCTACCACTCGTATTACGATGCCGAGCGCATTCTGGTGGACGATGAAAAAGTCCGTGCGGCGCGGCTGGCCTTGGTGGCCGCCACCGCGCAGGTACTGCACAATGGCCTGAAGGTGCTGGGCGTGTCGGCACCGACCAAAATGTGAACTTCAACCCATGAACAATCCTCGGTCCCAACGTGGCGGTACGCTCCTCGGCTTTGTGCTGGGGCTGGTGATCGGCCTGGCTGTGGCGCTCGGCGTGGCCATGTACGTGACCAAGGTGCCCACGCCGTTTTCCAACAAGAACCAGTCCCGCTCTGCCGAGCAGGATGCCGTGGAGAACCAGAAGAACAAGGACTGGAACCCCAACGGCGCCCTGCAGCCCAAGGCCGCCGCTTCGGCGCCCGAGCCCGGGGTGGTGACGCCCACACCCATGCCGGCCGTGGTGCCGGTGGAAACCGCCAAGCCCGAAGTCAAGCCGGCGGTGCAGGCAGACCCGCTGGGCGATCTGGCCAAGTCCAAGGCCGGACTGTCCACGCCACCGGCCAGCAACAGCGCGGCCGAGCCGTTCACCTACTTCATTCAGGTCGGGGCCTACCGCAGCATCGGCGAAGCCGAAGGCCAGAAAGCCCGCATGGCCCTGATGGGGCTGGACGCCAAGGTGTCCGAGCGCGAGCAGGCCGGCCGCACCGTCTACCGCGTGCGCCTGGGGCCGTTTGAAGACAAGGCTTCTGCCGAGCGACTGCACGCCAAGCTGGACGCCGGCAACGTCGAAAACACCATCGTCCGCATCCAGCGCTGAATTTTTGGAGAGTACTTTGATGAAACGCCGTCAATTTTCCGCCGCACTGTCTTTGCCGCTCTGGCTGGCCTCGGGCCTGGCCTGGGCGCAGCAGGCTTTCCGTGCCGGCAAGGATTACCAGACCCTGGAGCGTCCTGTGCCCACCGATGCCGGACCCGGCAAGGTCGAGCTGATCGAGTTCTTCTGGTACAGCTGCCCCCACTGCAACGCCTTTGAGCCCACTTTTGCCCAGTGGGTCAAAAATGCGCCCAAGGATGTTGTCGTGCGCCGCGTGCCGGTGGCTTTCCGTGACGACTTCGGGCCCCAGCAGCGCCTGTACTACACGCTCGAAGCCATGGGCTTGCTCGACACGGTGCACGCCAAGGTGTTCCATGCCGTGCATGTGGAGCGCCTGCCGCTCAACACCGATGCCCTGATCCAGGCCTGGATCGAGAAGCAGGGGGTGGATGGCAAGAAGTTTGCCGACACCTACAAGTCTTTCGGTGTGGCGGGCAAGGTCAAGCGCGCCGTGCAGCTGCAAAACGAATTCCGCGTCGAGGGTGTGCCCTCGCTGGGCATTGCCGGCCGTTATTACACCGACGGCTCCATGGCGGGCAATATGGACCGCGCCCTCAAGGTGGCCGAGTTCCTGATCGGTCAATCCCGCTGAATTGCCTGGCGACCTCTGGGGCCCGCCTGCTGGCGGGCTTTTTTTCGCCCGTGCGGCCAAGAACCGGGCTTGCCTCGGCCTACAATGGGGCGGATACAGCAAGATTCGTGCCCCATGAAGTTTTTCACCCCGTTTTTCACTGCTGCCCTGCTCGCGCTGGTGATGGGGGGGCACGCCGCGCATGCCGAAAAAGCCGACCGTGACAAACCCATGCAGGTGGAAGCCGACCGCATGCAGCACGACGAAGGCAAGCGGCTCACCCAGCTCAGCGGCAATGTGCATGCCACCAAGGGCACCCTGGTCATGCGCGCCGCCCGCATGGATGTGCAGCAGGACGACAAGGGCCAGCAGCAGGCCCGTTTCTGGGCCGAGGCCGGCCAGCGGGTCTTTTTCCGCCAAAAGCGTGAAGGTCTGGATGAATTCGTCGAAGGCGAAGCCAGCCAGGCCGAGTACGACAGCCGTCTGGATGCCATGACCCTGTCCGGAAATGCGGAGGTGCGCGTGCTGCGTGAAGGCCGCCTGGCCGACCAGATGCAGGGGCAGCGTATCGTCTACAACAACAGCACCGAAATTTTGACCATCGATGGCAAGCCGCAGGACTCTGGCGCTGCGGGTGGGCGGCAGCGTGTGCGTGCCGTGCTGGCCCCCAAGGCGGCGAGTTCGGCGCCTGCAGTCAGCGCGCCCGCCTTGCGCCCCAGCCCCAGTCTGGCGCCTGGAGGCAAGCCATGAGCGAAGTCTCCAGTCTGGAAGCCCGTCACCTGCGCAAGGCCTATGGCAGCCGCAAGGTGGTGCATGATGTGTCGGTGCAGGTGCGCAAGGGCGAGGTGGTCGGTCTGCTGGGCCCCAACGGGGCTGGCAAGACCACATCGTTTTACATGATCGTGGGCCTGGTGCGGGCCGACGGGGGTCAGATCCTGATCGATGGTCAGGACGTGACGCGCGCGCCCATGCACCAGCGCGCCAGGTTGGGCCTGTCCTATCTGCCGCAAGAGGCCTCCGTGTTTCGCAAGCTGTCGGTGGCCGACAACGTGCGCGCCATTCTGGAATTGCAGGAAGATGAAAACGGACGTCCGCTCGGGCGCAAGGCGATCGAGGAACAACTCGACCACCTGCTGGCCGACCTGCGGGTGGACCACCTGCGTGATTCGCCGTCGATCGCCCTGTCGGGCGGTGAGCGCCGCCGGGTGGAGATCGCCCGTGCGCTGGCCACGCAGCCGCGCTTCATTCTGCTGGACGAGCCTTTTGCCGGTATCGATCCGATCGCGGTGATCGAGATCCAGCGCATCATTGCCTTTCTCAAGCAGCGCGGCATCGGTGTGCTGATCACCGACCACAACGTGCGCGAGACGCTGGGCATCTGCGACCACGCCTACATCATCAGTGAAGGGCGTGTGCTGGCGCAGGGTACGCCCGATGTGATCATCGAGAACCCGGACGTGCGACGCGTCTACCTGGGCGAACACTTCAGGATGTGAACGCATGAGGCCCAGTCTTTCCCTGAAGATGTCGCAGCACCTGGCGCTGACGCCGCAGCTGCAACAGTCCATCAGGTTGCTTCAGCTCTCGACGCTGGAGTTGTCGCAGGAAATCGACCAGATGCTCGACGACAACCCCTTCCTGGAGCGCTCGGAAGAGGAAGCCCCCATCGAATCCCTGGGTCTGGGCACGCTGGACGCGCGCGTCAGTCTGGGCGACCGTGTGAGCGAGGCGGCGCAGGAGAGCAGCGCCGCCGATGACGCGCCCGAGTTCCGTGATGAAGCGGTGGAAGGCGTGGCCGAAAGCTGGGATGGCGACGGCAGCATGGACATGGCCCCGCACGAGGACGAGTGGGGCGGTGAGGCCAAGGCCCGCACCGGCAACAACGACGAAGAAACCGCGGATGCGGTCGAGCTCGCCCGCAGCCTGGGTTCGCTGACCGACCACCTGCACCGCCAGGCATTGGGCTTGCGGCTGTCCGAACTGGACCGCGCGGCCCTGCGCTTTCTGATCGAATCACTCAACGAAGACGGCTACCTCGAAGACAGTCTGCAAGAACTGGCCGCCAGCCTGGGCGGCACCGATGACCTGGAGCAGCTCGACGAACTGCTGCACCGCTTCACGGTGGCGCTGCGTCTGCTGCAGTCGCTTGAGCCCGTGGGGGTGGGCGCTTGCCACCTGGCCGAATGCCTGCAACTGCAGTGCCTCGATGCCCAGCGCCGTCACCCGGACGACCCCGAGGCGGGCTGGGCGCTGCAGCTGTGCAGCCAGCCCATGGAACTGCTGGCCAAGCGCGACATCAAGCGCCTGATGGCCCAGACCGGCCTGGTCGATGCCGAGGTGCGTGCAGCCCTGCAATTTGTCGCACGGCTCGAACCCAAACCCGGGCGCCCCTTTGTGCATGCCGAGCAGAACATCATCGTGCCCGATGTGCTGGTCACGCCGGTGCGCCGCGGCACGACGCCGCAGTTCCGTGTGCAGCTCAACCCGGACGTCATGCCCAAGCTGCGTGTGCACGATGTGTACGCCAATGCCTTGCGCGGCAGCAAGGGCGACAGTGCCGCCGGCCTGCAGCAGCGCCTGCAGGAGGCGCGCTGGTTCATCAAGAACATCCAGCAGCGCTTTGACACCATCCTGCGCGTGTCCAGCGCCATCGTCGAGCGGCAGAAAAATTTCCTGATCCACGGTGAACTGGCCATGCGGCCCCTGGTGCTGCGCGAGATTGCCGACGAGCTGGGCATGCACGAGTCGACCATCAGCCGTGTGACCACAGCCAAATACATGTCCACCCCGCAGGGCACCTTCGAGCTGAAATACTTTTTCGGCTCTGGCCTGGGCACGGAAAGCGGCAGCGCCGCGTCGAGCACGGCCGTGCGCGCCCTGATCAAGCAATTCGTGGCGGCCGAAAGCCCGGCCAAGCCGCTGTCTGACAACCAGATTTCCGAGATGCTCAAGGAGCAGGGCATCGACTGCGCGCGCCGCACCGTGGCCAAATACCGCGAGGCGCTCAAGATCGCGCCCGCCAACCTGCGCAAGGCGCTCTGAGAAAACGACGTGAATTCACTGCAACTGTTTCTGCCCTGCGCCGCAGGGGTCGAAGATTATCTGGCCGACGAGGTGCACCACCTCACGGGACTGACCGGCCATGACCTGCTCACCGGCCGTGGCGGTGTGGTGGTCAACGCGTCATGGCGTGATGCCATGCGCCTGAACCTGCACAGCCGCCTGGCGCAGCGGGTGCTGGTGCAGCTCTCGCACACGCCGTATCGCAGCGAGGCCGACCTCTACGAGGCGGCCAGCAATGTGGCCTGGGAGATCTGGTTCACCACCAAGCAGACCTTCAAGATCGAAATCACCGCGCAGCACAGCCCCTTGAAGAGCCTGAACTTTGCGGCGCTCAAGATCAAGGACGCCGTGGCCGACCGCTTCCGCGTCAAACGCGGCGAGCGACCCAGCGTGGAAACGCAGTGGCCCGATGCGCGCATCTACGCGCACCTCACGCGCGAGCACCTGACGCTCTACATCGACACCTCGGGCGAGCCGCTGTTCAAGCGCGGCTGGCGCACCGACAAGGGCGACGCTCCGCTCAAGGAAACCCTGGCCGCGGCCATGATCGCCGCCAGTGGCTGGGACGCCACGGTGCCCCTGTACGACCCCTGTTGCGGCAGCGGCACCATCCCGATCGAGGCGGCGCAGATCGCCTGCGGCATCGCGGCGGGCAGTCAACGTCGATTTGGCTTCGAGAAGCTGCTGCCTTTCCAGTCGCACGTCTGGCAGGGCCTGAAAGAAGAGGCGCGTGCCATGGAGCACCCGCCCACCGCGCCGGTGTTCGGCAGCGATGTGGCGCACCGCATGGTCGACTTTGCGCAGCGCAATGCCGAGCGCGCCGGTGTGGCCCGCGCCGTGCAGCTTCGCGGTGGCGACGCGTTGCAGCGCATGCCGCCCAGCGAGGTGCCGGGCATCATGCTGCTCAACCCGCCTTATGGCGAGCGCATCGCGGCGGCCGGTGTGGCAGGCCGTGGCCGCGACAACTTTGTGCCTGGTCTGCTGGCGGCAGCGCGCACTGGCCAGCCCCGCGAACACCGCGAACAGGTGCAGACCGACGACGGCGGAGACTTCTTTTTGCAGCTGTCGGCGCACTGGAAAAAGCACTTTGCTGGCTGGAGCGCCTGGATGCTCACGCCCGACCTGAAACTGCCCGGCCGCATGCGCCTGAAAGAGTCGCGCCGCGTGCCCATGTGGAACGGTCCGATCGAATGCCGCCTGTTCCGCTTCGATCTGGTAGCGGGCAGCGCCAGGCGCGATGCAGGTGAAACACCGTGACACCCAGGGTGCTCGACACCAACATCGTGCTGGACCTCTGGGTGTTTGATGACCCGGCCAGCGCGCCATTGCGCAGCGCCTTGCAGCAAGGTGCCGCCCGCTGGCTGGCGACCGCGCCCATGCGCGAAGAACTGGCCCGGGTGCTGGACTATCCGCACATCGCCCGACGTCTGAATGCGCGTGCCCTGACGGCCGAGACCGTGCTCGATCAATTTGATCGCCACGCCCAATTGCACCCCGAAGCCCCCAAGGCACCTTACACCTGCAAGGATGCCGACGACCAGAAATTCATCGACCTGGCCGTGCAACACGGTGCTGTCCTGCACAGCAAGGATGCGCAGGTGCTGTGCATGAAAAACCGCCTCGCCCGCTGCGGCGTGGCTTTGAACCCCTCGCTGCCCCTGTAGGAGCGCGCCCCCGCGCGCGAATGCCTTCGGCCGCAGGGGCGGCCTCCTACAATTCGCATACAACCCAAGGAAACACCATGACCGGCCTTGCTGCCACCGACTTCGACGCCCTCGACGACATCCTCGATGACCTGCGCACGCGCCACGACGAGACCCCGCAGTGGGAATTCTGCGAAGGCTTTCTGGCCGCGCTGGTCTGCTGCCGCCGCCGCATCGGCGCCGACGAATGGCTGCCGGTGCTGCTCGGGCTGGACGAAGGCGGCTCGTTTGCCAGTGACGCGCAGCGTGAGCAGTTCATGGCTTTGTGGGAGCGCCGCTTTGAAGAAGTGCGCACCGCGCTCGACACCGAGATCAATGCGCTGGACGAAGACAAGGCCTATGCGCCTGAAGTGATGGACGTGCGCGGCGCCATCGCCTCGCTGCCGCCCGAAGAGCGTGAAGAGGTCGAGGGCGAAGATATTCCATCCTTTGCGCAGGTCTGGGCGCTGGGTTTCATGTACGCCATCGAAAGCTGGCCCGAGGAATGGGACGCCCCCAAGGACAAGGAAGCCGCCAAGTGGCACGACCTGTCCTTGCAGGCGATTGTGGCCCTGACCGAAGACGACACCGACGAAGCCACGCTGTCGGCATTCGGTGAAGACGGCCCGCCCAGCGTGAGCGAAAACCGCCTCAATGCCTATGGCGAAGCCTTGTGGGCGGTGTACGACTTGCGCGAGATCTGGCGCAACATCGGCCCGCGCGTGCAGCAGGTCATCAAGGGCGATGTACCGGGCCGCAATGATCCGTGCAGCTGCGGCAGCGGCAAGAAATACAAGAAGTGCTGCGGCGCTTGATGATCGTCATTCGCGGGTCGGGCCAGGCTGCCGATACTCGCGTCCATGCCGCAAACCACTGACCTGCCCCTGTCGACCCTGGTGCGCATGACGCGTCCGGGCTTTCTGATCATCACGCTGGTGGGCTGCATGCTGGGCATGGCCACCGCCGACATGTGTGGGCACCCGCCCCATTTCTGGACGGCCCTGGCCACGGTGGTCCTCGCCGTCATGGCCCATGCAGCAGGCAACGTCCTCAACGATGTGCACGATGCGCTCAGCGGCGCCGATGCCGCCAACTACTCGGTTGGCTCGGTGAGCCTCACGGCGGCGATCACCAAGGCGCCGCTGACGGTGACGGGGGTGGTCGTAAACTCGCGTCTATTCG
>Ga0256358_1000220_pt1 | contig 7896 bp, 7 predicted proteins | sample MistaT_8_FD_189960 | JGI IMG/M metagenome (GOLD analysis project Ga0256358, IMG submission 189960) | Metatranscriptome of freshwater microbial communities from Mississippi River, Louisiana, United States - Miss_Colum_RepC_8h (Metagenome... | ecosystem: Environmental > Aquatic > Freshwater > River ... | reverse complement strand
CTGCGCGTCATCCTGCGCCATGCGGGCACCGTGCTGGTCGGCCAGCTGGCCGTCATGGCGTTTGGTGTGGCCGACACCATGATTGCGGGGCGCCACAGCCCTCAGGCACTGGCCACGCTGTCGCTGGCGTCATCCATTTACATCAGCGTCTATGTCGCGCTCAATGGACTGGTGCAAGCGCTGCTGCCCGTCTGGGCCGAGCTGCACGGCGCCGGCCGCAGCGCCGATCTGGGCAAATCGGTGCGACAGGCGCTGTACGTGTGCGCACTGGCCAGTCTGCTGGGCATCACGGCCCTGTGCTTTCCGGAACCCTGGCTGGCCTGGACAGATGTGCCGCCCGCCCTGTGGCCGCAGGTGCGCGAATACCTGCAGGTGCTGGCACTGGCCCTGGTGCCCTCGCTGCTGTTTCGGCTCTACGGCACCCTCAACCAGAGCCTGGGCCTGCCTCGGCTGGTGACCTGGCTGCAGGCCGGAGCGCTGCTGGTGAAGGTGCCGCTGTCGATGGTCCTGACCTTTGGGATGGGGGAGATGGCCGGGCTGGGCGTGGTCGGCTGCGCCTGGGCAACCCTGGCGGTCAATGCCCTCATGCTGCTGACCGGACTGTGGTTGCTGCGCACACAAGATATTTACCGCCCCTACCGCCTCTGGCAGCGGCTGGAAGCCCCCGACACCCCGCAGCTGCGCCGCTTTCTGGCCCTGGGCGTTCCGGCGGGGCTGTCGATCATGGTCGAGGTGACCTCTTTCACCATGATGGCGCTGTTCATCGCCCGTCTGGGCGAAGTGGCCCTGGCCAGCCACCAGATCGCCGCCAGCATGGCCGCCGTCCTCTACATGGTGCCACTGTCACTGGGCATCGCCACCAGTGCCCGCGCCGGCTACTGGATCGGGGCAGGCCAGACCACACGCGCCCGCAAGGCGGCCTACACCGGGCTGGCGCTGGCGGCTGGCCTGGCCGTGTTGTGCGCCGGGACGCTGGGACTCTCGCGCCACGGGCTGGCGGGCGCCTATGCCAGTGACCCGGCGGTGGCCTCGGCCGCGGCCGTCTGGCTGGGCTGGGTGGCCTGCTACCACCTGACCGATGCGCTGCAAGCGGTCTGCGTGTTCGTGCTGCGCTGCTGGCGCATCACGCTCTCACCGCTGTTGATCTACACCGCGTTGCTCTGGGGCATGGGCCTGTACGGCGGCTACTTGCTGGCCTACAAAGGCCTGGGCCCCTGGCCTGCCACCGCATCCGTCGAAAGTTTCTGGCTCACCAGCACCCTGGCTCTGGCGCTGGTCTCGCTGCTGTTCCTGGTCAGGCTGGAATGGGCCATGCGCCGCGCGCCCTCTCAGCCCTGAGTCAGACGGGCAGCGGGCAGCACCAACATGAAGGTTGAGCCTTCACCCAAACGACTTTCAATGCGCAAAGCACCGCCGTGGCGCTGCGCCACATGCTTGGTGATGGCCAGGCCCAGGCCGGTCCCGCCGGTTTCGCGCGAACGGCTGCGGTCCACGCGGTAAAACCGTTCCGACAACCTCGGAAGATGCTCAGGGGCGATGCCTGGCCCGGTATCGCGCACCGACAGCACCAGCTCTTGCCCCTGCTGCTGCCAAGCCACATCGATGCGTCCGCCCGCTGGCGTGTAGCGCACCGCATTGCTCACCAGGTTGGAAATGGCACTTTGCAGCTCGGACCGTGCACCCGACAGGGACCACGCAGGCGTGGGCGCGAAGTGCAGTTCATGAACCGCCTGACCGGTTTGCCCTTGCACGGCCGACAAGGCGCGTGCGTCCGTTTCGATCTGTGCCATCAAGACCGTCAGGTTCACCTGTTCGGACTGGCCAGGCAGGGGGCTGCCTTCGAGTTGAGACAACGTCAGCAAATCGCTCACCAGCGTCTGCATGCGGCTGGCCTGCACCGCCATCAGCCCCAGGTAATCCTGCTGTTGAGCGGGCGCCAGCGGCAGGCTCTGCAAGGTCTCGACGAAACCGGCCAGCACGGTCAGCGGTGTACGGATTTCGTGCGATACATTGGCCACGAAATCGCGGCGCATCTGGTCGGCCTGAATCTTGGAAGTGATGTCCCGCGTCAGCAGCAATTGCTGGCCATCGCCATAAGGGTAGAGCTGTACCGACAACTTGATGAGCTGGCTGATGGAGTCTGTACGCCCATCGATCTGAACCTCGTTGTCATGGCGATCCTGCTGAAAATAGCGTGCGAACACCGGATCACGCACCAGATGCACGACCTGCTGACCCAGATCCCTGCGGGCGTCGAGCCCCAAGTGCAGGCTCGCGGCGCTGTTGCACCACGCGATGCGGCCTTCAGGGTCCAGCAGCGTGACACCATTGGGTGAAGCCTGGATCGCATCCAGAAACTGCTGCAGGCGCTCTGCATGGGCCTGGACATTCTGTTCCTTCTGACGCAGCACGCGGCGGATGCGATCAGAAACCTCACGCCAAAGGCCGGCCAGGCGAGGAGGCTCCCCCTGAGGCCCACTGCGAAACCACACCTCCAGCCGGTGTGCATGCCAAAGCTGTTGCAAGCCCCAAAGAAGGCTGCCCGCCCAGGCCCCAGACATGACGGCCGACTCGCCAAAGCCCAGCCAGGCAACACCTGCGCCCAGCAGGCTCCAGAACAACAAACCCACAAGGTAAATGAACATGCTCAGGCCGAAGGTGATGCGGTCAACCGGTAACCGGCCCCGCGCACGGTCTCGATCATCTTGCCAGCCTCGCCCAGCGCTTCGCGCAGACGTTTGACGTGCACATCGACCGTGCGCTCTTCAATGTAGACATGGTCGCCCCAGACCTTGTCGAGCAATTGCCCCCGGCTGTGCACCCTTTCAGGGTTGCGCATCAGGTACTGCAGCAGCTTGAATTCGGTCGGACCCACCTTGAGCGGCTGGTCCTGCCAATTGACGCGGTAGGTATCCGCATCAAGATTCAGTCCCCCCACACTGACCACGCCACCCGATTGCTCGGGCGCACGGCGGCGCAGCACGGCACGGATGCGGGCCAGCAGTTCGCGCGGAGAAAAAGGCTTGACGATGTAGTCATCGGCCCCTGCATCCAGTCCGGCAATGCGGTCAGGCTCATCGCCTCTCGCGGTGATCATCAGGATCGGCACCTGTTGCGTGCGCGGGTGGCCTCGCCAGCGCCTGGCCAGGCTCAAACCACTCTCACCGGGCAGCATCCAGTCCAGCAAGATGACATCGGGCAGCACATCGTCCAGCTCTTTCTGGGCCGTAAGTGCATCCATCACCCACACCGGCTGAAAACCGTTGTGGCGCAGGTTCACCGCCATCAGCTCGGCAATTGCTGGCTCGTCCTCAACAATCAAAATCCTCGGCTGGTTTCTCATTTCACGGCAGATTCGATGTCGGCCATGGCCGTGTGGCGCACATCGGCACCCTTGACCACGTAGATGATGAATTCGGCAATGTTCTTGGCGTGGTCACCAATGCGCTCGATGGCCTTGGCCACGAACAGCAGATCGAGACTGGCTGAGATCGTGCGCGGGTCTTCCATCATGTAGGTCACCAGCTTGCGCAGGAAGCCGTCGAATTCGGCATCGATCAGATCGTCTTCCTTGAGGATGGTCAGCGCGGTCTGCACGTCCAGCCGCGCAAACGCGTCCAGCGCCTTGCGCAGCAGGCCCGAAGCCATGTCGGCTGAAATGCGCAGCTCCGACGCAGGCAGGGAACGGGTGATGCCCTGGTCCACGATCAACTTGACCATGCGGGCAATGCGCTCGGACTCGTCGCCCGCACGCTCCAGGTTGCCTGTGATCTTGGAGATTGCCATCAGCAGGCGCAGGTCACGCGCGGTGGGCTGGCGGCGGGCAATGATCGAAGACAGCTCCCGGTCAATGTCCACTTCCATGGCATTGACTTGCCTTTCGGTGGCGATGACCTGATCGGCGACTTCGACACTGAACTGGGAAAGTGCATACACCGCATGGCGGATCTGCGACTCCACCAGACCGCCCAACTCCAATACGCGTGAGGAAACACCAGAAAGTTCAGCGTCAAACTGGCTGGAAATGTGTTTGTCCATGGTGTGGCTCCTGGTAGATCAGCCGAAACGGCCCGTGATGTAGTCTTCGGTTTCCTGGCGATTGGGTTTCATGAAAATCTGTTCGGTCTGGCCGAACTCGATCAGCTCCCCCAGGTACATGTAAGCGGTGAAATCAGACACACGCGCCGCCTGCTGCATGTTGTGGGTCACAATGGCCACGGTGTAGTCCTTCTTGAGTTCGCCCACCAGTTCCTCAACCTTGGCCGTCGAGATCGGGTCCAGGGCGGAAGTCGGCTCGTCCAGCAGGATGACCTTGGGCTTGACCGCCACGGTGCGTGCAATGCACAGACGCTGCTGCTGACCGCCGGACAGCGACAAACCGCTCTGCCCAAGCTTGTCCTTGACCTCGGTCCAGATGGCCGCCTTGGACAAGGCCCACTCCACGCGGTCGTCCATCTCGGAGCGGCTCAGGTTTTCATAAAGCTTCACGCCAAATGCGATGTTGTCGTAGATGGACATCGGAAAAGGGGTCGGCTTCTGAAACACCATGCCCACACGGGCGCGCAGCAGGTTCAAGTCCTGCTTGGGGTCCAGGATGTTTTCACCGTACAGCTTGATCTGCCCTTCGGCGCGCTGGCCAGGGTAGAGGCTGTACATGCGGTTGAGGGTGCGAAGCAGGGTGGACTTGCCACAGCCCGAAGGGCCGATGAAGGCCGTGACTTTGTTTTCGGCAATGTCCAGGTTGATGCCCTTGAGGCCCTTGAAGGTGCCGTAAAAGAAATCCAGATCGCGGATTTCGATGGCGTTTTTGACGCCACTGGGGGCCAGTGCATTGGTCTTGTTCATGGTTCGTTCGCTCGGTTCGATTTCAGTGTGCGCTCTTTTCGCGGAAGAAGACACGGGCAATGATGTTGAGCACCAGCACCGTCAAGGTGATCAGCAGTGCGCCACCCCATGCCAACCGGATCCAGTTGTCGTAAGGGCTCATGGCAAACTGGAAAATCACCACTGGCAAGTTCGCCATTGGGGCGTTCATGTTGGTCGAGAAAAACTGGTTGTTCAACGCCGTGAACAGCAAAGGCGCCGTTTCACCGCTGATGCGCGCCAGCGCCAGCAGCAAACCGGTCATCACACCCGCGCGTGCAGCGCGCAGGGTCACAAACGTTGATACTTTCCAACGGGGTGCCCCGAGGGCAAAAGCGGCTTCGCGCAGGCTGCCGGGAACGAGCCGCAGCATGTTCTCCGTGGTGCGCACGACCACCGGAATGGCGATCAGAGACAAGGCGATCGATCCTGCCCATCCAGAAAAATGCTTGACCTGTGCAACATAGGCGGCATACACGAACAGTCCCAGCACGATGGAAGGCGCCGACAACATGATGTCCGTCACAAAACGCGTGAGGCTGGCGGTCTTGCTTTGGTCCCCGTATTCGGCCAGGTAGACCCCGGCAAAAATGCCGATGGGTGTACTGACGACTGCGGTAAAAATCACCATGAGCAGGCTGCCCACGATGGCATTGGCCAGACCACCGCCTTCCGTGCCTGGCGCGGGGGTGGATTCGGTGAACATGGCCCAGTCAATGGCGGCAAAGCCGTTCTTGAAAAGCACCGTCAAAATCCACAGCAGTACCAGCAGCCCCAGTGCCATGGCCCCCATGGACAAGGCCAGGCCTATGCGGTTGGTGATCTTGCGGCGTCGGTAAATGGCTTGATCCATGACGCACTCGCTTTCAGGTCTTGCTGCCCTTGGCTTTTTCGCCACGGGCAATCAGCAGTTTGGCCAGCGCCAGAACCACAAAGGTGATGACAAACAGCAGCAGGCCCAGGGCAAACAGCGCTGACATGTGCAGATCGGCCGCCTCACCAAACTCGTTGGCCAGCGTGGACGCGATGGATGAGCCTGGCGAAAAAAGCGAGCCTGTGATGCGCTGCGAGTTGCCGATCACGAAAGTGACCGCCATGGTCTCGCCCAGGGCGCGGCCCAGACCGAGCATGATGCCGCCGATCACCCCTTTTTGGGTGTAGGGCAGCACGATGTTGCGCACCACCTCCCAGGTGGTGCAGCCCAGGCCATAGGCAGACTCGCGCAACACCGGCGGAACGATCTCGAAAACATCGCGCATGACCGCGGCGATGAAGGGCAGGATCATGAACGCCAGCACGATGCCTGCAGCCAAAATACCGATGCCGTTCATGGCCCCGCCAAACAGCGCGCCAACGATGGGCATCTGTCCCAGCGTGGATTGCAAGGGTGGCTGCCCGTATTCGGCAAACAGCGGCGCAAAAATAAACAGGCCGAACATGCCGTAAATGATGGAAGGCACAGCGGCCAGCAGCTCAATGGCCGTGCCCAAAGGCCGACGCAAGGCCACGGGGCAGTTCTCGGTCAGGAACAGGGCGATGCCAAACGACAGGGGAACAGCGATCAGCAAAGCGATGGCGGCGCTGATCACGGTGCCAAAAATGGCGATGGCGGCACCGAACTCTTCATTGACGATGTCCCACTCCACACGCCAGATGAAGTTCAGACCAAACTTGGACAAGGCGGGCCAGGCCGAGATCACCAGAGACACGATGATGCCCATCAAGGCCACCAGCACCAGCATCGAAAACAGCCAGGTGACTTTGTGGAAGAAAAAATCCTGCAAGCGTTGGCGCTTGACCACCATCGTCACCCGCGCCTCAGAAGAAGCCGTCGGGGTTGGGGACATGTTCATGTCGATTCCTTGGGTGTAAGACATCCTCGGTTCTCATTCAAAAAGGCGGTCCCGACCATGCAAGCCGGGACTGCCACAGTGGAAACCTCGGACTCAGTGTTTGATCTGCGACCAGACTTTCTGACGGATCTGGGTCGTCAGCGCGTCCGGCAGGGGCACGTAATCCAGTTCGGAAGCCATCTGCTTGCCGTTCTTGAACGCCCAGTCAAAGAACTTGATGACTTCCTGCGAAGCAGCCTTGTCACCGGGTTCCTTGTACATCAGGATGAACGAAGCGGTGCTGATGGGCCAGCTGGTGGCGCCCTTGGCGTTCACCATGGAAATACCCATGCCCGGCACACTGAACCAGTCAGCGCCAGCCGCTGCAGCGGCGAAGGTCAGGTCATCGGGGCTGACGAACTTGCCATCGGCGTTTTGCAACTGCAGGAAGTTCATGTTGTTCTTCTTGACATAGGCGTATTCGACGTAACCGATGGCGCCCTTGACGCGGTTGACGTTGGCGGCCACGCCTTCGTTGCCCTTGCCACCTACAGAGGAAGCTGCAGGCCACTTGACGGCGGCGCCTTTGCCCACTTTTTCAGCCCAATCCTTGCTGATCGCGCTGAGGTAGTCGGTGAAGTTGAAGGTGGTGCCCGAACCGTCGGCGCGGTGCACCACGGTGATGGCCTGGTCAGGCAGGCTCTTGCCCGGATTGAGCGCCGCCAACTTGGCGTCGTTCCATTTGGCAATCGTGCCCATGTAGACCTCGGCCAGCACCGGACCGGAAATGCGCAGCTCACCGGGCTTGAAACCTTCCAGGTTCACCACAGGCACGGTGCCGCCAATGATGGCGGGAAACTGCACCATGCCGTCCTTGTCCAGCTCTTCACCCTTGACCGGCGCGTCCGATGCACCGAAGGCCACGGTTTTGGCACGGATTTGCTTGAGGCCACCGGAAGATCCAATCGACTGGTAGTTCAAACCGGTACCCGTCTGCTTTTTGTAAGCCTCAGCCCACTTGGCGTAGATGGGGTAAGGAAAAGTGGCGCCGGCACCCGTGATGTCTGCCGCAACAGCCGTCAGGGCTGCGGCTCCAAAGCCAACAGCGACCAAAAGGGATTTGAATTTCATGGAAAAGCTCCTGTTTGAAACACAAGTTAGGAATTCGGACCTGAACCACCTCATGCCGGCAGAAGCAGGG
>Ga0256358_1000213_pt1 | contig 7990 bp, 7 predicted proteins | sample MistaT_8_FD_189960 | JGI IMG/M metagenome (GOLD analysis project Ga0256358, IMG submission 189960) | Metatranscriptome of freshwater microbial communities from Mississippi River, Louisiana, United States - Miss_Colum_RepC_8h (Metagenome... | ecosystem: Environmental > Aquatic > Freshwater > River ... | reverse complement strand
TCACGGCGAACGCAGGACGCCCGGCACGGGGCGCGCCGCGGAATCCCAATGCGCCTCGAACCAGGGATCGCCGGCCAGCAGGGCATTCAACATGGGCAAGGCGTCCAGGCCCCAGAAAAGGTGTCCGCGGCACTCCAGCGTGGGCACTCCGAAGATGCCACGGCTCACCGCCTCATCGGTGAGCGCCCGCAAGCCTTCGCGCACGGCCGTCTGCTGGAGGTCGGTCTCGGGCTGCAAGCCGAGTTCGGCTGCGAGTGACGCCAGGCGGTCCGGTGCGACCGGGTCGCCACCGCCGCACCACACGTGGCGAAACACCAGCGCCACCTGATGACGATTGGGCAGGCCCGAAGGGCCGGCCACGGCCAGCAGCATCCGCAGGAGCGGCAGGGGATTGAAGGGATGCTGGGCCGGCAGGTCGATCGGGATGCCCAGGCGGTGGCCCAACCAGGCCACTTGGCGAAAGGTCCACTGGCGCTTGGGCTCGATCTCCGCAGGCCCTTTGTGACGGTGGTGCTTGAGCAGCGCGCCGAAAAGGATGGGCTTGTAATCGACGACCACCGAGTGGCCCGACAGGGCCTGTGGGAGTTGCTCGAAGGCGAGATGCGCGTAGGGCGAGACGGGATCGAACCAGAAGGTGATGGGCGTCATCGCTGGCATCTCCGCTCAGGCGACCCGCGTGTCCCCACGCCCTGGCTGAGGGCCCTGGAAACGATCGCCCAGGGCCATTCGCCGCTCCGGCAACAGCGCCCACACCTGGCGCTTGGCGGCATCGTCCAGCCCCGCCCAGGCGGCGATCTCCGGCAAGGTGCGGGCACAGCCCAGGCACCAGCCGGTCGCGTCGTCCATGCGACAGATGCTGCTGCAGGGACTGGGGACGCCGTCGGCGGAATTCGTGCTGAATCGACGGTCCGCGCTCATGACCGCTCCCGCTTGCCCAGCAAGGCACGGCCCGTACGCGACAGCACCGGCCGCCCCAAAGCCGCCGAAATACCCACGGCTGCATCGACCAGACGCTCGATGTCGATGCCGGTTTCAATGCCCAGTCCGTTCATCATGAACACCACGTCCTCGGTGGCCACGTTGCCGGTCGCGCCCTTGGCGTAGGGGCACCCCCCGAGGCCACCGACACTGCCGTCGAAAGTGGACACGCCCACCTCAAGGCTGGCGTAGATGTTGGCCAAGGCCTGTCCGTAGGTGTCGTGGAAATGCCCGCTCACCTCCTGCAGTGGAAAGTGCCGCAGCACGCGCTCGAAGGCAGCCTGCGTCTTGCGGGGCGTCCCAACCCCGATCGTGTCGCCCACGTAGCAATGGTCCACGCCGATCTGCTTGAGCAAGCCGGCCACACGCCCGACTTCGTCGGCGCTTACCTCGCCCTGATAGGGACAGCCCAAAGCACAGGAGATGGCACCACGCACCTTGTGGCCGGCGGCTCGGGCACCGGCGACCACGGGCGCGAATCGCTCGATGCTCTCCTCGATGCTGCAGTTGATGTTTCGTTGGCTGAAGGCCTCGGTGGCAGCGGCGAACACCACCACCTCATCGGGCCGCGTGGGCAGGGCGGCCTCCAGGCCCTTCAAATTGGGCACCAGAACCCCATAACGCACCCCCGGCTGGCGCTGAATGCCCGCCATCACCTCGGCGTTGTCGGCCATCTGAGGCACCCACTTGGGACTGACGAAACTCGTCACCTCGATTTCGCGCAGGCCGGCAGCCTGCAGGCGGTGCACCAACTCGATCTTGTGGGCAGCAGCAACCGGCTGCTTCTCGTTTTGCAAACCGTCGCGCGGGCCGACGTCCACCAGGGTGACGCGGCTGGGCAGGACACTCATGGAACCAACTCCTGGAAAACAGTCCGATTGTCTCGCAGCTGGCCTTGAGGCCCTTCAATACCCGCGCTGCCGGTCGACCCAGCCGCCGATCTGCGGCCACGGTGTTCCGCTTGCCGCCTGAGCGATCTTCGACACGATTTGCGCCACCGCATCGCTGCGCAGCGTGCGCGCCGAGGTGTGCGGGGTGAGGTGCACGCGGGGATGCGTCCAGAAGGGGTGGTCGCCCGGCAGCGGTTCCTGGCGAAAGACATCCAGCACGGCGGCGTCCAGATGGCCTTCGTCGAGCAAAGCCAAGAGATCACCGTCCACCAGGTGCGCGCCGCGCGCCACGTTGATCACCTGGGCACCGCGCGGCAGCAGGGACAAACGCTGGCGATCCAGGATGTTCTCGGTCTCGGGCGTGAGCGGCAGGAGGCAGGCCAGGCTGTGACTCTGGCGAAGAAAGTCCGGCAGGCCCGCCCACCCCACGTGGCTGTTCACGCCCGGTGGCAGATCACGCGGCAGCGTGCGGGTCCACACGTGCACCGCGTAATCGAATGCGCACAGTGCCTGCACCACGCGCCGGCCCAGCACTCCCATGCCCATCACGCCCACCGAATACGCCAGCCGATCCGGGGCCGGCGGCTGCTGCCACACCCGCTGGCGCTGCTGCGTCTCCAGACGGGCGAAGCCGCGGAAGTGCCGCATCACGGCGTGGCACACATATTCGGCCATCTGCACGCCCATGCCGGCATCCTCCAGGCGCACGATGGGCAGGCCGGGCGGAAGCTTCAGCCGCAGCAGCGCATCCACACCCGCCGCGGCATTGAACACACCACGGAGCTGAGGCTGCTCATCGAAGAAGCGCTGGGGGGGCGTCCACACCAGCGCGAAATCCGCTTCGGCCGGTGCACCAGGCTCCCAAACGGACAGCACCGCTTGCGGCAGTGTGCGGCGGAGCGCCTCCACCCACGGCGAGGGATCCACGCCCGGGCAGCAGAAGACCAGCCGCAAATCCGCCGTCCACTCGCTCACGCCAAGCGCACCAACGCCGCGCCCTCGGTGACCTGGTCACCGGGTGCATACAGCAGCTCCTCGATGACGCCCTCACGCGGGGCCACCAGCGTGTGCTCCATCTTCATGGCCTCCATCACCGCCACCGGCTGCCCGGCTTGGACCGACTGTCCCGCCTTGACCAGGAATGCGGTGACCTTGCCGGGCATGGGGGCCTTCAGGCCGCTGCCCTGCGCATCGGTCTGTCCGGCCTGGGCCATGGGGTCCACCCGGTGGAGCACCCGGGTCCCCAGGGGCGAGAACACCGCACGCTCGTCGCCATGCAGGAACACGGTGGCACGGTGGCGGGCACCGGCCCAGGTGAACGACATCGTCACGGCCCATCCCGCCTCGCCCCTCAAGGGCTGAACCTCATCCACCGTTCCCGTCAGGCGGTGGAAGGCCGAATCGGGCAGCGATGCGCCGCCTGGGCCGGGGTTTGCACCGGACGGAGCGCCATCCAGGTGAACTTGGAGCGAGCGTCCATCCGGGGTTTGAAGGATCTGCGCCACCAGGGACGTCTCGCCCTCGGTGAAGGCCAGCGGCCGGGTTGCCGCTCCGTGCAGGCGCCAGCCATCGCGCTTCGACCAGGGGTCGGGTGACACCAGGGACTGCTCCATGTGGCCCTCGGCCAGCGCCACCGCGGCCACCGCGGCATCCAGCGGGAGCTCCGATGGAGCGAACAAGGTCGCCCGCTCCCGTTCGATCAGGGCCGTGTCCAGGTCCGCCTGCGCGAAAGAAGGGCATTGCACGGCACGGCGCAGGAAGGCCACATTCGTGTGCAGCCCTGCGATCTGCGTCTGTGTGAGCGCTGCTTCCAAACGCGCCCGTGCCTGCGCACGGTCTTCACCCCAAACGATCAGCTTGGCGATCATCGAATCGTAGTGCGGGCTGATGGCGTCGCCCTCTCCCACCCCTGCATCCACCCGGGGCAGCCGGTCGGACCGCTCAAAGCGCACGTGCTCGGGCCAGCGCAATCCCTGCAGCCTCCCGGTGGCCGGCAGGAATCCGGCCTCGGGGTTTTCGGCGCAGATGCGCGCCTCGATGGCATGACCTCGGCGCTGCAGTTGCGCCTGCTTCAGGGGCAGCGGCTCACCCGCGGCCACGCGAAGTTGCCACTCGACCAGATCCAGCCCGGTGATGGCCTCGGTGACCGGATGCTCGACCTGCAGCCGGGTGTTCATCTCCATGAAATAGAACCGCAGGTCGCCGTCCGACGTGGGCTCAGCGATGAACTCCACGGTGCCGGCACCCACATAACCCACCGCCTGCGCCGCGGCCACCGCCGCCGCGCCCATCTCGGCCCGCCGCACTTCAGACAGGCCTGGCGCCGGCGCTTCCTCCAGCACCTTCTGATGACGGCGCTGCACCGAACAGTCGCGCTCGAACAGATAGACGCAGTGACCCTGGGTGTCCGCAAACACCTGGATCTCGATGTGGCGGGGTCGTGTGACATAGCGCTCGACCAGCACGTGGTCGTCGCCAAAGCTCGCGCGAGCCTCCCGCTGACAGGAAGCCAAAGCGGCGGCAAAGTCTTCGCTGCGATCCACCCGCCGCATCCCCTTGCCACCGCCGCCCGCGCTGGCCTTGATCAGCACCGGGTAGCCCATGGCATCGGCCTGACCCTGCAAGTAAGCCGGGTCGTTGTTGTCGCCGTGGTAACCGGGTACCAAGGGCACACCTGCCCGCTCCATCAGGGCCTTGGCCGCCGCCTTGCTGCCCATGGCCGCGATGGCGGACGCCGGTGGTCCGATGAACACCAACCCTGCCTGGGCACAGGCTTCGGCGAATGCCTCGTTTTCCGACAAAAAGCCATAGCCCGGGTGGATGGCTTGCGCACCCGTGGACAAAGCCGCCTCGATGATGCGCGGCCACCGCAGGTAGCTGTCGGCTGGCGCGCACCCCCCCAGCGCCACGGCTTCGTCACAGGCCGCCACATGCGCCGCGTGGGCATCCGCGTCGGAGTACACGGCCACGGTCTTCACACCCAGCCGGCGCGCCGTCGCGGCCACTCGGCAGGCGATCTCTCCCCGGTTGGCGATCAAGACCTTAGAGAACATCACACCCCCAGATGGGCCATGGACGGGGCTCAATTGGCCTTGGCGCACGCCAGCTCCCCCTCCGTGCTGCAGCGCATGCCCAGGCGCTGCAGCAACGCACGGTCGCGCTCGGCCTGCGGGTTGCCTGTCGTCAGCAGCCTGTCACCGTAGAACATGGAATTGGCGCCCGCGAGGAAGCACAGGGACTGCAGGGACTCCGGCATCTCCTCGCGTCCGGCCGACAGGCGCACCATGGCGCGCGGCATCGTGATGCGGGCCACTGCGATCGTGCGCACGAACTCGAAGGGGTCGAGTGCCGCGGTGCCGGCCAGGGGGGTGCCCTCCACCTGCACGAGATTGTTGATCGGGACCGACTCTGGGTAAGGGTTCAAATTGGCCAATTGAACGATCAGCCCGGCGCGTTGGCGGCGGGTCTCACCCATGCCCACGATACCGCCGCTGCAAACCTTCATGCCGGCATCGCGAACCCGGTCCAGCGTTTCCAGGCGGTCCTGGTAGGTTCGGGTGGTGATGATCTGGCCGTAGAACTCCGGGGCGGTGTCCAGGTTGTGGTTGTAGTAGTCCAGGCCCGCATGGCGCAATTGCTGGGCCTGTTCGTCGGCCAACATGCCGGCGGTCAGGCAGGTCTCCAAGCCCATGGCCTTCACGCCGCTGATCATCTCGCTGATCTGTTCAATGTGCCGGTCTTTGGGCGAGCGCCAGGCCGCACCCATGCAGAAGCGGGTGGCGCCGCTGTCCTTGGCCGCACGGGCCGCCGCCAACACCTCCTCCAAGGGCAGCAGCTTTTCGGCCTTCACGCCCGTGTCGAAGTGCGCAGACTGCGGGCAGTACTTGCAGTCCTCCTCGCAGCCACCCGTCTTGATGGACAGGAGTGTGGACAGTTGCACGGCATTGGCATCAAAGTGCTCGCGGTGCACGGCCTGCGCACGAAACAAGAGGTCATTGAAGGGCAGATCGAAGAGCGCCGTCACCGCATCCACCGTCCACGGATGGGCGCTGCGGCGCCGTGCATCGGTGGCCGGCAGGGTCTCGCGAACCGGATGGGCCGCGGCGGCAGACGATGCGATGGGAAGCGGGATGGTCATGATGGGTCCACGGTCGAGGGTTCAAGGCAGCCAGGGCGCCGGCGTCTTCTCCAAGAAACTGCGAATGCCTTCGCGGCCTTCTTCGCTGACGCGGATGTCGGCGATCCGGCGTGCAGTATCGGCCCTGAGCTCGGCCGTGAGCGGGTGACCGGCCACATCCTGGACCAGCTGCTTGCAGGCTCTCACCGCAGCCGGGGCGTTCTGGACCAGTTGTGCAACCAGCGCCTCCACAGCGGCGTCCAGGCGCTCGGGCTCCACGCACTCGTGCACAAAACCCAGGCGGTGCGCCTCCTCGGCACTGAAGCGCTCGGCGGTGATGAAGTAGCGCCGCGCAGCCTGTTCGCCCAACGCCCTGACCACATAAGGGCCTATGGTGGCCGGCAAGAGGCCGAGACGGGCTTCGCTGAGGCAGAAGTGGGCGCCTCGAGCGGCCACCAGCACGTCACACACCGCCGCCAGACCCACACCGCCGGCGTAGCAGTCACCGTGCACGCGCCCCACCACCGGCACGGGGCAGCTGTAGATGGCAAAGAGCATGTCTGCCAGGGCCTGTGCATCGGCTCGATTACCTTCCCAGTCGTAGGCCGCCATCGCCTTCATCCAGTTCAGGTCCGCGCCAGCGCAGAAGGCCTTGCCGCGACCGCCCAGGACAATGCACCGCAGCGCAGGGTCGGAACCCAGCTCCCGAAACGCCCGGCTGAGTTCAGCGATCAAGGCGTCGTTGAACGCGTTGCGCACATCGGGACGGCTGAGCCAGACCTCGGCGGTGTGGGTGGACGGGCGAAGGATTTCCAGCATCTTGGGGCTCCTGCGCTACATCCGGAACACGCCGAACTGCGGTTTCTCGGGGATGAGCTGGTTGAGTGCCGCGCTGATACCCAGTGCGAGAACCCGACGGGTGTCGACTGGATCGATGACGCCGTCGTCCCACAACCGGGCACTGGAATAGTAGGGGTGCGACTGGCGGCCGAATTGGTCCAGGATGGGCTGCTTGATCGCCGCTTCTTCATCGGCACTCATGGTGTGGCCCTTGGCTGCCAGGGCGTCCTTGCGCACGGTGGCCAACACGCCGGCAGCCTGTTCACCGCCCATCACACAAATGCGCGCGTTGGGCCACATCCAGAGCTGGCGCGGCGAATAAGCGCGGCCGCACATGCCGTAATTGCCTGCTCCATAGCTGCCGCCGATGATCACGGTGAACTTTGGAACGGTGGCGGTGGCCACGGCGGTCACCATCTTGGCGCCGTGGCGCGCAATGCCTTCGCTTTCGTACTTGCGGCCCACCATGAAGCCGGTGATGTTCTGGAGAAACACCAGGGGCACGCGGCGCTGGCAGCACAGTTCGATGAAGTGCGCGCCCTTGACTGCACTCTCGGAAAAGAGCACGCCGTTGTTGGCCACGATGCCCACGGGCATGCCCTCGATGTGCGCGAAACCACACACCAGGGTGGTGCCGAAGCGGGCTTTGAACTCGTCGAACACCGACCCGTCCACGATCCGGGCGATGATCTCGCGCACGTCATACGGCTTGCGCGCATCGCTGGGAATCACACCGTACAGCTCCGAGGGATCTAGCTGGGGCGGCTGCGCAGGCAGCATTCGCAGCTGCTCGGGCTTCTTCCAGTTGAGGTTGGCCACGACTTGGCGGGCGATCGACAGCGCGTGTAGGTCGTTTTCGGCCAGGTGGTCCGCCACACCGGACAGACGCGTGTGCACATCGCCGCCGCCCAGGTCTTCGGCACTCACCACCTCGCCGATGGCCGCCTTCACCAGCGGCGGGCCGGCCAGGAAGATGGTGCCCTGGTTCTTCACGATGATGGTTTCGTCGCTCATGGCCGGCACATAGGCACCGCCGGCCGTGCAGGAGCCCATCACCACCGCAATCTGCGGGATGCCCTGCGCGCTCATATGGGCCTGGTTGTAGAAGATGCGGCCGAAGTGGTCGCGGTCGGGGAACACCTCGTCCTGGTTGGGCAGGTTCGCG
>Ga0256358_1000205_pt1 | contig 8056 bp, 6 predicted proteins | sample MistaT_8_FD_189960 | JGI IMG/M metagenome (GOLD analysis project Ga0256358, IMG submission 189960) | Metatranscriptome of freshwater microbial communities from Mississippi River, Louisiana, United States - Miss_Colum_RepC_8h (Metagenome... | ecosystem: Environmental > Aquatic > Freshwater > River ... | reverse complement strand
CTCCAGCCCAGCGCAAGGTTCACCGCGCTGAGGCCCACCACCTCGATCCGGTGGTCATGATCGGCAACGACGGACTGACGGCTGCCGTCGTGAAAGAAGCCGATGCCGCCCTCAATGCCCACGGCCTCATCAAGATCCGCGTGCTCGGCGATGACCGCACTGCCCGCGAAGACATGTACATGCAGATGGCTGACCAGCTCAATGCAGCGCCCATCCAGCACATCGGCAAACTGCTGGTGCTGTGGCGGCCACAGCCCCAAAAGGAAAAGGCCGTTGACGAGGACCGCAAACCCGGTCCACGCGAATTCAAGGTGCTCAAGTTCAGCAAACGCGGCGGCCAGAAGCCCGAAGTCAAGCATGTGAAAGTGCTGGGCAACCAGCGCCTGACCTCGGGTGGCCAGATCAAACGCGCCAAACCCAAGCAGAAATCGGTCAAAAAACGCCAGCAGGGCTGAACATGGGCACCCGCGCAGCCAGCCCCCAGCGTTACGTCATCTGTATGAAATGGGGCACCAAATACGGCCCCGAATACGTCAACCGGCTCCATGCCATGGTCAAGCGGCACCTCACGCTGGACTTCCAGATGGTGTGCCTGACCGATGACGCCACAGGCATTCACCCAGACGTACGCTGCCTGCCGATCCCCACGCTGGATCTGCCCCCCGGCAGCCCCGAGCGCGGCTGGACCAAGCTGGTAACCTTTGCCGAAGACCTCCACGGCCTCAAGGGCACAGCCCTGTTCCTGGACGTGGATGTGGTCATCGTCGGCAGCATGGATGGCTTTTTTGAGCAACCCGGCCGCTTCCTGATCATCAAGGATTACGACCGTTTCTGGAATCCTGGGCGCATCACGGGCAATTCGTCGGTGTACCGCTTCGAGCTGGGTGCACACCCCGATGTTCTGGCCAATTTCCGGAAAAACTTCGACACCATCCGCCAGCGCTTTCGCAACGAGCAGTCCTACCTGTCTGACTACATGAACCGCCAGGGCTTGCTGGCTTACTGGCCCAAGGCCTGGTGCCCGAGTTTCAAATACAACTGCATTCCGGCCTGGCCAAGCAATTTCTGGAAGGCCCCGTTTGTTCCGCAGGATGCCCGTGTGGTCATCTTTCACGGGGAATGCAACCCACCCGATGCACTGGCGGGACGCCGCAACCGGCGTTTTCGTTTCATCCAGCCAGCCACCTGGGTGGCCGAACACTGGCATGAATGACCCCTGGCCCGGCTTGACCGGGCCATCGGTTTTTTACTGGTAGGAAACGGCCACGATCTCGTAGCGGCGCACGCCGCCGGGGGCCTGCACTTCGGCCACATCGCCCTCTTCCTTGCCAATCAGGGCGCGCGCAATCGGGCTGCTGATGTTGATCAGGCCCAGCTTGAGGTCGGCTTCGTCTTCGCCCACGATCTGGTATTTGACCTGGTCACCGCTGTCTTCGTCTTCCAGCTCCACCGTAGCTCCAAACACCACGCGCCCACCGGCGTCCACGCTCGCGGGATCGATGATCTGTGCGGCCGAGAGCTTGCCCTCGATTTCCTGAATGCGACCCTCGATGAAACCCTGACGGTCTTTGGCGGCATCGTATTCGGCGTTTTCGCTCAGGTCGCCCTGGGCACGCGCTTCGGCAATGGCCTGGATCACGGCGGGGCGATCCACGGTTTTGAGGCGGTGCAGCTCTTCCTTGAGCTTTTCGGCACCGCGCTTGGTGATCGGGATGGTGGACATCGGTCTCTCTCCAAAAACAAACCGCCGAGGCAGCCTCGGCGGTGGTTGGGCCGCAGGGTACCGCGGCCCAGGGGGTTAAAACACTCAGGCCGTGGCCAGCTGGGCGTGCATTTCCTGCACGGAAATAACGTCCAGGTTGTCCATGCTCTTCATGCCCTGCACGGCCGCTTCCGCGCCGGCAATGGTGGTGAAGGTGGTCACGCGCGCCAGCAAGGCCGACGTGCGGATGTGACGGGAGTCGGCGATCGCATTGCGGCGCTCTTCCACCGTGTTGATGACCATGGCCACTTCGTTGTTCTTGATCATGTCCACGATGTTGGGACGGCCTTCGGTCACTTTGTTGACCTGGGCCACCGGCACACCGGCTTCGGCAATGGCGGCGGCCGTGCCCTTGGTGGCAATCAGCTCAAAGCCCAAAGCCACCAGTTCACGCGCCACATTGACCGCACGGGCCTTGTCGCCATTCTTCACCGTCAGGAAGACCTTGCCCGAGCGCGGCAGCTTGGTGCCCGCACCCAGCTGGCTCTTGACGAAGGCTTCGCCAAAGGTCTTGCCCACGCCCATCACCTCGCCAGTGGACTTCATCTCGGGGCCGAGGATGGTGTCCACGCCCGGAAACTTCACGAACGGGAAAACAGCCTCCTTCACGCTGAAGTACGGGGGCGTCACTTCCTTGGTGATGCCTTGCTGCGCCAGGGTCTGGCCGGCCATGCAACGTGCTGCCACCTTGGCCAGCTGGATGCCGGTGGCCTTGGACACGTAAGGCACGGTGCGCGAGGCACGCGGGTTCACTTCGAGCACGTAAATGACGTCCTTGCCGCCCACATGCTGGATAGCAAACTGCACGTTCATCAGACCCACCACGTTCAGGGCACCGGCCATGGCAGCCGACTGGCGCTTGAGTTCGGCCACGGTCTCGCTGGAGAGCGAGTACGGCGGCAGCGAACAGGCAGAGTCACCGCTGTGCACACCGGCTTGCTCGATGTGTTCCATCACGCCACCGATGAAGGTCTTGCCCGCGGGATCGCGCAGGCAGTCCACATCGCACTCGATGGCGTCGTTCAGGAAGCGGTCCAGCAGCACGGGGGAATCGTTGGACACCTTGACGGCTTCGCGCATGTAGCGCTCCAGATCGCGCTGCTCGTGCACGATTTCCATGGCGCGACCGCCCAGCACATAGCTGGGGCGCACCACCAGCGGGTAACCCAGTTCGGCGGCGCGCTCCAGGGCTTCGGCTTCGGTACGGGCCGTGGCATTGGGCGGCTGGCGCAGACCAAGTTCCTGCAGCAGTTTCTGGAAACGCTCGCGGTCTTCGGCGGCGTCGATCATGTCGGGGCTGGTGCCGATGATCGGCACACCAGCGGCTTCCAGGCCGAGCGCGAGCTTCAGAGGCGTCTGGCCACCGTACTGCACGATCACGCCGGTCGGCTTTTCCTTGTCCACGATTTCGAGCACGTCTTCGAGCGTCAGCGGCTCGAAATAGAGGCGGTCCGAAGTGTCGTAGTCGGTGGACACGGTCTCGGGGTTGCAGTTGACCATGATGGTCTCGTAGCCGTCTTCGCGCATGGCGAGTGCGGCGTGCACGCAGCAGTAGTCAAACTCGATGCCTTGACCGATGCGGTTCGGGCCACCGCCCAGCACCATGATCTTTTTCTTGTCGGTGGGTTCGGCCTCGCACTCCTCGTCGTAGCTGGAGTACATGTAGGCCGTGTCGGTCGCGAATTCGGCGGCGCAGGTGTCCACGCGCTTGTACACGGGACGGATGTTCAGCGCATGGCGGCGGGCACGGACTTCACCTTCGGTGCTCTTGAGCAGCTTGGCCAGTCGGCGATCCGAGAAACCCTTTTTCTTGAGCGTGCGCAGCTCGTCAGCGCTCAGGTCGCTGAGGCGATGGCGCTCCAGTTCCAGCTCGATCTTCACAATCTCTTCGATCTGGATCAGGAACCAGCGGTCGATCTTGGTCAGCGCGAAGACATCTTCCACGCTCATGCCCTGGGCAAACGCATCGCCCACGTACCAGATGCGCTCGGGGCCGGGGGTACCCAACTCTTTTTCGAGCACTTCGCGGTCCTGGGTCTTCTCGTTCATGCCGTCCACGCCGACTTCCAGGCCACGCAGGGCTTTCTGGAAGGACTCCTGGAAGGTGCGACCCATGGCCATCACCTCGCCCACCGACTTCATCTGGGTGGTCAGGCGGTTGTCGGCGGTCGGGAATTTCTCGAAGGCAAAACGCGGGATCTTGGTCACCACGTAATCGATCGAGGGCTCGAACGATGCGGGCGTGGCGCCACCGGTGATGTCGTTGCGCAGTTCGTCGAGCGTGTAACCCACGGCCAGCTTGGCCGCAACCTTGGCGATCGGGAAACCCGTGGCCTTGGAGGCCAGTGCCGACGAACGCGAGACGCGCGGATTCATCTCGATGACGATCATGCGACCGTCTTTCGGGTTGATCGAGAACTGCACGTTGGAGCCGCCCGTGTCCACACCGATCTCGCGCAGCACTGCCAGCGAGGCGTTGCGCATGATCTGGTATTCCTTGTCGGTCAGCGTTTGGGCCGGTGCCACGGTGATGGAGTCACCGGTGTGCACGCCCATCGGGTCCAGGTTTTCGATCGAGCAGACGATGATGCAGTTGTCGGCCTTGTCGCGCACAACCTCCATCTCGTACTCTTTCCAGCCCACGAGCGACTCTTCGATCAGCAGCTCGTTGGTCGGCGAAGCTTCCAGACCGCGCTTGCAGATGGTCTCGAATTCTTCGGCGTTGTAAGCAATGCCGCCACCCGTGCCGCCCAGTGTGAAGCTGGGACGGATCACGACGGGGAAGCCCACGGTCTTTTGCACCGCCCAGGCTTCGTCCATGCTGTGGGCGATGCCCGAGCGTGCCGAACCCAGACCGATCTTGGTCATGGCGTTCTTGAACTTTTGGCGGTCTTCGGCCTTGTCGATGGCCTCTGGCGTGGCCCCGATCAGCTCGACCTTGTACTTGTCGAGCACGCCGTGGTGCCACAGGTCAAGTGCGCAATTGAGCGCGGTCTGGCCGCCCATGGTCGGCAGGATCGCGTCCGGACGCTCCTTGGCGATGATCTTTTCGACCGTCTGCCAGGTGATCGGCTCGATGTAGGTCACATCGGCCGTGGCCGGGTCGGTCATGATCGTGGCGGGGTTGCTGTTGATCAGGATGACTTTGTAGCCCTCTTCACGCAGGGCCTTGCAGGCCTGCACGCCGGAGTAGTCGAACTCGCAGGCCTGGCCGATGATGATCGGGCCGGCGCCGATGATGAGGATGCTTTTCAGGTCGGTGCGCTTTGGCATTATTTTTTCTCCTGGGCCGTGGCCATCAATGCCGTGAAGCGGTCAAACAGGTAGGCGATGTCGTGCGGGCCGGGCGACGCTTCGGGGTGACCCTGGAAGCAGAACGCAGGCTTGTCGGTGCGGGCCAGGCCCTGCAGCGTGCCGTCAAACAGCGACACGTGGGTGGCGCGCAGGTTGGCGGGCAGCGACTTTTCGTCCACGGCAAAACCGTGGTTCTGGCTGGTGATGCTGACACGGCCGTTGTCCAGGTCCTTGACCGGGTGGTTGGCACCGTGGTGGCCGAACTTCATCTTGAAGGTCTTGGCGCCAGACGCCAGGGCCATGATCTGGTGACCCAGGCAGATGCCAAAGGTCGGGATGCCGGTTTCGATCAGTTCGCGGGCAGCGGCAATGGCGTAGTCGCAAGGCTCCGGATCGCCAGGGCCGTTGGACAGGAAGATGCCATCGGGCTGGTGCTTGAGCACTTCAGCGGCGGGCGTCTTGGCCGGGACCACGGTGACCTTGCAGCCGCGCTCGGCCAGCATGCGCAGGATGTTTTTCTTCACGCCGAAGTCGTAGGCCACGACGTGGAATTTGGGCGCAGTCTGCGTGCCATAACCGGACTCCAGTTTCCACTCGGTCTGGGTCCACTCGTAACCCTGGGCCACAGTCACTTTCTGGGCCAGGTCCAGACCGGCCATGCTTGGCGCGGCCTTGGCGGCGGCAATGGCCTGGTCGATCAGCGCCTGCGTGACCTTCTCGCCAGCGGCCAGACCGATGATGGCGCCGTTCTGGGCGCCCTGGGTGCGCAGCACGCGGGTCAGCTTGCGGGTATCGATGTTGGCGATCGACACGGTGCCGCTGGCCTTGAGGTAGTCCGACAAGGACTGGCTGGAGCGGAAGTTGGATGCCAGCAAAGGCAGGTCCTTGATGATCAGGCCTGCGGCATGGACCTTGTCGGCTTCAATGTCCTCGACGTTGACGCCATAGTTGCCGATGTGCGGGTACGTCAGGGTGACGATCTGCTGGCAGTAGCTGGGGTCGGTGAGGATTTCCTGGTAACCGACGATGGAGGTGTTGAACACCACCTCACCGACGGTGGAGCCAGTGGCTCCGATGGAATTGCCGATAAAGACCGTGCCGTCTGCAAGCGCCAGGATGGCGGGCGGGAAGGTTCCCTGAAGAGACAAAAGCACTGGGTTCTCCGGTTGGGTTCGGGTACGCCTCAGCGCTCAGAACACAAAAGTGTTGTGTTTGGCTGCTTGTTCGAGGGGAAAAGACCTGGCTGGGCTGGTGCGTACGGGGTTGATGCGGGAAAGCCTCCCATTATAGCCCGTCAGGCTGTGTTGGACCTCGCGGCATGTGCCAAAAATCCGGTGAGCAGGCGTGAGATCAGCTCACAACGCTGCGGTGGCACTGGCGTGCAGGCAAATGGCAGCGGCGGTGGCCACGTTCAGTGACTCTTCCCCTCCCGGCTGGGCAATGCGAACCTGCAAGCTGGCGCGGGCCATCAGGCTGTCGCGCACGCCCTGCCCTTCGTGACCCATGACCCAGGCGCAGCGTGTGGGCAGGCGGTCCTCGCACAACAATTCATGCAAAAAAGGCCCCTCGTGCGAGCTGGTCGTGACCAGGGGCAGTTGGAGGACCTCCAGATCGGACTCCTGCAGACCTTCGGCCAGCTGAAGGCCGAAATGCGCCCCCATACCGGCACGCAGCACCTTGTGCGACCAGAGGGCGGCCGTGCCCTGAAGGGCCAATACCTGGCGAAAACCAAACGCACTGGCACAGCGAAGAATGGCGCCCACATTGCCTGCGTCCTGCAAGCGATCCAGAATGACCGTGGGCGCATCCGCGACAAGAGCGTGGGCAGCCGAATGCGCCATCACAAAACCCATTCGCGCAGGAGACTCCAGACCGCTCAGCCCGGAAAACAGCTCGTCGGGCAAAGCCGTGACCGGCACATCCAGCCCCAGCCATTCGTCGGCCGAGGCGCTGTCGGCCAGAGATTGCGCCAGCACCACGCGGACAGGTCGGGCACCCCGCTGCAGGGCGGCGCGGCACAGGTGATCGCCCTCCAGCCAGAATTGCCCCAGCTTGCGGTAGGCATTGGATTCCTGCGCCAGGCGGCGAAGGGTCTTGACCAGCGGATTGTCCCGCGAGGTGATCAGGTTCATCGGATGCTCCGGGCCACAGGGGCAAAGCTGGTGCGGTGCCAGGGACAAGGCCCGTGCTCGGTCAGCGCCTGCAGGTGCTCGGCCGTACCGTAGCCCTTGTGGCGGTCAAAGCCGTATTCGGGGTATTGCACATGCAGCTGGGCACACAGTCGGTCGCGGTGCACTTTGGCCAGGATGGAGGCCGCAGAGATCGCCGGGACCAGCGCATCCCCTTGAACAATGGCCTCGGCACGCACATCCAGCACCGGCAGCCGGTTGCCATCAACCAGCACCTTGACGGGTTTCAGGCGCAGGCCATCGACGGCGCGGCGCATGGCCAGCAGGGTGGCCTGCAGGATGTTGAGTTCATCAATTTCCTGCACCGACGCCTCGGCAATCGAACAGCACAAGGCCTTGGCCAGGATTTCGTCGTAAAGTTTTTCGCGGCGCTTTTCGGTCAGCTTTTTGGAATCGTTCAGGCCAGCGATGGGTTTGAGGTCATCGAGGATCACGGCCGCAGCCACCACCGGGCCGGCCAGAGGTCCCCTACCCGCTTCGTCCACACCGGCCACCAGTCCGACGGTGTCCCAGTTCAGCGAACGCTGCTCAGGCACCGAGGATTTTCTGGATCGCATGGGTCGAGAGGCTCGGCATGTCCTGCCGAAGCTCATGGTGCAGCGCCGTAAAGCGCTGCTGAAGTCGGGTCACCGCAGCCGGATCGTCCAGCCAGGTCAGGACGGCCTTGGCCAGGGCATCGGGTTGCACATGTTCCTGCAAAAACTCGGGCACCAGGCTGTCGTTGCACAGGATATTGGGCAAACCCACCCAGGGCAGCAGGCGCTTGCCATTGGCCATGCGCCAGGACAGCCATTGCATCTTGTAAGCAATG
>Ga0256358_1000198_pt1 | contig 8112 bp, 6 predicted proteins | sample MistaT_8_FD_189960 | JGI IMG/M metagenome (GOLD analysis project Ga0256358, IMG submission 189960) | Metatranscriptome of freshwater microbial communities from Mississippi River, Louisiana, United States - Miss_Colum_RepC_8h (Metagenome... | ecosystem: Environmental > Aquatic > Freshwater > River ... | reverse complement strand
GGGCAGTTGGTGCCACGCCTGGATATCAAAGCTGCCGCCCGCCTTCAGGTACAGATACAGCAGAGCCACCAGCATCAGCAGCGAGCCCAAGAGTGTGTAGAGAAAGAACTTGAAGGCCGCGTAGACGCGCCGGGGACCGCCCCACACACCGATGATGATGTACATCGGAATGAGCGTCGCTTCAAAGAAGATGTAGAACAGCAGACCATCCAGCGCGCTGAACACGCCCACCATCAATCCTGAGAGGATGAGGAAAGCGCCCATGTACAGGGCCACACGCTCCTGCACCACCTCCCAGGCGGCGATCACCACCATGATGGTGATGAAGGCCGTCAGCAGTACAAACCACACCGAAAGACCATCGATCCCCAGGTGATAGCGCACATTGAACCGCTCGATCCAGGGCAGGATCTCCACGAACTGCATGCCCGTGGCGGCCACGTCGAAGCCGGTGACCAGCGGAATGGTAACCAGGAAGGAAAGGACCGCCGCTGCCAATGCCATCCAGCGCACGGCCCCTGCGTTCTCGTCACGCCCCACGGCCAGCAACAAGCCCCCCAGCACGATGGGCAGCCAGATGGCAACACTCAACAAACCCATTTCTTCGTCTCCGCCTCTTGCTTCCGATCCCCGAGCACTGCCCTGGTGATCACTGGCCGAAGAGGCCGGTCAGGTGGGGCCATAGCCGCCATGTCATGAAGCCGAACACGCCCAGGAGCATGACCAGCGCGTACCAATAGAGATGACCCGTCTGTACGAGACGGGTCAGACCCGCCAGCGTCCCAACGGCGCGGGCCGATCCGTTGACGATCATCCCGTCGATGAGGGTTGCATCCCCGCCCTTCCAAAGGCCGGTACCCAGCGCACGAGAGCCCGCCGCCAACACCTTCTCGTTGAAGGCGTCCATGTAGTACTTGTTCTCCAGTACCTTGACCAGCGGCGCCAGTGCTCGGCCGATCGCTGCGGGAATGGAGGGCTGCTGGAGGTAGAACCACCAAGCGACCACCACTCCGGCGAGGGCCAACCAGAATGGCAGTGTTTGAAGGCCATGCAGTGCCATCGCCACGGCGCCGTGGAACTCGCCGGCCAGATGGGCCATGGCGGGATGGCGCGCCGCATCCACCACGATGGCGTCCTTGAGGAACTCACCGAACAGCATGGGCTGAATGGTCATGTAGCCGATCAGCACCGAGGGAATGGCCAGGAGCACCAGGGGGGCAGTCACCACCCAGGGTGACTCGTGAGGGGTGTGGTCCTCGCCGTCATCAGGATGGTGTTCATGCTCGCCTGGGTAGGGCTTGTGGTGGAAACGCTCCTTGCCATGGAAGACCAGGAAGTACATGCGGAATGAATAGAAGGCGGTGACGAACACCCCAGCCACCACCGCAAAGATGGCAAAGGGCGTACCCGGCAGGTTGCTGGCCTCAACGGCCATGATGATGCTGTCTTTGGAGTAGAAGCCCGCAAACAGCGGCGTGCCGATCAGGGCCAGCGAGCCCAGCAAGGCGGTGATCCAGGTGATGGGCATGTGCTTGCGCAGGCCACCCATGTTGCGGATGTCCTGATCGTGGTGCATGCCCATGATCACCGATCCGGCCGCCAAGAACAGCAGCGCTTTGAAGAAGGCGTGTGTCATCAGATGGAACACGGCCACCGAGTAGGCGGATGCCCCCAGAGCGACGGTCATGTAGCCCAGCTGCGAGAGCGTGGAATAGGCCACCACCCGCTTGATGTCGTTCTGGATGATGCCGAGGAAGCCCATGAACAGCGCGGTAATCGCACCGATCACCATCACAAAGTTCAGCGCGGTGTCCGAAAGTTCAAAAAGCGGCGACATGCGCGCGACCATGAAGATGCCGGCGGTGACCATGGTGGCGGCGTGGATCAGCGCCGAGATGGGCGTGGGGCCTTCCATGGAATCCGGTAGCCACACATGGAGCGGAAACTGTGCGCTCTTGCCCATGGCGCCAATGAACAGGCAGATGCAGGCTGCGGTCAGCAGCATCCAATCGGTGCCCGGCAAGGTCAGCTTAGACAGTTCATCCGCCTTGGCAAAGGCTTCGGTGTAGTTCAGTGTCCCGCCGTAGGCCACGACCAGGCCAATGCCGAGAATGAAGCCGAAATCGCCCACTCGGTTGACCAGAAAGGCCTTCATGTTGGCAAAGATGGCGGAGGGCTTCTTGAACCAGAATCCGATCAGCAGATAGCTCACCAAGCCCACTGCTTCCCAGCCGAAGAAGAGCTGCAGGAAGTTGTTGCTCATCACGAGCATCAGCATGGAAAAGGTGAACAGCGAGATGTAGCTGAAGAAACGCTGGTAGCCCGGGTCATCCTCCATGTAGCCGATGGTGTAGAGATGCACCATCAGCGACACGAAGGTCACCACGCACATCATCATGGCCGTCAGCCCATCGACCATGAAGCCGATCTCCATCTTCAGACCGCCAATCACCATCCATTCGTAGATGGTTTGATTGAAGCGTGCGCCGTCCAGCGCCACGCTCTTGAGCACGAGGGCCGAGAGGATAAAACTGATGAGCACGCCCAGGATGGTGAAGGCGTGCGATCCCCGGCGCCCGACGTAGCGACCAAAGAAGCCGGCGATGATCGCGCCGGCCAACGGCGCCAAGGGAACCGCAAGGAGCGTGCTGGAAGAGAGTTCTGCTGCCATGGGGGTCAGCCCTTGAGGGTGTCGAGTTCCTCGACGTTGATCGAGGCCCGGTTGCGGAACAGCACCACCAGGATCGCCAGGCCGATGGCCGATTCGGCCGCGGCCACCGTGAGGATGAAGAACACGAAGACCTGACCGGTCATGTCACCCAGGTAGTGCGAAAAGGCCACGAAGTTCAGGTTGACAGCCAGCAACATCAACTCGATGGCCATCAGCAATACGATGAGATTGCGGCGGTTGAGAAAGATGCCGATCACCGACAACGCGAAGAGAATCGCGCCGAGTGACAGGACATGCCCCAGGGTGATCGAGCCCATCATGCGGCTCCCTTCGGTGACTGGCCGGGGGACGACTCGGCCGCAGGTGCTTCGGGCGCAGCGGCGTCCTCCACCTCCGGGGCCATCTGCACGATGCGCACCCGGTCCGAACGCTTGACTCGTACCTGCAAGCCCGGGTCCATCGCGCGGACGTCCTTGCGCTTGCGCAGCGTGAGCGCCAACGCCGCCACCATGGCCACGAACAGAAGTACAGCTGCCAACTGCAGCGGATACAGGTAGTGCGTGTAGATCTCGATACCCAGTAAGCGGGTGTTGCCATATTCGGCCAAGCGGGGGTCGACCGGCGCCGCTTGCGACACGCGGAAGCCACTCATCAGTACCAGCGCCATCTCCACGGCGATGATGGCACCGATCAAGCCGGCCAACGGCAGGTGCTGCCAGAAGTTCTGTCGGAACTGGTCGGTGTTGATATCCAGCATCATCACCACAAAGAGGAACAGAACCATCACCGCCCCGACGTAGACGAGGACGAGGGTAATGGCCAGAAATTCAGCCTGTAACAGCATCCAAATGCAGGACGCACTGAAAAAGGCCAGCACCAGAAACAGCGCGGCATGCACGGTGCTGCGCGCGGTGATGACGCGAAAGGCTGCAATCAGCAGCACAGCGGAAAAGACGTAGAACAGGGCGGCTTGGTTGTCCATGATCGTTGCGGCAAAGAACCCGCCTCAGCGGTACCTCGCATCCGCCTCCTTGTTCGCGGCGATTTCCGTTTCGTAGCGATCTCCCACGGCCAGGAGCATCTCCTTGGTGAAGTACAGATCGCCACGCTTCTCGCCGTGGTATTCGAAGATGTGGGTCTCGACGATCGAGTCCACCGGGCAACTTTCTTCGCAGAATCCGCAGAAGATGCACTTGGTGAGGTCGATGTCGTAGCGCTTGGTGCGACGCGAGCCGTCCTCGCGCACATCGCTTTCGATGGTGATCGCCATGGCCGGGCACACGGCCTCGCAAAGCTTGCAGGCGATGCAACGCTCCTCACCGTTTTCATAACGGCGCAAGGCGTGCAGCCCTCGAAAGCGCGGCGACAAGGGCGTCTTTTCCTCGGGAAACTGCACCGTCACCTTGCGCTTGAAGAAGTGACGACCGGTTACCCTGAGCCCCTTGAGAAGCTCGAGCAACATGAAGCTCTGAACGAAATCCTTGACGGCAGACATAGAGTTGCCTCTTACTTCCAGATGTTCAGCGGGGTCTGCATCCACAGACCAACCACCACCAACCACACCAGGGTGACGGGAATGAAGATCTTCCAACCCAGGCGCATGATCTGGTCATAGCGGTAACGCGGGAAGGTCGCGCGCACCCACAGGAACATGGTGACCACCACGAAGACCTTGATAGCCAGCCAGATCCAGCCCGGAATCCAATTGAACAGGGCACTGTCCACGGGCGGCAGCCACCCGCCCAGGAACAGGATCACACACAGGGTCGACACCAGAATCATGTTGGCGTACTCGGCCAGGAAGAACATGGCAAAGGACATGCCCGAGTACTCGATCATGTGGCCCGCCACGATTTCCGATTCGCCTTCCACCACGTCAAAGGGATGGCGGTTGGTCTCCGCCAGACCCGACACGAAATAGACGATGAAGACTGGCAGCAGAGGCAGCCAGTTCCACGAGAGGAAGTTCAGGCCCATCTCGGCAAAGTACCCCTCACCCTGACCCATCACGATCCCGCTCATGTTCATCGTGCCCGACACCATCAGGACGATGACCAAGGCAAATCCCATCGCGATTTCGTAGCTGACCATCTGCGCCGAGGCGCGCAGAGCGCCCAGGAAGGCGTACTTTGAGTTCGATGCCCAGCCGGCGATGATCACGCCATACACCTCCAGTGACGTGATGGCCATCAGGTACAGCAAGCCCGCGTTCACATTGGCCAGCGCCACATCCGGACCAAACGGCACCACGGCCCAGGCGGCCAGGGCCGGCATGATGGTCATCACCGGACCCAGGAAGAAGAGGCCTTTGTTGGCCGCGGTGGGCCGAATGATTTCCTTGAAGACCAACTTGACCGCATCGGCGATTGGGGTGAGCAGGCCCCAGGGCCCCACACGGTTGGGCCCTGGCCGCACCTGCGTCCAGCCGATGGCCTTGCGCTCCCAAAGGGTGAGGTAGGCGACGCATCCCATCAGCGGCAGCACCACGGCGATGATCTTGATGAGGCTCCAGACGACCAGCCATAGGGTCGGTCCGAGGGTGGTGTTGCCCAGATGATGAAGGTTCTCGAGCATGGTCAGACTCCGCCGGCTTTCTCGACAGTGAGCTCTCCGAACATCGGACCCAGCGCAGCGGTGTCGGGATGACCCGCAGGCACCATCACCGTCCTGCTGGCCAGCGTTTCATCACGGCGCGCGGGCAGCACCACCGACCCAGCACCTTGCGTCACGCGGACGCGGTCGCCTGCGTTCAAGCCCAGGTGGGTCCACAGGTCTGCAGGCAAGCTGGCCACTGGTGGCTTTGCGTCACTGGTGGCCTGCAGGCTCTGCGCGCGGCGCACCATCGGGTCCGTACAGTAGATAGGGACTGGGCTCAGACGCTGCAGGCCCATGCCCGCTGAGGAGACTGCTGCAGGCACGCCATCAGCGGCGTTGGACAGCCGTGAGGCCAGCATGGACAGGTCACCCAAAGCCTGCGCCCTGACCTCTTCAACCGTTTCCTGCTCGAAGCCTTGCAGACCCAGCAGATTGCCCAGAACGCGCAAGACCTTCCAGCCGGGTCGCGTCTGGCCACGGGGCTTGACCACGCCTTGGAAAGCCTGCAATCGGGCCTCCGCGTTGATGAAGGCGCCCGCCGTTTCGGTAAAAGGCGCAATGGGCAGCAAGACGTCTGCGTTCTCCACATGCGCATCTCGGAAGGCCGTGAACGCCACCACCAGTCCAGAGCCGGCCAATGTAGCCTGGGCTGCCGCACCATTGGCCGAATCGAGTGCCGGCTCCAGGTTGAACAACATCAACGCTTTCATGGGCTGGCTCAGCATCTGTGCCGCCGTCAGACCGCCTGACTGCGGCATTGAACCCACCAGTTGGGCCCCCACACTGTTGGCGGCCGCCCCGAGAAAGCCCACACGGGCACCGGTGTGCTGGCCGATGAAATGGGCCAGTTGCAGCAGGGTGGATGCCTGGGGGTGCTGTTCGGCCGCCACACCCAGCAGCACGGCACCGCGCTGGCCACTGATCAGGGACTGAGCCACTGCGACAGCCTCATCGCTGACCTGGATGCCCGCCACTGGCGCCGGTACACCCTTGGCCTGAGCCACCGCAGTGGCCACGGCCGCCAGCGCATCGCCCCACTGGGAAGGCTGGGTGGTGAGGGTCCTTCGGATGGGCATCAGCCAGTCTTCACCGGAAGACCCCAGACGGAAGACCTGCGCCCCCCGGCGCGCCGCTTGGCGGATCCGCTGGGCGAACAGCGGATGGTCCTTGCGCAGGAAACTGCCGACCACCAGCACCCGGTCCAGGTTGGAAAGATCGGCGATGGGCATGCCCAGCCACCGCACACCACCGGCTTGCAGGGTGAAGTCACTCTGGCGCAGGCGGTGGTCGATGTTGTCGCTGCCCAGGCCGCGCATCAGCTTGGCCAGCAGGTGCAACTCTTCTACCGTTGAATGCGGCGAGCCCAGGGCCCCGATGGAGGAGGCACCGAATTCGGCCTTGATGCGCTTCAAGCCATCGGCCACATAGTCCAGCGCCTGCTGCCAACTCACCGCCTGCCACTGGCCGCCCTGCTTGACCATGGGCTCGGTCAAGCGGGCCTCGCTGTTCAGGGCCTCGTAGGAAAAGCGGTCGCGGTCGGCGATCCAGCATTCATTGACAGCCTCGTTTTCCATCGGCACCACGCGCATCACGCGATCGGCTTTGACCTGCACGATGAGGTTGGCGCCCGTGCTGTCGTGCGGGCTGACGCTCTTGCGGCGCGAGAGCTCCCAGGTGCGGGCGCTGTAGCGGAATGGCTTGCTGGTCAGTGCACCCACCGGACAGATGTCGATCATGTTGCCCGACAGTTCGGAATCGACCGTGTTGCCGACGAAGGTGGTGATCTCGGAATGCTCACCGCGGTGCAGCATGCCCAATTCCATCACCCCAGCGACTTCCTGGCCAAAGCGCACGCAGCGGGTGCAGTGGATGCAGCGGCTCATCTCTTCCATGGAGATCAGCGGGCCCACGTTCTTGTGGAAGACCACGCGCTTTTCTTCGGTGTAGCGCGAAGCGCTGCCGCCATAGCCGACCGCCAGGTCCTGCAACTGGCACTCACCGCCCTGGTCGCAGATGGGGCAATCCAAGGGGTGGTTGATGAGCAGGAACTCCATCACCGACTGTTGCGCCTTCTTGGCCTTCTCGCTTTGGGTGCGCACCACCATGCCAGGCGTCACCGGCGTGGCACAGGCGGGCATGGGCTTCGGCGCCTTTTCCACCTCCACCAGACACATGCGACAGTTGGCGGCGATGGAAAGCTTCTTGTGGTAACAGAAGTGCGGCACATAGACGCCCAAGGCGTCGGCCGCTTGCATCACCATGCTGCCGGGCGCGACGGATACCTTGTGGCCGTCGAGCTCGATTTCCACTTGGTTGTTGGCGGCGTCAGACATAGGCCGGTACCACGCAGGTCTTGTGTTCGATGTGATGGACGAATTCATCACGGAAATGTTTGAGCATGGCGCGCACCGGCATGGCCGCAGCGTCGCCCAAGGCGCAGATGGTGCGACCCTGGATGTTGTCGGCCACCGAGTTCAGCAGATCCAGATCTTCCATGCGGCCCTGGCCCTTTTCGATCCGGTCCACCATCCGCCACAACCAGCCCGTGCCCTCGCGACACGGCGTGCACTGCCCGCAGCTCTCGTGCTGGTAGAAGTAGGACAGACGCAGGAGGCTCTTGACCATGCAGCGGGTGTCGTTCATCACGATGACGGCTCCTGAGCCGAGCATGGAGCCCGCCTTGGCGATGGCGTCATAGTCCATCGTCATGTCCATCATGATGTGGGCGGGCAGAACCGGGGCTGAAGAGCCGCCCGGGATGACCGCCTTCAGAGTCCCTCCCTTGACGCCGCCCGCCAGCTCCAGCAGCTTGGAAAACGGCGTGCCCATCGGCACCTCGAAATTGC
>Ga0256358_1000193_pt1 | contig 8163 bp, 8 predicted proteins | sample MistaT_8_FD_189960 | JGI IMG/M metagenome (GOLD analysis project Ga0256358, IMG submission 189960) | Metatranscriptome of freshwater microbial communities from Mississippi River, Louisiana, United States - Miss_Colum_RepC_8h (Metagenome... | ecosystem: Environmental > Aquatic > Freshwater > River ... | reverse complement strand
CGGCGAAGCACAGGAGCGCACAACATGGCCATGGACGTGGTGGATTTCGAAATCAAGGGCTCGGAGATGCAACTCGTCGAGGTCGAGCTCGACCCCGGCGAGGCGGCGGTCGGAGAGGCCGGCAGCATGATGTTCATGGACGCGGGGATCTCGATGGATACCGTGTTCGGTGATGGAAGCCAGCAGCAGGGCGGCTTCTTCGGCAAGTTGCTGGGGGCGGGTAAACGGCTCATCACCGGCGAATCCTTGTTCACCACGGTCTATACCAATCAGGCGCCGGGCAAGCAGCGTGTGGCCTTTGCCGCCCCTTATCCTGGCAAGATCCTGCCCATGGATCTGCGCACGTTGGGCGGGATGCTCATTTGCCAGAAGGACTCCTTCCTCTGTGCTGCGCGCGGCGTGTCGCTCGGGATCCATTTCCAACAAAAGCTGTCGGTGGGCTTTTTCGGGGGTGAAGGCTTCATCATGCAGCGTTTGGAGGGGCACGGACTGGCCTTCGTACACGCCGGCGGAACGGTGATCAAGCGCGAACTGCAGCCTGGACAGACCCTGATGATCGACACCGGCTGCGTGGTGGCCTACACGCCGAATGTGAATTTCGAAATCCAGTACGTCGGCAAGATCAAGACAGCGCTGTTCGGTGGTGAGGGGCTCTTCTTTGCCAAGATGACCGGCCCCGGGACGGTGTGGCTGCAAAGCATTCCCTTCTCACGCCTGGCCTCGCGGATCTTCGCTGCCGCGCCCCAGATGGGGGGGTCCCGCGAACAGGGATCGGTGCTGGGTGCCGTGGCCGGCGGAACCGTGCTGGGCGGCATCTTCGGTGACGATGAGTGATTGGATGAGCGCCAAGCGTGTTGCGGATGAATCGGTCGACGCCCCTTGGGGAGGCTTGATGGATCGGCGTGATGCGCTGCGTGCCGGGGTGGCTCTGGCAGCCGCCGGGTCCTTACCCGTCCAGGCGCAGCCCCAGCGCCACCTGCCCATCTTCGTGCTCAACTCGCTCGATGCCGACGTGAGCGTGATCGACACGCCGTCCTACACCGAGCGCACCCGCTTGTCGACGGGGAGGGAGCCGCACCACCTGTATCTCACCCCGGATGAGAAGACGGTGATCGTGGCCAACGCCGCCTCGGACTCCTTGACCTTTATCGACCCGGTGACGGCACAGGTCCAGCGAACGGTACGGCAGATCGTGGATCCCTATCACCTGCGTTTTTCCCCCGACATGCGGTGGTTCGTCACGGCAGCCAACCGACTCAACCATGTGGACATCTACCGCTGGCAGCCCCAGCAGGTGGACAGCCCCTTGGCTTTGGTCAAGCGGGTGCACGCCGCCAAGACGCCCAGCCACCTGATGATCGACAGCGGCAGTACCGTGGTGTACTGCACTCTCCAGGACAGCAATGAACTGCTGGCGCTGGATCTGGCCACTCAGGCCGTGCGCTGGACGGTACCCGTGGGCAAGATGCCCGCCGACCTGTATCTCACGGCCGATGACCGCACCCTGCTCATCGGCATGACCGGTTCTGATGCGGTGGAGGTCTACGATGTCGGCAGCGCAGGGCCCGCGCGTTTGATCAAGCGCGTCACCACCGGTCAGGGTGCCCATGCGTTTCGGGCGCGTGGCGACAAGCGCCATGTATTCGTCAGCAACCGTGTGGCCAATACCATCAGCCTGATCGATACCCAGAGCCTGAACGTCGTCGAGCGGTACAGCGCGCCCGGCGGTCCGGACTGCATGGAGCTCCTTGCCGACGAGCGCACCCTGCTGGTGACCTCCCGTTGGGCACGCAAGCTCACTTGCATCGACACGGTGGAAAAGCGCCTCATTCGCCAAGTCAACGTGGGCCGCTCGCCGCACGGCGTGTGGACCTTGGCGCACGCCGGACGAATCTAGCCGATGAGGCCATGATGGGCGGCCGTCTGTGGCTCCTGATGGGCGTCCTGGCCCATGCCCTGTGGGCCTGCGGCGCGCAGGCGCAGGTGCCCGCGCAGACGCGCGAATCGTCCACGGCTGTCTGCAGCAAGCCGGTCTTCCTGACGTTCGACACGGGTCACATGGGCGTGGCCCCGCTGATCGCCGAGGTGCTCAAGCGCCATCAAGTACCGGTGACCTTCTTCATTGCCCGCGAGCGAACACGCAGCGGAGGCCATACGCTTGACGACGAGTGGGCGCCGTGGTGGCGGGACCGGGTGGCTGAGGGGCATGCATTTGCTTCTCACACCTGGGACCATTGGGTGTTGCAGGCGGGCCATGACTGGCGTTTCAAGGCCACACAGGGTGACCGGCGGGGTCAGTTGCTGAATGCAGACGCGGCGGCCTATTGCGAACAACTGCGCCAACCGGTTCGGCGTTTCGAGGCCATGACCGGCGAGCGTATGGCGGCCGCTTTCCGGGCTCCGGCGGGGCGCACATCACAGGCCTTGCTGGCGGCAGCCCGAGCCTGTGGTTTTGAGCATGTCGGCTGGTCCCCGGCGGGGTTTCTGGGCGACGAACTGGACAGTGCGCGCTTTCCAAACGAACAATTGCTGAAAAAAGCGCTGCGGGATGTTCGCGCGGGCGATGTCTTGGTGGCCCACCTGGGCATTTGGGATCGCCAGGAGCCTTGGGCCCCCGCGGTCCTGGAGCCTCTGATCGTGGGACTCAAGGAGCGAGGCCTGTGTTTTCGGACACTGCGCGATCATCCGGTCCATGGTTCTGCATTTGCGCGTCGTGCGCCGGTGGATGGGGTGGGGCGTTGAGTATGGAGTGGGTAGACAGTCTTCAACAGGTCGTGTTCGAGCAGGTGATCCTGCCCTTGATGTTGGCTTTGGGTTTGGATGCCCAAATCGAAGAGGGCTATGGGGCCGCACTGTGGCTGCTCGTGGGGCTGGCGCAACTTGTGGTCTTGATCGTGGTGCTGGCGCCGCTGCAGAGGCTGTGGCCTGTGGAGCGGGCCGACCCGTCAGACCCCAAGAGTCGGGCGGGTATTCGTGCGGCGGTGCGGCCGGATGTGATCTACACCGTGATCCACCGACTCGGTCTGTTTCGTGCCGTTCTCTTCATTTCACTGGAGCCCCTTTGGAGCAGCGGATTGGGCCTCCTGCGGACCTGGGGGCTGCCGAGTTGGCACCTGGACGCGCTCTGGCCCGGTGTGACCGATCTCCCGTGGATTTCATTCCTCATCTACCTGCTGGTATTCGATTTTCTGGGTTGGCTGCTGCACTGGCTGCAGCACCGTTGGGGCTGGTGGTGGCAGCTGCATGCGCTGCATCACAGCCAGCGTCACATGACGGTCTGGACCGACAACCGCAATCACTTTCTTGACGATGTGATCCACGACCTGGCCTTCGTGTTCTTGGGTCTCATCATCGGCGTGGCGCCAGCTCAGTTCGTGGCCGTGGTGGCGGTGATGCAGCTGGTGGAGAACTTGGCGCATGCCAACCTCAGACTGTCCTTCGGTCCCTGGGGCGACCGGCTCTTGGTCAGTCCCATGTTTCATCGGCGTCATCATGCGATGGAGACGATCGAGGAGTTCAATGGGGATCGCACCGCAGCCGTTCGCGGCTGCAATTACGGCGTTCTGTTTCCCGTTTGGGACCAGCTTTTCCGCACCGCGGATCACCGCGCAGGTTATTGGCCCACGGGTTTGCGCGATCAGTTGCCCGAGCATGGCGGTCGCGACTATGGCCAGGGATTCTGGGCTCAGCAAGGCCGAGGCTTCCTGCGGTTGCTGGGGCGCGCATGACGCCGGTGATGGACGCCCTGGCCCGGGCCCTGGGCTATTGCCTGATGCCCCGGGTGGTCGCGCTTTCGTTGCTGCCCGTGGTTCTGCTCATGGTGACTTGCGGTGTGCTCACCTGGACCTATTGGGAAGCGGGCGTGGCGCTGGTGCTTGAGGCACTGGAGTTCTCGACCCTGCTGGGTGCGGCCTTGAAGTGGCTGGAGTCCATCGGAGCGCCCAACCTCAAGACGGTCCTGGCGCCGCTCGTGCTGGTGGCGCTGGTGGTTCCCGTGTTGGTGGTGGCCTGCCTGATGGTGGTGGCGCAGTTCATGACCCCCGCACTGGTTCGCCTGGTGGCCCAGCGGCGTTTTGCGGACCTCGAGCGGCGCCAAGGCTCGCCGGTTTGGTGGGCCTTGGTCCGATCGCTGGGCCTGTCCCTGCTGGCTCTGTTGGTTCTCATGGCCTCCATCCCCCTTTGGCTGGTGCCGCCCATGGTGATGCTGATCCCGCCCTTGGTGTGGGGCTGGCTGGCCATGCAGGTGATGAGTTTTGATGTGCTGGCCGACCATGCCACGCCACAAGAGCGGGTGGCCCTGATGCGTGAGCACCGTTGGCCCTTGCTGGCCATCGGCGTGTTCTCCGGCCTCATGGGAGCGGCGCCGGGTGCCGTATGGGTCTTCAGCGCGCTCACCTTGGTGCTCGCACCCTTGGTGATGATGGCGTCGATCTGGCTCTACACCGCGGTGTTCGCACTGACTTCTCTGTGGTTTGCGCACTACCTGCTGGCCGCGCTGCACCGCCACCGGCAGGCCGTTGAGGGCGAGCTGCTGGACCCCTTGCCGACTCCACATCCGATTGCGGAAGCGAAATCTCCATGAACTTTGGCCTCATCATCGTTGGGGATGAAATCCTCTCGGGCAAGCGGCAAGATAAACACCTGCCCAAGGTGATCGAACTGTTGTCGGCCCGCGGCCTGCAACTGAGCTGGGCGCGGTATGTGGGGGATGACCGCGGGCGCATCACAGCGGTTCTGCGGGACGCCTTCGCCAGTGGCGATGTGGTGTTTTCTTGCGGAGGGATCGGTGCGACACCTGACGACCATACGCGGCAATGTGCGGCTTTGGCCCTGGGCGTTGAACTGGCGCTTCACCCTCAGGCGCGCGACCTCATCATCGAACGCATGAAGGAGGTGGCGGCCGAGCAGGGTGCTGTATTTGACCCCGACCGCGCCGACAACGTGCACCGCTTGAACATGGGTGTCTTTCCGGAGGGCGCTCAGATCATTCCGAACCCCTACAACAAGATCCCGGGCTTTACTGTCGGCCGTGTCCACTTCGTGCCGGGGTTTCCCGTCATGGCTTGGCCCATGATCGAACAGCTCTTGGATGGCCCCTATGCACACCTACAGGGCGGACAGCGTCAGACGGAACGTTCGGTGATTGTTTTCGGCGCGATGGAGGCCAGTCTCACCCCCCTCATGGAGGCTATCGAGGCCGGTCACCCGGGTGTCAAGGTCTTCAGTCTTCCCAGCGTCGACCACCCAGAATGGGGGCGCCACATCGAGTTGGGGGTGAAGGGGGGCGGAGACCTGACCCTTGCCGCGTTTGACGAGATGAAGGCCCGGCTTCTTCAATTTGGTGCGCGCTGCGGCCCTGAAATGGTGCGATAGCACATAAATGCACTAAAATAGTGCATCCGGTGAACCCGTTTGGGGTGCTTGAAGCCGTCCATGCGCCTGGGCAATCCCGAGGGGACTGGCATGTTCCCTGCTAAAACCCCGTGCGCGCGCTCCAAGCAAGTGCCCAAGCCGCCCGAACACGGTGCGGCACCTTCCGTGAACCCGACTTCCCCCCAGGAGAAATTTCAATGTCCAAGACCGTCGCCGACGTGATGAAGATGGTGAAGGAAAACGACGTCAAATTCGTCGATTTCCGATTCACCGACACCCGTGGCAAGGAACAGCACGTGTCCGTGCCGGTGTCCCACTTCGACGAGGACAAGTTTTCCTCCGGCCATGCCTTCGATGGCTCGTCGATTGCCGGGTGGAAGGGCATCGAGGCATCCGACATGCTGCTGATGCCGGACCCGAACACGGCCAACATCGACCCTTTCTTCGAAGAGCCGACCCTGCTCCTGACCTGCGACGTGATCGAGCCTGGCGACGGCAAGCCCTATGAGCGGGATCCGCGCTCGCTGGCCAAGCGGGCCGAGGCCTACATGCGCTCGACGGGCCTGGGCGATGCGGCCTACTTCGGACCCGAGCCCGAGTTCTTCATCTTCGACAGCGTTCGCTGGGGCAACGAGATGGGAGGGTCTTTCTTTGAGGTCGAGTCCGAGGAAGCGGCCTGGAACACCGGTAAGAACTACGAACACGGCAACAAGGGCTACCGGCCGGCGGTCAAGGGTGGCTACTTCCCCGTGCCCCCCGTGGATTCGGGCCAGGACATGCGCTCGGAAATGTGCCTGATCCTCGAGTCGCTGGGGATCCCGGTGGAAGTGCACCACCACGAGGTCGCCAATGCGGGTCAGATGGAGATCGGCACCAAGTTCAGCACCTTGATCCAGCGCGCAGACTGGCTGCAGCTGCAGAAGTATGTGATCCACAACGTGGCTGCCGCCTATGGCAAGACGGCCACGTTCATGCCCAAGCCCCTGGTGGGCGACAACGGCAGTGGCATGCATGTGCACCAGTCGGTGTGGAAGGATGGCAAGAACCTGTTTGCCGGTGACGGCTATGCCGGTCTGTCGGACTTTGCGCTGTACTACATCGGCGGCATCATCAAGCACGCCCGCGCCCTGAACGCGATCACCAATCCGACCACCAACAGCTACAAGCGCCTGGTGCCCGGTTTCGAGGCCCCGGTGAAGCTGGCCTACAGCTCGCGCAACCGATCGGCTTCCATCCGCATTCCGTACGTGGCCAACCCGAAGGGCCGCCGCATCGAGGCGCGCTTCCCCGATCCCATGGCCAACCCCTACTTGGCCTTCTCGGCCATGCTGATGGCGGGCCTGGACGGTGTGGAAAACAAGATCCACCCCGGAGAGGCCGCGACCAAAGACCTGTACCACCTGCCGCCGGAAGAGGACGCGAAGATCCCGACCGTGTGCCACAGCTTGGACCAGGCCCTGGAGTACCTCGACAAGGACCGTGCTTTCTTGACCAAGGGCGGCGTATTCACCGATGCCTATCTCGACGCCTACATCGACCTGAAGATGCAGGAGGTCACCCGCTTCCGCATGGCCACGCATCCCGTCGAGTTCGACATGTACTACAGCCTGTGAGGCTCGACTGCCGTCTGCGCCTGCTGGATTGCCGGCGCGATGGTCTGGAAAAGCGGCCTTCGGGCCGCTTTTTTTCGGCCCATCGCCGGGATGGGGTGTTCCATAATGGACCGACGATGGTTGTCACCCCACGACAGTGCTGTGCTGACCGGACGATGGGTTTGAAGCACCCTGGAGGCCGTGGCGTTTGGGCTGCCTTCGTGTCACTGTTGGCCGTGTCCGCGGGACTGTCGGTGACGGACCGAGCGCAGGCGGCCACGGAGCCCGTGGTGTACCGTTGTCCGGGGCCGCCGGTTCTCTACACCGATGCGTTGACACCGGCGCAGGCACGCAGTGGCCAATGCCGCGCGCTGACGGATCTTCCTGTGGCGCAGGCCCAGCCAAGCCGGGCGAAGTCGGAGCCGGTTCCCCGCGACGGTGAAGCCCGACGGATCCTGGAGGCCGAATTGCGCCGGGAAGAGACGCGGCTGCAGGATGCGCGCCGGCGCTGGGATGCAGCCAAGCCCGAGGATCGCAAGGACAGCGACTCCGCCGAGATTCGGCGCGCGGAGAGCGATATCGAGGCCATACGCCGCGAGCTGGCCCGACTGCGTTGAACCCATGAAGATCGCGTGTACCCCATGATGGAGCCTCAGTCTGCGCCTGCGCAGGGGCCGTCTGGTGCCTGGAGCGCATTCGACCAGTTGGCCACCTTGGTGGCGATCGTGCAGCGCGACGGTCGCTGCCTGTTTGTAAACGCCTGCTTCGAGGATGTGGTGGGCGTCTCGCGACGCGGTCTGACCCGAGGCTCCCTGCTCGAGTGGTTGGCCGACCCCATGCCGCTGCAGGAAAGCCTGGAGTCCGTGGCGCGCTATGAGTTTGCGACCGGTCGATTCGATGGGCTGCTTCGCCGGGGTTTGCCGTCGGCGGCCAGCCTCGAACCCTTGCCGGTGCACGTCTTCGTCACCTCACTGCAGGACGGCAGCGGCGCCCTGCTCGTGGAGTTGGTGGAGATCCGGCAACAGACGCGACTGGACCGCGAGGAACGGGTGCTCGACTTGGCCCAGGCGACCAAGGAATTGATCCGCAACCTGGCCCATGAGATTAAAAATCCGCTGGGAGGCATCCGCGGGGCTGCACAGCTGCTGGCCATGGAGGTGGAAGGGCGTGAGGATTTGGCCGAGTACACCACGGTGAT
>Ga0256358_1000177_pt1 | contig 8463 bp, 8 predicted proteins | sample MistaT_8_FD_189960 | JGI IMG/M metagenome (GOLD analysis project Ga0256358, IMG submission 189960) | Metatranscriptome of freshwater microbial communities from Mississippi River, Louisiana, United States - Miss_Colum_RepC_8h (Metagenome... | ecosystem: Environmental > Aquatic > Freshwater > River ... | reverse complement strand
GGCAAAACAAGGCTTTTCCACAGGGCCGGCCGATGCGCGCCGGTGCGCCATGCCACCAGAGCGATCCAGGCCAGTGTGGCCAACAGCGCGGCCGCAAACGCCAGCCAGCCCAATTCAGCCGAAAATCCAGGCGCCAGTTTGGCGACATTGGCAGCGGGTTTGGCAGGCACACCGGTGTGCATGGCCACCCACACCACCCAAATCACCAAGGCACAGGCGCTGAAAAACAGCAAGGCAAACCAGTCGATCAGCGCGCTGGCACTGCGACGCAAGGTGGGCAGCGCAAACGCCGCCAGCACCGCCACCGACGACAACATGGGCAGTAGGACGCGGTCTTTGTCGTCCAGCACCAGGCTGCCCCACAGCCCGAGTGCCACGCCCCACAGGGGCAGCGCCACATGGGGGCTGCCCAGATGGCGCCGCCAGCGCCACAAGGTCCAGGCGGCCATGGGCCATGCCGGCCAACTGAACCACAGTTGCAGCTTGAGCCAGCGCTGCCAATCGGCTCCGTCTTGTGGCCAGTGCACCCCACGGGTCGGCATCGCCCCAATGTGCCACGCCCAAGCGCTCAATCCCAAAGCGCAGGCCAACCACAGGCCTGCGCTGGTCCAGCGTGCCGGGTGGCTGCGACTGGCTTGCAAGCTCACCGCAATCCAACCCAACACCAGCGGAACCGTCGCTTTGCCGTGCCCGGCCAGCAGCAAGCCAGCCATGCCGAGCACAAACAGCACCGTATTCCATCGCGCGCTGTCGGGGTCGGCCACTTGGCGGGCCACCGCCAACATCAGCACACTCCATGCGGCCAGTCGGACCACGTCGTGGGTCACTTCGTGGCTGAGTTGGGCCAGCCCTAGGCATGCAATCAAGGCCAGCAAAGAAGCGTCCGCTAAGGCCCTGGCATAGTCCACCGGTTTGGCTTCTCCGCCAAAGGCGAAGGCCACCGGTTGAGCGGCAGGCAAGCGGGCGAGATGGTAGGTGGTGTACCAAGTGCAGGCCAGGGTCAGGCCCAACAGCCCTGCAAAGGGGATGCGACTGGCGACCACCGGATCGACCCAAGGCAGCGCCTGTATGGCCACCGCACCCAACCAATACGCCAGCCAGCCAGAGGAGTCGATGGCCAGATGTCCCAGGGTCGGTGTCCACCAGTCGCTGTCGCCCTGCGCCATGGCGTGCATCACCCCAAAGGCGGTGATGTCATCGTCCTTCCAGGGGCCACGCCCAACAAAACCTGGAATCACATAGGCGAAACAAAACAGCCACAGCGCCCAGCGTGGCAACCGCCTCACGGCGGCTTGGGTGACGATGGCGGGAGTGGGGGAGTTCACGCCGCAATCTTAGCCAAGAGACCCATCATTCGCGGCCCCACACGTGCGAAAAAAAAGCAGCCCGTGGGCTGCTTTTTTGGAGGCGCCATGCGCAAGTGGCATCACTTGCTGGTGCGGCCAAAGCGGTTGCGGAATTTCTCCACGCGGCCGCCCATGTTGTCCACCGACTTTTGGGTGCCAGTGTAGAAGGGGTGCGATTCGCTGGAGGTATCAAGCTTGTACAGCGGCAGCTCACGGCCGTCGTCGAGCTTGATGGTTTCTTTCGTGGGCGCGCAAGAGCGGGTCACGAACTGGAAGTTGTTCGACAGGTCGAGGAAGCAAACCTCGCGGTAGTTGGGGTGAATGCCTTCTTTCATGGCTTTTCCTGTGGTTCAGTGGTGGCAGCCGCGCCGAAAACCATTTTCAACGTACTTGCCACGCGGGAAACCTCGTATTCTACCACCGGCGAGGTGGCCTTGGTCGACCGCTTCAGGCCGCCAGCTCGCTCACCGGCACGCAGCTGCAAAACAGGTTGCGGTCGCCGTAGACGTTGTCCACCCGGCCCACCGACGGCCAGTACTTGGTGTTGACCGCGGCACCGCGTGCCGCCACCGCGACTTCCCGCGAATACGGGTGGGCCCAGTCGTCTGTGAGCACGCTGGCAGCCGTGTGCGGCGCGTTTTTCAACGGATTGTTGTCCTGTGGCCAGACACCGTTTTCCACTTGGCGAATTTCTTCGCGGATCGCGATCATGGCGTCGATGAAGCGGTCGAGCTCCTGCAGTGTTTCGCTCTCGGTGGGCTCGACCATCAGGGTGTTGGCGACGGGGAAAGACAGTGTGGGCGCGTGGAAGCCATAGTCCATCAGGCGCTTGGCCACGTCTTCGGCCATCACGCCGCAGCTGTCCTTAAAGTGGCGCAGGTCCAAAATGCACTCGTGCGCCACATGCCCGTTGTCGCTCGCGTAGAGCGTGGGGTAGTGCGGCGCCAAGCGCTTGCTGATGTAGTTGGCGCTGAGGATGGCCGCCTCGGTGGCGCGGGTCAGGCCTTCGGCGCCCATCATGCGGATGTACATCCAGGAAATCGGCAGCACCGCCGCGTTGCCCAAAGGCGCAGCAGATACGGCCCCCACGCCGTTGACCGGCACACCACCGGTTGCGTGCCCCGGCAGGTAAGGCACCAAGTCTTCCACCACACACACCGGGCCCACGCCGGGGCCGCCGCCGCCGTGCGGAATGCAGAAGGTTTTGTGCAGGTTCAGGTGGCTCACGTCGCCGCCAAATTCGCCCGGTGCGGCCACGCCCACCAAGGCGTTCATGTTGGCGCCGTCCACGTACACACGGCCGCCGTGTAGGTGCACCAGTTCGCACAGGGCTTTCACCTGCGTTTCAAACACGCCGTGCGTGCTGGGGTAGGTGATCATCACCGCGGCCAGGTTGGCACTGTGCTGCTCGCACTTGGCCTGCAGGTCGGCCATGTCCACGTTGCCGTTGTCGTCGCACTTGGTCACCACCACCGTCATGCCCACCATTTGGGCGCTGGCGGGGTTGGTGCCGTGGGCGCTCGACGGGATCAGGCAGATGTGGCGGTGGCCTTCGCCGCGCGCGCGGTGGTAGGCCTGAATCACCAGCAGACCGGCGTATTCGCCCTGGCTACCGGCGTTGGGCTGCAGGCTGATGCCTTGGTAGCCAGTGGCCTGGCACAGCCAGGCGCGCAGCTGCTCATCGAGCTGTGCGTAGCCACGCAGTTGGTCGGCGGGGGCAAACGGGTGCACGTTGGCAAACTCGGGCCAGGTGATGGGAATCATCTCGCTGGTGGCGTTGAGCTTCATGGTGCAGCTGCCCAGCGGGATCATGCTGCGGTCCAGCGCCAGGTCTTTGTCTGACAGGCTGCGGATGTAGCGCAGCATGCCGGTCTCGGAATGGTGGCTGTTGAACACCGGGTGGGTCAGGAAAGGGCTGGTGCGGCGCAATTCGGCCGGAATCAACGGGGCAATGCCTTTGTCGAACGCGGCCATGCTGGGCAAGGGCTTGCCGTCGGCAAACAGCGCCCAGAGTTGCTGCACGTCGGCGCGGGTGCTGGTTTAGTCCAGACTGATGCCCACCCAGCCGGCGCGCGCGCCAGCAAAGCGGCGCACATTGATGCCTTGTGCCACCGCTTGTTGGCGCAGGGCCTGGGCCGATTCGGCGCTGCCCATGTCCACCACCACGGTGTCAAACGCGGTGTCCCACTGCGGGGCGCGGCCCAGCGCGGTCAGGCCTTCGGCCAAGACGGCGGTGAAACTGGCCACACGCTGGGCGATGCGCTTCAAGCCTTGCGGGCCGTGGTAGACCGCGTACATGCTGGCCACCACCGCCGGCAGCACCTGTGCGGTGCAGATGTTGCTGGTTGCTTTTTCGCGGCGAATGTGTTGTTCGCGCGTTTGCAGCGCCAGACGGTAGGCCGGGTTGCCGTGGGCGTCCACGCTCACGCCCACCAAGCGGCCGGGCAGCGAGCGTTTGTAGTCGTCGCGGCAGGCCATAAACGCGGCGTGTGGGCCGCCCGCGCCCATCGGCATGCCAAAGCGCTGGGTGGTGCCCACCACAATGTCGGCGCCCATCTCGCCGGGCGACTTCAGCAGCGTGAGCGCCAGCAAATCGGCCGCCAGAATAAAGGCCGCGCCCTTGGCGTGGATTTGCTGCGCGTCACTCGTCCAGTCCACCACCCAGCCGGTGCTGCCCGGGTATTGGTTGATGGCGGCGAAGTAATCGTCTTGCTGCAGCGCGTCGATCCACTCCTGTGGGCTGCTGGCCTGCTTGACCACCAAGCCCAGCGGCTCGGCGCGGGTGCGGATCACCTCCAGTGTCTGTGGGTGCAAATCGCCACCCACCACCAGCGTGCTGCCTTTGGCCTTGACCGAGCGCTTGGCCAGCGTCATGGCCTCGGCCGTGGCGGTGGCTTCGTCCAGCATCGACGCGTTGGCGATCGGCATGCCGGTCAGGTCACACACCATGGTCTGGAAGTTCACCAGCGCCTCCATGCGGCCCTGCGAAATCTCGGCTTGGTAGGGCGTGTAGGCGGTGTACCAAGCGGGGTTTTCCAGGATGTTGCGCAGGATCACGCCTGGCGTGTGGGTGCCGTAATAGCCCTGGCCGATGAAGCTTTTGAGCAGCTGATTCTGTTGCGCCAATCCCTTGAGTTCGACCAGCGCGGCCGCCTCGGCCACAGGAGCCGGCAGGTCCATGCCCATGCTGCGCGCAATGGAGCGCGGCACGATGGAGTCGATCAGCGCACGGCGCGACGCCTCGCCAATGACCGATAGCATGTGCGCCTCGTCGGCCTCGCTGATGCCGATGTGGCGGGCGTGGAATTCGGCCGAGTTTTCCAGATCGGCCAAGGGCGTGTGGGCAGACATGAGCATGGCGGTGTCCTTGGGCAATCAGCCGGCGAAGGCTTTGTACGCGGTTTCGTCTAGCAAGGCATCGATTTGCGACGGTTGGCTCACCTTGACCTTGAAAAACCAACCAGCGTCCAGCGGGTCGCTGTTCGCCAGCGAGGGATCGTTGCGCAAGTCTTCGTTGACCTCAACGATCTCGCCGTCAATGGGCATGTACACATCTGCAGCGGCTTTCACCGACTCCACCACGCCGGCCACGTCTTTTTGTGCAAAGCTGGCGCCCAAGCGGGCAGGTCCACAAACACCACGTCGCCCAGCGCGTCTTGCGCGTGGTGGGTGATGCCAACGGTGGCGATGTCGCCGTTCACGGTGATCCATTCGTGGTCTTCGGTGTACTTGGTGGTCATGGTGTTGCTCCTAAAAAGTTGGATGTTGGTTCAAAGGCCACCGCAGAACCGGCTTCGCCGGGCTGCTGGTGGCGTCCCGCTCAGGGGGAAGCCGCTCAGCGGCGCACAGGGTGCGACATCATCCCCTGAAATAGTTGGCCGGCACAAATGGCATGGCGCGCACTTCCATGGGCACGACCTTGCCACGCACGATGGCGTTGACCCGGGTGCCCACACCCGCGTGCTGGGGCGTCACATAGCCCATGGCCACCGGCACATCCACCGTGGGGCCAAGCAGGCCGCTGGTGACTTCGCCAATGGTCTCGCCATTAAGGTCTTGCAGTTCTGTGTGTTCGCGCACCGGGATGCGCTCCAGTGCCACCAGGCCCACGCGTTTTTTGTTGATGGGCTCGGTGCCGTCCAGCTGGCCCAGCACCGTGGCCGCACCGGCAAAGCCGCCGGCGCGCTCGCCGCCGGTGCGGCGCACCTTTTGAATCGCCCAGTTCAGGCCCGCCTCCACCGGGGTGGTGGCGGTGTCGATGTCGTTGCCGTACAGGCACAGCCCAGCTTCCAGGCGCAGCGAATTGCGCGCGCCCAAGCCAATGGCCATCACCTCGGGGTGGGCCAGCAGGGCGCGGGCAAAGGCGTCGGCCACATCAGCGGGCAGCGAGATCTCGAACCCATCTTCGCCGGTGTAGCCGCTGCGGGTCACATAGATGTCGTCGCATCCGTTCCAGCTGGCGGCCATGCCGGTCATGAACACCAGTTTGTCCACACCCGGCAGCAGGCGCTGCAGCACGGTCACCGCCTGTGGGCCTTGCAGGGCCAGCAGGGCGCGGTCAAATTGCACGTCGATGGTGCAGCGCTGCCCGATGCGGCGCTGCATATAGGCCAGATCGTCGTGTTTGCAGGCGCCGTTGACGATCACAAACAGGTCGTCGCCTCGGTTCACAAACATCAGGTCGTCCAAGATGCAGCCGTTGTCGCCCAGCAGCAGACCGTAGCGCTGCTTGTGTTGGCCTAGGCCCATCACGTCCACTGGCATCACGGTCTCAAACGCGGCCGCTGCGTCTGGCCCCACCAGTCGCAACTGGCCCATGTGCGACACGTCGAACAGACCGGCGGCTTGGCGGGTGTGATGGTGTTCGGCCATCAGGCCGGGTTTGTATTGCACCGGCATGTCGTAGCTGGCAAACGGCACCATGCGGGCGCCCAGCTCCAAGTGCAGGGCGTGCAAAGGCGTGTGCAGCAAATCGGGGTGGATGCTGGTGGCGGGAGCGGCGGTGTCGGACATGGAACAAATCCTGGCAAGGGCAGAAAGGTCACGGCAATGCCGTGTCTGCCCCACTGTCCGCTTTACCTGAGAGATTCACACGGGCGATACCGCGTTTGCTCCTTCGGTGGGCCACAGCGCGCCGCGCGAGGCCTCTCTCCAGCAGGGGCACCTGGCCTTGCGGCCGGGTGTTTGTCAGTCCTGGTGCCTGAGCGTTCGTGCAGCGGAAAAACCGGCCTGCGCCTTCGGCGGCACCCCGGGGGTGCGCTCTCCTGACAGGGGCTTAGTGTAAGCGAGGGCGTCAGCCCCCGCGGCGCATCATGTCAAAGAACTCGGAATTGTTCTTGGTCGCCTTCATGCTCTTCAAGACCATTTCCATGGCCTCGATCTCGTCCATGTTGTACATGAACTGGCGCAGGATACGGGTCTTTTGCAGAATTTCGGGCTGCAGCAACAACTCTTCGCGGCGGGTGCCACTGCGGTTGAGCTGTATCGAGGGGAAGACGCGTTTTTCGTACAGGCGGCGGTCGAGGTGCACCTCGGAGTTGCCGGTGCCTTTGAATTCTTCAAAGATCACCTCGTCCATGCGGCTGCCGGTGTCGATCAGGGCGGTGGCGATGATGGTCAGCGAGCCGCCTTCCTCCACATTGCGGGCCGCACCAAAGAAACGCTTGGGGCGCTGCAAGGCATTGGCGTCCACACCGCCGGTCAGCACCTTGCCGGAGCTGGGCAGCACGTTGTTGTAGGCGCGAGCCAAACGGGTGATCGAGTCGAGCAGGATCACCACGTCTTTTTTGAGTTCGACCAGGCGCTTGGCGCGTTCGATCACCATTTCGGCCACATGCACGTGGCGTGCGGCGGGTTCGTCGAAGGTGGATGCGATCACGTCACCACGCACAGTGCGCTGCATTTCGGTCACTTCTTCAGGACGCTCATCAACCAGCAGCACCATCAAGGTGACATCGGGGTTGTTGGCGGTGATGGCGTGGGCCATGTGCTGCATCATCACCGTTTTGCCGCTCTTGGGCGGCGCCACCAGCAGGGCGCGCTGGCCTTTGCCAATGGGGGCAATGATGTCGATGATGCGACCGGTGATGTTCTCGTCGCCCTTGATATCACGTTCCAAGCGCATCTGTTCTTTGGGGAACAGCGGCGTCAAGTTTTCGAACATGATCTTGTGCTTGTTCTGCTCTGGTGGCAAGCCGTTGATCTTGTCCAGCTTATTAAGGGCGAAGTAGCGCTCGCCATCCTTAGGAATGCGAACCTCGCCTTCGATCATGTCGCCGGTGTGCAGGTTAAAGCGGCGAATCTGGCTCGGAGAAATATAGATGTCGTCGGTGGACGCGGTGAAGCTCGTGTCCATATTGCGCAGAAAGCCAAAGCCGTCGGGAAGCACTTCCAGAATGCCGTCCGCGTACACCAGTTCACCGGCTTTGGCGCGCTTTTTGATGATGGCAAACATCAATTCCTGTTTGCGCATCCGGCCGGTGTTTTCGATTTCAAGCGTCTCGGCTTGCTTGACCACATCAGACACATGCAGTGCCTTGAGTTCGTTCAGGTGCATGGAATGCACTCCGTAAGGAGTAGAAAACAAAGAAGGGGGGAGAGCATGAAAGGTCAGAACGACCTGCTCAACAAAGACTTAGGGCCGTTAACGCCGGCCCGCAGCGATTATGACAGGAAATCAAGCCCTGCCACGAATGGCCGGGCGCACGGGGCGCCCGAACCGATGGTCAGATGTTGGTGTCGAGAAAGGCGGTGAGTTGCGACTTCTGCAAAGCACCGACCTTGGTGGCGGCCACTTGCCCGCCTTTGAACAGGGTCAAGGTGGGGATGCCACGCACGCCAAAACGGGCGGCCAGACCACCTTCGTTGTCCACATTGACCTTGGCAATCTGCACCTTCCCGGCGTAAGTGCCTGCCACTTCGTCAAGAATGGGGGCAATCATTTTGCAAGGGCCACACCATTCCGCCCAGAAGTCGACCAGAACGGGGGTGGTGGAGTCGAGAACGTCGGCCTGAAAGCTGGCTTCGGTAACGTGTTTGATCAGATCGCTGGCCATGAAATGAACCTCGGTGGGCGTGCGGTGCGGTTGAATTGGGACTTATCGTCGGCGGAACAGTG
>Ga0256358_1000144_pt1 | contig 9006 bp, 8 predicted proteins | sample MistaT_8_FD_189960 | JGI IMG/M metagenome (GOLD analysis project Ga0256358, IMG submission 189960) | Metatranscriptome of freshwater microbial communities from Mississippi River, Louisiana, United States - Miss_Colum_RepC_8h (Metagenome... | ecosystem: Environmental > Aquatic > Freshwater > River ... | reverse complement strand
TTGGATCAATCGGCATGGCGATGGCGGGCAAGCTTGCTTTAAGTCTATTAATTGTTTTGCTTTTTGCAAAAATTGTCATGACTACCCTGTGTCTTGGTTTTGGCTATTTTGGGGGCGTTTTTGCACCTGCGCTGTTTTTTGGTGCGATGTTGGGCTCGATTATCGATGTGGCACTTGCCAACGCTGGTGCAATGACGTCATCATTTGTCATGCTTGGTGCAGCCAGTTGCGTTGCCACCGTCATCGGGGCTCCTGTCGCCGCTACCGTTATTGTTTTTGAAATGACGGGTAGCTATGAGTGGGCCGTCCTGTCGATGATTAGCGTGGTGGTTGCGGCTCAGATTTCACGCAGTTTCATGGGCAGATCGCTGTTTGATCGCCAACTCGCCTCGCGGGGCATCGTCGTAAAGGACGATAAGCCGGTCGTAGCAAGCTAGCTGTTACCCCTCATAGGACTCGCCTCCGATTTGCCATGGCTTAGGGGATTTGGTATTCTGTATACAGAGTACGTTCCCCTGAGGCGTGTATGGCGTAGTGGCGATGGCATAGATGTCGTCGTCGATTCAAAGAAACTCCCTAGCAGCGTTTCAGTGGTAAACCGTCCCTGCTTACGCCATGCTGCCGAAACTTATTGCCGCTCCTGATCTTGTCGAACAGGTCTATGACGAGTTAGTCAAAGCGATTAGCTCGGGCGCACTTGCGCCGGCACATCGCATCACCCAAGAGCAACTCGCGGCCCAATTTGAGGTATCGCGTCAGCCGGTTTTACAGGCATTGCGATTGCTCAAGCGTGACGGATTGGTGTTAGACGCACCAGGTCGAGGTGTTCAAATCGCACCGCTTGAGCCCAAAGTGATTGCGTGGGTCTATCAGCTGCGAGGTGCATTAGATGCGCTTGCAGCCTCACTGGCTGCCGAAAAGGCGCTTGTACTCGATGCAAGGCTCATTGAATCGGGTCGGCATGCCGCTGCCTCAAAAGACCTGATTGCTCTCATTGACGCAGATATGGCTTTTCATCAAGCACTCTACCAAGCTTCGGGTAATCCCTTGATACTTTCGAGCGCGAAGATGCACTGGTGCCACATACGGCGTGTGATGGGTGAAGTCTTGCGCGACTCGATTCGCCAAAGCGTTTGGGACGAGCACGAGGCGATCGCTCAGGCCGTAGCAGCAGGCGATGTCAATCTTGCAAGCAGCTTGAGTCAGGGACATGGCCGAGCCGCGAGCGCATTCATGATTAAACAGCTTTTGGAAAAGGATCAATGCAATGAAACTGACGCAGCAACAATTAGAGCAATTTGAACAAGACGGTTATTTGTTTTTTCCATCTCTGTTTTCAGAACAGGAGATGAAAGTTCTTCGCGATGAGGTACCTGCCATTTACAAAGAATTTCGTCCCGAAATTATTCGAGAAAAAGATGGCGTTACGCCGCGAACAAGCTTTGCTGCGCATACTTATAGCGATGTGTTTGCCAAACTTGGCCGCCACCCGCGTATGGTTGCGCCTGTTCAACAGTATTTTGGCGAACCAGTCTACATGCATCAGTTTAAGATCAACGGCAAACAAGCCTTCGACGGTGATGTCTGGCAGTGGCACCAGGACTACGGTACTTGGTATAACGACGACGGCATGCCCGAGCCCCGCGCCATGAATGTTGCCATTTTCCTCGATGAAGTAAACGAATTTAATGGCCCCTTGTACTTTATTCCTGGGTCTCATCGTGAGGGCGTGGTCGCAGCTGGTCACGACCTAAAAACGACGAGTTATCCACTTTGGACGCTTGATAATCAGAAAGTTCGTGAACTTGTAGCGAAGGGTGGTATGGTTGCACCCAAGGGGCCAGCCGGCTCCATGATGATGTTTCACGGCTGCCTCGTGCATGGCTCACCATCGAATATGAGTCCTTGGGATCGTGTAATCGTATATCTCAGTCTTTGCACGGTTTCGAATCACATACGTCGTGCAAAGCGCCCCCCTTGGATTGCGCACAGAAACTTCATGCCCGTTATGACTTTGGATGATGATTGTTTGCTTCGAAAGGATGTTCGAGGATTGCCTTGGCCAGGTCATGAGGTCGATGAGGATGCAATCAAGCGTGCTGATGCGCCGATTGCCTGGACGGCTGAGGTAGCCCAGAAGGCCGACGAACAAGAGGCAGCCGCAATATGAATCTTTACAGGATGCTTTTGCAGCGTGAGGCAGATGATGAACCTTTACGCGTAGGCCTGATCGGCGCAGGTAAGTTTGGTTCGATGTTTTTATCGCAAGTACGTAAAACCACGGGCATGCACTTGCTAGCGGTTGCAGATCTAAGGCCCGATCAAGCCAGAGAATCGCTAAAGCGTGTCGGCTTCAAAGCGAGCGACTTAAAGGCTAAGTCATTTGAAGCGGCGCTTCGTTCACGCCAGTGCTTCGTCACGGACGATGCCATGGCTTTGATTAAAAGTTCAAGTATCGATATCGTTATAGATGCAACTGGCAGCCCGGCGGCAGGTATTCAACATGTGCTTGCCTGCTGTGAATACGGCAAACATATCGTTATGGTTAATGTTGAAGCCGATGCACTGGCAGGTCCTTTGCTGGCGAGAAAGGCTGCAGAGGCTGGTATTGTTTATTCGCTCGCCTATGGCGATCAACCTGCCTTGATTTGTGAGATGGTTGATTGGGCGAGAGCGAGCGGTTTTGAGGTGATCGCTGCTGGCAAGGGCACGAAGTATCTATCTAACTATCATCAGTCAACACCGGCAACGGTCTGGTCACACTATGGCATTAGCGAGGCTGACGCCAAGCTAGGTGGCATGAACGCTCAAATGTTTAATTCCTTTTTGGACGGCACTAAATCGGCTATCGAAATGGCTGCTGTATCGAACGCTACTGGGCTTTTGCCCGCGAGCGATGGCTTGCAGTTTCCGCCTTGCGGTGTCGATGACCTGGCGCGCGTGCTGCGACCGAGATCATCGGGTGGCGTCTTGGCGCATCGTGGTCAGGTTGAAGTGATATCAAGCCTAGAACGTGATGAAAGGCCGGTATTTCGCGATTTGCGTTGGGGCGTCTATGTCACGATGGCAGGTGACAGCGAGTATGTGCGCCGCTGCTTTAAGGAATATGGCCTAGTTACCGATCCGTCTGGCGAGTTCACCTCGATGTACAAGCCCTTTCATTTAATTGGCCTTGAGTTAGGTATAAGTATTGCATCGGTGGGTTTGCGTGCAGAGCCGACTGGCGCGCCGATTGCTTGGCACGCGGACGTCGTTGCTACTGCAAAGCGTGATCTCAAGGTTGGCGAGCGCTTAGACGGGGAGGGCGGGTTTACTGTGTACGGAAGGCTTATGCCAGCCAGCGACTCCCTCAGACTCGGTGGCCTGCCACTAGGTCTGGCGCATGGCATCAAACTTAAGCGTGCCGTTCAAGCCGGCGTGCCACTAAGATGGTCAGATGTTCAGATCGATACCAGTGAGCCCAGCGTCCGATTTAGGAAATCGATGGAAGACAGCTTTGCAAAGGAAGTGAACGGTGCATGATTTATTGATACGAGGTGCCCGACTGATTGATGGTAGCGGTGCTCCGTCTTACCAGGGTGACTTGGCAGTGAGGGATGGAAAGATTGCTGCGATCGGCTCCTCCTTAAAAGTGGAGGCTAGGCGAGTCATCGACGCCGACGGGCTTGCGCTGATGCCAGGCATCATCGATAGTCACACCCATTTTGATGCTCAAATCACTTGGGATCCGTATGTCCGTCCGTCGCCTGGGCTTGGCGTGACGAGCGCGGTCATTGGTAATTGTGGCTTTGCAATCGCACCATGCAAACCTGAGGATCGCGAGCGCACCATGCGTAACCTCACCCAAGTTGAGGGTATGTCGCTCGATGTCTTAAGAAGCGGCATCCGATGGGAATTTGAAAGTTTCTCCGAGTACCTACAGTTGCTAGAACGACAAGGCAGTGTTGTGAACCTGGCAGCCTATGTTGGACATTCCTCGGTACGTACCTATGTAATGGGTGAGGCAGCGACGCAACGTGAAGCTACGCAACAAGAAATAGAGCAAATGGCCGCTCTTGTTCGTGATGCCATGCAAGTTGGTGCCGTTGGACTGGCGAGCAGTACGAGTCCGGCACACAATGGCGAGGCTGGCACGCCCATGCCCTCGCGATTGGCTCATGACAACGAACATTTAGCATTGATTCGAGCGATGGCATGTCAAGGTGGCGGGGTTTACATGGTGACTAAGGGCGGTCAAATGCCGATATCTTTATTGGAGGAGATGTCGGTTCAATCTAAGCGTCCGGTCATGATTGCCGCGCTGCTTCACAACAGTACCAATGGTGGGGCGGTGTTTAAAGATCTCGACGCTATCGAAGCTGCCAATCACCGTGGCAACCCCTTAATCGGTCAGGTCTCATGCTGTCCACTCACCATGGACTTTACCCTCGCATCGCCCTATCCAGTGGAAGGCCTGCCTTCCTGGAAACCCGCACTAGGACTGGCGCATGCGGCCTTGTTAAAGGTGCTCGCCGACCAATCCTTTAGGAAGGCAGTCAAGGCAGAGCTTGAATCGCCTGCTGTGTTTCGTCTCTTTAACGGCGAGTGGGATAAGGTTCATATCGTTGAAGTCGCAAAGGCATCCAACGCGCATCTGGAACAGTGCAGTCTCGCCACGATGGCCACGCAGAGCCATCGTCATCCGCTTGATGTGATGCTCGACCTTGCTCTGGAAGAGGACTTAAAAACCGTGTTTACTGCGCAATTGCTCAATAGCGATGAGATGCAGGTGGCTCGGATGTTGAATCATCCACACAGCCTTGTATCACTGAGCGACGCTGGCGCCCATCTCACATTTTTTAACGATGCCGGTTTCGGGTTACATTTATTAGGACATTGGGCTCGTGATCTTTCAGTAATGAGTCTTGAGCAAGCCGCCTATAAGCTAACGGCGCAGAGTGCGGCGATTTTCGGCATGTCCTCGCGCGGTTTGTTACGCGAATCGTTTGCAGCTGATCTGCTTTTGTTTGATCCTCAATGTGTGGGTCGAGGTCCTAAGCGCCGGGTGCATGACTTGCCAGGAGGAGCGTCTCGATTGCACACCGATGCGCTGGGCGTCCATGGTGTTTGGGTGAATGGTCATCAGGTTGCCGATTCGCAAGGCATCATTGAAGGTGCAAAGCTTGCAGGGCACTTAATGAGGAACTTCGATGCGCAGGCGGTTTTCAACATGCGCTAAATCGTTAGGATGGCAGTATATTTAAGATCATTTCAATCGTCTTATCCGGGTACTCCATCGGGAAGAGATGGCTGCCTTCGGTTTCGATGAAATCGCTTTGGCAAAGACGCGAGAGCAACTTGTGTGTGCTTGCTAGACCCACCTGCCTTGCCTCAAATGATTGCCTCCCGCCTATATAAACAAGCGGGCAATTGATGGGGTATGACTTAAGATAATGGCCTAAATGATCGGGTACCGTGTTATAGATTAAAGTTTCAATATCACGATCAAAAACCAGGCTACGACACGGCAGCCCATGTCGATCCCTCGAGTCCTTGGTTCCAAAATTCACATAGTCGTCGAGCACCCTTGGGTCCCAGTGCCTAAATGCCCGCTTGTGCTCAAAGTGCAAACGAACCGCTGCCCGATCAGGCCATTGCCTTCTGCGCTTTCGGCTCAGTCGGCCGGGTGATAATGCGCCGACAAGCGAGCTTCGCTTAACAAGTCTAAGACCCTGTGCCTTCCATCCACCGATGATGGGCGCATCAAGCACAATCACACCGGCTATGGTTTGGCTCTGAGACCGGCTTAAATGGGCTGCGCACATCATACTGAGATACCCGCCTAATGAGTGTCCAATCAACCATGATGCTTTGCCTCGGAACCATGAAGCTTCGCCCCCGTCAATGTTCGACGCCGGAAGCGTGGTTGCGAGTTGGTCCACAAGCTTAGGCCAGTTGCTGCTTACTGGAAAATTTGGATCATGCCCGATGCATTCAATCGCATCGACCTGATGCCCAGCGTCTCTTAATGCTTGAAGAATGAGTCGATAAGTCGAGGCCGGGAAGCCATTGGCATGCGAAAAGATAATGCGACTCATGCCAGGCTCAGCGAACATCCTCGCCTGCTCCGTGAATTGACCCTATCGCCCTGAGCTAGCGTAGCAGCCATAAGGATAGCCCTAAAAGTAGGCCCATCATGCTCATGGGTAAGGCGGTGTAGCTAAGGCTTGCGATGAGACCAAAACTTGAAGGCATGATGAGGTTGATGCCATTTAAGGCCATTGATCGGAGGCCAAGGGCTTGGCCTTGGCGACCTTGGGGCGTGACTTGATGGATCGACGCTAGTAGCATAGGCTGAACAGAGCCCAAACTCATGCCCAAACAAGCGGAGCCGATCAGCATCATCTGAAAACCTTCAAGCCATGGGTAGGCAAAAAATCCGACCATTGCAAGTGATACAGCGATCCTCATGGAAGTTCGCTCTTTGAATTGTTCGGCCCAGCGCACGATGATCACACGTATAACGATGCTTGCAGCTGAGAAGACGCCAAGTAAAGCACCAATCTGAGTGGCGGACAAACTTTGAGCGTGGCCTATGACAGGCACAACAAAGAGGTGCGCATCCCAGCTCGATATCGTAACTAGATTTAATAGCAGCATCCGCCGGTATGCACTGATGCGGAGCAGTCCGATGGCATCGCGCAGCGAGGAATGATGGCCTGATCCCTTGATGGTCTCACGGGGTACTTTAGCAGCGACAAACCATGCCGATGCGGGAATGATCGCTCCAATGATGAGCGTTGCGACAAATCCAAACTGATCGAGCAGAACACCGCTCATGACTGGGGCAAATGCATTGGACACCGCAGGTGCAATTGCAACCCAGCTGAAGACTCGTTTTAGATTAGCCCCCTGATCGCTTAAACGTCCAGCTGCCCTTTGAACGGCGATGGCACCAATTGATGAGGCGCTACCTGTGAGAAGGCATCCCAAGGCAATCGTTATCAGACTTGGGTAGATCGCCGGCGTGATGCCTCCGAGTATAGCCAAGGTAATTGCAATACCCATAGGGCGATGAAATCCATAGCGATCGCTTAGTCCACCCGCCCACCAGGCTAGTAGCATAGGTCCAGCCGAGAATAAACTCAGTAACAGTCCAACCGACCATTCACCATAACCTGAATCCAAAACCCAAAGGCTTGATGCAATGCGGGAAATCGCCATACTTGCATGCAAACAAATCATGCCGATAAGCAAAAGTCGCAAAGTTTTCGCTTGATTCCGTTCTATGATGGTTTGTTCTTGGAGAAGCGTCACTTCGGAGGTCGTCGATGGGGTCTAGTCAAGTCTTTGATGAGTATTATCCGCGCAACTTTGCCATGCACCCGCCCGCTTACGATCCGAAATACAAAACAAGCGTACTTCGATCACCGCGGCAAGCGCTTATTTCAATTGATCCAACACTTACCGAAGTATCAGGACCTCAATTGTCGAGCTTTGAATTGTCACCGCTCGATCATGACCTCATCTTAAACCATGCGCAGGGCGGCTTGCCCATCGGGGAGCGTATCGTTGTGCATGGTTACATCTTAGATGAGCATGCAAGGCCCGTCCCGAATGCCTTGATCGAGATCTGGCAGGCCAACGCCGGTGGACGTTATCGTCATGCTAACGATCGGTACTTGGCCCCTCTGGATCCAAATTTCGGTGGCTGCGGACGCACTCGAAGCGATCAGAACGGTTATTACTTTTTCCGTACGATTCGACCAGGGCCGTATCCGTGGCGAAATCGAATGAACGACTGGCGGCCAGCCCATATTCATTTCTCGCTTAGCGGCAAGGCATGGTGCCAGCGATTAATTACACAAATGTATTTCGAAGGCGATCCTTTGATTCAACGTGATGCAATTCTTGGAACTGTCTCTGATCTAGGTGCTTTGCAGCAATTAGTGGCTCGATTAGATATCCATGCGGCTGTCCCCTTCGACTCGCTTGCATACCGTTTTGATATGGTGTTGAGGGCAAGTCGTGAAACCTTGTTCGAATCAAGATTACCGGAGTGCTAACAATATGCTGCCTCGATTTGAAAGTGCTTCGCAAACAGCGGGACCATTCGTGCACATTGGACTTGTTCCTGAGCGTGCAGGTATTGCCCAAAAACCGATCGTCTCAAACAATTTGTGTGCTCATGGCACACCGCAAGGTGCAAGCGAGATTGAGGTGAGCGGACAAGTGCTTGATGGCAGTGGTGCTCCGATCTACGATGCGGTGGTTGAACTCTGGCAAGCGGATCATCGCGGTAGTTATCAACAATCAGAGCGTTCAAGCTTTCTCGGTTGGGGCCGCAGTGCCATTGACCAAGAGACCGCAAGTTTTACTTTTCGCACTATCAAGCCGGGACAGGTAGCCTGTCTTGGCTCTGCCGCGATGGCACCACACCTTGCCCTATGGGTTGTCGCCCGCGGTATCAATATCGGATTACATACACGCATGTATTTCCCCGAGGATGATGCGTTGCATCAGACCGATCCGGTGTTAAATACGATCGAAATCAAGAAAAGGCGTTCCACACTGATAGCGAGTTTGCGAGAGTCGAATGGAAGCCCATTAAAAATATATCAATTTAATATCGTTATTCAAGGCGATATGGAAACCGTTTTCTTTGATATCTAATGACCATGCACCAACGCGTTCAAGTTGCCATTATTGGCGCCGGTCCATCGGGTCTTTTGCTTGGTGCCTTGCTTGATCGAGCAGGCATCGACCATGTGCTCATTGAAAGACAATCCCCAGAATATGTGGTGTCGAGGATAAGGGCAGGGGTTCTCGAACAGGGGACGGTCGAGGTCCTTGATCAGCTCGGTTTATCGATCCGATTGCATCGTGAAGGGCTTGTTCATCATGGCTTTGACTTATTGTTTCAAGGCAAGCGACATCGAATTGATCTACAGGCGCTTACCAGGGGTAAGCAGGTCGTAGTATATGGACAAACCGAGGTCACCAAAGACTTAATGGATGATCGTGCAA
>Ga0256358_1000143_pt1 | contig 9022 bp, 3 predicted proteins | sample MistaT_8_FD_189960 | JGI IMG/M metagenome (GOLD analysis project Ga0256358, IMG submission 189960) | Metatranscriptome of freshwater microbial communities from Mississippi River, Louisiana, United States - Miss_Colum_RepC_8h (Metagenome... | ecosystem: Environmental > Aquatic > Freshwater > River ... | reverse complement strand
CTTGCCGATGTATGTTATATTATGTCGTGAATATTACTTGAGTACTTTTTAAGTATGATTTTTTATTCACGGAGCGTTATAGCGTATTTTTAAGAGAAAATTTTTCTTCAACCATTAGTTTAGATAACTTTAGTTAGTTACCTCTACACGGAAAATTATAAATTTTCGAATTTATAATTTTCTTGATTAGTATTATATTATAAATATATATTTATAATATATATTTATAATATGATGATAGGATATATTATAGTTCTTACTATAATATATCTTAGTCCGCCCCTTAGATTTTAGAAATATTTATATTTATTTTATTTTTTATTATATTTATGTAATTTCCTAACCAACATTTTATTATATTTATTATTAGTTCATTGATTTTTATTAGGGAAAGTTCGGTGGTTACGTTCGAAACACATCCACCAGAGTTCGTTTAGTTTATTTCATTGAAGTTATTTTATTTATTGAATTTTTTAGTTATTAGGTTTTATTTATATTTTTTATAAAGTTTTTATTATTAAGATTAAAGTTGTTCTTTTGAACTTGTAAGCTCTGTTATTCATTGTTAAGCGTTTATCGTGTATTTTTGGATAATAATTCACTCTTGTTTAATTTTATTTTATTTCTATTATCTTTATTTGTAAATCAGAATCAAAGTTGTTTTATAAACTTGTAAGCTCTGTTATTCGTTGTTAAGCGTTGTCGTTACTTCGTGTATTTTCGTATAATATTTCACTCTTGTTTGATTTTGGTTTATTTTTAGTTTATTTATTTATTTAATTTTATTTTATTTATTTTAAGATTTAATAGGAGACTTAGTTTTAAGTAATAAGTTGTTGATTGATTTTATTTTATTTTATTTATTATATTTTATTTATTTTACCGTATGTGCCCAACAATGTAAATTTTAATAGGGAGGCTTATTTTAGCGTAGTAAGTCGTAGTTTTAGATTTTATTTTTATTTTATTTATTTTGCTTTTTATTTACCGTATGTGCCCAAATATGTAAATTTCAATAGGGAGGCTTATTTTAGCGTAGTAAGTCGTAGTTTTAGATTTTATTTTATTTATTTTGCTTTTTATTTACCGTATGTGTTCAAATATGTAAATTTTAATAGGGAGGCTTATTTTAGCGTAGTAAGTCGTAGCTTTAGATTTTTTTATTTTGTTTAATTTCACCATCATTATTTTCGCAATATATTCGGATTTATCCCCGTATATTGTATGGTTTTTTGTAGAGTAAGTTTAACTTATTTACATGTGGTTTTTTTTGAAGGAAAAAGAACTGCTATCCCACATCAATTAATTAAACCTTCGTTTGTGTAGTATGGAGTATTATTATATTTGATAACAATTTTGCGTACCTCTGAGTTTAAATGTCTATATATAAGACGTAATTTATATATTAATTTTAAAACAGGTTTCAACGTGAGAAGCAACCCAATGAATATAGTACCATATGTAAAGAAAGGAGTTAGAATTTGTTAAGGTGTGGACCAATGTGATAAATGGACAAGTGCAACAATTATATTAAAAGTTTTTTATTTTTAGATACCGAGGCAGCGGATGTAAATTCTGCCACTAATATTTCAATTAAAGAATTAGTAACACAAGTTACTAAAAAAGAGAAGATCATTTTGGATGGAATTAATTTTTATGAAACATCAAATTTCACCAATAAACATTTTATTTTAGATTTAAGAACCAGTACGATGCTCTCAATGAGCAAACAAAATTTTAAGAGCAAGCTTTATGGAGTAGGAAGAGAAGCCAATGATTATATAGTTTACAATATTAAAAAGAAATTAGTTTTAGTTATTAGGAGAAAATTTAGACCTCAATCTAAATTTGGAGATTTTTTTAAAACATTTATAGGAATGATTAAGACCATTTATGATAAATCACAAATAGCAATGGGATTAGTTAAGAAAGGAGAGTTTTGGATTATTTTTTTAGATTTTATAAATATGATTTTAAATGTTAGAGAAGGATATCTTACACCAATGTCGATTATTTCAACTATTATTTCAATGTATACTTTATGTCAAAGATTTAGTAAAGTTTTCACAGCACAGATTGGAGAATCCAATTCATATGAGACCATGTCAATTTTTTTTTCTATTATAGGAGTACCTGAAAGCGTTAGTCGTATTTTAAAAGAATACACTATGATTACAGGTAAGCGTTTGTTTTCATCTAGTTTAGTTTTTGATGTATTAACATCATTGCATACAGTTTTTAGATCAGTTTTAGATTGGTTAGGTGCCAATGCAGGATTAAGTGCCAATGTTATTCAACCCGTTATAATTTTTTTAGATTTTATTTTTGGTAATATTATTTGTTATAATAATATCAAAGAAGTAGTAGATTTATATACTAGTTATACTAGTACACCCAATATTATTTTACAGCCAGTTTTTAGGCATTCAGTTTCGCAATTATATGATAAGTTAAAGGAGAATCCCATGTTTAATGATTATGTTAGTAATCATGATAATAAGTTTTTTAGAGAAGTTTGGATTTTGTTTAAAGATAATTTAGTTAAGTACGTTAATACTTTTACTATTAGCGCCAAAGAAGAACCCATTTGTATTGTTTTTGAAGGAGGACCTGGTAGCGGTAAATCCGTTATTATGAATTCCTTTGTAGAAGTTTTAAGATCACAGCAGAAGTCAGTTTATGTACATTCAGTACCACCAGTAGAAGGAGGAAAAGATTTTTATGACGATTATGAAAATCAAGAAGTTTTTGTTATGGATGATATAGGTCAACAAGGCAAATCTCAATGGAGAACCATAATTAATTTTGTTTCACCAGTTAAATTTCCTTTAGAATGTGCATCAGCAAATAAGAAAAATACAAAATTTTTTAATTCGAAAATTATTTTATTAACCACCAATTGTTTTAGAGATTTATCAGGATTTACCAGTACCGATTGTATTGCAGATAGAGGAGCTTTGTTTAGGAGATGTCACGTTATTAATGTTAAAAGATCTAATTGTGATGAATTTTTGCAGGATTTAGAATATTTTAAATATGACCACGTTAAATCTGAAAAATTTGAATCACGTTTTTTACACCACAATGCCAATATAAATTTACCAGTTAAGATAGTTAAGAAGAAGAAGATAGAAGTTTTGACTTATATTAGAATGTTATTAGATAAGATTATTGTTAATGAAAATGCCAATCGCAGAACAACAGCGATGACACCTTTGGAAATTCTTGAGATTTCTCAAGATATGCAGTTTGAACCCCAATTCGATGTTTTTCAAGGATTGTCAGGTTATTTGAAGTCATTATTACCAGCTTGGAGAGATTTATATAATGGAGCCCCTATTTTTAGAGAATGGTTAGCAGGTTTGTTTAAACCTTGCAAACAATTTATGATGTTATGTGCCAAATATTTATTACAATTTGTTACAGGAGTTGATACTTCACACGAGACCACCAAAATTATGAGAGCCAAATTACCATCGCATATTTTAGGTAAACCCGAAGAATATGCAAAAAATTATAGAAATTTAGCTCGTAAGTATCACCCCGATAAGTATGTAGAAAATGAGTTTTATACCAAACAAGAATCTTTATGTGTTTTTTTAATTATTACTTTAGCTTATAAATATTATAATAAATTTGATTTATTTGTAGAGCATAGGAAGGAGTTATTTTCATCAACCCCACTTATGCAAGAGATGTTGAATTTTGGAGAAGATTTAGGATTGCAGTGTAGACATTTTGTTTTAGATAAGTTTTATTCTTTGTGTGCCGTTTTGTACACCGTTTATTATACTATGGATGATGATTTTGTTTGTTTACTTTATGTTATGTTAGTTTATTTTTGTATTATTTTTTTTGTTATTTTATTTTGTAAAGAAGAAGAGTTATCAGAAGATGATTTTGATAAGTTAGTTTTGTTAGAGAAAGTTAGAAGATTTAGAAAGGAGAATATGAATGAGAAAGTTTTTTATCCACAAGTAGCGTGTGATGTTACTATCTCAAAGTATTGTAAGTTTGTTACGATTAGTAGTGATGATCACTCAGATATGTGTTCACATGCAATAGTTAGCGGAAATCGTATTTTATTGAATTCTCATTTTACAGCAAAGAATATTGTTTTAAATATATATGCCACTTATGATCATTTTATTAATAACCACCCAGAAGCAGAGTTAGTTAGAATTTCTTTAATTAAGGATTATCCAATTTGTGATTTAGCAGTTTATGAATTGCAAAATTTTCATTCAGTTTATCCATCTTGTTTACCTTTATTTAGAACCAAAGACGTAACACCAGTTATGTATTTATGTACTTCGATGGACAAAATTCCATTGATTTTTGATAAAAATTTATTTTTTAATGATGTAGCAGTAGAGTATTCAGCATATGCCAAATCTTTTTCTCATTTACCCGATACAGGTTTTATTACACCTATAGAAGGTACAGGTTTATGCGGTAGTTTTATATATAATTCAGTAGGAGATATTTTAGGAGTTCATGTAGCAGGAGATGGAAAGCGCGGTTTTTGCGCAATGCCATCGACAGTAATAGCAGAAGATATTAGGAAAGAGATGTTATCAGTTAGAAATATGCAATTAGGAATCTCAGTAGATGTTAGAAAAGACTTTTCAGGAGCGAGATTGGTTTATGAAGAAGGAGCAGTAGAAACTACTTATCCAACTTCTAGATCAACCATCAAACCTACAATGTTGAATGTTTTAAATTGTCCAGAAATGGCTGAGTTTACCAAAACTTTAGATCATTCTGACGATGTAGTTTATACCACAGTAGATAAGAGAGGACCACCCATAATAAATGATCCAGTTAACACCATTAAGAAAACATCAATGAAAACATTTAAGAATCAAGGAAAAGTCACCACAGAAGAATTAGATTTTATAGGAGAATGCATTAGATCACTAATGCCAACAGAGAATTTCACAGATCTTCCGGATGATATATGTGCGTTTGGAGATTCCACTTTTTCAGTAATGAATAAGGAATCATCAAACGGATATGGTCATCCCAAAGGTAAGAGCGCTTATTTCGATTTTTCGAATAAAGTGATTTTACCAGAATTTTTAGAAGAATTTAATAATTTTATTTATAGAGTAGAGCATGATGAGTATATGTTAAAAGATTTTTTGAGTAAGGAGTGTTTCAAAATGGATGAATTGCGAAATGAAGATAAACGCGAGAAACCGCGTACTATTAGAGTTTTGCCAGTCACCCATATTTGGTTAACTAAGAAGATTTTTGGAAAATTAGCACAGCATTTTAAAGAGAACAAGCATGAGACAGGAATAGGATTAGGTTTTAATCCTTTTAAAGATTTTGATTTATTATATAAAAAATTATCTGATAAAGGAATTAAAGTTACAGGAGATTTAGACGCAGCTAAATGGGACGGCTCATTAGTTTCGTTGATTATGGAGAGAATTATGGATGTTATGTTTGAAAAATATGATGGAGTGTACAAATTTGCTAAGAAATTTTTAATTTCTACAATTGTGCGTTCTTTCGTATTAGTTTGCGATGAATTATATATGACCACTCACGGATTACCATCAGGTGTTTGGATTACGTTTTTACTTAACAGTTTGTTTAATAGAGCTTTAGATGCTTTAGTAGTTAAGAGAAATGTACCCAAACCCACAGTTGATGCTTTTTTACAAATTATTTCTTATACCACAGGAGACGATAAGATTTTCGGAGCACCGGAAAACTTATCTGAATATGTTAATCTCATTACTTATAGAGACGTCTCTCTTTCGTTAGGAATGGAAGCCACGAATGGAGACAAATCACCAATTATATATCCCTCACAGCCATTGGAAAAACTCACTTATTTAAAACGCCATATGCGATTTCACCCAGTTTTGAATAGATGGGTTGGACCTTTGTCAACCAACACAATTATGAATATGACTCAGTGGGTTGATACAACAAAAGACACTCACGAGGCATTAAATGGAAAAATACGATCTACGCAAATAGAAGCATATTTGCATTCACCATCTTTTTTTAGGAAAATTACCGGCGTTTTTGAGTCGGTTTTAGGATCTCAATATTTATTTTTTACAGAAAATCAAGTAATTAATATTCTAAATCGTGACGATGGTTATGAATTTACCATTGGCCTACGAGGAGGATATAATTACCACAAATGTTAGTTTAATTATTATTTTATTTTTATTATTTTATTTTATTTATTTATTTATTATTTTATTTATTTATTTTTTAGTTATTTTTTATTTTAAAAAAGTTACCTTATTATTTTTATTCAGTTATAATGCTTATACCACTAGGGCAGCTAGAGATTATATTAAGTTTTTAGTGGGTATTCCGAAATTTTAATATTGATAGGATTAGACAACAAATATTATGAATCAATCACAAGAACCAGAAAATGTAGACAACAAGTTTTTAAAGAAATCATCAAATGATTTCAACACAGATCTCGAAAATTTAACGACCACCGTAGCATCAATTTCTACTAGGGAAATCCAACAGATCGGATCTATAGCTAATGATTTATATACGAAAGTAGATATTCCAGAAGCATATAGAATTGATCCTAAACCTTATGTAGAAAGACCATTTTACGCAGGCACGTTAAGTTTCAAAGCAACAGACGCACGTTATAGTTTATTATCATCACCAATTAATCATTTACCAGGAGATATTATAAGATCAAATCCATCTTTATTACAAGCAATGAAAATTGCCTCGTTATATAGAGCAGATTTAGTTTTAAATATTTCTATGGCAGGAACTATAACACATGCAGGAAAAGTTTTAGTAGCAGCTCTTCCACCTATGCCGAAAGGAACATTATTATCAGATAAACAATGGATTAACACCATGTTATCAAGTCCTCACGCATCCTTATTTGCAAATGAAGCTACTTCAGTTATGTTAACAATACCTTGGTATTGTAATTCAGATCTCGCCACTTTAGATTTAGACACACAAGCGGCAACCAGTTTAGATATTACCCCAATTAATGGAAATTATTCAAATTTATTTTTTTTAGTGCAGAATCCTTTAACCCCATCAAACGGATCTTCAACTTCATTATCTATAATTATTGAAGCTTGCTTCAAGAATTTGGATATTGTAGTTCCAACACCAAGATTAGTTACTTGGGTCCCTCAAGTTAAAGGACTTAAAGAAGTTACAAAATCCGCGACGAAGAATGTAGTGGGCGATTTTATAGATGGAGCAGTTAATACTTTGTTCGGTTGGATCGGTTTGCATAATCCCAACGTCCCTGTTATACAGGAGCGTGATATTATAACAAAACGTAACTTTCCGAATATTGTTGATGCAGCTCAACATTTTGAAAAATTAGACCCGTTTACTGAAAACGATCGCATAGTTAGATCTCCCATTTTTGGTTCTTCTGTTGATGAGATGTCAATATCTCATATTACTTCTAAAAAGCAATTTTTAGGAGCTTTTAAAGTTTCTCAAGAAGACCCAGTCGGCAAATTATATTGGGCACGACCAATTTCACCTTTTCAAGGCGGAATTGCTAATACCAATGACACTATTACATGTACAAACAATCTCGAATTAATGCATTCTTTGCATAGAGCCTGGAGAGGCGGTTTAGAAATTATTATTGAATCTGTTATGAATAATAAGCAGCAACTTAAATTGCGACTTTTGAAGATGTACAACCCTTCTTCTGAGGCAGCGATTTCGGTTCCTTCTTATTCTTCTATTGCGAATGCTCCATCAGCGTTGATGGAATTCACTCAAGGTGCTCAAGAGCACACCGTTAGCTTACCTTATTTATGTAGAAATGATCTCACACCATGTTCTGAAAATGTTTCTTTTGAAGGATTATTTTTAGGCATGTATTATATATATTTAGCTCAGCCATTAGCAAATTCTGATGGCTCCCCTTTAGAAGTTGAATTTAATGTTTATATGAAAGGAGGCGATGACTTGACTTTTTATGGTTACGTACCACGTAATTTAATTCAAGCGCCTTTTCCAGTTCAGGAAATAGCACCACCACCAATTTTCAAAGCTCAGATAGGAGACTTAAATACAATTAAAGTTATGAATTCACCGCAAGAACAAGTTAATCCAATAGCGACGGATAAAAAAGAACAATCAGCATCTCATTTAGAGAGACTAATGCCTAATCTAGACATTAGACCTTTAATTAGACGTATGTATCCTTTGCAAAGAACTTCTCTTGTTTCAATTGACCCTTTAGAGGTTCAAACTGAAGTCGTACCTTTATCTAGTTTTATTGGAGAAACACCATGGAATTTTGATTCTGAGAATCAAACTCCAATTTCAATAATATCTAGAATGTATTATAGTAAATCTGTTGGATTTAAATTTCAAATTCGGTTGCAGACTCAAACTCTAGAGACTGCAGGCGTTCAAGATGTTCAACTCAGCGTTTCATTTGTTCCACCAAATTTTTCGTATGATGCGACCACCGCGACCGTTACCGGATGTGAAGTTAACCCTGATACAATAGACCCTACTGACTTACCATATTATAGATCTCCTTTTCCATTTCAAGATATTCCAGTTATTTTTGATATTTTTACTCAAACTTATGAATTTGTTATACCGGATGTTACTTTTTATAAATTTATGGGATCACCTCAGAAATTTTTAAATAGTTTTTTTGCTTATGAAAAATTGTCAACAATGGATTTTGGTTCATTATATATAAGGTATTATAATTCTAATAATTCAACGAAATGCAATGGACGCAGATCTATTTACGTCGGTTTGACCGATGAATCTAGATTTGGTCACCATGCCATGGCATCTCCTTTTACTATTAGAAAATTTATATCACCATATTTTGATGCTCCGAATCAATTGCCAACAGGAATTTTACCAACTAATATGTACGTTGGTAATTATTTATAATATAGATAAACATTATTTTCGGCTTTTAGCCAACAACAACAACAACAACAACAACACCATCGTTTAGACAGGGGGTGTATAAATATACCTGTCTTTTCGATTAAGCCATTTG
>Ga0256358_1000142_pt1 | contig 9057 bp, 8 predicted proteins | sample MistaT_8_FD_189960 | JGI IMG/M metagenome (GOLD analysis project Ga0256358, IMG submission 189960) | Metatranscriptome of freshwater microbial communities from Mississippi River, Louisiana, United States - Miss_Colum_RepC_8h (Metagenome... | ecosystem: Environmental > Aquatic > Freshwater > River ... | reverse complement strand
CGGTGCGCTGCGCGCCTCGGCCCAAATGGTGAGTTACGAAATTGCCATTGGTTTCTGCTTCCTGGTGGTGGTCATGACCGCTGGCAGCCTGCACTTGGGCGAGATCGTTGCTTCGCAGGAGCGAGGCTACTTTGCCGACATGGGTCTGAACTTCCTGTCGTGGAACTGGTTGCCACTGCTGCCGATATTTGTGGTCTACCTGATTTCAGGTGTGGCCGAAACCAACCGCCACCCGTTTGACGTGGTGGAAGGCGAGGCCGAGATCGTGGCCGGTCACATGGTCGAGTACTCGGGCATGGGCTTCGCTATCTTCTTCTTGGCCGAATACGCCAGCATGTGGCTCGTCTCCATCTTGGCGGTGCTGATGTTCTTGGGCGGTTGGGCATCACCTATCGACAGCGCGCTGTTCAACGCCATCCCGGGCTGGATCTGGCTGGGCATCAAGACATTTGTGGTCGTGTCCATGTTCATCTGGATCCGCGCCACCTTCCCGCGCTTCCGCTACGACCAGATCATGCGTCTGGGTTGGAAGATTTTTATCCCCGTGACACTGGTCTGGCTGCTCCTGGTGGGCTTGCTGATGCAGACCCCGTGGAACATCTGGAAGTAAGGAGGCCTCACGATGTCTGCCACCGTCGTCGCGCCTTTTTCGCTGCGCGATTTTTTCAAAAGTTTTCTACTGGTTGAACTGGTCAAGGGCATGGCCCTGACCGGCAAGTACGCGCTGCGCCGCAAGGTGACGGTGCAGTTTCCAGAAGAGAAGACCCCGTTGTCGCCACGCTTTCGTGGCTTGCACGCCCAGCGCCGTTATGACAACGGCGAAGAGCGCTGCATCGCCTGCAAGCTGTGCGAGGCTGTGTGCCCGGCCATGGCGATCACCATCGAGTCCGATGTGCGCGACGACGGCACCCGCCGCACCACACGCTACGACATCGACCTGACCAAGTGCATCTTTTGTGGCTTCTGCGAAGAGGCCTGCCCGGTGGACGCCATTGTGGAAACCCAGATTCTGGAATACCACGGCGAAAAGCGTGGCGACCTGTACTTCACCAAAGAGATGCTTCTGGCCGTGGGCGATCGCTACGAGCCGCAGATCGCGGCAGCCAAGGCGGCCGACGCCAAGTACCGCTGAAAGGCCCGCACCCATCATGGATTTTCAAGCTGGATTTTTTTACCTCTTCTCGGCGGTCTTGCTGTTTGCGGCCTTTCGCGTGGTGACCGCCCGCAACCCGGTGCACGCGGTGTTGTTCCTGATGTTGGCCTTCTCGCAAGCCGCTGCGTTGTGGTTGCTGCTCAAGGCCGAGTTCCTGGGCATCACCCTGGTGCTGGTGTACCTGGGCGCGGTGATGGTGTTATTCCTCTTTGTGGTGATGATGCTCGACATCCGCTTGGACGGTGACCGCTGGGGTTTTTGGCAAAACCTGCCACTTGCCGCCTTGCTGGGTGCGCTGGTGGCCGTCGAGATCATCGCGGTGGTCTGGGCAGGTTTTCCGACCATCAACATGGACAAGGCCGCGCCGGTGGCCGCCGATTATTCCAACACCCGTGAGCTGGGCATTCTGCTGTACACCGAGTATCTGTATCCCATTCAAGTGGCGGCGGTGATTCTGCTCGTGGCCATGATCGCGGCGATTGCCCTGACACTGCGCCAGCGCAAGGACAGCAAAGCCATCAATCCGGGCGACCAGGTGCGTGTGAAAGCCGCCGACCGCCTGACGGTGTTGGCCGTGCCAGCCACCGCCAAGGCCACAACCGATAAAGCAGCCGACGAGGTGAAAGCATGAGCACATTGACCCTCGGACACTTTCTGTCGGTGGGCGCGATCCTGTTCGCGCTGTCGGTGGTGGGCATTTTCCTCAACCGCAAAAACCTGATCGTGTTGCTCATGGCCATCGAGCTGATGCTGCTGGCTGTGAACATGAACTTTGTGGCCTTTTCCCACTACTTGGGTGATATGCACGGACAGGTGTTCGTGTTCTTCATCCTGACCGTGGCCGCCGCCGAATCCGCCATTGGCTTGGCCATTCTGGTGCTGCTGTTCCGCAACCGCGCCTCGATCAGCGTCGAGGAACTCAACGCCCTCAAGGGTTGATGTGGTCCAGGACTGAAGCGAAGAGACATATCCCATGAGCACAACCCTTTCCGCATCCACCCTGCTGGCGGTGCCACTTGCACCGCTGGTGGGCTCGGCCTTGGCCGGTATTTTTGGCACCGCCTTCGGTGGCAATCGCCTTGGCCGCGCCGCTTCTCACAGCCTGACGATTCTGGGGGTAGCGGTGGCCTTTGTGCTGTCGGCCATGACCCTGATGGATGTGATGGACGGCGCGCGTTTCAACGCCACCATTTACGAATGGATGGTGGTCGGCGGCATGAAGATGGAAATCGGCTTCATGGTCGATGGCCTGACCGCCATGATGATGTGTGTGGTGACCTTTGTGTCGCTGATGGTGCACATCTACACCATGGGCTACATGGCGGATGACAAGGGCTACAACCGTTTCTTCGCTTACATCTCGCTCTTCACCTTCTCGATGCTGATGCTGGTGATGAGCAACAACCTGCTGCAGCTGTTCTTCGGCTGGGAAGCGGTGGGGCTGGTGTCGTATCTGCTGATCGGCTTTTGGTACAACAAGCCGACCGCGATCTTTGCCAACATGAAGGCCTTCTTGGTCAACCGGGTGGGCGACTTTGGCTTCATCTTGGGCATTGGCCTGATCGCGGCTTACACCGGCACGCTGAACTACACCGAGATTTTTGCGAAGACCAGCGAACTCGGCGCCATGACCTTCCCCGGCACCGACTGGATGCTGGTCACTGTCATCGCCATTTGCCTGTTCATCGGTGCCATGGGCAAGTCGGCCCAGTTTCCGCTGCACGTGTGGCTGCCGGATTCGATGGAAGGCCCGACCCCGATTTCCGCGCTGATCCACGCTGCCACCATGGTGACCGCCGGCATTTTCATGGTCGCGCGCATGTCACCGATTTATGAGCTGTCGGATGTGGCGCTCAACTTTGTGCTGGTGATCGGCGCCATCACCGCACTGTTCATGGGTTTCCTCGGCATCATCCAGAACGACATCAAGCGGGTGGTGGCGTATTCCACCTTGTCACAGCTTGGCTACATGACGGTCGCACTCGGTGCCTCGGCCTACTCGGTCGCGGTGTTCCACCTGATGACCCATGCCTTCTTCAAAGCGTTGCTGTTCCTGGCTGCCGGCTCGGTCATCATGGGCCTGCACCACAACCAAGACATCCGCTGGATGGGTGGTGTTCGCAAGTACATGCCGATCACCTGGATCACATCCCTGATCGGCACACTGGCCCTGATCGGCACACCGTTCTTCTCGGGCTTCTATTCGAAAGACTCGATCATCGAGGCTGTGCACTTCAGCAACCTGCCTGGCGCCGGCTTTGCCTACTTCGCGGTGCTCGCGGGTGTGTTCGTCACCTCGTTCTATTCGTTCCGTCTGTATTTCCTGGTGTTTCACGGTCAAGAGCGTTACGACCAGAACCCTGACGCACATCACGACGACCACCACGACCATGGCCACCATGGCGATGGCAAACCACACGAAACGCCTTGGGTGGTGACACTACCGCTGGTGTTGTTGGCGATTCCGTCGGTGATCATTGGCTACCTGACCATTGAGCCGATGCTGTTTGGCGACTTCCTGAAGGATGCCATCACCATCAACGCTGAGGCGCATCCCGCCATGGCCGAGTTCGCCAAGATCTTCCACGGCCCAGTGGCCATGGTGTCGCACGCACTGCACACCCCACCGCTGTACCTGGCGATCGCCGGAGCGGTCAGCGCTTGGTACATGTATTTGGTCAACCCAGCGGTGCCAGCGGCGTTTGCCCGCGCGCTGCGTCCCCTCATCACCGTGCTTGAGAACAAGTACTACCTGGACTGGTTCAACGAAAACGTGCTGGCGCGTGGCGCCCGTGCCTTGGGCGTGGGTTTGTGGAAAGGTGGCGACCGGGGTGTGATCGAGACCGGTGTGGTCAACGCCAGCTGGAAGCTGGTGGGCACGGTGTCTGCGGTGGTGCGCCACCTGCAGTCGGGTTATCTGTACCACTACGCCCTGGTGATGATTGTGGGGGTGTTGGCCTTCATGACGTACTTCGTCTGGCTCGCCAAATAAGGAGAACAAGAACATGGGTTTGCTGAGCCTTGCGATCTGGACACCGATTTTTTTCGGCGCGGTCCTGCTGGCCTTGGGCAACGACCGCCACGCCAATGTGGTGCGTTGGATCGCTCTGTTGGGGGCTTTGATCAGCCTCGTGGTCACGGTCCCGGTCTACACCGGTTTTGAGGTCGGTTCAGCCGGCATGCAGATGGTGGAAAAAGCCGTCTGGGTGCCCGCTTTCAACATCCATTACCACCTAGGTGTGGACGGTATCTCGCTGTGGCTGATCCTGTTGACCGCCTTCATCACCCTGATTGTGGTGATCGCGGGCTGGGAGGTGATCACCGAGCGCGTCAACCAGTACATGGGCGCGTTCCTGATCTTGTCGGGCCTGATGATTGGCGTGTTCGCGGCGCAGGACGCGATGCTGTTCTACGTGTTCTTCGAAGCCACGCTGATTCCGATGTACCTGATCATTGGCATCTGGGGCGGCCCGAACAAAATCTACGCCGCCTTCAAGTTTTTCCTCTACACCTTGTTGGGCTCGCTGCTCATGCTGGTGGCGCTGATCTACTTGTATGTGGCTTCTGGCAACAGCTTTGATCTGGCCACCTGGTACAAGCTGCCGCTGGGCAGCACCGCACAGACATTGTTGTTCTTCGCCTTTTTTGCCGCGTTTGCGGTGAAGGTGCCAATGTGGCCGGTGCACACTTGGCTGCCCGATGTGCACGTGGAAGCGCCCACCGGTGGCTCGGCTGTGCTGGCGGCCATCATGCTCAAGCTGGGCGCCTACGGTTTCCTGCGTTTTTCCATGCCCATCGCCCCCGACGCCTCCCACGAATGGGCTTGGCTGATGATCACCTTGTCGCTGGTGGCGGTGATTTATGTTGGCTTGGTCGCCATGGTGCAGCAAGACATGAAGAAGCTGGTGGCTTATTCGTCGGTTGCGCACATGGGTTTTGTGAGCCTGGGCTTTTTCCTCTTCAACGAGTTGGGTGTGACCGGTGCCATCGTGCAAATGATCGCCCACGGTTTTGTGTCTGCCGCCATGTTCCTGGGCATTGGCGTGTTGTACGACCGGGTGCATTCGCGCGAGATCGCCTCTTATGGTGGTGTGGTCAATACCATGCCGCGCTTTGCCGCCTTCGCATTGCTGTTCACCATGGCCAACTGTGGCCTGCCGGGCACCGCGGGTTTTGTGGGCGAGTGGATGGTGATTCTGGGTGCGGTGAAGGTCAACTTCTGGATCGGTCTGTTGGCTGCGTCGGCCCTGATCTTTGGTGCCGCTTATTCCCTGTGGATGTTCAAACGCGTCTACCTGGGTGAGCCAGGCAACGACGATGTCCGCAGTCTGACCGACATCAACGGCCGCGAATTCTTGGTCATGGCGCTGCTGGCGGTGATGGTGCTCTACATGGGCGTGCATCCCAAGCCCTTCACCGATGTGATTGATCCGTCCGTGACGCAGCTGCTCAGCCATGTCGCACAGTCCAAGCTGAAGTAAACCGATTGACGAGAACAGAACATGATTGATCAACTCAGCTGGGTGGCCGCTTACCCCGAAATCTTGTTGCTGGTGATGGCGTGTGCCATCGCTTTGGTGGATCTGTACGTGAAATCGGCGTTGCGCACGGCCACGTACGGACTGTCGGTCGCCACCTTGGCCGCTGTGGCTTGGCTCACCGCCACTTACGCCGGCACTGGTCAGACCATCAGCGGCTTTGGCGGCATGATCGTGAGCGACCCCTTTGCCAACTGGCTCAAGTGTTTTTCCGCCTTGGCCATGTTGGTGACGCTGGTCTACGGTCGGGCCTACGCCGGCGCCCGCGACATGCTGCGCGGCGGTGAGCTGTTCGTCCTGGGTCTGCTGTCGCTGGCCGGCATGTTTGTGATGATCTCGGGTCAGAACTTTCTGGTGATCTACCTGGGACTGGAACTGCTTACCCTGTCGGGTTACGCCTTGGTGGCGCTGCGCCGCGACGACTTGGCCGCCACCGAAGCCGCCATGAAGTACTTTGTGCTGGGCGCTCTCGCCAGCGGCTTTTTGCTGTACGGCCTGTCGATGGTCTATGGCGCCACCGGCTCCCTGGCACTGCCCGAGGTGATGCAGGCGATTGCTGGTGGTGAAGCCACCCTCAAAGGCTCGCATCAGGTGCTGGTATTGGGCTTGGTGTTTGTGGTGGCCGGTTTGGCGTTCAAACTGGGTGTGGTGCCTTTCCACATGTGGGTGCCCGACGTTTATCACGGTGCCCCGACGGCGGTGACGCTGATGATCGGCGGTGCGCCCAAGTTGGCCGCTTTTGCCATCGTGATTCGTTTGTTGGTGGAAGGCATGGCACCCGCTGCCTTCGACTGGCAAGGCATGCTGGCGGTGCTGGCGGTCGTGTCGCTGCTGGTGGGCAACCTCGCCGCCATTGAGCAGACCAACCTCAAGCGCATGCTGGCGTTTTCCACCATCGCCCAAATGGGTTTCTTGCTGCTGGCTTTGGTGGCCGGTGTGGTGGACGGCGACAAAGGCAATATGGCCAACGCCTACGCCTCGGGCATGTTCTACGTGATCACCTATGTGCTGACCACCCTGGGCACTTTCGGCGTCATTCTTCTGCTCTCGCGCAAGGGTTTTGAATCGGAAGAGATCGGCGATCTGGCTGGCCTGAACCAGCGCAGCCCGCTGTACGCCGGTGTGATGGCGATCTGCATGTTCTCGCTGGCCGGTGTGCCGCCGATGGTGGGCTTCTATGCCAAGCTGTCGGTGTTGCAGGCCCTGCTGGCGGCGCCCAGCGTGTTTTATGTCGGTCTGGCGGTGTTTGCAGTGATGATGTCGCTGGTGGGCGCCTTCTATTACCTGCGTTTGGTCAAAGTGATGTACTTTGATGAACCAAGCGAGACCGCCGGTATCGAAGCTGGAACCGACGTGCGTGCTGTCCTGTCGGTCAACGGCGCTTTGGTGCTGTTGCTGGGGGTGGTGCCTGGCGGTCTGATGGCCCTGTGCGCGCAGGCCATCGCCCAGTTGCTGGCCTGACGGCGGTTTCTGGAGTTTCGATATGTCTCACGACACAGCCGTCTGGCTGGTGCTGGCGGTGGCCTTGTTGGGGGCCAACCTGCCTTTTCTGAACAACCGATGGCTGGCCTTGTGGCCCAAGACCCAGCCCAAACACCTCGGACACCATGTGCTGGAGCTGGTGGTCTTGTACTTTGTGGTGGGCGCGGTGGGCCTGGGGTTGGAACAATACGGCGGGCAACTGTATCCCCAAGGCTGGGAGTTTTATGCCACCACCGCCTGTTTGTTCCTGACCTTGGCGTTTCCTGGCTTTGTCTGGCGCTACTTGTACAAACCCAAACATTGACGCCATGTCGGATCATCTGACAGAACAGGCCCTGTCCGGCGAGTCGGTGTTGCAGGGCCATTTTTTGCGTGTGGTGCGAGACACCGTTCGCTTGCCCGACGGCGCCAGCGCCACCCGCGAGTACGTGCTGCATCCCGGCGCGGTGATGATCATCCCCTGTCTCGACGATGGCCGTGTGGTGCTGGAGCGGCAATACCGCCACCCCATGCGCGAGGTCATGATCGAGTTTCCGGCCGGCAAGCTCGACGCTGGCGAAGCCACTTTGGCTTGTGCCCAGCGCGAGTTGCATGAGGAAACCGGCTACCAGGCGCGCGAGTGGGCTTACGCCGGTTGCCACGCCCCCACCATCGCCTATTCGGACGAGCGCATTCACATCTGGTTTGCGCGCGGATTGACACTGGGTGAACGACGGCTGGACGCTGGCGAGTTTCTGGATGTGTTCACCGCCACGCCTGCCGAGCTGCTGCAGGCCTGCCGAGACGGGCGCATCACCGATGGCAAGACCTTGACCGGTGTGTTGTGGCTCACCCAGGTGTTGCGTGGCGATTGGACGCTGAATTGGCAGAGCACCGTTGACAACGCCACGCCATGAAAGTGTTGAACCTCCAATGCGAACACCAGCACAGTTTTGAGGGCTGGTTCGCTTCAGAAGACGATTTTGTGCAGCAGCTGGACCGTGGCTTGCTCACATGCCCTCTCTGTGGTTCGGCATCGGTGCAAAAAATGTTGTCCGCCCCTCGGCTGAACCTTAAGTCGGCTCGAGCTGCCGAGCCTCAGGCACCCGCCAAAGCCGACACCTCGCCCATGTCACACATACCCGCCGAGCTGCAGGCGACATGGCTGCAGGCTGTTCGCACATTGATGACCAAGACCGAGGACGTGGGCGAACGCTTTGCCGCCGAAGTTCGTGCCATGCACTACGGCGACGCCGAAGAGCGCGCAGTGCGTGGCCAAGCCACGCCCGAGCAAGCGAAAGAACTGATCGACGAGGGCATTGAGGTCTTGCCTTTGCCCGCACTCGATGTGTTCAAAGAGCCTTTGCAATAAGGCCTGAGGTTCAAGAAAAAGGGTGGCTTGGCCACCCTTTTTCACGAAAAGAAGTTCTTGGCCTTCTCAAACCAACCCTGGTCGTTGGGGCTGTGTTTGTGGCCGTTTTTCTTGAACGACTCGTCGAGCTCTTTGAGCAGCTTGCGTTGGTGCTCGGTGAGCTTGACCGGTGTTTCCACCGCGATGTGGCAGTACAAGTCGCCGGGATAGCTAGACCGCACCCCTTTGATGCCCTTGCCACGCAGGCGGAAGGTTTTGCCGCTTTGGGTGCCTTCGGGAATGTCGATGGTGGCTTTGCCGCCCAGCGTGGGCACATCGATTTCGCCGCCCAATGCGGCGGTGGTCATGCTCACCGGGACCTGGCAATGCAGGTCGTCGCCGTCGCGTTCAAAGATGTCATGCTTGCGCAGCCGAATCTCGATGTACAGATCGCCCGGTGGGCCGCCGTTTTGTCCAGGCTCACCGTTGCCGGTGCTGCGGATGCGCTGGCCGTCGTCGATGCCGGCGGGGATTTTGATTTCCAGCGTTTTCTG
>Ga0256358_1000136_pt1 | contig 9194 bp, 6 predicted proteins | sample MistaT_8_FD_189960 | JGI IMG/M metagenome (GOLD analysis project Ga0256358, IMG submission 189960) | Metatranscriptome of freshwater microbial communities from Mississippi River, Louisiana, United States - Miss_Colum_RepC_8h (Metagenome... | ecosystem: Environmental > Aquatic > Freshwater > River ... | reverse complement strand
CGGGGTGCCGCGATGCTGGTGCTGGCATGCAACAGCGCGACCGCGGCGGCGGCCGCTGCATTGCGTGCCCGCTACCCGCAATGGCCCATCGTGGGCATCGAGCCCGGCGTCAAGCCGGCGGTCCTGCAGTCACCCACCGGGCGAATCGGCGTGATGGCCACGACGGCGACCCTGCGCAGCCCCCGCTATGCGCGACTGCTGACCGAACATGGCCTTGGCGCTCAGGTCCTGGCCCAGGCCTGCACCGGCCTGGCGATGGCCATCGAGCGCGGCGCCGCCGATGAAATCGCACGCCTGGTGGCGCTGCACACGGCGCCCCTGAAACGGGCACAGGTGGACACCGTCGTCTTGGGCTGTACCCACTACCCCTTCGCCAGGCCGTGGATCGAGGCGGCCATGGGGCCGGGCGTGCGCATCGTGGACACCGCCGAGGCGGTTGCCCGCCACACGGCCCAACTGATGAAGTCCCAGGCACCGGGGCTGTCGACACCGATGGCGGACACCCCCCGGGGCGACGAGTTCTGGACCAGCGGCCCCCCCGAGGGCTTGGCGTCCTTCGCGGAGCACTGGTTGGGCTGGAGAATCAGGGTGTCGAAACTGGATGTCCTTGCGCCGGCAACTGCACCCGACGCAGCAGCGCAAGACCGATGACGAAGAACAGGCCCGTGCTGAGAATGGCCAAGCGGTGGTTGCCGGCTGTCAGCCAGGTGACGAGCCCGTAGGTGATGGGCCCCACGATGGCCGCCAATCGGGTGGCGAAGGTCCAAAGACCAAAGAATTCAGCTGCGCGGTCCGGCGGCGCCAAGAGCCCCGCCATGGCGCGACCCGCTGACTGACTGGACCCCATGCAGAGGCCCGCCAGCACAGCCGCCACCCAGAACAGGGCCGGCCCTTGGGCAGCCACGGCCAGGACCGTCATGCCGATCCAGCCCCACAAGGTCCAGGCCAGGGCCCGGCGGTGTCCGGTTCGGTCCTGAAAATAGCCAAAGACGAAGGCACCGGCGGCGGCGGCAATGTTGACCAGGAAGATGAGGGCCATCGTCTCCGTCTGTTGAAAACCCATCGCCTGCTCCGCGTAGACGGCAGCCAAGGCGATCACCACCGAGATGCCGGCCTGGTAGGCACAGGCACAAGCCATCAACCAAAGGAAACCACGGTGCTCCCGCGCCTGCCGGACTTCTGAGGCGGTGCGGCGCAGGCGCTGCAAGGCCGATTCGCCCGCACTCGTGGGCGACGCCCCCAGGGCCTGCTCCGTCGCGGGAGTCGATCCACCCCGCTCACGCAGAAACAGGAAGGTGGCGGTGGCCGCCGCGGCATACACCGCAGCCGTGATCACCAGGGTCACGGGTACGAAGTGCGTGGCCGGCAGGCCCTGCGCCTGGGCCCACAACACGTAGCCCAGACTCAAACCCAGGGCCAGCATGCCGCCCACATAGCCCAAGCTCCATCCCCAACCCGAGACACGGCCCAGCGCCTCGGGGCGCGCCAACTCGGGGAGAAAGGCCGCGATGAGCGATTCGCCCCAGGCGAAGCACATGTTCGCCAGCACCACCGCCACCACGGCCAAGGCGAGGTCGCCGGGCCCGCAAAGGGCGAGCACCAAGGTTCCCGCCACGCAACCGACGGTGGCGCCGAACAGCCAGGACTTCTTCGAGCGCTTCGCATCCGCGCGCGCGCCGATGGCCGGCATGGTGAACATCACCAGGGCACTGGAAACGCCCAGCGTCAAGGTCCAGGCCAAGGTTCCCCAATCGGCACCTTGCGCCACCACGCCGACAAAGTAAGCGTTGAAGACAGCGGTGATGACGACCGTGGTGAAGCCGGAGTTGGCGAAGTCGTACATCGCCCACGCCCAGACCTCACGCCGGCGAACGCCGGGTTGCAGGGCATTGCTCGAAATCCAGGGCTGTGTGCTCATGCGGACGAGGGGTTCGTGGAACCCGCATGATGCACGATTGGCAAGCGATGGTGGCAGCCGTCTTCCGGCGACCCGAATCACGCCAAGGTCGCGATCAGGGTCAGTTTGGCGAACGGTACAAGCTGCGAAGTCGCTGCCCACCACCCTCGGTGAACAGCAGGTTGCCCGCAGAGTCCACCACCACAGCCGTGGGTTGGTCCATGGCGACGGCAGCGGCGACCCCTTCACGGTAACCCGCAACGCCATTGCCGGCAATGGTCAAGACGGTGCCCAGGGTCCCCACCAGCGGCACCTGACGCAAGGCATGGTTGCCCGAGTCCGCCACGAACAAAGTCGACTGCGCATCAACCGCCAAACCGAGGGGCAAGGAAAACTGCGCCTGGCTGCCCGTGCCATCCCGCAGCCCGTTCTGACCGGATCCCGCCACGGTCTCCACCTGGCCAGCCAGCGTCACCGCACGAATCTGGTGGTTCTGCGTATCGGCCACAAAGACCACCCCTTGCAGATTGACCGCGATCCCCACCGGACCGCTGAACTTCGCGGCGGCTGCCGCGCCGTCTGCCCGCCCGGGTGATCCCGGTGTGCCCGCCAGCACGGTCACCACACCAGTCGGCGTGATCTTGCGAATGCTGTGGTTGCCGGTGTCGGCCACGTACAGATTGTCTGACCCATCGATTGCCAAACCACGGGGCCCGTTGAAGCGAGCCAGCGTACCCGTCCCGTTGGCGTGACCGGCCACGCCATCACCCGCGAAGGTGGTGACCTCCCCCGTTCCGGCCGCAATACGGCGGATCACATGATTGCCGGAGTCCGCCACAAAAACATCCCCTGCGCGGTTGACCGCCAGACCTGCCGGCGCACGGAACGATGCCGTCAGCGGCACCACGCTGTTGACGAGGCCTGGGGCGGCAGATCCAGCCAGCGTCGTCACCGCGGCCAGTGGCATGGCAACCGCGCGGATCCGCGATGCACTGAAATCTGCAACGACGATGTCCCCCTGCGGACCGATCGCCACACCCGAGGGACCCGAGAAACGGGCAGCCGGACCCACCCCATCGATCGAACCGGCAACGCCCGAACCGGCCAGCAGTCGGGAGCGCCAGACGAAGGACAAGCACTGCGCCAACACGCTGCTGACGGGGCCTGTGACGGCGCTGCCCGAATCATTGACCAGGCTACAGGTCTGCCCAGTGGGCTGGCCGGCGATCGTGACCGAATAAGTCGCACCGTCAGCCAACAGGCTCGGGAACTGGAATGGGCCGTTCGCGTTCAAAGCGATGGAATCGTTGCCATTTCGGAGCATCAAGGGCTGACCGCCCGCGACCGTCATCAAGCCGGTCACACTGCCCCCCAGCACATGACGGCTGGTTGCGCAGGCCACGCGCACACTGTTCACGGGTGCCGTTGCCATGGTGCCCGACGCGTTGGTCAGCGTGCAGGTCTGCCCCGCGGGTTGTGTATCCACACTCACCTGGTAGTCGCCGCCGAAGGTGATCGGCGCCGTGAAACTGAACGATCCATTGAGGTTCAGACTGAGTGTGGCCGGAGCGACCCCGCTGGATGTGAGCTTGAGCTGCACTTGCTGGCCCAGAACAAGGCCCGTCAATTCGCCACCGACCGAAACACTTCCGCGGCTGCACTGGATGTCGATGTTGCTCACCGGCGTATTGCCGGCTGTGCCGGAGCCATTGGCCACCACACACTGCGCGCCGACGGGCTGCGTGGCAATCGTCACCGTGTAGGCAACGCCCGAGGCTGGCCGTGGCGACAGCACATAGGGACCATTGGCATTCAGGACCAGACTGGATTGGGGTGTGCTCGCAATGGTCAGCGTGGTGCCGGCGGGCAGGCCGCTCAAGGTGCCGCCCAATGTGGCTGCATTGTCGGCACACACCACCGTGATGTTGCTGACATTGGCTTTGATGCCGACCGTGTCCGAACCGTTGCTGACCGTACAGGTCTGGTTCAGGGGCTGCTGCTGCACGCTCAGGTTGTACCGAGAACCCAGTGGCAAGGCATCAGGGAAACGAAAATTCCCATTGGCCGAGAGTGTGGTCTGCGTGCCGGCTCCGCTGAGCAGGACCACCTGGCGGCCCGATCCCAAGCCAACCACCGTGCCGCCGATGGAAAAACTCGGCTCGCCACTCCCCCCACCGCCACAACCCGCGATGAGTAGGGCTGCCAGCGTCGCCAAGGATCTCAAACTGTAGGGCCACCCATTCATCGTTACGCAGGGCCCTTGCCGGACCCACTTCCAAGCTTGATGCTGGAGGATCGGAACGAATCGGTGAATCTTGACGTTTTGGTACCGGCGGCGGGACTCGAACCCGCACCCACTTGCGTAGCAGGGATTTTAAGTCCCTTGCGTCTACCGATTTCGCCACGCCGGCGCTCCGGGCACAGCGGAATTCGCCGCACGCCGTCCATCCACTTCTCGAAGTGTAGGAGGATCTCTCGTTGCAAGAGAGCCTCCTGGGTCAACTGTTACGGCGTCACCGTGATGACCACTTGCTGCGGCTGACTGGACAGCAATCCGTCGTTCACCACGAGTCGGAGGACATATTGGCCCGCCACATCGGGCTTGAACGTGACCAAGGACAGGGTGGAGTCTTGAATCACCAGGGTGCTGGTGGCCGGCCGGATCACAAGCGTCCACTGATAGGTCAACAGTTCAGGGGACTCGTCCGTACTGGAACGCCCATGAAACGACATCACCGAGCCAACGGTACCGGTCGCGGTTCCCGTGATGACCGCCACAGGGGCTTGATTCACCGCCTTTGCCGTGATCACAGCCATGGCGAGCTCGCTGCTGACGAGACCGTCGTTCACACGAAGCCCGACAACATAGGTACCTGGTACATCCGGTGTGAGCGCCACGGCAATACTGGAGGAGGTTGTCCCTTCCGCTGTCAGACTTGGGCTGAGCTTGGCGGTGCTCGCGGGAGTCCCTGTCGGCTTGGAAATCAACTGCCAAGCGAAAGAGAGAGGATCTCCATTGGCATCTCGACTCCCGCTACCGTCCAGAATCACCGTCTCGCCCACTGAGACTTGGCGGTTGCTGCCGGCGTTGGCGATCGGAGGGGCATTTTGGGTCGCGACCTGTGCGGTGACGGTCGCGGAGGACTTGCTGCCCACGGAGTCGGTAACAGTCAGTCGGAACACATAGGTTCCTGGCGCATCGGGAACGAATTGGGCGCTTCTGGTTGCGGCATTGGTGATGGTTGGCGCAGGGCTGGGGATTGGAGTTGGGCGAGAGACCAACTCCCAAAGGTAGGCCAACAATTCGGAATTGATGTCGCTCGATGCCGAGCTGCCCGTTCCGGTCAGCAAAATGGTTGAACCGACCAGGACCGACTGTCCGGGCCCCACCGAAACGGATGGCGTGGCGATCCGTCCTACGCGGACGGTGAGCGTGCGCTCTGCGCTACTGGTGCGACCATCGTTGACGGTCAATCCCACCACATAATCACCCGGCTGATCCGGTACGAATTCTGGCCGAGCGGTGGTGGCGAATCCCAGCGCGGCGGCACTTCCCGAGGGTCGAGAGACCCAGCGCCATGAGTACCGCAAAAGGTCACCATTCGGATCCACACTCGCCGATCCGTCCAGCGTCACCCGCGTACCCACCAGCACGACCGAACTGGGCCCTGATACCACCGCGGTCGGCGGAACATTGGCAGCACCCGAGGTGACCGTCACGAAGGACGGCGCACTGCCCAAAGCGCCATCGCGGACGACCAGGGAGAACACATAGTTGCCGCTGACATCTGGCGTGAAAGACGGCCGCGGGGAATTGCCGCCTGTCAGGGAGGCTAAGCTTCCAGCCGGACGCGTGGCCAGGGTCCACAGGTAGGTGATGAGGTCGCCGTCGGCGTCCGAGCTTCCCGTCCCGTTGAGAACCACTTCCACGCCATTGACGGCTGTAACGTCCTCGCCAGCCTTCGCCAGGGGGGCTTGGTTCGCGCGGGACACGGTCACCATCGCCGTCGCGGGTGCGCTGTCTGCCTTACCGTCGCTGACAATCAGGCGCACGGTATAACTGCCCTGGATGTCGGGTACGAAGGAGGGCCGAGCCAACGCCCCATCGTTGAGTGCTGCGGCGCTGCCAACGGGCCGCGTGACCAGTTCCCAACGAAAAGACAGGGTTTGGCCGTCCGGATCCCGGCTTCCCGAGCCATCCAAGACCACGGGTGAGCCGACTGGGGCACTGGTCGGCACGGTGATCAGAGCCACCGGTGACTGGTTGGAACTCCCCGCATTCGAGCAAGCCAGGGATCCGAGAGAGCCCAACGCCGCACTGGAACAGGAGCCCGATCCCCCACCGCCACATCCGGCCAGGGACAAGGCGCAGGCGCCAAGCAGCAATATGCAGCGGAAAAACATGTTCATGGCGGTCGGTTGGGCACTCTCAGATCCATGAATCGACACCATGGGCGGATCCTTGAGCGATTGCGGTTTCCGATCAGTACGAGGCGCCACGACGCTCCAAAACAACCTCGATCGGCAGCCATCACTCAAGCCTGGCCCGCTCGTGTCGATTCTCTTCAGGATCGTACTGAACACCAAAACCGCCATCATGCCGCGCGCCGCACTCCTGTTGCCTGTGCTTCTGACCCTGAGCGGTTGTGCATCGGTGCTGTTGCCCGATAACCAGCACTCCCGGATCCTGGTGACCACCTCCTGCGGTCCGGTCGAAAACGTGGGTGCCCGTTGCGTGATGACGGGCGGAGGCACCAGCGCCGCATTCGACGCCCCCGCTGAGGTGCGGGTTCCCAACGCTTGGAATCTGCTGACCGTTGAGTGTCAAGGCGAGATGCTGGGCTCTGCCTCGACCGTGATCTTCCCCAAGCCCAACCTGGGAATGGTGGGCAATCTGCTGGTCGGAGGAGCGCCCGGTGCCTTGGTCGACACGGCCACCGGGCGCGGTCTGAACTACGACCGTCATGTGAACCTGCACCGGAATCAGTGCTTCCGGTAGGTTCAAGCGGGGTGCGTCAGGCCTTCTTGGCGTAGGCGCTGCACCAGCCGTTGCCGGCGACCTGCTTGGCACCGAACAGGGGGCACCCGCCCCAGGCGTCGGCAGCCTTGCCCTGGAAGAGCTGACAGTTGGCGCACTTCTGCGCCTTCTCGTGCTTCGGGAACTTCTTGGCGTCGACCTTGGTCGTGTCGTGCTTGTAGCCCACCGCAGTGGCCTGAGGATCGTTCTCATCGAGCTTGGCCTGGGCCTGCGCAGCCGAGGTGGCCAACAGGGCAGAGCCAGCAGCGATTTGCATCATGAAGACGCGGCGGTTCGAAAGGTTCATGGTTTCTCCAGTTGAGTGCCGCAGGCTGTGAAAGCCCACGCACGCAGAATGGTGACACAAGTCCATTTCCGAGCAAGACACTCGCTTATGCGCCGGACGAAGCGGCCCATGAGACCCAAGCCACGCGGAGCGCGCAGGTGTTGCCGCCGCGGCGGGTGCGCGCCCGGCAAGACTACACGCGGGCCAGCCCCAAGAGATGGGCCATGTCCTTGAAGAAGATGCGGACATGGGCCATGGGCTTGGCGCGCACCAGGGCTTTGTTCATGTAGGCGTCAAAGGTGAGCTGCTGCACGTCCTTGTCCTTGCAGATGCTCACGAATCGCTCGCGGCGCTTGTCATTGCGGTACCAAAAGTGCTGCATCATGCCCAACACCCAGAACACCTTGCCGTGGTCCTTCATGAAGCGCTTGCGCGCCAAGGCAAGGTCTGCTGCGCGCCCAGAAGCCAGGAACGCATGCGCGGCATCTCCGGCCAGACGACCACCAAACATCGCGTAATAGATGCCCTCTCCGGATGCCGGCGCCACCACACCCGCGGCATCCCCGGCCAAGACCACATGGCGACCGTCGTCCCACCGTGGCAGGGGCTTCAAGGGAATTGGCGCGCCCTCTCGACGCAGCGTTTCGGTGCCGGTCAGGCCGGCCGCCTGCCGCAGGTCCGCCACCGCGCCGCGCAGCGAGAAGCCCTTGTCAGCGCTGCCGGTGCCCACGCTCATGGTTCCCCCGTGGGGGAAGACCCAACCGTAGAAGTCGGGCGACAGTTGCCCCCGGTAGTACACATCGCAGCGCGAGGGGTCGTAGTCCGGATGTCCGGGTTGCGGTGCGCGGATGATCTCGTGATAGGCGAAGACGTACTTGGTCTTGTCCGCGTCCGGTACCGCCTGCCGGGCCACTTCCGAACGGGCGCCGTCGGCGCCGATGACACAGCGGGCCCGAACCGAGCGGGGCACGGAGTGTCCGTCGCCGGCGCGCTGCCGCTCTTCAAAATGCACGACGGCGGGGCCATCGGCGGGGCTTTCGACACGCACAAATCGGCCGATCCGTCGATGCGCACCCGCCTGCGCTGCACGCTCGCGCAACCATTCATCGAACACGTCTCGGTCCACCAGGCCGACAAAGCCGCCTTCAATCGGAATGTCAACCTTCACATCCTCCGGCGAAATCATCCGCGCGCATTGGGCGCGCGCCACCAACAGGTGTTCGGGGATCTCGAAGTCACGGATGAGTCGGGGAGGAATGGCGCCTCCGCAAGGCTTGACCCGCCCCATGCGGTCCAGGAGAAGAACCGACCGCCCCTTGCGGGCCAGGTCATGGGCGGCCGTGGCACCTGCCGGGCCTCCACCCACCACAACAACGTCGTATAGATCGGGGCTCATGCGGGCTCCTGACTGGGCAAATGGGCACGTGCGCCCACGCTGGGTGGTGCGTGCAGGGGTTCTGAAAGTGGCCGCGTGCGGCCCGCCATCGGATCCTGTTCGGTGGCGGGCTCCGCCGGCAACAAGCGCGCGACCTGCCAGGCCAAAACCGCCGCGCCGATGAAGAGCAGGGATTCAAGCGCAAACACGATGGCGTAGGCGAGGCCGGCATCGGCCACCAACCAACGGGCCACATCGCTGGCCGCAGCACCGGCCAATCCACCGAACCCGAACGCCATGGCCTGTGCAGCACCCCACAGTCCGACGCGCGTGCCTTCACGGTGTTCGCGACCGTGGCCGGCCAAGCGCATCATGGATGCGATGGCCGCAATCGAAAACATGCCGTTGGCGGCGCCCATCAGCGCCACCGTGGCACGCAAGGGCCAGGGTGGCCCCACGACGCCGGCGACCGCAATCAAGCCCAGGGCCACGGCCGACAACAGACACCCGCCGACGGCCCAGAAGGTCAGGCTGCGCATCCAGCCGCGTGCCCAACCCGTGCAGGCCGCCACCAGGAGCATGCCCACCAGAACACCGCCATGCTGCACACCCGACAGGG
>Ga0256358_1000132_pt1 | contig 9241 bp, 9 predicted proteins | sample MistaT_8_FD_189960 | JGI IMG/M metagenome (GOLD analysis project Ga0256358, IMG submission 189960) | Metatranscriptome of freshwater microbial communities from Mississippi River, Louisiana, United States - Miss_Colum_RepC_8h (Metagenome... | ecosystem: Environmental > Aquatic > Freshwater > River ... | reverse complement strand
GCGCCCATGTTGAAGTCGCTGGTGGCGACGATCATGAAGCGTTCCAGGTCCAGCGGCAGGCCAAAGCGGGCCTCGTCCCAGGCCACGCTGGCCATGAGCGAATTCATCGCGTGTTCGGTCTTGTCCAGGTCGCCGGGGCGCACAAAGACCTGCAGCAAATGGTCTTGTCCCGAGCGCGATCGGATGCGTTGCTCGCGCGCTACCAGCTTGCCCGCCACCAGGGCGAACAGGTAGCAGGGCTTCTTGTGCGGGTCGACCCATTTCGCAAAGTGGCGGCCATCTTCCAGGTCGCCTTGCTCGACCAGGTTGCCGTTGGACAGCAGCACCGGGTACTGGGCCTTGTTGGCGCGCAGCGTGACGGTGTAGCTGGCCATCACATCCGGGCGGTCCAGGAAGTAGGTGATGCGGCGAAAGCCCTCGGCCTCGCACTGTGTGAAGAAAGTGCCCTGGCTCACGTACAGACCCATGAGCTGGGTGTTCTTTTCGGGGTTGCAGGTGGTGAAGATTTCCAGATCGAAAGCATCGTTGCCTTCGGGCAGGTTTTCCAGCACCAGCACGTTGCCGTCCATTTTGAACGAGGTACCGCTGCCGTTGACCAGCACGCGTGCCAGGTTCAGGTCTTCGCCATCGACGCAGCGGCTGGGCCGCCACATCGGGGTTGCGGCGCAGGCGCATCTTGCTCAGGACGCGGGTCTTGGTCGGGTCCAGGTCAAAGGTCAGATCGACCGTGTCGATCCAGAACGCCGGGGCGGTGTAGTCTTCGCGGCGCACGGCCGCGGCTTGTCCTTCACGCATGGTCAGACGCCTTGTTTGAGTGAAGCTTCGATGAATGCATCCAGATCGCCGTCGAGCACCTTTTGGGTGGCCGAGATTTCGACGTTGGTGCGCAAGTCCTTGATGCGGCTGTTGTCCAGCACATAGCTGCGAATTTGATGACCCCAGCCTACATCGGTCTTGGTGTCTTCGAGCTTTTGCTGCTCTTCCATGCGCTTGCGCATTTCATGGTCGTACAGGCGTGAGCGCAGGCGCTGCCAAGCGACGTCACGGTTGCTGTGCTGGCTGCGGCCGTCCTGGCACTGCACCACGATGCCGGTGGGAATGTGCGTCAGGCGCACGGCCGAGTCGGTCTTGTTGATGTGCTGACCACCTGCACCGCTGGCCCGGTAGGTGTCGGTGCGCACATCGGCCGGGTTGATGTTGATCTCAATCGAGTCATCAATTTCGGGGTAGACGAACAGTGAGGCAAACGAGGTGTGACGACCACCCGACGAGTCGAACGGACTCTTGCGCACCAGACGGTGCACGCCGGTTTCGGTGCGCAGCAGGCCATAGGCGTACTCGCCCTCGACCTTGATGGTGGCGCTCTTGATGCCGGCGGTATCGCCCGGAGTTTCTTCTTCCACGGTGGCTTTGAAGCCTTTGCGTTCGGCGTATTTGAGGTACTGGCGCAGCAGCATGCTGGCCCAATCGCAAGCCTCGGTGCCACCGGCGCCGGCCTGGATGTCGACAAAGCAGTTGAGTGGGTCGGCGGGGTTGCTGAACATGCGGCGGAACTCGAGGTCTTCCACCATTTTGGTCAGCTTGGCGGTTTCGGCTTCGATGGTGAGCAGGCCAGCTTCGTCGCCTTCTTCCTTGCTCATTTCGAACAATTCGGAGTTGTCTGCCAGTTCACTGGTTAGCGTGGTGATGGTCACCACCACGCTGTCGAGCGATTTTTTTTTTCCTTGCCCAGTTCCTGGGCTTTCTTGGGGTCGTTCCAGACCGTTGGATCTTCGAGCGATGCGTTGACGGTTCTCAGGCGGTCAGCTTTGGCATCGTAGTCAAAGATACCTCCGTAAATCTTCGGTACGGGCCGTCAGGTCTGTCAGGGCCGTACCGATTTGATTGATGTGTTCTGCGTCCATGGAAATCTCTTGTGTGTTGACTGTCAAACCATCGATTTTCTCATGCCTGCAAGTGCCTGTGCTTCAAAAGCGGTAGCCGTAGGAGTACATCAGTGCTGCGGCGCCCAGAATATTGACTTACAAGGATCTGTTCTCACGAAGATCCCGGAAATATACTAAATTATAATTAATTAAAGAACTCAGCCAGAGCTTGGGCCAGTCGTAGCGGCTGGTCGTGTTGCAACATGTGGCCGGCATCAGGAAGGGTCAAGGTTTGCAGCTGGGGGACATGTTGCAGGCGTTCGTCGTGCTGCTGGCGTGTGTAGGTGCCTTTCCACCACTGCGTGAGCGAGTCGGCTTGGGCCTGCACAAACAGCGTGGGACACTGGATTCGGCGGTAGGCCTCCAGGGTTTCATCCAGTCGGTAGAGGTAGGGATTGACATTTTTGTGCGCACGGTCGCCGCAAACCTGCCACTGGCCTTGGGCATCGGGTTGCGCCCAGTGTGAAGCCAGCCATTGGGCGCGGTCTGGAGCCAGACGAGGGTTGTTTTTGCGCAGGCGTGCTGCCACCGCATCCAGGTCAGGGTAGGTCTGCATGGCATTGCTGCCTTGCTGGTGGGCGCTCAGTTCATCGAGCCACTGGCCCAGGCGCGTGGGTGCTTGTGCGGCACGCGTGGCGGCCATGCCAAATCCTTCCACATTGACCAGGCGCCGCACACGCTGGGGTCGCACGGCCGCATACATCATGACCACATTGCCCCCCATGCTATGTCCCACCAGGTCCACCTGCTGTCCCGGGTAGAGGGTCTCCAGTAATGCGTCCAGATCGCCAAGGTAGTCGGGGAACCAGAAGGCGTCTGTGGCGGGGCCTGTGGTTTGGCCATAGCCACGCCAGTCCGGGGCGACGATGCTGCGATGGTCCATGAACGATTGCGGCAGGGCATCGACCATGAATTGCCACGATGCGGACACATCCATCCAGCCGTGCAAGAGCACCACTGGGGTCGACGTGGGCTGTGTGGACTCGGACCACTGTCGCATGTGGTACTCATGATGGCGAATCGGCAGGAAGCGGGAGGTGGATGGGCGCAGAACTTGGTACATACTTTGCGATCATAAGGAGACAGGGCATGAAGCGTGTGCACATACAAGACAGCTATGAACAGTTGCATCGGCAGTTTGGCTGGAAGGTGCCTGCGCGGCTGAACATGGCGCACGAGTGCTGTGGTCGATGGGCCACGCAGCCGGCCAAGGCCGGGCAAGTGGCTTTGATCGAGCACGACAGTGCGGGTCGTCACCGCCGCTACACCTATGCCCAGTTGCAAAACCAGGCCAACCGGCTCAGCCATGTGCTGCGCGCCCAAGGTGTGCAGGCGGGCGACCGGGTGGCGATCGTGATGCCCCAGCGTTTTGAAACAGCCGTGGCCTATGTGGCGGTGTTGCAGATGGGCGCAGTGGCCATGCCGCTGTCGATGCTGTTCGGGCCGGAGGCGCTGTCGTTTCGCATCAATGACAGCCAGGCCGCGGTCGCAATTTGTGACGAGGCTGCCATTGGCGCCGTGCTGCAGGCACGCAAGGATTGTCTAGGGCTGAAAGCCTTGATTGGCGTAGGTGCAGCTGCGGCTCGTGCGGATCTGGATTACGCCAAGGCCATCGCGAAAGCCAAAGCCGGTTTTGACGCCGTAACCACCCAGGCCGATGCGCCAGCCGTGTTGATCTACACCAGCGGCACCACCGGCAACCCCAAAGGCGCCTTGATCCCACAGCGGGCCCTGATCGGCAACCTGACCGGCTTTGTGTGCAGCCAGAACTGGTTTGGTTTTGACCCCGCAGATGCACGCAAACCGTCCAAGGCCGTGTTCTGGTCGCCGGCAGACTGGGCCTGGACGGGCGGGCTGATGGATGCCTTGCTGCCCAGCCTGTACTTTGGGCGGCCGATTGTGGCGTTCAACGGACGTTTCTCGCCCGAGACGGCATTCGAGATATTGCACACCCACGCGGTGACGCACACTTTTTTGTTTCCCACCGCCCTCAAGGCCATGATGAAAGCCGTGCCCGAGCCGCGCAAACACTACCGCCTGAAGCTGCAAGCCATCATGAGTGCAGGCGAAGCGGTGGGAGATGCCGTGTTTGCGTATTGCGAGCAGCAGTTGGGTGTGACCGTGAACGAAATGTTCGGTCAGACCGAAATCAATTACGTGGTCGGCAATTGCGCCCGCATGTGGCCGCCGAAAGCCGGCAGCATGGGTAAAGGCTATCCAGGTCACCAGGTGGCGGTGATTGACGATGCAGGGCAAGTGTGCGCGACAGGTGTGCCTGGCGAGGTGGCAGTCAACCGATTCGATGTGCACGGCGAGCCCGACCCGGTGTTCTTTTTGGGCTACTGGAACAACGACGAGGCCACGCGTAAAAAATACACTGGCAACTGGTGCCGCACCGGCGACATGGCTGTGCGCCACGAGGACGGGTACCTCTGGTACCAGGGCCGAACCGATGACATGTTCAAGGCAGCGGGGTACCGTATTGGTCCTGGTGAAATTGAAAATTGCCTGGTCAAGCATTCGGCTGTGGCCAATGCGGCGGTGGTGCCCAAACCTGATGCCGAGCGGGGTGCACTGGTCAAAGCCTATGTGGTGCTTTCGCCAGACTATGCCGCCAAGCGCAGCCAGCACGCCGATGCAACAGCGTTCGAAGAAGGGGTGCGCAAGGCTTTGCAAACCCATGTGCGTGGTTTGCTGGCTCCCTACGAATACCCCAAGGAAATTGAATTCATCGACCAGCTGCCCATGACCACCACCGGCAAGGTGCAGCGCCGTGTGCTGCGCCTGCAGGAAGAGGAGCGGGCGCGAGCCAGGTCATGACAAAATCACTTCTTTCAGAAGCATGACAGACAGACACTCCATGAAAAAAGTTCAACTTGGTACCAGTGACCTGCACGTCACGCCCATTTGCCTGGGCACCATGACCTTTGGCGAACAGGTGGGCGAGGCCGATGCACACGCCATCCTGAGCCGCAGCGTTGAGGCAGGCATCAACTTTGTGGATACCGCTGAAATGTATGCGGTGCCTGCCAAGGCTGAGACGTGTGGCGCGACCGAAACCATCATTGGCAACTGGCTGCAAAAGAACCCTGGCATGCGTGAACGCATCGTGCTGGCGACCAAAGTGGCCGGACCCTCGCGCGGAATGCCCTGGATTCGCGAGGGCAGCGGCATGACCGCGCAAGACATCCTCAATTCCTGCGAAGGCAGCCTCAAGCGCCTGCAAACCGATGTGATTGACCTCTACCAAATTCACTGGCCCGAGCGCCATGTGCCGGTGTTTGGCATGAGCTACTTTGACCCGGCCAAGGACAAGTCGGTGACCTCGATCCACGAACAGCTCGAGGCCCTGGCCAAGCTGGTTCAGGCGGGCAAGGTGCGTTACATCGGCCTGTCCAACGAAACGCCTTATGGCGTGCACGAGTTCATCCGCCTGGCCGAGCAGCATGGGCTGCCACGCGCCATGACGGTGCAAAACCCCTATGCCTTGACCAGCCGTTTTTACGACAATGGTCTGGACGAAACCTGCCACCGCCTGAAGGTGTCCATGCTGGCGTATTCGCCGCTGGCTTTTGGTGCCTTGACCGGCAAGTACGACCAAAGTGGTTTTGAAGGTGCCGGTGTGCCCGATGCCCGCATTGCCAACTACGAATCCATGCGCAAGCAGCGCTGGGGCCGACCGGAAGCGCTGGAAGCCGCACGTCGCTACAACCGGCTCGCTCGTGACAATGGCCTGACGCCCACGCAAATGGCGCTGGCGTTTTGCTACCACCGCTGGAGTGTGGCCAGCACCATCATTGGTGTCACCTCGCAAACGCAGCTGGATGAAAACCTGGCGGCCTGGAGCGTGCAGCTCAGCACCGAGCTGTTGCAGCAGATTGACGCCATCCGCTGGGACATTCGCGACCCGGCGCTGTAAGCACGCATAGAAAGATTGCATGGACTCCTTGATGCCTCTTCTCGCCCTCTTGGGCGGCTATTTGGTGGGCTCGCTGAGCTTTGCCGTGATCATCAGCCGTTTCATGGGCCTGAGCGATCCGCGCACCTATGGCAGCAAAAACCCGGGCGCCACCAATGTGCTGCGCTCGGGCAACAAAAAGGCTGCCGTTTTGACCCTGCTGTTTGATGCTTTCAAAGGCTGGTTGCCTGTGTGGGCCGTGCTCATGTTGGGGGGCGATGCTTCTGTCGCCGCCCTTGCGGGTCTGGCCGCATTTGTCGGGCATCTGTACCCGGTGTTTTTCCGCTTTCAGGGCGGCAAGGGCGTAGCCACGGCTTTGGGTGTCCTGGTAGGCGTGAATGCCCTGCTGGCGCTGGCGACCTTGGGGACTTTTGCCATCGTGGTGTATTTCAGCCGTTTCGTGTCGCTGGCGTCCATGGTGGCGGCGGTGTTTGCACCGGTCTATCTGGTGTTTGGCGATGGCGTGGCCTGGCAGGCACAAGGTGCGCAGGTGCTGAGCCTGAGCGTCATGGGCTTGCTGCTGGTGTGGCGCCATCGGGAAAACATCAATCGCCTGTTTGCGGGTACTGAGTCCAAGGTGGGCACCAAAAAGTCATGATCGATACCCAAACCGACATTCAGCGATTGCATGTGGCGGCTCGCTACAGCGAAGCCGCTGTGTTCAACGGCGTGGTCTATCTGGCCGGTATGGTGCCCGAGTGCGAGGCGACAGATATTCGCAGCCAGACGGCAGATGTACTGCAGCAAATCGATCTGCGCCTGGCTGAATGCAACAGCGACAAAAGCCGTATTTTGCGAACGCAAATCTACCTGCGCGACATTGCTGACATTGCGGCCATGAACGAAGTCTGGGACGCCTGGGTGGCTGTGGGTCATGCTCCGCCACGTGCCACGGTGCAGGCAGCGCTTGCCGATCCCGGCTGGCGCATTGAGGTCGTCGTTACAGCCGCGGTGCGCGGCTGATACCCATCAGGATTTAGTCGCGGAAGTTGTTGAAGGACAGTGGCAGCTCGGCCATGTCCTTGCGCAGCAGGGCCATGGCGGCTTGCAGGTCATCGCGCTTGGCGCCCGTGATACGCACTGCATCGCCCTGAATGGAGGCCTGCACCTTCATCTTGGACTCCTTGATGATCTTGGTGATCTTCTTGGCGTCTTCGGTGGCAATGCCTTCGCGCACCTTGACCACCTGTTTGACCTTGTCGCCGCCAATTTTTTCGACCTTGCCGATGTCCAGATAGCGCACGTCCACATTGCGCTTGGTGAGCTTGTTGCGCAGGATGTCTTCGACTTGCTGGAGCTGGAAGTCGGCGTCGCCATACATCGTGATCTCTTTGTCTTTGAGTTCGATGGCCGCAGACGTGCCCTTGAAGTCAAAGCGGGTGCCGATTTCCTTGGCCGAAGTGTCCACAGCATTGCGGACTTCAACCATATTGGGTTCACAGACGGTGTCAAAAGAAGGCATGGCAGACTCGTAAAGCAAAGTTCGGGAATGCGACAATTGTCCCATGATCCTGGAGCACAACGTCCCCCTTCAACCCTACAACACGTTCGGCATTGCTGCCCGCGCCGAAGCCTTGGTGCGCGTGCGCAGCGAAAGCGATATTCATGCGGTGCTCAAGGATGTGCAGTTGCTCAAGTTGCCGCGCCAGGTGCTGGGCGGCGGCAGCAATATTGTGCTGACGGGCGACGTCAAAGGGCTGGTGCTCAAAATGGAAGTGGCCGGTCTGCACCTGGCGGGTGAGACGGACAAGGCCTGGATTGTTGAAGCTGGCGCTGGCGAGCGTTGGCATGATCTGGTGGCGTGGAGTCTGGCGCACGGCTACCCCGGCCTGGAGAACATGGCGCTGATCCCGGGCACCGTGGGCGCATCCCCCGTGCAAAACATTGGCGCCTATGGCGTGGAGCTTCAGGACCGTTTTCACGAGCTGGATGCGATGGACCTGTTCACCGGTGAGGTCTTCACGCTCAATGCTGCCCAATGCGGCTTTGGCTACCGCGACTCGGTGTTCAAGCACGCCAGCCACGGCCCTGAAGACCTGGGCCTGGCCGGGCGCGCCGTCATTTTGCGTGTGCGTCTGGCTCTGCCCAAAAAGTGGAAGCCCGAGCTGGGCTACCTGGACCTGGAACGCAAGATGACCGAGACGGGCATTACCAACCCGGACGCCCGCACCATCTTTGATTGGGTCTGCCAGATCCGCAGTGCCAAATTGCCAGATCCGGCCGTGATCGGCAACGCCGGCAGCTTCTTCAAGAACCCGACCGTCACGCCCGAGCAGTGCGCCGACATCATCGCCCGCGAGCCCAAGGTGGTGCATTACCCCATGCCTGACGGCAGCGTGAAGCTGGCCGCCGGTTGGCTGATCGACGCCTGCGGCTGGAAGGGCAAGACCGTGGGCCACGCGGGGGTCTATGACAAACAGGCGCTGGTGCTGGTCAACCGCGGCACCGCCGAGCACCCTTGCACTGGCGGCGAGGTGATGACGCTGGCCCGCGCGATTCAGACCAGCGTGTACGAGCGTTTTGGGATCCGGCTGGAGCCGGAGCCAGTGGTCATTTAAGGCACTTGCTGGACCACAAAAAAACGGCCCGAAGGCCGTTTTTTATTGAGGTATCCCAAGCGTTACTTCTTGTTGGTGCCTTCGAGCTTGAAGATGTGCGGGCCTTCGCCCGAGGACAGCAGCCCGGTATGAGCATACACGCCCAGTTTGGCGCGGGTGTCGGTGATGTCCAGGTTGCGCATGGTCAGCTGGCCGATGCGGTCCAATGGGCTGAACGGCGCGTCTTCCACCTTTTCCATCGACAGACGCTCGGGTGCGTAGGTCAGGTTGGGGCTCTCGGTGTTGAGCAGGCTGTAGTCATTGCCGCGACGCAGTTCCAGCGTGACGGTACCGGTCACGGCGCGGGCCACCCAGCGCTGGGCGGTTTCGCGCAGCATGATGGCTTGCGGGTCGAACCAGCGGCCCTGGTAGAGCAGGCGGCCCAGTTTCAGGCCATTCATGCGGTACTGCTCAATGGTGTCTTCGTTGTGAATGCCCGTCACCAGGCGCTCGTAGGCAATGAACAGCAGGGCCAGGCCCGGGGCTTCGTAAATGCCGCGGCTCTTGGCTTCGATGATGCGGTTCTCAATCTGGTCGCTCATGCCCAGGCCGTGGCGGCCACCGATTTCGTTGGCCTTCAAAATCAAGGCCACCGGGTCGTTGAAGGTCTGGCCGTTCAGCGGCACCTCTTCGGATTCCTCTATGTAGACGGTCAATTTGTTTTCCATCAAGTGAATTGCAGCCTTCAAAAAAGCCTCGACCATGGTTGGGAAGAGGTTGCAAAGGTTGCTTTTCAGGATTTACTAATCCCTGGCAATGTG
>Ga0256358_1000129_pt1 | contig 9289 bp, 7 predicted proteins | sample MistaT_8_FD_189960 | JGI IMG/M metagenome (GOLD analysis project Ga0256358, IMG submission 189960) | Metatranscriptome of freshwater microbial communities from Mississippi River, Louisiana, United States - Miss_Colum_RepC_8h (Metagenome... | ecosystem: Environmental > Aquatic > Freshwater > River ... | reverse complement strand
GCCATGAGCAATGTGTCCTCTCTGCCTTCTTCCCGTGCGGCGTCGGCCGGCCGAGCCAAAGGCCAGCAGACCAAGGCGGCCATCGTGGACGCGGCGCTGCAACTCGCCGCCCAGATCGGGCTGGAGGGGCTGTCGATCGGACTCATCGCCGAGAGCCTGAAGATGAGCAAGTCCGGCGTGTTCGCCCATTTCGGCTCGCGCGAAGAGCTGCAGATTTCGGTGGTGCGCGAATACCACAGCCGCTTTGAGCAAGAGGTGTTTTTCACCGCCTTGCAAGCCGAGCGCGGTCTGCCCCGGGTGCGCGCCCTGTTCGACAACTGGATGAAGCGCAGCACGATCGAAATCGATTCGGGCTGCATCTACATTGGCGGCGCGGTTGAGTTCGACGACCGCCCCGGCCCAGTGCGCGACGAACTCTCGCAATCGGTCCACACCTGGCTGGGCGCCATGCAGCGCGCCATTGACATCGCCATCGAAGAAGGCCATCTGCGCCCCGACACCGATTCGGCACAAATGGGCTTCGAGATTCACGCGCTGATTTTGGCTTTGCACTACGAAGCCCGATTCCTGCGCAACCCCGCCGCGCTGCAACGCGCCCAGCTGGCGTTTGAAGGCATTGTGCAGCGCTACCAGGCCCTGCCGGGCCACAGCGCACGCCCGAATGTTCGCTCAGATACCCGCAAAGCCAGCCCGCGCAGCAGCGCCTGATCCATCGTTTTTCCACACTTTTTCAGGAGACCACCATGCCTAGCTACACCCCGCCCTTGCGCGACATGCAGTTCGTGATGCACGAGGTGCTGCGCGTGGAAGACGAGTTCAAGGCCTTGCCGGCCCACGCCGAAACCGACGCCGACACCATCAACGCGGTGCTCGAAGAAGGCGGCAAGTTTGCGGCCGAGGTGGCCTTCCCGCTCAACATCAGCGGCGACGAAGAGGGCTGCACACTGGACAAAACCACCCACGCGGTGACCACGCCCAAGGGCTTCAAGGAAGCCTACGCCCAGTACGTGGCGGGCGGCTGGGCCGCGCTGTCGTGCGACCCCGAGTTCGGCGGCCAGGGCCTGCCCTTTGTGGTCAACCAGTGCTTCTACGAGATGATGAACTCGGCCAACCAGGCCTGGACCATGTACCCGGGTTTGAGCCACGGCGCCTACGAATGCCTGCACGCCCACGGCACCGACGAACAGAAGCGGCTGTACCTGCCCAAGCTCACCAGCGGCGAATGGACCGGCACCATGTGCCTGACCGAGCCGCACTGCGGCACCGACCTCGGCCTGCTGCGCACCAAGGCCGAACCCCAAGCCGATGGCACTTACCGCCTGACCGGCCAGAAGATCTTCATCAGCGCGGGTGAACACGACTTCACCGACAACATCGTGCACCTAGTGCTGGCCCGCCTGCCCGACGCACCCGCTGGCAGCAAAGGCATCAGCCTGTTTGTGGTGCCCAAATTCAACGTCAACGCCGACGGCGGCATCGGCGAGCGCAATGGCATCTACTGCGGTGGCCTGGAACACAAGATGGGCATCCACGGCAACGCCACCTGCCAGATGGTGTTGGACGGTGCGGTCGGCACCCTGGTGGGCCAGCCACACAAAGGCCTGGCCGCCATGTTTGTGATGATGAACGCCGCGCGCCTGGGCGTGGGCAACCAGTCGCTGGGCCTGACCGAAGTGGCTTACCAGAACGCGCTGGCTTACGCCAAAGACCGCATTCAGATGCGCAGCCTCTCGGGCACCAAGGCCAAGGACAAAGCGGCCGACCCGATCATCGTGCACCCCGATGTGCGCAAGATGCTGCTGACCGCCAAGGCCTACGCCGAAGGTGGCCGCGCCATGGCGATTTACTGCGCACTGCTGCTCGACAAAGAGCTGCACCACCCCGACGAAAAGGTGCGCAAAGACAGCGCCGAAATGGTGGCCCTGCTCACCCCCATCGTCAAAGCCTTCATCACCGACAACGGTTTTGAAGCCACCAACCACTGCCTGCAAGTGTTTGGCGGCCACGGCTTCATCAAGGAATGGGGCATGGAGCAGTATGTGCGCGACGCGCGCATCAACATGATCTACGAAGGCACCAACACCATCCAGAGCCTGGACCTGCTGGGCCGCAAGATCCTGGGCAACAACGGCGCCACCCTGAAGAAATTCGGCAAGATGATCGGCGCGCTGGTGGAAGAAGAAGGCGTCAACGAGAAGATGGCCGAGTTCATCAACCCGCTGGCGGTGTTGGGCGAGCAGATCACCAAGTTCACCATGGAAATCGGCTTCAAGGGCCTGCAAAACCCCGACGAGGTCGGCGCTGCAGCCGTCGACTACCTGCGCGTGGCGGGTCACTTGGTGTTCGGCTACTTCTGGGCCCGCATGGCACAGACGGCGCTGCGCCAAATCGCCGCCGGCAGCACCGATCCCTTCTATCAGGCCAAGCTGCAGACCGCACGTTTCTACTTCGCCAAAGTGTTCCCCGAGACCGCGACGCTGATGCGGCGCGCCCGCGCCGGCAGCCGGGTGCTGATGGACACCGACCTGGCCCTGGCCTGATCCCTTTACCCACCCAAGGAGACTGTGATGAAAAAGACCGTTTTTGCCGCCCTGCTGGGACTGGCTTCGTCCCTGGCGTTCGCCCAAATGTCACCGGTGGGCCTGTGGCGCACCATCGACGACGAAACCAAGACCGAAAAGTCGCTGGTGCGCATCACCGAAGCCGGTGGCGTGCTGACGGGCAAGGTGGAAAAGATCTCGGACCCGGCCAAGGCCAACGCCAACTGCGAAAAGTGTACCGATGAGCGCAAAGACAAACCGGTGCTCGGCATGACCATCCTGCGCGGTGTGAAGCCCAGCTCGGACGCCGGCACTTGGGAAGGTGGCGACATCATGGACCCGAACAACGGCAAGGTGTACAAGGTGCGCATTGCGCCCCAAGACGGTGGCAAGACATTGCAAGTCCGCGGCTACCTTGGCCCGTTCTATCGCACTCAGGTGTGGCAACGGGTGGAGTGATTTGACCCACCCCCGCCGCGCTTCGCGCGACCCCCTCTAGGGGGCGCTCCCAGTGGGCCGGCGGAGCCGGACCCACGGGAGCCTGGACCTCAGGCACTTCGCTCCACCGGGGCCTCGCCTTGTGCTGGGTTTGTGATGCCCTTGGGCAAGGACGCCACGTTGGTGCCTTTGCAGCGCTCGCTTTGAAAGAATTCCTATGAACCGATTCCTTGTGAAAAAAGTGGCCGTGCTGGGCGCGGGTGTGATGGGGGCGCAGATCGCGGCCCATCTGGTCAATGTGAAGGTGCCGGTGGTGCTGTTCGATTTGCCCGACAGCAAAACCCCGAACAAAAACGGCATCGTCCAGCGCGCCATCGACAACCTCAAAAAGCTCAAGCCCTCGCCGCTGGGCGTGGCGTCGGACGCCGACCTGATCGGTCAGGCCAATTACGAAGAACACCTCGAACAATTGCGCGATTGCGACCTGATCATCGAAGCCATCGCTGAGCGCATGGACTGGAAGCGCGACCTCTACGCCAAGATCGCGCCGTTTGTGGCGCCGCACGCCATCCTCGCGTCCAACACCTCGGGCCTATCGATCACTGCGCTGTCCGACGCGCTGCCCGAGCAGCTGCGGCCGCGCTTCTGCGGCATCCATTTCTTCAACCCGCCGCGTTACATGACGCTGGTGGAACTGATCGCCACCCCGGCCACCGAGCCCGCCATCCTTGACCACTTGGAAGCGTTTGCCACCAGCGCGCTCGGCAAGGGTGTGGTGCGCGCCAAGGACACACCCAACTTTGTGGTCAACCGCATCGGCATTGCCGGCATGCTGGCCACCATGAAAGAGGTCGAGAACTTCGGCCTCACCTACGACGTGGTGGACGACTTGACCGGCAAGCGCCTGGGCCGCGCCAGCAGCGGCACATTCCGCACCGCCGATGTGGTGGGTCTGGACACCATGGCCCACGTCATCAAGACGCTGCAAGACAACGTGAGCGCCGACACCGACCCGTTCTACGGCCACTTCGGCACGCCCGAGGTGCTCAAGACCCTGATCGAGATGGGCCACCTGGGCCAGAAGGCCAAAGCCGGTTTCTTCAAAAAGGTCGGGCGCGACATCCTGCGTTTTGACCTGGCCAGCAAAGACTATGTGCCCGCCGGCCAGAAGGCCGACGAGGTGTACGGCCGCATGCTCAAGAAACCCGCCGCCGAGCGCCTGAAACTGCTGCGCAACAGCGAAGGCCCGCAAGGCCAGTTCCTGTGGGCGATTTTGCGCAACGGCTTTCATTACGCTGCGGTGCATCTGGCGAACATTGCCGACACCGCGCGCGACGTGGACCTGGCCATGCGTTGGGGCTTTGGCATGAAGCAAGGCCCGTTTGAGCTGTGGCAAGAAGCCGGCTGGTTGGAAGTGGCGAAGATGGTGCAGGAAGACATCGACGCCGGCAAGGCGCTGTGCAAGACGCCTCTGCCCGCCTGGGTGTTCAGCGGCCCGGTGGCGGATGCCGGTGGGGTGCACACCGCCCAAGGTTCGTGGAACCCGAGCAAAGGCGTGTTTGAGCCGCGCCGCAGCCTGCCGGTGTACCAGCGCCAGCATTTCCCCGAGCTGCTGCTGGGCGAAGCGGGGGCCAATTTCCGCACCGCCGGCACCACCGTCAGCGAAGACGCCAACCTGCGCACCTGGACCCTCGACGGTGAGGTGCTGATCGCCAGCATCAAGACCAAGATGCACACCATCAGTCCTGAGGTGTGCGAAGGCCTGATGGCGGCGGTGGACCTGGCCGAGCGCGAGTACCAGGGCCTGGTGATCTGGTCGGGCGACGAGCCCTTCAGCGCCGGCGCCGACCTGCAGGCCCTGCTGCCCGCCTTCATGGCGGTCGGTGTGGCCGCGGTCGAGGACGCCGAAGGCTTTATGCAGCAGATGATGCTGCGCCTGCGCTACGCCAATGTGCCGGTGGTCAGCGCCATGCGCGGCTTGGCGCTGGGCGGTGGCTGCGAACTGGCGGTGCACAGCGCTCGCCGTGTGGCCCACATGGAAAGCTACGTCGGCTTGGTGGAGGTGGGCGTGGGCCTGATCCCGGGCGCGGGCGGCCTGACCTATATCGCCCGCCGGGCGGCTGAGAACGCCAAGGCATCCACCGGCAAAGACCTGCTGCCTTTCCTGACCGAAGGCTTCACCGCCGCCGCCATGGCCAAGGTGGGCACCAGCGCGATCGAGTCGCGCAGCCTGGGCTATCTGCTCGAGAGCGACGTCATCGTGCCGCACAAAGACGAGCTGCTGTGTGTGGCCATCAACGAAGCCAAGGCCATGTTCGCCAGCGGCTACCGCGCGCCGCACAAGCGCCTGTTCCCGGTGGCCGGCCGCGACGGCAAGGCCACCATTTTGGGCAGCCTGGTGAACATGCGCGACGGTGGCTTCATCAGCCAACACGACTTCCACATCGCCAGCCTGATCGCCAACGTGGTCACCGGCGGCGACGTCGAGTCCGGCACACTGGTGAGCGAGGAATACCTGATGACGCTGGAGCGCCAAGCCTTCTGCGCGCTGATCGTGCACCCCAAGACGCAGGAACGCATCCTGGGCATGTTGAACACCGGAAAACCCGTGCGGAACTGAGCCCATGACACAGACCGAGGCCAACGTGTCTTACCCCCTCTCCCGCCTGCGGGAGAGGGTTGGGGTGAGGGCGGACGCCAAGGACAAAGCGCGCGCACTGCGCGCTCAGATGACCGACGCTGAAACCTTGATGTGGCAGCAACTGCGAGGTCGCCGTTTCCAGGGTTTCAAGTTCCGCCGGCAGCGCCCGCTGGGACCGTACATCTTGGATTTTGTGTGCTTGGAGGCTGGACTGGTCATCGAAATTGATGGCGGCCAGCATGCCGAACAACTAGCGTATGACCAAGCGCGGACTGCGCTGATAGAAAGCCACCAACTCACTGTGATTCGATTCTGGAACCACGAAGTGATGAACGACACCGCAGCGGTGCTGGAAAACATCTGGCAGACGTTGCAAACCCTCACCCCTGCCCTCTCCCGCACGCGGGAGAGGGGGTAATACCGAACACCGAAAGCCCAACGCCATGAAACAAGTTCAAGACGCTTACATCGTTGCCGCCACCCGCACGCCGATTGGCCGTTCGCACAAGGGCTCGTTCAAGCACCTGCGGCCCGACGACTTGCTGGCGCACGCGCTGCGCTCGGCCATGGCCCAGGTGCCTGGCCTGGACCCCGCCAGTGTGGAAGACGTGATCGCCGGCTGCGCCATCCCCGAAGCCCAACAGGGCCTGAACGTGGCGCGCATCGGCGCCATCCTGGCCGGATTGCCCAACAGCGTGGGCGGCATCACCGTCAACCGCTTCTGCGCCTCGGGCCTGTCGGCCTTGGCCATGGCGGCCGACCGCATCCGCGTGGGCGAGGCCGATGTGATGATCGCCGCCGGCACCGAGAGCATGAGCATGGTGCCGATGATGGGCAACAGCCCCAGCCTGTCGCCCACCATCTTTCGCAACACCGACGATGTGGAGAGCTACGGCATCGCCTATGGCATGGGCCTGACTGCCGAAAAAGTGGCGCAGCAGTGGAAGGTGAGCCGAGACGCTCAAGACGCGTTTGCCGTGCAGTCGCACCAGCGCGCCGTGATCGCCATGAAAAACGGTGAGTTCAGCGACGAGATCACGCCGGTGACGGTGCAGGAACGCAGCGTGGACTTGGGCAGCGCGCAGGTGACCATGACCGAGCGCACCGTGAGCCTGGACGAAGGCGCGCGCCCCGACACCACCCTCGAAGGTCTGGCCAAGCTGCGCACCGTGTTTGCCGCGCGCGGTTCGGTGACGGCGGGCAACAGCTCGCAGACCAGCGACGGCGCGGGTGCGCTGATTATGGTCAGCGAAGCCGCGCTCAAGCGCTACAACCTGACGCCGCTGGCGCGTTTTGTGAGCTACGCCAGCCGTGGCGTGCCGCCACACATCATGGGCATTGGCCCGGTCGAGGCGATCCCCGCCGCGTTGAAGAACGCTGGCCTCAAGCAAGACGACATCGACTGGTTTGAACTCAACGAGGCCTTTGCCGCGCAGTCGCTGGCGGTCATGAACACCCTGGGTCTGGACCCGGCCAAGGTCAACCCCATGGGCGGCGCCATTGCGCTTGGCCACCCGCTGGGCGCCACCGGCGCCATCCGCTCGGCCACGGTGGTGCATGCGCTCAAGCGCCACAACAAAAAGTACGGCATGGTGACGATGTGTGTGGGCATGGGGCAAGGGGCGGCTGGAGTGTTTGAAAGAGTCTGACGACTCCCCCCGCGCCGCTTCGCGTCCCCCCCCGGAGGGGGGCGGCACCGGCGGCCCGGCGAAGCCGGTTCCGCGGTGCCCTTGCCGGCTCGCACCGCGCTGCGCTGCGTCGCTCGCAGGACTGCGCTCCCGCTTGGCTCTCTGCACACTGCCCGCATGACCACTCATCCCTTTGACCAAGCCATCGCCCTCACCCCTTGCGCTGAGGGCGTTTTTCAAGGCGCGACTTCGGCGGCTTACGCCAATATGGTGGGGCCGTTTGGTGGGCTGACGGCCGCCACGGTGGTGAATGCGGTGTCGCAGCACCCGGCGCGTCTGGGTGAGCCGGTGGCGCTGACGGTGAATTTCTGTGCGGCGCTGGCCGATGGCGCTTTCACCGTGCGCGCCACGCCGGTGCGCACCAACCGCTCCACCCAGCACTGGAGCGTGGACATCACCCAAGGCGACGATCCACAGCCGGTGCTCACCGCCACACTGGTCACCGCCGTGCCGCGCAACACCTGGGCGCGCAACGACAGTCCTGCGCCGGCGGTGGCGCCCGCCGACGCCTTGCCCGCCCCGCGCATGAAGCCGCCGGTGCCGTGGATTGGCCAATACGACTGGCGCTTTGTGCAAGGCATGTTGCCCACGGTGTGGGAAGGCCAAGAGGCCGAGGCCAACAGCCTGCTGTGGGTGCGTGATGCGCAGCCGCGGGCGCTCGACCTGCTCTCGCTCACCGCCATGGCCGATGTGTTTTTCCCGCGCGTCTGGCTCGCGCGTGCCACCCGGGTGCCGGCCGGCACGGTCAGCATGACGGTCTATTACCATGCCAGCGCAGAAGACCTGGCCGCAGAGTCCAGCGCTTGGCTCTTGGCCCAGGCGCGTGCGCAGGCCTTTGCGCACGGATTCGCCGACCAAAGCGGCCAGCTTTGGAGCGCCTCTGGGCGCCTGCTGGCCAGCACCCACCAAACCCAGTACTACAAGGAATGACCCCGTGAGCGACATCCTCATCCACACCGAAGACGGCACCACCACCCTGACCTTCAACCGGGTCGACAAAAAGAACTCCATCACCGCCGCCATGTACGCCGCCCTGGCCGACGCGGTCGAGGCCGCCCGCGACGATGCGGCTGTGCGCTGTGTGGTGTTCCAGGGCCATGAAACCATTTTTTCGGCCGGCAACGACATCAGCGACTTTTTGAACCACCCGCCCGCCGGCGAAGACGCGCCGGTGTTCCGTTTCCTGCGCGCCATCGCCACCTTTCCCAAGCCGCTGCTGGCGGGGGTGTGCGGGCCAGCGGTCGGCATTGGCACCACCCTGCTGCTGCACTGCGACCTGGTCTACGCCGGCGACAACGCGGCTTTCTCGATGCCGTTTGTGAACCTGGGCCTGTGCCCCGAAGCCGCGTCGAGCCTGCTGGTGCCGCAGATGATGGGTTACCACCGCGCGGCCGAAGCTCTGCTGCTGGGCGAGCCTTTCATGGCCGAGGCCGCGCTCGAAGTGGGCTTGGTCAACCGTGTCTTGGCGCCCAGCGAAGTGACCAACTACACCCAGAGCGTGGCGCGCAAACTTGCGGCCAAGCCGCTGTCCTCGCTGGTGGAAACCAAGCGCCTGATGAAAAAAGGCAACGCACCACAGGTGATGGCCGTGATGGCCGAAGAAGGCGCGAGCTTCGGCCGCATGCTGCGCGAGCCCGCCGCGCGCGAAGCGTTTTCGGCGTTTATGGAGCGGCGCAAGCCCGACTTCTCGACAATCTGAGCGCAGCGGTGCCGGACGTGGCACAGTGGCAGCGCGGCCGCAGTCCGCGCGCCCACACACCACCAGGAGGCACCCGATGTTTCGCCAGATCTTTGTCAACCTGCCCATCCGCGACATGGCCCGCTCGCGCGCCTTTTTTGAGGCGCTGGGCCTGCGCTTCAACCCGCGCTTCACCAACGAACAGGGCGCCTGCCTGGAAATCAGCGACAACTTCTACGCCATGCTGCTGGTCGAGCCCTTCTTCCAGGGCTTCACCACCAAGCCAGTGAGCGATGCGCACCAG
>Ga0256358_1000126_pt1 | contig 9331 bp, 6 predicted proteins | sample MistaT_8_FD_189960 | JGI IMG/M metagenome (GOLD analysis project Ga0256358, IMG submission 189960) | Metatranscriptome of freshwater microbial communities from Mississippi River, Louisiana, United States - Miss_Colum_RepC_8h (Metagenome... | ecosystem: Environmental > Aquatic > Freshwater > River ... | reverse complement strand
GCTACAGGCGCTGCAGACGGTGTCGAGCGGTGTGCACTGGCTGATCGTGCCGCGCCACCCGCAGCGTGTGGACGATGTGGAGGTCCTGTTGCGCCAGGCAGGCCTGACGGTGTCACGCCGCAGCACCTGGGGTGAGACGGGACCCATTGCCCATGCCGATGCACAGGTCTGGCTGGGCGACAGCCTGGGCGAGATGGCGCTTTACTACAGCCTGGCCGATGTTGCCCTGCTCGGTGGCAGTTTCGAGCCCTTGGGCGGCCAGAACCTGATCGAAGCTGCCGCCTGCGCGTGCCCTGTGGTGGTGGGGCCCCACACTTTCAATTTCCTGCAGGCGGCACAGCAGGCCGAGCAGGCAGGTGCCGCCCACCGCGTGCAGGACATGGAAATGGCCGTGCAAGAGGCGCAGTCCCTGGCCCAGGACCCTGCAGCTCGTCAACGCCGCGCTGCCGCAGCCTTGGCGTTTTCACGGGCTCACAAAGGCGCAGCCCGGCGCGTGGCCGGGCTGGTGAAAGAGATGTTGGGGTAGGCAGGAGACCGCCCCCGCGATCGAATGGTCGATGGCCGGGCGGTCAGGGCGCCAGCAGCGCGTTGATCGGCTGCAGGTCTTCGGCCTTGAGCACACCGGCCGCCTGGCGCAGCTTGAGCTGACCGACCAGCACGTCGTATCGCGCCTTGGCCAGATCGCGCTTGGTCTGGAAGAGCTGGCTCTGGCTGTTGAGCACGTCGATGTTGATGCGCACGCCCACCTGGTAGCCCAGCTTGTTGGCTTCGAGCGCCACCTGGCTCGATGCCTCAGCCGCTTCATAAGCCTTGACCTGGCCCTGCCCCGCCTGCAGGCCGAGGTAGGCCGTGCGGGTGACCTGAGCCACCTGACGCTGCGTGCCCTCTAGGTCGGAGCGGGCCTTGTCTTCGAGTGCTGCGGCTTCGCGGATGCGGTTCTGGGTGGCGAAACCGGCGAACAAGGGCAGGTTGGCAGTGATGCCGGCGGTAGCGACGTTGGCTTGGGTGCTCGCGGTCGTGACGGCCGTGCCGTTGATGTTTCTTTGCGAGTTGTAGCCCAAGGTGAAATCTACGGTCGGCTTGTGGCCAGCAGTGGCTTTTTCCGTTTCCAGCTTGGCCACATCCAGGTTGGCGCGCGCTTGCCGCAAGCCGGGGTGGTGTTGTTCGCTTTGCGCGACCCAGTTGTCAATGCTTTGCACATCTACGGCGGGCAGCTTGGCGCCGGACTGGATGCGCTTTGGCTTGAGGCCAGCCTTGCCCACCAGCAGTTCCAGGGCCACGCTCTTGACGCGCAGGTCGTTGTCGGCAGCGATTTCCTGTGCGGTCACCAGGTCGAACCGGGCCTGGGCCTCGCGGGTGTCGGTGATGGTGGCGGTGCCGACCTCGAAGTTGCGCTTGGCACTGGCGAGCTGCTCGGCCACGGCGGCTTTCTGCGCCTGCACGAAGGCCAGGCTGTCCTGGGCACTCAGCACATCAAAGTAGGCCTGGCTGACGCGGACGATCAGGTCCTGCTCGGCCTGGCTCATTGCGGCCTCGGCCAGCTCCAGCCCTTTCTGGCTTTGACGGTAAGTGGCCAGGTTGGCAGGGCGGTACAGCGGCTGGCTGGCATTGATGCCAGCAGTCTGTGTGGTGTAGGGGCGGTCTTGCGTGGGTGCTGGACTGCCTTTGATAGCGTACGACTCCAGCTGTGTGCGGGTAGCCCCGGCACTCAAAGCCACCGTTGGCAGCAGCGCGGCCTTGCCCTGATCGGCCTTGGCCAGATTGGCCTCGTACTGCGAGCGGGCCGACTGGAAGGTCGCGTCATGGCCTTTGGCCATTTCATAAATGTCCACCAGGCTCTGGGCCTGGCTCGTGCTGGCGAAGGCGAGCGGCAACAGGACCGCCAGAGGCAGACGACGCAGGGGAGCAGCGCGGAAAAGGGGGGTGGACATGGGCATCTTTCTGTAAGGCCAGACGTAAAAATCAATACACCGGAATGCTCGGATCGACCTGGGCCGACCAGGCATGGATGCCGCCAGCGATGTTGACCACCTCAAAGCCATGACTGGCCAGGAAGTGGGCGACCTGCATGCTGCGGCCGCCGTGGTGACACAGGCAGGCGACAGGGCGGTTGCGGTCGAGTTCGTGCAGGCGTGCCGGGATGGTCTGCATGGGCATGTGCACGAAATCGAGTTCTGCTGGACGGGCGCAGGCGGTCTGCACTTCCCAGCCCTCGCGCACATCCAGCAGCACCGCACGTTGTGCCTGTGCATGCGCCCATTCACTGAGCTGAGACGGGGTGATCTGCTGCATGGGGATCAGAAGTGGAAAGCCGAAGGTTCGGCAAAGCCGGCGAGGCGGGGTGCGTTCACATCCCAGGCCTGGGCCGTGGTGAAGCTGTTTGGCCCGGTGCGGGTGATCACGGTGGCGCGCATCATGGGTTCGTCGCCCACGATGGCGGCGAGGCGGCCACCGACCGCCAGCTGCTCCAGCAGCACCTGGGGCACTTCGGCCACTGAGCCCGCCAGCAAAATGGCGTCAAAAGGCCCTTCGCCCGCAGCGCCCTGGCTGCCGTCGGCATGGCGCACTCTGGCGTTGGTGATGCCGGCCTTTTGCAGGTTGGCTGTGGCCTGGCGAGCCAGATCGGCGTCGATCTCGTAGCTCAGGACCTGGGCCGCCTGGTGGGCCAGCAAGGCGGTGGTGAAACCCGAACCCGTGCCAATTTCCAGCACTTTGTCGGTTTTCTGGATGGCCAGATCCTGCACCAGCCGGGCCTGCACGCGCGGGGCCAGCATGACCTGACCGGCCTCTTTGCCCAGCGGGATTTCCATGTCGACGAATGCCAGTGCCTGGTGCGCCTGCGGCACGAAGTCTTCGCGACGCACCACGCTCAGCAATTCCAGCACTTGCGGATCCAGCACCTCCCAGGGGCGGATTTGCTGCTCAATCATGTTGAAGCGGGCCTGATTCAGATCCATTTTTTTACTCCATGGGGTATGTTAGTCGGTTTCGGACCATTTTACTGAGCAGGGGTGTCATGCCCCTGACGGGAAGCCGGTAATCCGGCCTTGCGGCGCAGCCACTGGGCCAGGTCGTCCATGTAGCAATAGACCACCGGCACCACGACCAGAGTCAGCAGCGAGGAGGTGATGACACCGCCGATCACCGCCTGGCCCATGGGGGCACGCTGCTCGGAGCCTTCGGTCAGGGCAAAAGCCAGCGGCACCATGCCGAAGATCATGGCCAGGGTGGTCATCAGGATGGGGCGCAACCGGACTTTGGCGGCCATCAGCAGGGCAGCGCTGCGTTCCATGCCCTCTTCGCGGGCGCGGATGGCAAAGTCCACCAGCAAGATGGCGTTCTTGGTCACCAGTCCCATGAGCATGATCACGCCGATGATCGAGAACATCGACAGGGTAGAGCGGAACAGCATCAACGCCAGCACCACCCCAATCAGCGTCAGCGGCAGCGAGGTCATCAGCGCCAGCGGCTGCAGGAAGCTCTTGAACTGGCTGGCCAGGATCATGTAGATGAAGATCACGGCCATGGCCAGTGCCGTGACTGCATAGCCAAAGGACTCCGCCATGTTTTTGGTCGAGCCGCCAAACTGGTAGCTGTAGCCGGGCGGCAGTTGCAGGCTGTTCATCACCTGGCGGATGTCGGCGGACACTTCGCCCATGGCGCGCCCGTAAGTGTTGGCGTTCAGGGCCACTTCGCGGGTCAGGTCGCGGCGGTTGATCTGGTTGGAGCCGGTGGACTCCACCACCTGGGCCACCTGCCCGAGGCGCACGACACGGGGCGAGCCATCGGCGCCTGCGCCCACGGTGAAGGGCAGTCGCTCCAGGTCCTGGAGGTTGTCGCGGGCTTCAGGCGCCAGACGGACATTCACATCGTATGTCTGGTCGTCCGGTGCCCGCCAGTTGCCCACGGTCTGGCCAGCCAGCAGCACACGCAGGGAGGTACCCAGCTGCGCCGTGCCCAGGCCCAGATCGGAGGCCGACTCCTGGCGCACCTTGATGGCGATGGTGGGTTTGTTGGGACGCACACTCGAGTCCAGATCCACCAGGCCGGGAATGGCGCGCAGCTTGTCCATGGCCTGCAGGGTCAGGCGTTCGAGCTCGTGCTGGTCAGGGCCGAGGATCGAGAATTCAATCTGCTTGTTGCCGCCCACCGCATCGAGTGTGCCGGCATGGGTGACGACGATGCCGGGCACGCGCTGCAGGCGCTCGCGCAATTCGGCCGACATCTGGTCCACGCCGCGCTGGCGGTCCTTGCGGTCCACCAGACGGACATAGACACTGGTGGTGTGCTTGCCTTGCGCATTGGCCGTGTTGATCGTGGCGACGGTGTAACGCACCTCGGGGAATTCGCGCAGGATCGCTTCGACCTGCCGCGCCTTGGCCTCGGTGGCTTCCAGCGATGAGCCGATGGGCGTCTGAAAAACGACGCTGGTTTCCGAGAAGTCAGCCTTGGGCACGAATTCCGTGCCGACGAAGCGGACCATCACGACGCTGAGCACAAAGACGGCAATTGCCATCAGCACCGTCTTGCGTTTGTGGACCAGCGACCAGGCCAGGATCTGCTGGTACACATCAGCCAGACGGTCGGTGGCGGTTTCAAACCAGTTGGTCACACGCCCGAGGGTCCGGTCGTAGAGCGTGACCGGTGCTGCATGCTCACCGTGTGCGTGGATGGCGGGGTCGTGCCAGACGCTCGACAGCATCGGGTCGAGTGTGAAGCTCACGAACATCGAGATCATCACGGCGGCCACGATGGTGATGCCGAACTCGTGGAAAAATTTGCCGATGATGCCCTGCATGAAACCGATCGGCAGGAACACCGCCACGATCGACAAGGTGGTCGCCAGCACGGCCAGACCAATTTCCTGCGTCCCATCCATCGAGGCGTTCCAGGCATCCTTGCCCATCTGCACATGGCGCACGATGTTCTCCCGGACCACGATGGCATCGTCGATCAAGAGACCCACGCACAGCGACAGCGCCATCAGGGTGACCATGTTGATGGTGAAGCCGAACATGTTCATGAACATGAAGGTGCCGATCAGCGAGATCGGCAGTGTCAGCCCGGTGATGACGGTGGAGCGCCAGGAGTTGAGGAACAGGAAAACAATGAGCACCGTCAGCAGAGCGCCTTCGATCAGGGTGCGGCGCACGTTGTCGACCGCCACGCGGATCGGGCGGGAGGTGTCGACGATCGGCTCCAGGCGCAGGCCGGCAGGCACTTCGGCCTTCATGGCGGCCACGGTCTTGACCAGGCCATCGATCACTTCGATGGTGTTTTCATCCTGGGCCTTTTGCACGGTCAGCAGCTGGGTGCGCTGGCCGTTGTAAAGCGCCAGGGTGTCGATCTCCTGGGCACCATCTTGTACCCGCGCCACCTGCGACAGGTAAATGGGCGTATTGCCCTTGCGGCCCACGATGATGCGGCCAAAGTCCTCGGGGCGCAGCTTGCGTGACTCGACCTGCACCATGCGCTCTTGCTCCAGCGAGCGGATGGCGCCGACAGGGATATCCTGGTTGTCGTTTCTGACCGCATTGACCACCTGGTCGGCCGTGATGCCCAGCGCCTCCATGGCGGCGGGTTGCAGGTACAGGTTGATTTCGCGCTTGGTGCCACCGACCAGGGTGACCGCGCCCACGCCACGGACATTCTCCAGCCGCTTTTTCAGAACCTGTTCGGACCAGCTGGTGATCTCCACGGGGGACAGCGGCTTGCCCACCCCGGTGTCGGGCAGCACGGCCAGGGACCAGATGGCGCGGCTGGACGGGTCAAAGCGCAGCACCTTGGGTTCCTTGACTTCGGTGCGCAGGCTGGGGCGTACCGCGGCGACCTTCTCGCGCACGTCTTCGGCGGCCTTGCGGCCGTTCATGTGCAGCTGGAACTCGATCACCACGACCGACTGGCCTTCGTAGCTGCGCGAGGTCAGGGCATTGATGCCGGCGATCGAGTTGACGGCCTCCTCGATCTTCTTGGAGACCTCGCTCTCGACGATCTCGGGCGAGGCGCCCGGGTACTCGGTGCTGACCACCACCACCGGAAAATCGATGTTCGGGAACTGGTCGACCTTCAGGCGCTGGAAGGCAAACAGCCCCATCACCACCAGGGCCACCATCATCATGGTGGCAAAGACCGGGTTTTTCAGGCTGACTTTGGTGAACCACATGGCGCGGTGTCCTCAGCGCGCGACTGCGGCGGCAGGCTTGACCTTCACGCCTTCGCGCAGGGCGCCGGCGGCGGGCGCCAGCACCTGCGCACCCTCGGACAGGCCGCTGACGACCACCCGGGTCTGCTTGCCGACCTGAATACGAGCGCCGGGCTCCACGCCGACATGTCGCACGCGGTCGCCTTCGATCACCTGCACGTAGGGCTGAGGCTTGTCTGTGCGCACGCTGCCCAGCGGTACGGCGATGGCCTGGACGGAGCGGGTGCCCAGCGTGCCCTGGGCGAATGCGCCCTGGCGCAGGCCCTCCTGGCCAGGCACGCCCAGGTAGGCCAGCACGCTGCGGCTGCCAGCCTGTGTGCTCGGGTTGATGCGCAGCACCGTGGCGCTGACGGGCGGGTCAACGCCTTCCACCTGCAATTGCGCTTTCATGCCGATCTGCACGCCGGTCGCGTCCTGTGCAGGCAGGGCCGCTTCGAGTTCGAACTGACCGAGGTTGACGATTTCCACCACCTTGGCATCGATCACCAGGCGCTCTCCTGGTTGTGCCAGGCGTTGCGCAATCTGGCCGCCGATGGGGGCCTTGAGCGTGGCATCGTCCAGCGCCTTTTGCGCCACATCGGCGGCAGCCACGGCAGATTGCCACGCGGCGCGGGCGCCGTTCAGGCTCATGAGCGAAGTCTGCAAGGCCGTCTGCGAGATGAAGCCCTGTCTGACCAGCGCCTCGTTGTTGTCGTACTGCTTTTGAGCGATGTCCATCTGCGCCTTGGCCGATTCGGCTTGTTGCTTCGCCTGGCGCCAGCGGGCCTGGTATTCGGTCGGGTCGATGCGCGCAATGACCTGCCCGGCCTTGACCGTGTCGCCTTCGCGCACCACCAGGTCCATCAGCTCACCGGCCACCCGGGCCTTGACCAAGGCCGTCTGTGTGGCCTTGAGCGTGCCCGACACCGGGACCCCCAGCGCCAGGGTTTCGGTCTGCAGCGTCAGCACATCGGCCGGGCCCAGGGTCAACTCGCTGACGCTGGGGGCGGTGGGTGCGGCAGGTTGGGCCTGCTTGGGGCCAGACAGGCGCAGACCGATCAGCGCAGCGGCGGCGAGTGCGATGCCCGAGACAATCCAGAGGGTGCGTTTTTTCATGGGGAGTTGGCGAGTAGGCCGCGCACCAGCAGATCGGTGTGGTGGCGGATGAAGGTTTCAGGATCGATTTGCTGCGAAGTCGGGCAGCAGGGCGCCATGGAATGTTTCCAGGTCACCAAAAAAAGCAGGGGGGCCAGCACGGAGTGGACCGTCAGGTCCATGTCCACAGCCCGGAATTCGCCTTGCCGGACGCCGCGCTCCAGCACCGAGCGGATCATGGCGTGTCCGGGCGTGACGACTTCGTCCTGGAAAAAACGGGCCAGATCGGGAAAGTTGCTGGCCTCGCTCATCACCAGTTTGGAAATGCCCGACGCCTTGGTGGCGCCATAGCGGCGCCACCATTCGAGCATCAGGTATTCCAGCAGTTCGGGTGTGCTGCCCTGGTAGCGGGCGATTTCTTCAGCCCCTTCGGTTTGGTGGCGCACGATGTTTTCGCGCACCACGGCCTTGAACAGCTCTTCCTTGCTCGGGAAGTACAAAAACAAGGTGCCTTTGGAGACGCCCGCGTGCGCCGCCACCTCTTCCACGCGGGTGGCCGCAAAGCCTTTGTCCACAAACAGGTCGAGCGCGGCTTCCAGCAATTCGCCGGGCCGCGCTTGCTTGCGTCTTTCGCGTTTGTGCGGGGGATGGACTTCGGTGGGCTTCATTTACTGACCGTCAGGTTAGTAAATGTAGTTTGCCACAGACTGGCGGGTCAAGCCAGGCCAGGTGAAGTTGGGTAAAGCTGGGGCAAAACAGCGGTGGATTCCCCGGTCAAGCCGGGGAATGACAGTTTTTACGCATGGATTCCGGATCAAGTCCGCAATGACAGGAGTTTGGCTTTGATCCTCGGGCTTGACCCGAGGATCCACACACTCAGTTGGAGAACGCGGCGATGCCGGTGATGGCGCGGCCCAGGATCAGGGCGTGCACATCGTGGGTGCCTTCGTAGGTGTTGACCACTTCCAGGTTGACCAGGTGGCGGGCCACGCCGTATTCAGCGCTGATGCCGTTGCCGCCCATCATGTCGCGCGCCATGCGGGCGATGTCCAGCGCCTTGCCGCAGCTGTTGCGCTTGAGGATGGAGGTGATCTCGACGGCAGCGCTGCCTTCGTCCTTCATGCGGCCCAGGCGCAGGCAGCCTTGCAGGCCCAGGCTGATTTCGGTCAGCATGTCGGCCAGCTTCTTCTGGATGAGCTGGTTGGCGGCCAGCGGGCGGCCGAACTGCTGGCGGTCCAGCACGTACTGGCGTGCCCGGAAGTAGCAGTCTTCGGCGGCGCCCAGGGCGCCCCAGGCGATGCCGTAGCGCGCGCTGTTGAGGCAGGTGAAAGGGCCTTTCAAGCCGCGCACTTCGGGGAAGGCGTTTTCTTCGGGCACGAACACCTCGTCCATCACGATTTCACCGGTGATGGAGGCGCGCAGGCCGACCTTGCCGTGCACGGCCGGGGCCGACAGGCCTTTCCAGCCTTTTTCGAGGATGAAGCCGCGGATCTGGCCGCCATCGTCCTTGGCCCAGACCACGAACACATCGGCGATCGGGCTGTTGGTGATCCACATCTTGGCGCCCGTCAGGCTGTAGCCACCGTCGACCTTCTTGGCGCGGGTGATCATGCTGCCGGGGTCCGAGCCGTGGTTGGGTTCGGTCAGGCCAAAGCAGCCGATCCACTCGCCGGTGGCCAGCTTGGGCAGGTATTTCTGTTTTTGCGCTTCGGTGCCGAACTCGTTGATCGGCACCATCACCAGCGAAGACTGCACGCTCATCATGGAGCGGTAGCCCGAGTCCACGCGCTCGACTTCGCGGGCCACCAGGCCGTAGCAGACGTAGTTCAGGCCTGCGCCGCCGTACTGCTCGGGAATGGTGGGGCCCAGCAGGCCCAGTTCGCCCATCTCGCGAAAGATGGACACGTCGGTGGTTTCATTCAGAAACGCGTCTTTCACGCGCGGCAGCAGCTTTTCCTGGCAGTAGGCGCGGGCGGCTTCCTGCACCTGGCGCTCGTCTTCGCTCAGTTGGGCGGTCAGGTGAAACGGGTCTTCCCAGCTGAAGGTGTTCTTGTT
>Ga0256358_1000124_pt1 | contig 9375 bp, 17 predicted proteins | sample MistaT_8_FD_189960 | JGI IMG/M metagenome (GOLD analysis project Ga0256358, IMG submission 189960) | Metatranscriptome of freshwater microbial communities from Mississippi River, Louisiana, United States - Miss_Colum_RepC_8h (Metagenome... | ecosystem: Environmental > Aquatic > Freshwater > River... | reverse complement strand
AGATTTCTGCCCACCGAAGCTGGCAGATGTGGCCCCGGCGCCATGCCGGATGCTCCATCAGCATGGCGACGACGGGCCCAAGACTGATCGCTCCCGGCCGTGGTGGTTGGGGGGATTCAAGTTGGGACTTACATCAAATGATTCAAACGCAATCTCGACTCGATGTTGCTGACAACACGGGTGCCAAATCCGTGATGTGCATCAAAGTGCTGGGCGGCTCCAAGCGCCGTTACGCCAGCGTGGGTGATGTCATCAAGGTCAGCATCAAGGAAGCTGCGCCCCGTGGCCGCGTCAAAAAAGGCGAGGTCTACAACGCTGTGGTTGTGCGCACCGCCAAGGGTATCCGTCGCCAAGACGGCGCCTTGATCAAATTCGATGGCAACGCCGCTGTGTTGCTCAATGCCAAGCTCGAGCCCATTGGCACCCGTATCTTCGGCCCGGTCACGCGTGAACTGCGTACCGAGAAGTTCATGAAGATCGTGTCGCTGGCCCCCGAAGTTCTCTGAGGATTCGGTATGAACAAGATCCGTACAGGTGACGAAGTCATCGTGATCGCCGGTCGCGACAAAGGCAAGCGTGGCAAGGTGACCTTGCGCGCCAGCGAAGACCGTGTGGTGGTTGAGGGTGTGAATGTCGTTAAGAAGCACGCCAAGCCCAACCCGATGAAGGGTGTGACGGGCGGCATCATCGATAAAACGATGCCGATCCATCAGTCCAATGTGGCGATTTACAACCCTGCCACTGGCAAGGCCGATCGCGTGGGTGTCAAGCAGCTGGCCGACGGCAAAAAAGTGCGCGTCTTCAAGTCCAGCGGCGAAGAAATCAAGGTGGCATGAGCATGGCGCGCTTTCAAGACATTTACCGCGACAAGGTCGCGCCCGAGCTGACGCAAAAGTTTGGTTACAAGTCCGCTATGGAGGTGCCGCGCATCACCAAGATCACCCTGAATATGGGTGTGAGCGAGGCGGTGGCCGATAAAAAGGTGATGGATCACGCGGTGGGCGACTTGGCCAAAATCGCCGGTCAAAAACCGGTGGTGACCAAGGCGAAGAAAGCCATTGCGGGTTTCAAGATTCGCGAGCAGCAGCCCATTGGTTGCATGGTCACCCTGCGTGGTGCGCGCATGTACGAATTCCTGGATCGTTTTGTCACCGTGGCCCTGCCGCGTGTGCGCGACTTCCGTGGTATTTCCGGCAAGGCGTTTGACGGCCGTGGCAACTACAACATCGGCGTCAAAGAGCAGATCATCTTCCCCGAGATCGAGTACGACAAGGTGGATGCCCTGCGTGGCCTGAACATCAGCATCACGACGACCGCCAAGACCGACGAAGAGTGCAAGGCTCTGCTGGCTGGTTTCCGTTTCCCGTTCAAGAACTGAGGTGGCGTGTGGCTAAACAAGCACTACTCCAGCGTGAACTCAAGCGCGAGCAACTCGCCGCCAAGTTCGCCAAGAAATACGCTGAACTGAAGGCAACCGCCAAGGATGCCAAGCGTTCGGACGAAGAGCGCGATGCCGCTCGTCTGGCTTTGCAAAAGCTGCCCCGCAACGCCAATCCGACCCGTCAGCGCAATCGCTGCGAGATCACTGGCCGTCCGCGTGGCACCTTCAACCAGTTCGGTCTGGCCCGTGCCAAGGTCCGTGAACTGGCGTTTGCCGGTGAGATCCCCGGTATGACCAAGGCCAGCTGGTAAGCCCTAGGAGAACTACAAATGAGCATGAGTGATCCTATCGCCGACATGTTGACCCGCATCCGCAACGCCCAAATGGTTGAAAAATCTGTGGTGTCGATGCCGGCTTCCAAGCTGAAAACAGCGATCGCCCAAGTCCTGAAGGACGAAGGCTACATCGATGGCTTCCAGGTCAAAACCGAAGATGGCAAGAGCCAGCTCGAGATTGCCCTGAAGTATTACGCTGGTCGTCCAGTGATCGAGCGCATTGAGCGCGTGAGCAAGCCTGGTCTGCGCATTTACCGCGGCCGCGACGCTTTGCCTCAGGTCATGAACGGCCTGGGTGTGGCCATTGTCACCACACCGAAAGGCGTGATGACCGATCGCAAGGCGCGCGCTGTCGGTGTCGGCGGCGAAGTCCTGTGTTACGTGGCCTGATGCGGGCATTGAGGAGAAACTGAATGTCGCGTATTGGTAAACAACCCGTGGTGGTGCCGGCCGGCGTGGAAGTCGCCGTCCAAGCCAGCCAGATCGTTGTCAAGGGCGCCCTGGGCGCGCTTGAGCTGCCGCTGAACCCGCTGGTGAAAGTGGCCAACAACAATGGTTCTCTGTCTTTCACGGCAGCGAACGAATCCCGTGATGCCGATGCCATGTCGGGCACCATGCGTCAGCTGGTGAACAACATGGTGCAAGGTGTGAGCAAGGGCTTCGAAAAGAAGCTGACTCTGATTGGCGTGGGCTACAAGGCCGCCGCTCAGGGCACCAAACTCAACCTGAACGTTGGTTTCTCGCACCCGGTCGACATCCAGATGCCTGCGGGTATCAAGGTGGAAACACCGTCGCCGACCGAAATCGTGATCAAGGGCGCTGATCGTCAGCGCGTCGGTCAGATCGCTTCCGAGGTGCGTGCCGTGCGTCCTCCTGAGCCCTACAAAGGCAAGGGCATCCGTTATTCGGATGAGAAGGTCGTGATCAAGGAAACCAAGAAGAAATAAGGACCAGGATCATGATGACGAAAAAAGAGCAACGTCTCCGTCGGGCACGCCAGACTCGCATCCGCATTGCGCAGCAAGGCGCTGTCCGCCTGACCGTGAACCGCACCAACCTGCACATTTATGCCAACGTGATTTCCGCCGACGGCGCTCGCGTGTTGGCTTCTGCCTCGACGGCCGAAGCCGAGGTGCGCAGCCAATTGGGCGGCGCTGGCAAAGGTGGCAACGCAGCGGCGGCTGCCGTCATTGGCAAGCGCATCGCCGAAAAAGCGAAAGCCGCTGGCATTGAAAAAGTGGCTTTTGACCGTTCCGGTTTTGCCTACCACGGCCGTGTCAAGGCCTTGGCTGAGGCTGCCCGTGAAGCCGGCCTGCAGTTCTAATCCGTCGGGAAACCAAAATGGCTAAATTTCAGGCAAACGTGAAGAACGAAGGCAACGACGACGGTCTGCGCGAGAAGATGATCGCGATCAACCGCGTGACCAAGGTGGTCAAGGGTGGTCGTATTCTGGGTTTTGCGGCTCTGACCGTGGTGGGCGATGGCGATGGCCGCGTCGGCATGGGCAAAGGCAAGGCGCGTGAAGTGCCTGTGGCAGTGCAAAAAGCCATGGAGCAAGCGCGTCGCAACATGATCAAGGTGTCGTTGAAAAACGGCTCGATTCACCACAGCGTGCACGGTGAGCACGGCGCATCCGCCGTCATGATGCTGCCTGCCGCCAAAGGTACCGGCATCATTGCCGGTGGCCCAATGCGTGCGGTGTTCGAGGTGCTGGGCATCACCGATGTGGTGGCCAAGAGCCATGGCTCCAGCAACCCCTATAACCTGGTGCGTGCCACATTGGACGCCCTGAAGAACTCGACCACTCCCGCCGACGTCGCTGCCAAGCGTGGCAAGTCGGTGGAAGAGATCCTGGGTTGATCCCCGGGACGAAGGAGCCGACATGACTACCCAAACCACCGTCAAAGTCCAATTGGTGCGCAGCCCCATTGGATGCAAGCAATCCCATCGCGACACCGTGCGCGGCTTGGGTTTGCGCAAGCTCAACAGCGTGCGTGAACTGCAGGACACCCCCGCAGTTCGCGGCATGATCAACAAGATCAGTTATCTGGTCAAGGTCATCTGACCGGAGTCGACGACATGGAACTCAATACCATTGCACCCGCACCGGGTGCCAAGCACGCCAAGCGCCGTGTGGGTCGCGGCATCGGATCCGGCTTGGGCAAGACCGCTGGTCGTGGCCACAAGGGTCAAAAATCGCGTTCGGGTGGCTACCACAAGGTGGGCTTCGAAGGCGGTCAGATGCCTTTGCAGCGCCGTTTGCCCAAGCGTGGCTTCAAATCGGCCAAGCTGAAGTTCAATGCCGAGGTCACCTTGGCTCAGCTCAGCGCCCTGAATTTGGCCGAAGTTGACCTGCTGGTTCTCAAGCAAGCTGGCCTCGTGGGACAGTTGGCGAAGTGTGTCAAAGTGATCAACACCGGTGCGATCGAACGCGCTGTGGTGTTGAAAAACATTGGTGCAACCGCCGCTGCCAAAGCCGCCATCGAGGCCGCTGGCGGCTCGTTGGCTGAATAACTGCGGGCGTATCTGTGGCTACCGCCTCTCCTTCCCTGGCCAAGACAGGCAAGTACGGCGACCTGCGTCGCCGGCTTGTCTTTCTGTTGCTGGCCTTGGTGGTGTATCGCATCGGCGCACACATCCCCGTGCCCGGCATCGATCCTGCGCAGCTTGAGCAATTGTTCAAAGGCCAGCAGGGCGGCATCCTGAGCCTGTTCAACATGTTCTCGGGCGGGGCGCTGTCGCGTTTCACCGTGTTCGCTTTGGGTATCATGCCCTACATCTCGGCTTCCATCATCATGCAGCTCATGACCTATGTCGTGCCTGCGTTCGAGCAGCTGAAGAAAGAAGGCGAAGCTGGGCGGCGAAAGATCACCCAGTACACCCGTTATGGGACACTGGGGCTGGCGATTTTTCAGGCGATGGGCATTGCTCTGGCGCTCGAAGGTCAGGCCGGTTTGGTGATCGATCCAGGCTTTGCCTTCCGTCTCACGGCGGTGGTGAGCTTGGTGGCTGGCACCATGTTTCTGATGTGGCTGGGCGAGCAAATCACCGAGCGTGGTCTGGGCAACGGTATCTCGATTCTGATCTTCGCCGGCATTGCAGCGGGTTTGCCCAGTGCCGTTGGCGGTTTGCTTGAGCTCGTTCGCACCGGTGCCATGAACATCTTGGTGTCGATCTTCATCATCGCCTTGGTCGTTTTGGTGACCTACTTTGTGGTGTTCGTGGAGCGGGGGCAGCGCAAGATTCTGGTGAACTACGCACGCCGTCAGGTGGGCAACAAGGTGTACGGCGGCCAGTCCTCGCACCTGCCGCTCAAGCTGAACATGGCAGGTGTGATTCCTCCCATTTTTGCGTCGTCGATCATCTTGCTGCCAACCACTATCGTGAGCTGGATCAGCACTGGCGACGGCACGCGCTGGTTGCGGGACATTGCAGCGGCCCTGTCGCCTGGTCAGCCGATTTACGTCGCCTTGTACGCAGTTGCGATCATCTTCTTCTGTTTCTTCTACACCGCCTTGGTGTTCAACAGCCGGGAAACCGCTGACAACTTGAAGAAGAGTGGTGCGTTCATTCCGGGGATTCGCCCAGGCGATCAAACGGCACGATACATCGACAAAATCCTGTTGCGCTTGACCTTGGTGGGTGCCATCTACATCACAGCGGTGTGTTTGTTGCCTGAGTTCTTGATCCTAGAGTACAACGTCCCGTTCTACTTTGGGGGCACGTCCTTGCTGATCATTGTGGTGGTGACCATGGACTTCATGGCCCAGGTGCAAAATTACATGATGTCGCAGCAGTATGAGTCTCTGCTGAAAAAAGCGAACTTCAAGCCTTCGGGCGGTTGAACACTTTGACTGAGTGGACGTCGTCCAGTCGAGTGAGAGTGTCAAGATCATTGGAATACTTAGGAGAAAATCATGAGAGTTTCGGCTTCTGTGAAAAAAATGTGCCGCAACTGCAAGATCATCAAGCGTCACGGCATCGTGCGCGTGATTTGCACCGACCCGCGTCACAAGCAGCGTCAAGGCTGATAGGAATTTAGAGGACCACCATGGCTCGTATTGCAGGTATCAACATTCCGCCGCACAAGCACGCCGAGATCGGCTTGACGGCTATTTTTGGCATCGGTCGCACCCGCGCTCGCAAGATTTGCGAAGCCTGTGGTATTGACTACACCAAGAAGATCAAGGATCTGAGCGACGCAGAACTCGAAAAGGTGCGTGACCAAGTGGGCACGTACACCACCGAGGGTGATCTGCGACGCGAAACCACGATGAACATCAAGCGTTTGATGGACATCGGCTGTTACCGCGGTTTCCGCCATCGTCGTGGTTTGCCCGTGCGCGGCCAGCGCACCAAGACCAATGCACGCACCCGCAAGGGCCCGCGCAAGGCAGCACAGTCGCTGAAGAAATAAACCGGTTTGAAGGATTTTCATGGCTAAGCAGCAATCCAACGCCGCCGCTCGCGTTCGCAAAAAAGTTCGCAAGAACATTGCCGACGGCATCGCGCACGTGCACGCGTCGTTCAACAACACCATCATCACCATCACCGACCGTCAAGGCAACGCTCTGTCTTGGGCGTCCTCTGGTGGCCAAGGCTTCAAGGGTTCGCGCAAGTCGACGCCTTTCGCCGCCCAGGTGGCGTCCGAAGTGGCAGGCCGTGCCGCCATGGAGCAGGGCATCAAGAACTTGGACGTCGAAATCAAGGGCCCCGGCCCTGGTCGCGAATCGTCGGTGCGTGCGCTCGGTGCCTTGGGCATCCGCATCACGTCTATCTCTGACGTGACGCCGGTGCCGCACAACGGCTGCCGTCCGCAGAAGCGTCGTCGCATCTGATGCTGGTGGCGCCTCAAAGGCGCTACAATCGAGAGTTTTGAGTCGCCGCCGCAGGCCCCTGCGGCGGCATTTTTCGTAAGCCCACCGCTGCCCTCACACACTGGGCAGCTCCCGCAACGTTGGGTTGCGGCAGTTTTATTAAGGACATTTCCGTGGCACGTTACCTCGGCCCCAAGGCCAAACTGTCTCGCCGTGAAGGCACCGATCTGCTGCTCAAGAGCGCTCGCCGTTCGATCAGCGACAAGGTCAAGTTCGATTCCAAGCCTGGCCAGCACGGCCGCACTTCCGGTCAGCGCACATCCGACTTCGGTGTGCAGCTGCGTGAGAAGCAGAAAGTCAAGCGCATGTACGGTGTGCTGGAGCGCCAGTTCCGCCGCTATTTCGCTGAAGCCGACCGCCGCCGTGGCAACACCGGCGCCAACCTGCTGTTCCTGCTGGAATCGCGCTTGGACAACGTGGTGTTCCGCATGGGTTTTGCTTCGACCCGCGCCGAAGCACGCCAGCTGGTGTCGCACAAGGCGATCACCGTCAATGGTCAGCCGGTCAACATCCCGTCCTACCTGGTGAAAACTGGTGACGTGGTGGCTGTTCGTGAAAAGTCCAAAAAGCAGGCCCGTGTGTTGGAAGCCATCGAATTGGCCAAGCAGATCGGCTTCCCCGCTTGGGTTGAAGTGTCTGCCGACAAGGCCGAAGGCGTCTTCAAGAAGACCCCGGACCGCGACGAATTCGGTGCCGACATCAACGAATCGTTGATCGTCGAACTGTATTCGCGTTAATCCCCCGTTCCCGCCGACGATCCATGGGTCGCTGGCGGGGCTCTGTGCTCCATCGGCCTTATCGGTGTAACGAGCCGAGGGTATTGAAGGAAGTCTGAATGCTGAACAATTTGCTCAAACCCAAATCCATCAACGTCGAGCAGCTGTCGACCCACCGCGCCAAGGTCACCTTGGAGCCGTTCGAGCGTGGCTATGGCCACACGCTGGGCAACGCCCTGCGCCGCGTGCTGCTGTCGTCGATGGTGGGTCATGCCCCGACCGAAGTGACCATCGCTGGTGTGGTGCACGAATATTCGTCGATCGACGGTGTGCAGGAAGATGTGGTCCACATTCTCTTGAACCTCAAAGGCGTGGTCTTCAAACTGCACAACCGCGATGAAGTCACGCTGAGCTTGCGCAAGGACGGCGAAGGTGTGGTCACCGCTGCCGACATCCAGACGCCGCACGACGTTGAGATTGTCAACCCCGACCATGTGATCGCCACCCTGTCGCAGGGCGCCAAGCTTGACATGCAGATCAAAGTCGAGAAGGGCCGTGGTTATGTGCCGGGCAACCTGCGCCGCAACGACGACCCCTCGCGTTCGATTGGCCGCATCGTGCTCGACGCCTCGTTCTCGCCGATCAAGCGCGTGAGCTACACCGTCGAAAGCGCCCGTGTGGAGCAGCGCACCGACCTTGACAAGCTGGTGCTCGAGATCGAGACCAACGGTGCCATCGGCCCCGAAGAGGCGGTGCGCGCATCGGCCAAGATCCTGGTCGAGCAGCTCGCCGTGTTTGCCCAGCTTGAGGGCGCCGAACTCAACTTCGAAGCCGCGCCTCAGCGCAGCTCGCAGCAGTTCGACCCGATCCTGCTGCGCCCGGTCGACGAGCTCGAGCTCACCGTGCGTTCGGCCAACTGCCTCAAGGCCGAGAACATCTACTACATCGGTGACCTGATCCAGCGCACCGAGAACGAGTTGCTCAAGACCCCGAACTTGGGTCGTAAGTCGCTCAACGAAATCAAGGAAGTGCTTGCTTCGCGTGGCCTGACCTTGGGTATGAAGCTTGAAAACTGGCCGCCCGCTGGTTTGGACAAGCACTGATTTTTTTACTCACCGGACGAACCTGCAGTACCTGATACGGCTGCGGGCAAAACACTGAAAGGACATCACCATGCGTCACGGCAACGGACTTCGCAAACTCAACCGCACCAGCGCCCACCGTCAGGCCATGCTGCGCAACATGATGAACTCGCTGCTCACGCACGAAGTCATCAAAACCACTGTGCCCAAGGCCAAAGAGCTGCGCCGTGTGGTCGAACCCATGATCACCTTGGCCAAGGAAGCCACCGTGGCCAACCGCCGCCTGGCGTTTGATCGCCTGCGCGACCGCGACGTGGTGGTGAAGCTGTTCGACGAACTGGGCCCGCGCTTCAAAGCCCGTCCCGGTGGCTACACCCGCATCCTGAAAATGGGTTTCCGCGTGGGCGACAACGCGCCCATGGCACTGGTGGAGCTGGTGGACCGCGCGGAAGAAACTTCTGCCGAGGCCAAGGCAGCCGAATAAATCGGTGCTACAATAGACCCTCTTGACGCGGAGTGGAGCAGCCTGGTAGCTCGTTGGGCTCATAACCCAAAGGTCGCAAGTTCAAATCTTGCCTCCGCAACCAAAAAAATCAAGCGCTTGGCTTGTCATCAAAGCCCACCCAATGGTGGGCTTTTTTGCGTCTGGTGGGCTGCCAGCAGGCAGCGGTGCAGCAGCTGCACCTCGGCCGACGGCGCAGGCGAACGCCGAACGATCATGGCGAAGCGGCAGGGGTAGCCGAGCCGCCCCTCGCCCAGGGCGCGCATCAGACCTTTCTGCACAAAGGTCTCGGCGTAGTGGTCGGGCAGAAAGCCCAGAAAGTCGCCCGACAGCACGAAGGTCGCCACCGACTCCTGGTCGGACGCGGTGGCCTGGCGCGCCAGGCGCTCCCGGTGCGACAGCTCCATATTCGGTGAGTGGTAGCCCAGGCCGGCAAAGGCATGGCCTCGGATGTCCGCCCAGTCCAGCGGGCCGGGGTGCTT
>Ga0256358_1000123_pt1 | contig 9379 bp, 10 predicted proteins | sample MistaT_8_FD_189960 | JGI IMG/M metagenome (GOLD analysis project Ga0256358, IMG submission 189960) | Metatranscriptome of freshwater microbial communities from Mississippi River, Louisiana, United States - Miss_Colum_RepC_8h (Metagenome... | ecosystem: Environmental > Aquatic > Freshwater > River... | reverse complement strand
CGCTGCCGTAGCCTGCAAACTTTTGCCGGCAAGTTTTGTCGGCTTTCCGGCAATGTCTTGCAGCTTGCCAAAATGATCACATCCGCGAGACAGCACCCAAGCCGAGAGCCTCCGCCAATGCCTCGTATTCCTTGAGCAGTTCAGGGTGTTCGGGGTAAATCGCCAGCGCCACGCCACAGGCCTCGAAGGCCTCGGCCAAATCCAGATTGCAACGCAGTGAGCGAATCAGCATCGAATGAGTAAATACGGTGGAATCGGAGCCCTGCATTTCCATCAGCTGTCGCAGCAGGTCAACTGCCTGCGGCCAGTCTTCGCGCACCACTGCCAGCAAACTGGTAATGGCCAGGATGTCTTCACTTTCCGGATACAGCGCCAGCCCAGCGTCGCCCAACGCATACGCCAGCGCATCGCGGTTTTCACCCATGAGCGCCTGAATCGCAATCCGAAAATCGTGCGGCGAGTAATGAGACACGTGCATGGCACTAAAAGCCTGACCGTTTTCGGCGAAAGAAATCATGACTTGGGCGAGGTTCTGCATTGTTGGACTCCTGTGATCTTTTTCAAAAATTAATCCGGCCAAATTGCCCTGAACTACCACTCCTGGTAGATAGCTTTGCTACAACTTGCGTTGCAGCCAAGTGCTACAAACTTGGCGACCCTACGGGGATTCGAACCCCGGTACTCACCGTGAAAGGGTGATGTCCTAGGCCTCTAGACGATAGGGTCAAAACCTGGACTGTTTCTTGCGAAACGTTCGACACATTTGGTGGAGGTAAACGGGATCGAACCGATGACCTCTTGCATGCCATGCAAGCGCTCTCCCAGCTGAGCTATACCCCCATTTGGTTTCACACTTGGCATTGCTGCTTTGCGTTACACCGCGTTGGTGTCGAGACTCGAATTATAGACAGGTTTTTTAGCGTTTTGCAAGTCGCTCCAAAACTTTTTCGCGACCACAAAGCAAAAGCACCTGATCGACCGAAGGCGTCTGAGGCGTGCCCATGACCAGCACGCGCACCGGCATGGCCAATTGAGGCATTTTCAGCCCCGCTTCGGCCAACACCTGCTTGAATGCAGTACTGATGGCTGGCGCCGTCCACTCCACATCCTTGAGCTTGGCTGAAAGCAAATCGAGCGCAGGTTGCACCGCCAATGTGACGTGTTGGGCCAGGTCTTCGGCCTTGGGTTGCACATCCTCGTAGAAGGCACGGACCCAGTTGGCCAGCGCCACGAGCGTGTCACAACGGTCCTTGAACAGACCGCAGATGCCCGCTAGGCGCTCATCGGTCACCAGGCCTTTGAGGTACGGCTGCACGCGTTGGGCCAGCTCGGCGTCGGGCATGGCCTTGAGGTGCTGGGCATTGACCCACAGCAGCTTGGCTGCATCCCATTGCGCCGGGCTCTTGGACAAGTGCGTGCCGTCGAACCACTGCACCATCTGCTCCAGACTGAAGACTTCGTCGTCGCCATGACTCCAGCCCAGACGGGCAAGGTAGTTGTTCATGGCTTCGGGCAGGTAGCCGGCTTCGTCGTAATTGGACACAGCCACCGCACCACGGCGCTTGGAGAGCTTTTGCCCGTCGTCACCCAGGATCACGGGCAGGTGGCCAAACTGCGGCAACGCAGCGCCGAGCGCGCGGTAGATGTTGATCTGCCAGGGCGTGTTGTTGATGTGCTCGTCACCGCGAAACACATGGCTGATGGCCATATCCCAGTCGTCCACCACCACCGCGAAGTTGTAGGTGGGCACCCCATCAGCGCGCTGGATGATCAGGTCGTCGATCTCGGTGTTGCTGATGCTGATCGGGCCCTTGACCAGATCATCCCAGCTGACAACACCATCGACCGGATTGGCAAAGCGGATCACCGGCTTCACGCCTTCAGGGACAGGCGGCAGCACTTTACCTGGTGCAGGGCGCCAGGTGCGGTTGTACAGGCGCTTTTCGCCACGCGCTTCCTGCGCAGCCTTCATCGCTTCGAGGTCTTCGGGCGTGCAATAGCAGCGGTAGGCGGTACCGGCGGCCAGCATCTGGTCGATCACGGCCTGGTAGCGTTCCAGGCGCTGCATCTGGTAAACGGGGCCTTCGTCATAGCCCAGACCCAGCCAGTGCATGGAGTGCAGAATCTGGTCTACCGAATCCTGAGTGGAGCGGGCGACATCGGTATCTTCGATGCGCAGCACAAACTCGCCACCAAAGTGGCGGGCATAGGCCCACGAATACAGCGCGGTGCGGGCGGTGCCCAGATGGAGAAAGCCCGTCGGTGATGGGGCAATGCGGGTACGAATTTTCGTCATGTTCAAAGGGTATCGAGGCCGCGCCACAAATCGGCGCGAATGTCGTCAAGGTGTTCCAGGCCCACAGCCACGCGGATCAGGCCCTGGCCAATGCCAGCCGCCTGGCGCTGGGCTTCAGCCAATTTGCCATGCGAGGTGCTGGCGGGGTGCGTGAGCAAGGTTTTGGTGTCACCCAGGTTGGTGCACAGCGACAGCGTTTGCAACTGGTTGAGCACGTGGAAGGCGCGGGCACGCGCTTGCTCTGGCGCGTCGGCTTTCAACTCAAACGACAGCAATGCACCGCCGCAACCACCCATCTGGCGCATGGCCAGCTCGTGTTGCGGGTGGCTGGGCAAACCGGGGTAGAACACCCGCGCCACAGCAGGGTGCTCTTCGAGCGCCTGCGCCAGCGCATGGGCACGCTCACTTTGCGCGCGCATGCGAATGTCCAGCGTTTCCATGCCTTTGAGCACCACCCAGGCATTGAAAGGCGAGAGCACCATGCCGGCATTCTTGATGACAGGCAAAAGCTTTTCCTTGACCAGCTGTTCGGTTGTACACAAGGCCCCCGCCATGACGCGGCCCTGCCCGTCCAGGTACTTGGTGCCTGAGTGCATGATGATGTCTGCACCCCATTCGATGGGGCGCTGCAAGGCAGGCGTGGCAAAGCAGTTGTCCACGGCCAGCAGGGCGCCAGCCGCATGCGCCATCTCGGCCAGCGCGGCGATGTCGCACACCTCGGTCAACGGATTGGTGGGCGTTTCGGCAAACAGCAGTTTGGTGTTGGGCGTGATGGCTGCGCGCCAGGCGTCCAGATCGGTTTGTGGCACCGCTGTGGAAGTCACGCCAAAGCGCGCGAACTCCGAACCAATCAGCTTGATGGTGGAGCCGAACATGGACTGCGAATACACCACATGATCGCCCGCCTTGAGCAGGCTCAGCAGCATCAGCAAGATGGCAGACATGCCGCTGCTGGTGGCCAGCGCAGCCTCGGCACCCTCGAGCGCTGCCAAACGCAGCTCCATGCTGCTGACAGTGGGGTTGCCCGAACGGCCATAGGTGTAGCCGTCTTCTTCACCCGCGAAGCGCGCAGCCGACACCTCGGCGCTGGGCTGCACATATCCGCTGGTCAGGTACAGGGCCTCGGAATTTTCACCGTACTCACTGCGTGGCACAGCGGCACGCACCGCTAGTGTGTCGCGATGCAGACCCGGTTTGGTGGCATCAGAACTCATACGTGTTCACTCCGAAGCATTGGGCAAGGACAGGCGCGAGTTGTCGGCGTCGCCCTCTTCTGTCTTAAGACGGTTTTCGTTGATGCGCACAATGTCGTCAGCCGACACATCACCTGTGCAATAAACGCCATCAAAGCACGAAGCATCAAACCCATGGAGAGTCGTCCGCCCGGCAACGCGCGCAGCGGCCACGGCTTGCTTCATGGCCTCCACATCCTGATAAATCAGGGCATCGCAGCCAATGATTTGGCGGATTTCTTCGACCGTGCGACCATGGGCGACAAGTTCGTCCTTGGTCGGCATGTCGATGCCATAAACGTTCGGGTAGCGCACCGGCGGCGCGGCGCTGGCCATGTACACCTTGTTGGCACCAGCATCGCGGGCCATTTGCACAATCTCTTTACTGGTGGTGCCACGCACGATCGAGTCGTCCACCAGCAGCACATTGCGGCCCTTGAATTCGCTGGTGATCACATTGAGCTTTTGACGCACCGATTTCTTGCGCACGCCCTGGCCGGGCATGATGAAGGTGCGCCCCACGTAGCGGTTCTTCACGAAGCCTTCGCGATAGGGAATACCCAGCAAATGAGCCAGCTGCGTGGCGCTGGGCCGGCTGGATTCAGGGATCGGAATGACCGCATCAATCTCGTTGGGTGGCACAGTAGAGATCACACGCTTGGCCAGCGTTTCCCCCAGGTTCAGGCGGGCCTGGTACACCGACATGCCATCCATGGTCGAGTCGGGGCGAGCGAGGTAGACGAATTCAAAAATACAGGGGTTGAGCTGCGCACCTTCGGCGCACATTTCACTGTGCACCTGGCCTTGCAGATCCACAAACACGGCCTCGCCCGGGGCCACATCGCGCTCGAAGTGGTGCATCGTGCCTTCCAGCGCCACGGATTCGCTGGCGACCACGACGGTACCGTCGCTGCTGCGCCCCATGCACAGCGGACGAATCCCATGCGGATCGCGGAAAGCCAGCAGGCCATGGCCTGCGATCAGGGCGATCACGGCGTACGACCCTTTGATGCGCTGATTCACTCCGCGCACGGCGGCAAACACATCGGCCGGCTTGAGCGGCAGGCCACGCGTGGTCTTTTCAAGCTCGTGCGCCAGCACATTGAGCAACACCTCAGAGTCACTGTCGGTGTTGATGTGGCGGTGATCGACCGAAAACAAGTCTGCCTTGAGTGACTGCGCGTTCGTCAGGTTGCCGTTGTGCACCATCACGATGCCAAACGGCGCATTCACATAAAAAGGCTGTGCCTCTTCTTCGCTGAAAGCATTGCCCGCCGTAGGGTAGCGCACCTGGCCCAGCCCACTGTTGCCCGGCAGGGCACGCATGTTGCGGGTGCGGAACACATCACGCACCATGCCTTTGGCTTTGTGCATGAAGAACTTGCGATCCTGGAGGGTTGCAATGCCCGCGGCATCTTGCCCGCGGTGCTGCAGCAGCAGCAAGGCGTCATAGATCAACTGGTTCACGGGTGCCGCACTGACCACCCCGACAATTCCACACATAGCCCTATCCGTTCTGAATTAAAACGCCGCAATACTCACGGCAAATAACTTGAAAACTGTTCTGGCAGCACAGGCTTGAGGGCAGCGATCATGAATTCCAGTGCTGCGGCCCCATACGACTCTTGCCACCAAGCTTGTTGGTGCATGCCAACCATCTGGACCACGACCGTAAGCGCCAACAGCACCACCACACCCCGCACCAGACCAAACAAACCACCCAAAGCCCGATCCGCAGGTGCCAGGCCCACGGAGTGCAACAGCTTACGCATGAGCCAACTGACAAAACCCACCGCAAACACAGTGGCAATGAACACCACCACATAAGCCACAGCGTACTGCAGCGCTGGTGCCATGCCACTCAAAGGCAGCCAGGTACTGACCAGCGGAGCAAACCACTGGGCCACAAAGAAAGCAACGATCCAAGCCGCCAATGCAAAAAACTCATGCACCAGGCCACGCCAGATACCCAACAACAAAGACAGGGTCAGAATGCCCAGCAACACCCAATCTGTTGTTGCAAAGCTGTTCATCAGAGCTTCAGGAGGGCCGCTTTCAGGCCCAGCTTGCGAATGCGCTCGGCGGTCTTGTCAGCCTCATCCTTGCCCTTGTAGGGACCCAGACGTACGCGAACCAGCTTTTTCCCGTCTTTGGTATCCGTGACCTGGGTGTAGGTCTTGAGTCCAGCACGCTCAAGCTTGGAGCGCACCTCCTTGACCTTGTCCATTTCAGTAAAGGCACCAACCTGAATCAAATACTTTGGAGCATCTGACTCAGGCGTTTTACCGTCGAGCAAGGCTTGGGCACGCTCGGCTGAGCTCGTCGTAGCACTCTTGGCTGCCACGGGTTCGGCTTTTGCCTGCGAAGGCATTTCGGCCTTTGGCACGACCGGCTTGGATTCCGGCACAGGCGCCACAGCAGGCGTTTCCTGCTTAACGGCCTCGGCTGGCTTGGGTTGTGCTACCGCTTGGGCGCCCTCGTCCTTGACAACTTCTTCCTTGGCATCCAGTCCGGCCTGGGCGGGCAAAGCGGGCACAACAGGCAGTTGTGCAGGCGCTACAACGGATTCACCTTGGGCCACTTGGCGAGGAGGAATCACAATCGGGGTATCCATCGACACCGGTCGAGGCTGGGTATCGAATAGCAGCGGGAAGCCCACCACAGCGGTGGTGACCAGGACCACGGAACCTATCAAGCGGTAACGCGCACGGCGACGCACAGCCTCGACATTCTCGGCGGAGTTATCGCTGTCAGCGACTGTTGAAGATCGGTCAGACCGGGATAAACGGAACTTGAAAAAGGCCATGGCGTGCAGATCAGGAGCCCAGGTGTTTGGCCTGCAAACGGGGCAAGCCGTTGTGCAAAACCCCACCCACGGTATAGAAAGAGCCGAATACGACGATTCTATCAGCCGCCCCTGCCTCAGCCACCGCCTGCGCCAGTGCCGCAGCAGGGTCTGCAAAACACTGTGCAGTGGTATCCGGGCGCTTGTTTTGCGCTCGCCAGGCTTGTTCCAGCGCTTGCGCTGTGGCCGCTCTGGGCAAGGGCAAATCGGTGAAGTACCAATGGTCAATCATCGGAGCCACACGGGCCAGCATCGGAGCCAGATCCTTGTCGGCCATGGCCCCAAACACCGCACGGGTGTTGGGGTAGAACCCCATGGCATCCAGGTTTTCGGCCAAGGCTGCGACCGAGTGCGGGTTGTGCGCCACATCGAGCACCAACACTGGCTCACCCGGGACGATCTGAAAACGTCCGGTCAATTCGACCATGGCCAAGCCATTGCGCACAGCCTGCGCCGTCACCGGTACACGGGCGCGCAATGCATCGAGCGCAGCCAGCACACCCGATGCATTGACCAACTGGTTGGCACCGCGCAATGCCGGATAGGCCAGACCACTGTAGCGACGGCCACGGCCCGCCCAGTTCCACTGCTGCTTGTCGCCCGAGAAATTAAAGTCCTGCCCGAATCGCCACAGGTCTGCGCCCAATTGCTGCGCATGGTCCAGCACACTTTGCGGGGGCACGGGGTCGCTCACCACCACAGGCTTGCCCGCACGCATGATGCCCGCCTTCTCCCGGCCAATGGTCTCGCGGTCATGGCCCAAAATGGCGGCGTGGTCGATGTCAATGCTGGTGATGACGGCGCAGTCTGCATCCACGATATTGACCGCATCCAGCCGCCCACCCAGACCGACCTCCAGAATGACCACATCCAGACCGGCCAGTGACAGCAGATGCAGGATGGCCAGGGTGCTGAACTCAAAATACGTCAGGCTGGTCTCGCCACGGTGCTGCTCGACCACCTCAAAGGCCTGCGCCAGCTCTTGCGACTGGACCGACTGCCCTTGCACCCGGCACCGCTCTTCAAAGTGCACCAGATGCGGGGAGGTATATACGCCCGTGCGGTAACCTGCCTGCAGCAAAATCGCTTCAAGCATGGCGCAGGTGGAGCCCTTGCCGTTGGTCCCCGCCACGGTGATGACCACCGTCTGTCCAAACTGCAAACCCATGCGCTGGGCCACAGCCTGCACACGGTCCAGGCCCATGTCGATGGCCACGGGGTGCAGGCGTTCGCACCAGTCCAGCCATTCCTGTAGAGTTCTCATGGGGCGTGATTGTCGCCCAGCTTGCTTCCTGACCAACCACCCATGCAAAAAACCACCCTGACCGTCTACGGCATCCCCAACTGCGACAGCGTCAAAAAAGCCCGTGCCTGGCTGACTGAACAGGGCCTGAACTACACCTTTCATGACTTCAAAAAACAAGGCGTCCCCGAACCGGAGCTGGACCAATGGCTCAAAACCTGCGGTTGGGAAGTGGTGCTCAACCGCAAAGGCACCACCTGGCGCAAACTCGATGAAGCCACCCAGGCTGGCGTGACCAACGCCGCCACAGCCAAAGCCCTCATGCTGGCTCAGTCCAGCGTCATCAAGCGCCCTGTGATTGCATGGCCCTCGGGCAAAACCACCGCGGGGTTTGCGCCAGATCAATGGCCGGCCTGAAACCCTTGCAGCAGTGACAGTTGGTTACGAAACTTTACGAAGCCAGACATCAGATTTCGTCGATGCCTTCCACAATTCAGACATCAACACGAGAAGGGCATCCACCATGAACAAACTCTTTGCGACCACGGCTTTGCTGGCCACACTGGGGGGCACTGGCTTTGTCCAGGCTCAAGAGATGGGTCGAGTGCTTTCCCGAACCGCTGTTTACCAGCAAGTGGCCGTCCCGCGTCAGGTATGCAGCCAGAACCAGGTGGCCGTGCCTGCCCAAAAATCGGGAGCCGGCGCCCTGATGGGTGCAGTTGCAGGCGGCGCGGTCGGTAACGCCATCGGTGACGGTACAGGGCGTGCCCTGGCCACCATGGTCGGTGTGATTGGCGGCACCATGCTGGGGGACAAAATCGAGGGCGCACCGCCTGCCCAGATTCAGAGCCAGCAAACATGTGTCACGCAAACCGTGTATGAAAACCGTCTGGTCGGCTACAACGTCACCTACGAGTACGCCGGCAAGCAATACACCGTTCAGTTGCCCCAGGACCCTGGCCCCACCCTGCCCCTGCAGGTGACCCCCATGGCAGCCCCCGCAGCGCCAGCACCTGTTGTCCTGCCTGCCGCCCCTGTGTCCGAAAACACCCTGATGTCCACGCCCACACGGGTGGTGGTCTCTGCGCCTTCAGTGGTGTACGCCCCGGCTTATCGCCCTTGGCACCCTGCCTTTGGCGTCAACCTGGCCTGGAGCTCGGGCGGGGGACACCGACACCCCCATCGACACCACCCTCGCCCCCATTGAGTGCTTTGACAGCAAACACGCTCAACTGACCTAAAATCCGGGGTTGATCGGCAAAACGGCCCAGGCCTTTGCAAGGCGCTGGGTCTTTTCATGGGCCGAAAGCACTGTCTACAGGAATTCTCAGATGAGCACCAAAAGCATCGACGGCGTCTCCGTCAACACCCAGGCCAATGTTTACTTTGACGGCAAGTGCGTCAGCCACAGCCTCACTCGGGCCGACGGCACCAAGCTGTCCGTGGGCGTGATCCTGCCCGCCACGCTCACCTTCAACACCGGCGCCCCCGAAATCATGGAGTGCGTGGCCGGCTCCTGTGAATACAAGCTCGCTGGCACCGACGCCTGGGTCCCATCCAGCGCGGGTCAAAAGTTCAACGTGCCCGGCAATTCCAGCTTCGAGATCCGCGTGACCGAGGCTTACCACTACATCTGCCACTTCGGTTAATCCCATGTCCACCATCCTGCAAAACCTGCCCAAGGGGCAAAAAGTCGGCATCGCTTTCTCGGGCGGTCTGGACACCTCTGCCGCCCTGCTGTGGATGAAGAAAAAGGGCGCCAT
>Ga0256358_1000119_pt1 | contig 9466 bp, 7 predicted proteins | sample MistaT_8_FD_189960 | JGI IMG/M metagenome (GOLD analysis project Ga0256358, IMG submission 189960) | Metatranscriptome of freshwater microbial communities from Mississippi River, Louisiana, United States - Miss_Colum_RepC_8h (Metagenome... | ecosystem: Environmental > Aquatic > Freshwater > River ... | reverse complement strand
GGCATGCGCGGTTCCGAGAACATCGGCGGTGGCTTGCGCGCCATCTTCGAACTGACCGCCGACGTGAACATCACCAACGGTACCTTCGATGCCACGGCCGCCAACTCCTACAGCAGCGGCGCCTTGTTCCGCCGCGGCTCTTATGTCGGCTTGGCCGGCAGCTTCGGCCAGGTCACCCTGGGCCGTCGCCTGAACCCGTTCCTGATCGGTGCCGCCGTGGACCAGATCCATGCCGCCAACTCCACCCAAACGGCTCGTGCGGTCGCCATGGGTTACGCCGACTTCTGGACGAAGAACGCGGTGACCTATGTGTCGCCCGCCGTCAACGGCTTCACCGTGCACCTGCAGCACGGCATGAGCAACGTCGCGGGTCGTACCGGCGACGGCACCATGATGGCTGCGGTGGCTGTTTACTCCAAGGGCCCCCTGAACGCATCGGCCGGCTACGAGAAGGTCGATGGTGGCCTGACCGCTGCTGAAGTGGCAGCGACCTCCGGTGTGTCCACCGTCGTGGCGGCCCCGGCTGTCGGCAAGAAGGAAGCCCAGTACATCAACGCCCGCTACGCCATGGGCCCGATCACCCTGGGTGCGGGCTTCTTCCAGGTCAAGGGTGCGATTGCCAACGCATCGGCGACCACGTCGACCCGTGATGGTTCGTCGGTGCACGCCGGTTACGCCTTCAGCAAGCAGGCTTCCGCCTCGGTGTCGTACAACGACTTCGAAGGCACCAAGGTCACCACGCTGCAGGCCCGCTATGCCCTGAGCCCCCGCACCACGCTGTATGGCCTCATGAACAGCATCGACAACGGCACGGTCACCACCTTCGTGCCGACCTGGGGTGCCCGCGCCAACCCCCGTCCGGGCAACAACCAGACTGCCCTGTCGGCAGGCGTGATCCACGCGTTCTGATGCCCGCCTGAGCCGAAGCCCTTTCGGCTCACGCTAACATCCAGCCCCGTCGCAGCGATGCGGCGGGGCTTTTTTATTCATGCTGGTCTTCATTCTTCGGCGCCTCTTCCAAGCCTCACTGGTGCTGCTCACCGTGGGTTTCATCGCGTTCATGCTGTTCCAGTACGTGGGCGACCCGGTGCTCAACATGCTGGGTCAGGACGCCACGCAGGAACAGAAAGAGCGTCTGCGTGCCGACCTCGGGCTTGACCAGCCCTTCCCCGTGCAGTTCGCAGCCTTCGTGGGCAACGCGGTGCAGGGCGATTTCGGATTGAGCCTGCGGCAGGGCCGCAAGGTGTCGGAGTTGATCGCCGAACGATTTCCCGCCACGCTGGAATTGGCGCTCTTGGCCGCGGTGATCGCCTTGGCCGTGGGCATTCCCATGGGGGTCTATGCGGCACTCAAGCGTGGCAATGTGCTGTCCCAGTTGATGATGGGCTTTTCACTGCTGGGCGTCTCGCTGCCCACCTTCCTGATCGGCATCCTGCTGATCCTGGTGTTTGCGGTGATATTGAAGTGGCTGCCCAGTTTCGGGCGTGGCGAGGTGGTGGCCATCGGGGGGTGGACGACCGGCCTCTTGACGGTGGACGGTTGGAAGCATCTGGTGCTGCCGGCCATCACGCTGAGCGTCTTTCAGCTCACCCTCATCATGCGCCTGGTTCGGGCGGAGATGCTGGAGGTGCTGCGCACCGACTACATCAAGTTTGCGCGGGCGCGTGGTTTGAGCCAGCGCTCGGTGTACTTCGGCCACGCCCTGAAGAACACCTTGGTGCCGGTCATCACCATCACCGGCCTTCAACTGGGTTCCCTGATCGCCTTTGCCATCATCACCGAGACCGTGTTCCAGTGGCCCGGCATGGGGCTGCTGTTCATCCAGGCGGTGCAGTTTGCCGATGTGCCGGTGATGGCCGCCTACCTGTGTCTGATTGCCCTCATCTTCGTCGCCATCAACCTCGCGGTGGACCTGCTGTACTTCGCGGTGGACCCGCGCTTGCGCGTGGACCGCGCTGGGGGAGGGCACTGAGATGAGCACGCCGTGGCAACGCTTCTTCGACAGCGATGTGTGGTTCAGTTTCCGCACCTCGCCGGTGGCCATCCTGGCGGCCCTGGTGGCCCTGCTGTGTGCCTTCTGTTCCTTGTTGGCGCCCTGGGTCGCGCCCTTCAATCCCTTTGACCTGGCTGCCCTGGATTTGAGCGACGCGCGTCTGCCGCCTGCCTGGTCGCCAGAGGGCAAGCCGCAGTACCTGCTGGGAACGGACGATCAGGGCCGCGACATCCTGTCAGCCCTGATGTATGGCGCGCGCATCTCCCTGCTCGTGGGCTTGGCCTCGGTGGTGCTCTCGGTGGTGATCGGCGTCGGCCTGGGCCTGCTCTCGGGCTTTGTCGGTGGCCGAGTGGATGCGTTCATCATGCGCACCTGCGATGTGATGTTGAGCTTTCCCTCCATCCTGGTGGCCCTGTTGATTGATGGGGTCGGACGCGCGCTGTTTCCGAACGCCCACGAGACGCTCGCCTTTGCGGTGCTCATCCTGGCCATCGCGATGTCGGGATGGGTGCAGTACGCACGAACGGTGCGGGGTTCCACGCTGGTGGAGCGCAACAAGGAGTACGTGCAGGCCGCGCGGGTGGTCGGCGTCGCGCCCTGGCGCATCATGTTCCGCCATGTGATGCCCAATGTGATGGGCCCGGTGCTGGTGCTGGCCACCATCCAGGTGGCCACGGCCATCCTCACCGAGGCCACCCTGTCTTTTTTGGGCGTTGGTGTTCCACCCACCTCACCATCGCTGGGCACCTTGATCCGCATCGGCAACGATTTCCTGTTCTCCGGTGAATGGTGGATCACCATCTTCCCCGGTGTGGTGCTGGTCATGATCGCCTTGAGCGTGAACCTGCTGGGCGACTGGCTGCGCGATGCGCTCAATCCGCGCCTGCGCTGATGACGGCTCCACACCACCCCATCCATCCGACCCTTGCATGTCCGCTTCGATGAGCACCGAATCCCCTGAACGGCCGCTGCTGGAAGTGCGCGATCTGGTGGTCGAGTTCCCGACCCGCCAGGGTGTCCTGCGGGCGCTGGACGGCGTGAGCTTTTCGATCGCCCCGGGTGAAATCCTGGGCGTGGTGGGTGAATCCGGGGCTGGCAAATCGTTGACCGGCGCGTCGATCATCGGTCTGTTGGAGCCGCCCGGGCGCGTGGCTGGCGGGGAGATCCTGCTCGAAGGCCAGCGCATCGACAAGCTGCCCGATGAGGCGATGCGCAAGATCCGCGGCCGATCCATCGGGGCCATCTTCCAGGACCCGCTGACGTCCTTGAACCCGCTCTACACGGTGGGGCAGCAACTCATCGAGACCATCCGCACGCACCTGCCGCTCAACGAAACGCAGGCCCGGGAGAGGGCCATCCGCCTGCTGGCCGAGACCGGGATCCCGGCGCCCGAGGCGCGGATCGACCAGTACCCGCATCAGTTTTCCGGCGGCATGCGCCAGCGTGTGGTGATCGCGCTGGCCTTGGCTGCCGAACCGCGGCTCATCGTGGCCGATGAGCCGACCACAGCGCTGGATGTCTCCATCCAGGCCCAGATCATCAGCCTGCTGCGCAAGCTGTGCAAGGTGCATGGGGCATCCGTGATGCTGGTGACGCACGACATGGGTGTGATTGCCGAGACCTGCGACCGCGTGGCCGTGATGTACGCCGGGCGTGTGGTGGAGATCGGGCCGGTGCACGACGTGATCCACTGCCCGGCACACCCCTACACCCTGGGCCTGATGGGCTCGATTCCCTCCATGGACGGCCACAGCGAGCGCCTCGCGCAGATCGATGGCGCGATGCCCCGGCTCCATGCGATTCCGACGGGCTGCGCCTTCAACCCCCGGTGCCTCCGTGCCACCGATCGCTGCCGGCAGCACAGGCCTGAACTGATGTCGGCGGGGCCAACCCGGGCCGCCTGTTGGATCCACGCCGATGCCTGAAGGAACCGCGATGAGTGCGATGGCCGATTCGACCCGCACCCTGGTGCAGGTCAAGGACCTGGCCAAGGTCTTCGATGTGTCCGCACCCTGGCTGAACCGGTTGGTGGAGCGCAAGCCCCGGCAGTTCGTCCATGCGGTCGACGGGGTGAGCTTCGAGATTGCAGCCGGTCAAACCCTGGCCCTGGTGGGAGAGTCGGGTTGCGGCAAGAGCACCGTGGCGCGCCTGCTGGTGGGCCTGTATGCACCCACCCGGGGTGAAGTGCGCTTCGACGGCCACAGCGTGACGGCTGGCCGTGAAGTGGCGGCGCAGCGCACCCTGCGGCGGCGCATGCAGATGATCTTCCAGGACCCCTATGCCAGTCTGAACCCCCGCTGGAAGGTGCTGGACATCGTGGGTGAACCGCTGCGGGAGCACCGCATGGTGGACAGCCCCGAAGCCCTGCGCGAGCGCGTGGCCGCTCTGCTCCAGCAGGTGGGCTTGTCCGGTGATGATGTGGGCAAGTTTCCCCATCAGTTCTCGGGTGGCCAGCGGCAACGGATTTCGATCGCTCGGGCGCTGGCCACCCAGGCCGAATTTCTGGTCTGCGACGAGCCGACCTCGGCCCTGGATGTCAGCGTGCAGGCGCAGGTGCTCAACCTCATGATGGACCTACAGGCCCAGCATGGCTTGAGCTACCTTTTCATCTCGCACAACCTGGCGGTGGTGCGTCATGTGGCCCATGCCGTGGGGGTGATGTACCTGGGCCGCTTGGTCGAACGTGCGCCCAAGCCGGTGCTGTTCAGTCAGCCCCGCCATCCCTACACGCGGATGTTGTTGGACGCGATTCCCGACATTGCCATGACGGGACGCTCGCGCACACCGGTGCAGGGTGAGGTTCCCAACCCCTTGAACCCACCCACCGGCTGTGCCTTCCATCCGCGTTGCCCCTTGGCCAACGCGCGATGCGCAGCCGAGCGGCCCCAGATGCGCGTGGTGGATGCAGCGGGTACGCAGGTGGCGTGCCACGCCGTGGAAGAGGGGCGGACCCACCCCTGAGAGACAGCCCCGCAGCGCTCAGCGCATCAAGGCAGCAAGCGTTCCTGGGCAAACAGCGCGTGGGCGGGTTCCCGTTCACGGATGAGGTGGACCGCGCCGCCATCGACCATGACCTCCGCGGCGCGGCCGCGGGTGTTGTAGTTGCTGGCCATGGTCATGCCGTAGGCGCCCGCGGACAGGACGGCCAGCGTGTCGCCTGCGCGCACCGATAGCGCACGGTCGCGGCCCAGCCAGTCACCCGATTCGCACACAGGCCCCACCACGTCCCAGCGTTGCGGGGTCACCTGCGATGGTGCAGGCGGTACGCATTCGACGATGCCCATCCAGGCCTCGTACAAGGCCGGGCGCATGAGGTCGTTCATCGCGGCATCCACGATGCAGAAGTGACGGCCGCCTTGCGGGATCTCCTCGGGTGCCGCGGGCTTGAGGTAGAGCACCTGGGTGAGCAGCACGCCGGCGTTGCCCACCAGCGATCGGCCGGGCTCCAGCAGCAGTTGCCGGTGGCCATGCCCACGCGTCTGGATGCGGTCGAGCATGGCGCCCACCAAGGCCTGTGGCGTGGGGGGGCGTTCGTCGGTGTAGGTGATGCCCAAGCCGCCCCCGAGGTCCAGGTGCTGCAGTGGGTTTCCCTGCGCTTCGATGGCCTCGACGAGATCCAGCACCCGGTCCAGGGCATCGAGGTAGGGGCCGATCTCGGTGATTTGTGAGCCGATGTGGCAGTCGATACCCACCACCTCCAGTGCAGGCAGGCGCCGGGCCTGCGCGTAGAGCGCCAAGGCGCGGTCGTGCGCCACGCCGAACTTGTTGCCTTTCAGGCCGGTGGAGATGTAGGGATGGGTGCGGGCATCGACATCGGGATTGACACGCACACTGATGCGCGCGGGGCGGCCCTCGCGTTGGGCCACCTCGGAGAGCACCTCGAGCTCGGCCTCGCTCTCGACATTGAAGCAGCGGACGCCGCAACGCAGGGCCATGATCATTTCGGCACGCGTCTTGCCCACACCGGAAAACACCACTTTGGAGGCCTGTCCACCGGCAGCCAGCACACGCTGCAGTTCACCGCCGGAGACGATGTCAAAGCCCAGGCCCAGTCTTGCGAAGAGCTGCAAGACCGCCAGGTTGCTGTTGGCCTTCATCGCGTAACACAAGAGGTGCGGTTGGCCGACCAGTGCGCGCTGATAGGCGCCTGCAGCCTCGCGCATCGCCGCAGCCGAGTAGGCGTACAAGGGGGTTCCGAACTGTTGACCCAGTTGTTGCAGGTCGACGCCGTCCAGGGTCAGGCGGCCTTGCTGGTAGGCCAGATGCGGAGCGCCAGGCAGAGCATTCATGGAGACGGGCAGGCCCTGGGGTTGCTATGGGGTGATGGTGCTGGCGCGTTGGCCGACACCGGATGCAGGCAGCGCGGGGCGAACCGCAGCCTCCACGGCGCCGGATGGCGCACCGTTTGTGCCTGCCGGCGCCACCGGCTTGGCCGCATCCGGCAAACGCAGCGGGCCCTTTTGACCGCAAGCGCTCAGGCCCAGGGCCACCGCTGAGATCAAGACGGCATACAGGCCCGACCACGCCCTGACCACAAGGCGGCTGGGGGTCTGCTCAGTGGCTATGATCCTTCGCTTCACTCGAAGATTCTATCGACCTGCATGAGCGCCACGCCCGAACCGATTCTCCCGGCTTCAGGACTCACCGACCTGGAGTTCGACCACCTCACCGCCCGCATCCTGGGCAGCATTGAAGCGCGCCTGGACCAATGGCTGCAGGACGATGTGGTGGACATTGACGCGCGCCGCACCGGTGGCTTGCTCGAGATGAGTTTTCCCGGTGGCAGCAAGATCATCCTCAACACGCAGCCACCGCTGCACGAACTGTGGTTGGCCGCCCGTGCAGGCGGCTACCACTTCCGCCATCGCCAGGGTCGGTGGACCGAGCGGGAAGGCCAAGAGTTCTTTGAATTGCTGTCCCGCCGCGCCAGCGAGCAGGCGGGTCAGCCGCTGAGGTTCGATCCGCCGGCGACATAGGCTTGGGGGTGGTGTAGGCCGTTCGGCTGCGCGGGCCATGGGGCTGAGCGCCGGCTCCGATTGGGCGCTCAGCGCCTGAACAGATCGAGGATGCTTTTCTTTTCCTCTTCGGCGGCACCATCGGCCTTGTCTCCCAGGCCCACACTGCGCACGCCCTTGCCGGCAGCGAATTCCTCATACATCCACTCTGCCCCGACCTGAACCACGCCCGGCGGGACGCTGGGTTCCGTTGGTGCGGCCTTCTTGAGGGCCTGCTGCATGTACTCGATCCACACGGGCAGCGCCAGCCCCCCGCCGGTTTCGCGGTCACCCAGCTTGCGGGGTTGGTCGTAGCCGATCCACACCACGGCCACCACACTGGGCTGCCAGCCCGCAAACCAGGCGTCCATCGAGTCGTTGGTGGTGCCGGTCTTGCCGTGCAGGTCACTGCGCTGCAGGGCCGCTTGCGCTTTGGCAGCGGTCCCGGACCGGGTGACCTCCTGCAGGAGGTGGCTCATCACGAAGGCATTGCGCTCGTCGATGACGCGCCACGATTCCTCTGGGGCCTTCGGTGGAGAGTCCACCAGCGCGCGGCCCCGGTCATCGGCGATCCGACTGATCAACAGGGGTGGAATGCGGTAGCCGCCGTTGGCGAAAACCGCATAGCCGGTGGCCATCTGCATGGGCGTCACCGAGCCGGCACCCAGGGCCATCGTGAGGTAGGGTGGATGCCGCTCGGCATCGAACCCGAAGCGCGTGACCCACTCCTGCGCATTCGCTGCGCCAACGCCCTGGAGGATACGGATCGACACCATGTTCTTTGACTTGGCCAATGCGGTGCGCAAGCTCATGGGGCCGTCGAACTTGCCGTCGTAATTCTTGGGTTCCCAGGCCTGGCTGCCCGTGGCGCCGGCATCGAAGAACAGCGGCGCATCATTGATCACGGTGGCGCCGGTGTAGCCCTTCTCCAGCGCGGCCGAGTAGATGAAGGGCTTGAAGCTCGAGCCAGGTTGGCGCCACGCTTGAGTGACGTGGTTGAACTTGTTCTTGCGCCAATCGAAGCCGCCCACCATGGCACGCACGGCACCGGTCTTCGGATCCAAGGAAACAAAGGCGCCTTCGACCTCGGGCAGTTGGGTGAGCACCCAGCGCTTGTTCTCCTGCACCACGCGAACGATGGAGCCGCGACGGATCTGCTTTTGTGCGGGGGCCTTCTCGGCCAGACCCGAGGCCACCGGTTTGAGGCCGTCGCCGCTCACCACCACCTCTTCGCCTGATTGCAGGGCCGCTACGACCTTGCCTGGGCCGACTTCCAGCACCACAGCCGCCTTGATCTCGTCATTGTCGGGGTGGTCGGTGAGGGCTTCGGCCACACGCGCGTCGACCTCGTCGGGATTGCTGGGCAAGGCCACGAAACCTTCGGGCCCGCGGTAGACCTGTCGCTTCTCGTACTCCAGGATCCCGCGCCGCAGCGCGCGGTAGGCGGCCATCTGTTCGCCCGAGTCGATGGTCAGCGTGACGCTCAGACCGCGGGTGTAGGTGTCTTCACCATACTGACTGAACACCAGCTGTCGAGCCACCTCGGCGGCGTACTCGGCATGGACCGGCAGCGTCGTACCGCTGCGCAGGCGCAAGGGCTCACGCTGTGCCTGCTGGGCCTGCAGGGGCGTGATGTGACCGTTGTCGAGCATGCGCTCGATGATGTAGCGCTGTCGCGCCTTGGCCCGACGTGGATTGGCCACGGGGTTGTAGGCGGAGGGCGCCTTGGGGATCCCGGCCAACATGGCCGCCTCGGCCACGGTGAGGTCCTTCAAGGGCTTGCCGAAGTAGGTTTCGGCCGCGGCGGCAAAACCGTAGGCGCGCTGTCCCAGATAGATCTGGTTGAGGTAGAGCTCCAGGATCTCGTCCTTGCTGAGCTGCGATTCGATCTTGTAGGCGAGCAAGGCCTCATAAAGCTTGCGGATGTACTTCTTTTCCGAGGAGAGGTAGAAGGTTCGTGCCACCTGCATGGTGATCGTGGACGCACCCTGGCTGCGCGCCTGTCCGAGATTGGCCACGACGGAGCGCAGCACGCCGACGTAGTCGATGCCTCCGTGCTCGTAGAAGCGCGCGTCTTCGATGGACAGGACTGCATGCTTCATCAGGGCCGGGATTTCGGCGATCGGCGTGTAGCTGCGCCGCTCTTCGCCGAACTCACCCAGCAATGCACCGTCCGCGCTGTAGATGCGCATCGGCAGCTTGGGGCGGTAGTCGTCGAGGCCTTTGATGTCCGGCAGGTTGGGGTAGGCCAATGCCAGCGCCAGCCCACCGGCCAAGACACCGGCAGCGGCGATACCCAGCGCCGCGAAGCCCGTGATCACGAAGAACCGCAGCAAGAGACGGCCGGGTGAGCGCAGCGCAGGCTCGGCTACGGGCACGTTGTTGTCAGAGGGAGGCGTCGGTGGAGGAGGGGCGTCTGGCATGGGGAGCCTTCATACACCTCCGAGGGGGCACCCAAGAGGGCAATACCGAAGGCCTC
>Ga0256358_1000110_pt1 | contig 9659 bp, 9 predicted proteins | sample MistaT_8_FD_189960 | JGI IMG/M metagenome (GOLD analysis project Ga0256358, IMG submission 189960) | Metatranscriptome of freshwater microbial communities from Mississippi River, Louisiana, United States - Miss_Colum_RepC_8h (Metagenome... | ecosystem: Environmental > Aquatic > Freshwater > River ... | reverse complement strand
GGACACTGGAGAAATTGCGGCGAATTGCTGAGCGTCGGGCGTTTGAGATTCCGGGAATCTGACGAAAAGACTCAACTCTGTTCGGGTCTGGGCCGAATGTACGGAAGCTTTTGGCGGGGTGGGAGTGTATTGGGGGTAATGTGGAGTGCGTGTGTGGGGTGTTCTGGCGGGGTGCGATGTTGAATTCGGCTTGTCGTTACCCTGTCAAATTCCCCCCTCGCATCTGCTCGAAGTTGAGACGATCTTGAGTTTTCTCTTGATAAACGACAGGCTCCCGGTATACTCCGCGACCCGCTTGAGCGGCGTCGGTTTGCGCTAGTGTAGCTCAATTGGCAGAGTTCCGGTTTTGTAAACCGGCGGTTGTGGGTTCGATTCCCACCGCTAGCTTTGCGTTTTTCTGCGCCGGCTGATGGTTGTTTTGGCGTCTGTCCGGCTCGGTAAGGTGCTCAGAAAATCCGATCTATTGAACCTGCTTGAAGGGCTTCAGAAGCTTTTTGGTGCGATTGTTCAGTTTCTTGGGGGAATACCTAAGCGGCCAAAAGGGCCAGACTGTAAATCTGGTGGCTTATGCCTTCACAGGTTCGAATCCTGTTTCCCCCAATTTGGTAAGTGGTCTGTGTTTCTGGTGTGTCTGGTCTGGTGTTTGATGGCTGTTTGGTGACTGTGTGATGGTGGTGAACTGCGGGCGTAGTTCAATGGTAGAATTCCAGCCTTCCAAGCTGGCTGTGTGGGTTCGATTCCCATCGCCCGCTCTTTGGTGAATCAGTTGGTGACTCAGATTGCTGCGATGGGCCTGTAAGATTGCTGCTGTAGCTCAGTTGGTAGAGTACGTCCTTGGTAAGGACGGGGTCATGGGTTCAAGTCCCATCAGCAGCTTTTTCAGATCAGGACGAATGTGGACTGCGATGAATGTGTAATCGGGAACGCGTTGAACGGTAAACAGAAGTTCGGGCGGGAAGTTTCGGGCGCCTTGTGTAGGGGTGCCACTGCACCTGATTGTGTGGCCGGTACTGCTTTTGGGCTGGCTAAGATAGTAGTGGAGTCGGGTTAATGGCAAAGGGTGAGTTTAAGCGAACGAAGCCGCACGTGAATGTGGGTACGATTGGTCACATTGACCACGGCAAGACAACCACCACGGCGGCAATTCTTGCGGTGCAGTCGGCAAAGGGTCTGGCTTCTGTGAAGTCGTACTCGGATATTGCCAAGGGCGGAACTGTCCGCGACGCCACGAAGACCGTGACGATTGCGGCCAGCCACGTGGAATACGAGACTCCGAACCGTCACTATGCTCATATTGACTGCCCGGGTCACGCGGACTACATCAAGAATATGATTACTGGTGCCGCCCAGATGGACGGTGCGATCCTCGTGGTATCTGCGGCTGACGGCCCGATGCCTCAGACTCGCGAGCACATTCTGCTGGCTCGTCAGGTGGCCGTGCCGGCTCTGGTGGTCTTCCTGAACAAGTGCGACCTTGTCGACGACGCAGAATTGCTCGATCTGGTCGAAATGGAAGTCCGCGAGCTGCTGTCCAAGTACGGTTTCCCGGGCGACGACGTGCCGCTGGTGCGTGGCAATGCTCGCGGTGCTCTGGACAATCCGGCTGACGAGAAGTACAGCCAGTGCATCACCAACCTGATGCAGGCTCTTGACAGCTACATTCCTGAGCCTGTTCGCGCTGCGGACAAGGCCTTCATGATGGCTGTTGAAGACGTGTTCTCGATCGAAGGTCGCGGTACTGTGGCCACCGGTCGAATTGAGTCCGGCACGGTGAAGGTGGGTGAGAAGATTCAGATCATCGGTCTGAAGGACACTGTTGAAACCACGGTGACTGGCGTGGAAATGTTCCAGAAGAGTCTGGATCAGGGTATTGCCGGTGACAACGTGGGTCTGCTGCTGCGTGGTCTGAAGAAGGAAGACATTCAGCGTGGTCAGGTCCTCGCTGCTCCGGGCAGCATCAAGCCGCACACCAAGTTCGAAGCGGAAGTGTACGTGTTGAGCAAGGAAGAAGGCGGCCGTCATACTCCGTTCTTCTCCGGCTATCGTCCGCAGTTCTACTTCCGTACAACGGACGTGACCGGCACGACGAAGTTGCTCGGTGGTGCTGACATGTGTATGCCGGGTGACAATGTTCGGATCGAGGTCGAACTGGGCAAGCCGATTGCTCTGGAAGACAACAGCCGCTTTGCTATTCGCGAAGGTGGCAAGACTGTGGGATCGGGCGTTGTTACGAAGATTCTGCAGTGATTGACTAAGGGTACTGTGGCTGCCTGTCAGCGGTGCTGACAGGCAGTTTTATTTTGATACGAGGTGCTGGAATGCGTGAGTATGTCTGGCTGGAGTGCACGGAGACTGGCGTCCGCAATTACCGCGTCATCAAGGAGACTCGGGGAACCGAGCGTCTTGAGTTGATGAAGTATTGTCCGAAGCTGCGTCGCCACACTCTGCACAAAGAGTCTCGAAAGAAGTGATCGTGCCGATTGCCGCCGTCAGGGCAGCAGTTGTCTGTGATCTACGGGTGTAGCTCAATTGGCAGAGCACCGGATTCCAAATCCGGCGGTTGGGGGTTCAACTCCCTCCACCCGTGTTTTGTGATTCCAATTCCTTAAGTTACGCCATTTACGCCTTAGTGCTCGGGAAAACGGTTTTCAGAATGAGCAGCAAAAGCGGAGCGATGTCGGTCCTGCCTGAACTGTTTCGGGCTGGCGTGTACAAGGCGAACCAGGGGCGGATGGTTCGTCAGTTTACGTTTTTTGCCATCGCGATACTGGCCGCTTTCGGCTGTATCACTTTGGCGCGTGGACCCTTGATCGCGGCGGGCCGGACGGCACAGGTGGCTCTCCCGCTGGTGCTCTGGCTGAGTGCCACATGGATTGCATTTCGGCTGGTGAATCTGGCCGTTTTTGCCGATTTTCTGATTTCGGTTGAGTCTGAATTGCTGCGAGTGACGTGGCCTGGAAAGCAGGAGGTGATTCAGGCGACGGTGGTTGTAGTGACGACGATGGTGAGTTTGGGGACGTTTTTGTTTCTCATTGACCTTGTCTGGACGTGGACGTTTTCGGCGATTGGCTTCAGCGAACTGCTCTGATGGTCAATTCGATGCTGGCGGGGCCATATGAATCGTCAGCAACCGCAAACTTACGAAACCTGGAGGAACCTGGTTGCAATTCGTCAAGCGTGTGGTCACCATACGCGATTCGTTTTCTACCAGGCTAAGGAGGTCAGGTGATGGGCGACGAAACTGTGGATGGTTTGGATGCGGCGGTACCCGCCAAAAAGAAGCGTGTGGCCTCCAAAAAGGCTGCTGCGAAGCCTGTGGCTGCTCCGGCGGTCAACAGAGCGGACATGAGCTGGTACGTGCTGAAGGTGCAGACAAATCGTGAGCGCACGATTCGCGACGCACTTTTGAAACGCATCCACGGTGAGAAGCTTGAAGAGTATTTCGGTGAGATTGTGATCCCTTCGGAACGCGTTGTGGATACTCGCAGTGGCTCCCACCGCGAGCAGGACCGCAAGTTGTTCCCGGGCTACATCATGGTTCAGATGATCCTGAACGATGAAACGTGGTACCTCGTGAGGGACACGGGTGGAGTGGGGGATTTCGCTGGTGCCGCCGGCAAGCCTCTGCCGATGGAGCAGCACGAGGTGGATCGGATGCTGGGCAGGGCCGAGCAGCAGTCCACTGCGGTTCCGAAGGTCAAGATTGGTTTTGCGATCGGGGATCTGTTGAAGATTCGCGAGGGAACCTTCGAGAACTTCGAGGGTCGTGTCGAGGGTATTGACGAACAAAGCGGCAAGGTTTCGGTACTGATCGAGATATTTGGCCGGTCGACTCCGGTGGAGATTGACCACTGGCAGTTGGAATCGGTGTAGTTTTCTTTCTGCGAAGGCGGCGGTAGCTGCCGGGACTGGCGATTGGCCGGTGGGCTGGTCGCAATGGACAGGGTAAGTTGCAATGGGCAAACAGCGTCAGGTTACTGCTCAGATCAAGGTCCAGGTGACTGGCGGCCAGGCGACTCCGGCACCGCCGGTCGGTACCGCGTTGGGTCCGCATGGCGTGAACATCGGCCAGTTTGTCTCGCAGTTCAACGAGAAGACTCGTGACATGATGGGGATGACGATCCCGGTCGTGATCACTGTGTACAATGACCGTTCCTTCGAGTTCATCCTGAAAAGTCCGCCGGCTGCTGTTCTGTTGAAGAAGGCTGCGGGCGTGGCTCGAGGTTCAGGCAGTCCGTTGAAGACGAAGGTTGGGACAGTGACGGGTGCTCAGGTCGAGCAGATTGCGAAGCAGAAGTATGAGGACCTGAATGCCTCTTCCCTTGAGCAGGCAATGAAGATGATTGCCGGGACTGCTCGCAGTATGGGCATTGAGATTATTGGTTGATGAGGGGTGTCGGGTCGAGTTCGTACAGTTCTAGCGTGCATCCTGCTGTGATACAGCGGATCAGGAACGGGTGGAAGCATGGCAGGTCCGTCGAAGCGTATGAAGATCCTGGCAAAGAAGGCCGGGGACGTTGGTGCTTTGTCTCTGGCAGACGCCGTTAAGGCGTTGAAGGGTCTGGACGACAGCCTGCCGAAGGGTGTCAAGAAGGTCCGTTTTGATCAGACGGTCGAGATTGCTGTGCGTCTCGGGGTCGATCCCCGACAGGCTGACCAGATCGTGCGTGGCTCGCTGGTGCTGCCGCATGGCATCGGTAAGTCTCAGCGGGTGCTGGTGTTTGCTCAGGGTGAGAACGTCGCCGTAGCAACGTCGGCCGGGGCTGACTTCGTGGTGGCAAGGAGTTGGCGGATCGGATCAATGAAGGCTGGCTCGATTTCGACGTCTGTATCGCGACTCCGGACATGATGGGCGTTGTGGGACCCCTGGGCCGTGTCCTCGGTCCTCGAGGTTTGATGCCCAGTCCGCGTGCTGGCACTGTGACGCAGGACGTGGCGGGGACGGTTAAGGAGTACAAGGCGGGCAAAGTTGAGTTTCGCGTGGACAACGGTGCGAATGTGCACTGTGTTGTCGGAAAACTCAGCTTTGACGCGCAACGGCTGACCGAGAACATTGAGTCTCTGCTGGCCTACATTCGCAGCCTGAAGCCGAACACTTCGAAGGGTGTGTATGTGCGGGGATTGGTGGTTTCTGCCACGATGATGCCATCCATCTCCGTTGCGGTTTGACGGTGTTGGGTGAGTGATGGGTCAGTAGTTTTCAGCGGGTATTTTGATTGGGCAGGCAGCAATGGGTCGACACGTTAAAGACATGGTGATTGCCGACATTCAGGGTCGCGTTGGCAGCACGAAGGATTTCATTGTTGTTGACGCATCGAAGCTGGATGCGATCACGGCCAACCGCTGGCGTCTGGCGATGCGGAAAGAGCAGATTTCGGCTTTGACAGTGAAGAATTCCGTGGCACTGAACGCGCTGAAGAGCAAGGGCGTACAGGGTCTGGATGCGGTTTTGGCTGGCCCGTCGACGCTGCTGTGGGGTGGCGAGGATGTCGTGCAGCTCAGTCGTGCTGTCACAAAGTGGGCCAAGGACATTAAGAATCTGCAGATCAAAGGTGGTGCCTGTGACGGGCAGCCTCTGGATGCTGCGGCCATTGAAACACTCAGCAAGAGTGCCGGTCGTCTTGAGACGATTGGTGAGATTGCTGGTCTGATGCTCGCTCCGGGGCGTCAGTTGGCGGGTTGTCTGCAGGGTCCTGGGGGCCGTCTGGCTGGCCAGTTGAAGACTCTGTCAGAAAAAGAGCCAGGGGAATAGGAGCATACTTGCCAGTTTGGCGGTGTGTTAACTGGACGCTGTCTGCTTAACGAGAAGCTTGTTACTCGAAGCGTGTTACTCGAAGAGTGTTATTGCAAGAGAAAGGTGTTGGTCATGTCTGCTGATGCAGCGACTGAGTTTGATGCAACCACGAAGGAACTGGGCGACCGTATTGTTGGTCTGACACTGCTGGAAGCCCGCAAGGTGGTGGACTATCTGAAGCAGGTACACGGCATTGAGCCGGCCGGTGGCGGAGCGGTGATGGTCGCTGCGGCTCCGGGTGCTGCTGCAGCCGAAGCCAAGGTAGAGCAGACAGAGTTCAACGTGATCCTGACCGGCTTCGAAGATTCGAAGAAGATTGCAGTGATCAAGGTTGTGCGTGCTGCGACCGGTCTGGGGCTGAAGGAAGCCAAGGACCTCGTCGAAGGTGCTCCGAAGACCCTGAAAGAGGGTCTGAGCAAGGAAGACGCAGAGAAGCTGAAGAAGGAGCTGGTCGACGCTGGTGGTGCTGTCGACATCAAGTGATTTAAGACTGCGTGTAGCAGAGCTTTTCGTTTGCGTAGCCGGGGTCCGACAGCGGGCCTCGGCGGCGTAAAACCCATTTGTCGCGCATGCTGCTGTTGTCTGTGTTCAGCAGGCTTCAGCTATTGCTCCTGAAAAGAAGGCTCGGCGCGCTGTGACGGGCGACCGTTTGTCGGTGAACTCGAGTGTTGACATACATAGTCAGGCAGCTGCTGATGAGTGTTCGGCAGGTGCCTTTCGTCGCGCGCTTTTGTGACTGTTGAGTGCTGAGAGCGTACAGCAGCTTGTCAGTTGCGGTGCGCTGCGGGCCATCGTTTGGCTTTTGGTGGCCGAGTCGGTACACTTACCGGTTGCGGGCTGAAGTGGTATTGGTTCGGGTTGGATCCAGGTGTTTTGACTGAAGGCAGGATAGGGCATGCCGGTACCTTCCATTCGTACGATCGACCAGGACACGGTTCGAAGCTTTGGCAAAATCCAGGCTGAGTACGAGATTTCCGGTCTGACGCAGATTCAGACCGCATCGTATGCTCGGTTTTTGCAGGCTGATCGGCCGTCTCGCGATCGTCTTGACGTCGGTCTTGAGTCGATCCTTCGGGAGGTCTTCCCGATTGAGAGCTTCGACAAGCAGTACCGTCTTGAGTACACGCGTTACGAGCTTGGCAAGCCTCGGTATACCCCTGAAGAGTGTCGGCAGTTGCGGCTGACCTATGGCATGCCGTTTCGGGTCTGGATGCGGCTGGTGAAGGAGCAGACGGTCGAGGAAGAGGTGTATCTCGGCGATATTCCGATTATGGTGGGTGGTGGTGAGTTCATCATCAACGGGGCGGAGCGAGTGGTTGTCAGCCAGTTGCATCGTTCGCCGGGTGTGGACTTTGTGATGGCCGAGGAGTCTGCCAGCAGCGATCGCAAGACTCATTCCTGCCGCATCATTCCGGAGCGTGGCAGCTGGATTGAGTTGTTGGTCAGCAAGCGTGAAGCGATTGGTGTGCGGATTGACCAGAGCGGAAAGTTTTCGGCCCTGACTCTGCTGCGAGCGATGTCGCGCGAGCATTCGACGGATGCGCAGATCATCCGTTTGTTCTACAACGTGACGACAGTGAAGCTGAGTGCGCGTTCGACGGCGAAGGAACTGATGGGGCACTATTCGGTGGAGGACGTCGTCTATCCTCCGAAGCATGATCGTGCTGGCGAGATTGTGGTGGATGCTGGCAGCGAGATTACGGAAACGATAGCTGAGGAGATGCTGGCTGCGGGCCTGAAGAGTGTGGAGGTAATTCTGGCCGAGGACATCAAGGATCATCTGATCCTGAAGACTCTGGTTGAGGACGGGACATCGACGCACGAAGAGGCGCTGCTGAAGATCTATCAGCGACTGCGTCCGGGCAATCCGCCGAATCTGGACAAGGCGATTGATCTGTTCCGTGAAAAGTTCTTCGACGTGAACCGCTACAGACTTGGACGGGTGGGGCGATTCCGCATCAATCGCAAGTTCCAGCAGGAGATTTCAGACGACCAGATGACTCTGGATCCGCTCGACTACATCAACTCGATGAAGTACATCGTGCGTCTGCGTGTTGGTGACGAGACTGCTCAGATCGACGACATTGACAATCTCGGGAATCGCCGTCTGAGGACGATCGACGAGTTGGCGGCGGACGAGATCCGCAAGGGATTTCTGAAGCTGCGTCGCACGGTGCAGGAGCGGATGAGTGTGAAGGAGGCGGACAGCATGACTCCGCGAACGCTCATCAATCCCAAGTCGGTGTCTGCGGCGATTGACTATTTCTATGGTCGCAGCGAATTGTCTCAGGTGGTTGACCAGACGAATCCGCTCAGCATGCTGACTCATGAGCGTCGTTTGTCGGCACTGGGTCCCGGGGGTTTGAACCGGAAGCGGGCGGGCTTTGAGGTTCGTGACGTGCATATTTCGCACTACGGCCGTATTTGCCCCGTTGAGACTCCTGAAGGGACCAACATTGGTCTGATCTCCAGCCTCAGCATTTACTCGCGCGTGGACGACTACGGCTTCCTGATTTCTCCTTACCGTGTTGTGCGTGATTCGCAGGTGACGGACGAGGTGGTGTGGTTGCGTGCCGACGAGGAGGCTTCAGCGTTTGTGTGTCCCGCGGATACTCTGGTGGAAGCCGGGCAGATCGCAGAGGACCGCGTGTTGGCTCGAAACAAGAGCGACGTGGTATGGATTGACCGTTCTGAAGTGCAGTTCATTGACGTCGCTCCGTGTCAGATGGTGGGTGTGTCTGCCGGGTTGATTCCTTTCCTTGAGCATGACGACGCAAACCGTGCTTTGATGGGTTCGAACATGCAGCGTCAGGCGGTGCCGCTGTTGATTGCGGAGCGTCCTGTAGTGGGCACTGGCATGGAGCCATTTGTCGCGCAGAACTCCGGCATGGTCCTGCGTGCTCCGAAGAGCGGCAAGGTGACTTATGTTGACGCGAACGTGGTGGAGGTGGATGGTCGTCGTTTCCCGTTCCGGAAGTTTATCCGGTTGAACGAGCGAACGTGTCTGAATCAGAAGCCGATCGTGCGTGTTGGCGACAAGGTTCGTGCTGGGCAGGTGTTGTGTGACAGTGCGGCGACGAGGAACGGTTCGCTGGCGCTGGGTCGCAATGTGATGGTGGCCTTCATGTCGTGGGAGGGTTACAACTTCGAGGACGCGATCATTCTGTCGGAGCGTCTGGTGAAGGAGGACGTGTACACGTCGATTCACCTGGATGAGTTTGACGTGGAGATTCGTGAGACGAAGCTGGGCCGCGAAGAGTTTACTCGCGACATTCCGAACGTGAGTGAGAAGGCTTTGCGACATCTTGACGAGTCCGGAATCATCAAGGTTGGGACTCGGGTGAACCCCGGTGACATTCTCGTCGGCAAGGTCTCTCCGAAGGCCAAATCCGAGCTGACTCCGGAAGAGAAGCTGCTGCATGCGATTTTCGGTCGTGCGGGCGAGGACGTGAAGAACGAGAGTCTTGAGGTGCCCAGCGGTGTGAGTGGTATTGTGATTCACACTGAGCGGTTTTCCCGGCGGATGAGTCTGTCGGAGGTGGAGCGCAAGAAGTTTGAAGACGAGCTGAAGCGAGTTGAGAAGGAAGCTGAAGCGGCGATTGCGGAGTCGTTCAAGGCGTTCCTCGTGGACTTTGAGGCTGCATTGGAGCAGCAGGTGACGGATGAAGAGGGCCGTGCGTTGGTGCGGCACGATGATGCTCGCGTTGTCGCCGAGTATGCGCGGCGGTTCCAGAACCACTTTGAAGAGATGGACATTCGCAGTCCTCAGAAGAAGACTGCGGCTCGCAAGGTTCTGCGTGAGAACTGGGTGCATGTGGAGGATGTGATTGACCGTGAGGACCATCGAGTAAACAGCATGAAGCGG
>Ga0256358_1000099_pt1 | contig 10042 bp, 7 predicted proteins | sample MistaT_8_FD_189960 | JGI IMG/M metagenome (GOLD analysis project Ga0256358, IMG submission 189960) | Metatranscriptome of freshwater microbial communities from Mississippi River, Louisiana, United States - Miss_Colum_RepC_8h (Metagenome... | ecosystem: Environmental > Aquatic > Freshwater > River... | reverse complement strand
GTCATCGAGATGAACCCGCGCGTCTCGCGTTCGTCTGCGCTGGCCTCCAAGGCCACGGGTTTCCCGATCGCCAAGGTCGCGGCCAAGCTGGCCGTGGGCTACACGCTCGACGAGCTGCGCAACGACATCACCGGCGGCGCCACGCCCGCGTCGTTTGAACCCTCGATCGACTACGTGGTCACCAAGATCCCCCGTTTCGCCTTCGAGAAATTCCCCACCGCCGACAACCGCCTGACCACCCAGATGAAGTCGGTGGGCGAGGTGATGGCCATGGGCCGCACCTTCCAGGAGTCTTTCCAGAAAGCCCTGCGCGGCCTGGAAGTCGGTGTGGACGGCATGAACGAGAAGACCCAGGACCGCGAAGTGCTCGAAAAGGAACTGGGCACGCCCGGCCCCGAGCGCATCTGGTACGTGGGCGACGCCTTCGCTGCCGGCTGGAGCCTTGAAGAAGTCTTCAACCTGACCAAGATCGACCCCTGGTTCTTGATCCAGATCGAAGAGATCGTGAAGATCGAACTCGAACTGGAGCGCCACCGCCTGAACGACCTGAGCGAAGGCGAACTGCGCACGCTCAAGAAAAAAGGCTTCTCGGACCGTCGCCTGGCCAAGCTGCTCAAGAGCACCGAAGGCGATGTGCGCGCCCGCCGCCACAGCCTGGGCATTCGCCCCGTCTACAAGCGCGTAGACACCTGCGCCGCCGAGTTCGCCACCAACACCGCCTACATGTACTCCAGCTACGACGAGGAGTGCGAGGCCGAGCCGACCGACAAGAAAAAGATCATGGTGCTGGGCGGTGGCCCGAACCGCATCGGTCAGGGCATCGAGTTTGACTACTGCTGCGTGCACGCCGCGCTCGCCATGCGCGAAGACGGCTACGAGACCATCATGGTCAACTGCAACCCCGAGACCGTGTCGACCGACTACGACACCTCGGACCGCCTGTACTTCGAGCCGCTGACGCTCGAAGACGTGCTTGAGATCGTCGACAAGGAAAAGCCGACCGGCGTGATCGTGCAGTACGGTGGCCAGACACCGCTGAAATTGGCGCTGGGCCTGGAAGCCGCTGGCGTGCCGATCATTGGCACCAGCCCCGACATGATCGACGCCGCCGAAGACCGCGAGCGTTTTCAGAAGCTGCTGCAGGACCTGGGTCTGCGCCAGCCGCCCAACGCCACGGCCCGTACCGAAGCAGAAGCACTGGAGCGTGCTGCCGAGCTGGGCTACCCGCTGGTGGTGCGCCCCAGCTACGTGCTGGGCGGCCGCGCCATGGAAATCGTGCACGAACAGCGCGATCTGGAGCGCTACATGCGCGAGGCCGTCAAGGTCTCCAACGACTCGCCCGTGCTGCTCGACCGCTTCCTGAACGATGCCATCGAGTGCGACGTGGACTGCCTGCGTGACCCCGAAGGCAAGACCTTCATCGGTGGCGTGATGGAACACATTGAACAAGCGGGCGTACACAGCGGTGACTCGGCCTGTTCGCTGCCGCCGTATTCCCTGTCTGCCGAGACCGTGGCCGAGCTCAAGCGCCAGTCGGCCGCCATGGCCGGCGCGCTCAACGTGGTGGGCCTGATGAACGTGCAGTTCGCCATCCAGAACGTGGGCGGCAAGGACGTCATCTACGTGCTCGAAGTGAACCCGCGTGCCTCCCGCACCGTGCCTTATGTGTCCAAAGCCACCGGCATCCAGCTGGCCAAGGTGGCAGCGCGCTGCATGGCTGGCCAGACCCTGGCCCAGCAAGGCATCACCAAGGAAGTCACACCGCCGTACTTCAGCGTCAAGGAAGCCGTGTTCCCCTTCGTCAAGTTCCCGGGCGTGGACACCATCCTCGGCCCCGAGATGAAGTCCACCGGCGAGGTGATGGGCGTGGGCAAGACCTTTGGCGAAGCCTTCGTCAAGAGCCAGCTGGGCGCTGGCACCAAGCTGCCGCGCTCGGGCAAGGTGTTCCTGACGGTGAAGAACGGCGACAAGCCGCGCGCCGTGCAGGTGGCCAAAGAGCTGGTGGCGCTGGGCTTCGAACTGCTGGCCACCAAAGGCACGGCTGCGGCGATTGCCGAGGCGGGCGTGCCGGTGGCGCAGGTCAACAAGGTGACCGAAGGCCGCCCCAACATCGTGGACATGATCAAGAACAACGAAGTGGCCATGGTCATCAACACGGTGGAAGAGCGCCGCAATGCCATTGCCGATTCGCGCCACATCCGTACGTCGTCGCTGCTGGCGCGCGTGACCACCTTCACCACCATTGCCGGCGCCGAGGCCGCCGTGCAGGGCATGAAGAGCATGGACAATCTGGACGTGATTTCCGTGCAGGAAATGCACGCCCAGCTGGCTGCCGCCTGATTGTCACGACTGCCTTGGGCCGCGTTATCATGCGGCCCATCCACCGCCGAGGCTGCCTCGGCGGTTTGTTTTTGGAGAGAGACCGATGTCCACCATCCCGATCACCAAGCGTGGTGCCGAAAAGCTCAAGGAAGAGCTGCACCGCCTCAAGTCCGTCGATCGCCCGGCCGTGATCCAGGCGATTGCCGAAGCGCGTGCCCAGGGCGACCTGAGCGAAAACGCCGAATACGACGCTGCCAAGGACCGCCAGGGCTTCATCGAAGGCCGCATTCAGGAGATTGAAGGCAAACTGTCAGCCGCCCAGATCATTGACCCTGCCACCGTGGATGCTGGTGGCCGCGTGGTTTTTGGCGCCACGGTGGAGCTGGAAGACGAAGACAGCGGGGACCAGGTCAAGTACCAGATCGTGGGCGAAGACGAGGCCGACCTCAAGCTGGGCCTGATCAACATCAGCAGCCCGATTGCGCGCGCCCTGATTGGCAAGGAAGAGGGTGACGTGGCCGAGGTGCAGGCGCCGGGTGGGGTGCGGCGCTACGAGATCATCGCGGTCTCTTACCTGTAAAAAGAACAACGCCCGGTCCAGCCGGGCGTTGTTTCATTCGTGCCAGTGTTCGGCCACCCAAGAGGCGGGTTTGATGAAGCGCAGGCGCCGGTTGCGGCGACCCGCCAGGGCATCGGGCGGATTGCATTCGCCGTGAAAGATGACCACGCGGGCGTCCTGTGGAATGAAGGGCTCGGTCCAGAAATTGGTGGGCCAGGTCGGGATGCAGTTGTACTTGAAGCTGGGGCACCAGGCCTTGGGCCAGTAGGCGAGCATGCCTTGACGGTGCATGTAGTCCGACAGATAGGACTGCTCGTTGCGAAAGCGCTGGCGGATCGTGTCGAAGTTCTGGCGGAAATTGGCCAGTACATCGGGGTGCGCGCCCAACTCGAAACGGTACACCGAAGAGTTGCCTGTGATCCGTCCGGGATTCCAGAACCGGTCATAGTCCTTGATGATCAGGAAGCGCCCCGGATGCTGGAAGAAGCCATCCAGGCTGCCCACAATCACCACATCCACGTCCAGAAACAGCGCGGTGCCCCGCAGGCCGTGCAGGTCTTCGGCAAATGTCACCAGCTTGGTCCAGCCGCGCTCGGGGCTGCCGGGAGGCAGATCCAGTGGCGGAATGGGCAGGCAGCGCACTTCGGGCGTGATGCCCTGGCTGTCATCGGTCAGGCACACCATCTGGAAGTCTAGCGTGAGGTGTCGTTTGACCATGGCGTGCAAGCGGTTGACGTACTCGGGGCCGTATTTGGTGCCCCATTTCATGCAGATGACGTAACGCTGCGGGCTGGATGCGCTGCTGTCCATGTTCAGCCCTGCTGACGCTTCTTGACCGATTTCTGCTTGGGCTTTGCGCGCTTGATCTGGCCGCCCGAGGTCAGGCGCTGGTTGCCCAGCACGCGAACGTGCTTGACTTCTGGTTTCTGGCCGCCGCGCTTGCTGAATTTGAGGACCTTGAACTCGCGAGGGCCCGGTTTGCGGTCCTCGTCAACGGTTTTTTCCTTCTTGGGCTGGGGGCGCCAGAGGACCAGCAGCTTGCCGATGTGCTGGATGGGCGCGGCATTGAGCTGGTCGGCCAGCTGCATGTAGATGGCTTCGCGAGTCGCACGGTCATCACCCAGCACACGGATCTTGATCAGGCCGTGGGCATTGAGTGCGGCATCGGCTTCCTTGATCACGGCAGCAGTGAGGCCGTCGTTACCGATCATGACCACGGGATCGAGGTGATGGGCCTCAGCGCGATGAACCTTGCGTTGGGCGGGAGTCAGTTGAATTTGGGGCATGCAGCTATTATCCCCGCTTGGACAGGAAAACATGAAAGTCAAGACCAAAAGCAAGAAGGTCAACAAAGCGTGGCTCAACGACCACGTCAATGACCCCTGGGTGAAGCTCGCCCACAAAGAGGGCTACCGTGCCCGTGCCGCCTACAAGCTCAAGGAAATCGACGAAAGTCTTGGCCTGATCCGGCCGGGCCATCGGGTGGTGGATCTGGGCTCTGCGCCCGGTGCCTGGAGCCAGTACGTGCGTCGCAAGCTGTCACCGCAGGGTGCTGCCGTTGGCGAACTCAACGGCACCATCATCTCGATCGACTTGCTGCCGATGGAGCCGATCGAAGGCGTGCAATTCCTGCAAGGGGACTTCCGGGAATCGGACGTTCTGACGCAACTGGAGGCCCTGGTGGGTGGCCAGAAGCTGGACGTGGTGGTTTCGGACATGGCGCCCAACCTGTCCGGTGTCGAGTCCGTGGATGCCGCCCGCATCAGTCACCTGATCGAGCTGGCGGTCGAGTTCGCCCTGCAGCACCTCAAGCCCGAGGGGGCGTTGGTGGTGAAGGTGTTCCATGGCAGCGGCTATACCCAGCTGGTGCAGCTGTTCAAGGACACCTTCCGGGTGGTCAAGCCGATCAAGCCCAAAGCTTCGCGCGACCGGTCTTCCGAGACCTTTCTGATCGGCATCGGACTCAAGGCAACTTGAATCTTCCCAATTTCCCTCTTATTCAAGGCCATAAAGGCCGAGCCCGCCGACACCCTGTCCGGCAGGCCTAAAATGAACCCAACGCACGTTTTTGACTGGAGCCCCGCTTGAATAACCCCTGGTTTTCCAAAATTGCCGTCTGGATGGTGATTGCCATGGTGCTGTTCACTGTTTTCAAACAGTTCGACAGCCGTGGAGTTGCTGGCGCCGGCTACATGGGCTACTCCGATTTCCTGGAGGAGGTCAGGGCCAACCGCATCAAGAGCGCCACCATCCAGGAAGGGCAGGGCGGCACCGAGATCGTGGCCACCACCACCGACGACCGCCGCATCAAGACCACCGCCACCTATCTGGACCGCGGTCTGGTGGGCGACCTGATCGCCAATGGCGTCAAGTTCGATGTCAAGCCCCGCGAAGAAGGTTCGCTGCTCATGACCCTGCTGGTCAGCTGGGGTCCCATGCTGCTGCTGATCGGCGTGTGGGTGTATTTCATGCGGCAGATGCAGGGCGGCGGCAAGGGCGGCGCCTTCAGCTTTGGCAAGTCCAAGGCGCGCATGCTCGATGAAAACAACAACCAGGTGACCTTTGCCGACGTGGCCGGCTGCGACGAGGCCAAGGAAGAAGTCAAGGAAGTCGTCGACTTCCTGAAAGACCCGCAGAAATTCCAGAAGTTGGGCGGCCGCATTCCGCGTGGCCTGCTGCTGGTCGGCCCCCCCGGCACCGGCAAGACGCTGCTGGCCAAGGGCATTGCCGGCGAAGCCAAGGTGCCGTTCTTCAGCATTTCGGGCTCTGACTTCGTCGAAATGTTCGTTGGCGTGGGTGCAGCCCGCGTGCGCGACATGTTCGAAAACGCCAAGAAAAATGCGCCCTGCATCATCTTCATCGACGAAATCGACGCCGTCGGCCGCCAGCGTGGCGCCGGCCTGGGCGGCGGCAATGACGAGCGTGAGCAGACCCTCAACCAGATGCTCGTCGAGATGGACGGTTTTGAGACCAACCTTGGCGTGATCGTCGTGGCCGCCACCAACCGCCCCGACATCCTGGACGCCGCGCTGTTGCGCCCGGGCCGCTTTGACCGTCAAGTCTATGTGACGCTGCCCGACATCCGCGGCCGCGAGCAGATCCTGAACGTGCACATGCGCAAGATCCCGATCGGTCAGGACGTCAAGGCCGAGGTGATCGCCCGCGGCACCCCCGGCATGAGCGGTGCCGATCTGGCCAACCTCTGCAACGAAGCCGCCCTGATGGCAGCCCGTCGCAACGCACGCGTGGTCGAGATGCAGGATTTCGAGAAGGCTAAGGACAAGATCCTGATGGGCCCGGAACGCAAGAGCATGGTCATGCCCGAGGAAGAGCGTCGCAACACGGCCTACCATGAAGCGGGCCACGCCCTGATCGGCAAGCTGCTGCCCAAGTGCGATCCGGTGCACAAGGTCACCATCATCCCGCGCGGCCGCGCTTTAGGTGTGACCATGAGCCTGCCCGAGAAGGACCGCTACAGCTACGACCGCGAATACATGCTCAACCAGATCAGCATGCTGTTCGGTGGCCGCATCGCCGAAGAGGTCTTCATGAACCAGATGACCACCGGTGCGTCCAACGACTTTGAGCGCGCCACCTCGATCGCCCGTGACATGGTCATGCGTTACGGCATGACCGATGCCCTGGGCCCGATGGTCTATGCCGAAAACGAAGGCGAAGTGTTCCTGGGCCGTTCGGTCACCAAGACCACCCACATGAGCGAGCAGACCATGCAGAAGGTCGACTCCGAGGTGCGCCGCATCATCGACGAGCAGTACGGTCTGGCCCGTCGCCTGATCGAAGAGAACAGCGACAAGATGCACGCCATGGCCAAGGCCCTGCTGGAATGGGAAACCATTGATGCCGAGCAGCTTGAAGACATCATGGCCGGGCGCGAACCCCGTCCGTCCAAGGACTGGACGCCGCGCACACCGTCGTCTGGCGGGGGCAGTGGCGGCGGTGGTGCCGTGCCCACCCAACCCACGCCGACAGCGGCGTAAGCCGCGCACCAGATGCACGGGGCTTCGGCCCCGTTGCTTTTTTCAGAAACCCGCAATTTCCATGATCTGGCAAACCAGCCGCTTCGACATCGACCTTGAAACGCCCCGAGTGATGGGCATCGTCAACCTCACGCCCGACTCCTTCTCGGACGGCGGGCGGCACGACTCCACGCAGGCGGGCCTGCGCCATGCCGAGCAACTGCTGCGCGACGGCGCCCATATCCTTGACATTGGCGGCGAATCGACCCGGCCGGGGTCGCCCGCAGTGCCGGCTGACGAAGAGTGGCGCCGCATCGAAGGCTTTCTTCGTGAAGCGGTGCGCTGGAACGTGCCGCTGTCGGTGGACACCTACAAACCTGAAATCATGCAAAAAGCGCTTGATCTGGGTGTGGACATCGTCAACGACATTTGGGCCCTGCAGCAACCCGGTGCCGAAGCGGTGGTGGCGGCGCACCCGCGCTGCGGCGTGTGCCTGATGCACATGCACCGCGATCCGCAGACCATGCAAAAGGCGCCCATGACCGGTGATGTGTTGCCCGAGGTGGCGGCTTTTCTGACGCAGCGGGCAGTGGCCTTGCGCGCAGCCGGTGTGGCGCAAGCGCGCATCGTGCTGGACTACGGCATCGGTTTTGGCAAGACGGTCGAGCAGAACTTCAGCCTGCTGGCGCGCCAGCGCGAATTGTTGACGCTGGGCTATCCCCTGCTGGCGGGCTGGTCGCGCAAATCCTCGCTGGGGGCGGTGCTGGCGCGGGGCGGCGAGGCACCGGAGCCGGCGCAGCGGCAGGCGGCCAGTGTGGCGGCGGCCCTGCTGGCAGTCGAGCGGGGCGCCCGTATCGTGCGGGTGCACGATGTGCGCGAAACGGTGGATGCCTTGTGCGTGCTTGGGCACACACAAGCGGCAGACCAGTCAGCCGCTTGAGCCTGCCGGACCGATAAAATCTGTTCCTTACAAAAACAGGAAGATTCCATGGCGCGACAGTATTTCGGCACCGACGGCATCCGTGGCCGCGTGGGCCAAAGCCCCATCACCCCCGATTTCGTGTTGCGTCTGGCCCATGCCGTGGGTCGCGTCCTCAAGGCCTCTGAAGCGCATCCGGTGGTGCTGATCGGCAAGGACACCCGCATTTCCGGCTACATGCTCGAAAGCGCACTCGAGTCGGGCTTCAACTCGGCCGGCGTCGATGTGTTGCTGCTCGGGCCGGTGCCCACCCCCGCCGTGGCCTACCTCACGCGCGCCCAGCGTGCCAGTCTGGGTGTGGTCATCAGCGCCAGCCACAACCCCTTCGAGGACAACGGCATCAAGTTCTTCAGCGCCGAAGGCACCAAGCTGTCCGACGAATGGGAAATGGCCGTTGAAGCCGCCCTGCAGGAGCCGCCGGCTTGGGTGGATTCGGCCGCCCTGGGCAAAACCCGCCGTCTGGACGACGCGGCTGGCCGCTACATCGAGTTCTGCAAAAGCACTTTTCCCAACCACCTCTCGCTCAAGGGCCTGCGCATCGTGGTCGATGCTGCCCACGGTGCGGCCTACCAGATCGCCCCCAAGGTCTTCCATGAGCTGGGGGCGGATGTGTTTTCCATCGGCTGCTCGCCAGACGGCCTGAACATCAACAAAGGCGTGGGTGCCACGCATCCGCAGGCGCTGGTGGATGCCGTCAAGCTGCACCGCGCTGACATCGGCATCGCGCTGGACGGTGACGCCGACCGCCTGCAGATCGTGGACGCTTCCGGTCGCCTGTTCAACGGCGACGAGCTGCTGTACCTGATGGTGCGCGAACGGCTGGACCGCGGCATGAGCGTGCCCGGCGCCGTGGGCACGCTCATGACCAACATGGCGGTCGAAGTGGCGCTCAAGCGTTGCGGTGTGGAATTCGTGCGCGCCAGGGTGGGTGACCGTTACGTGCTCGAAGTGCTGGCCGAAAAAGGCTGGCTGCTGGGCGGCGAGGGCTCCGGCCATCTGCTGGCGCTGGACAAGCACACCACTGGCGACGGTCTCGTCAGCGCCCTGCAGGTGCTGCAGGCCTGCGTGGCCAGCGGCAAGACGCTGGCCGAGCTGCTTGAAGGCGTGGAGCTGTTTCCGCAAACCCTCATCAATGTCCGCTTGGCCCCCGGGTTTGACTGGAAGAGCCATGCTCCCCTGCAGGCCGCCACGCGCGAGGCCGAGGCGGCGCTGGGTGACACGGGCCGGGTGCTGATCAGGGCCAGCGGCACCGAACCTCTGGTGCGGGTGATGGTCGAAGCCCGCGACGCTGCCTTGGCCCAGTCCACGGCCGAGCGCATTGCCGCGACCCTGAAAGCCTGACCTGTCCCGTCAGCCGGGTCAGTAGATCAGGCGCTCTGGCCGCACTTCCTGCAGGATGGTGGTCGCGATCTCCTCGATCGACTTGGTGGTGGTCGACAGCCAGCGGATGCCCGAGCGGCGCATCATGGCTTCGGCCTCGGCCACTTCCATGCGGCAGTTCTCCAGGCTGGCGTAGCGCGAATTGGGCCGGCGCTCCGAGCGGATTTCCGACAGGCGTTCGGGTTGGATGGTCAGGCCGAAGATCTTCTTGCGGTAGGGCGCCAATGCCGGCGGCAGCTGGCGGCGCTCGAAATCTTCCGGAATCAGCGGGTAGTTGGCGGCCTTGAGGCCGTGCTGCATGGCCAGATACAGGCTGGTCGGGGTTTTGCCGCTGCGACTCACGCCCACCAGAATCACGTCCGAGCCCTCCAGATCCTTGTGCGACTGGCCGTCGTCGTGCGCCAGCGAGAAGTTGATGGCTTCGATCCGGTCGTGGTATTCCTTGCTCTTGCTCACGTCCGAAAAGCGGCCCACCCGGTGGTGCGACTTGATGCCCAGCTCCTGCTCGATCGGGTGCACAAAAGTGCCAAACATGTCCATCAGCATGCCCTGACAGTGCTCCTTGATGACGTGCAGCACTTCCATGTTGACCAGCGTGGTGAACACCAGCGCCTTGCAGCCCTCCACTTCGCAGGTGTGGTTGATCTGGCGCACGGCCTGGTGCGCCTTGTCGATGGTGTCGATGAAGGGCAGCCGCACATGGCGGGTTTTCATGTCGAACTGGGCCAGGATGGCGTTGCCAAAAGTTTCGGCGGTGATGCCGGTCCCGTCGGAGACAAAAAATACGGTGCGAAGGGCCATGTCTGCAAAAAATATCAAAACGGC
>Ga0256358_1000097_pt1 | contig 10109 bp, 9 predicted proteins | sample MistaT_8_FD_189960 | JGI IMG/M metagenome (GOLD analysis project Ga0256358, IMG submission 189960) | Metatranscriptome of freshwater microbial communities from Mississippi River, Louisiana, United States - Miss_Colum_RepC_8h (Metagenome... | ecosystem: Environmental > Aquatic > Freshwater > River... | reverse complement strand
CTGTCGGCCAGCGATTGCGCCAGCACCACCCGCACAGGCCGTGCACCGCGCTGCAGGGCAGCTCGGCACAGGTGGTCACCCTCCAGCCAGAACTGGCCGAGCTTGCGGTAGGCGTTGGACTCCTGCGCCAGGCGGCGCAGGGTCTTGACCAGCGGGTTGTCCCGGGAGGTGATCAGGTTCATCGGATGCTCCGGGCCACGGGGGCAAAGCTGCTGCGGTGCCAGGGGCTCGGTCCGTGCTCGCTGAGTGCCTGCAGGTGCTCGGCCGTGCCGTAGCCCTTGTGGCGGTCAAAACCGTATTGCGGGTATTGCGCATGCAGCTGGGCACACATCCGGTCGCGGTGGACTTTGGCCAGAATCGACGCGGCAGAAATGGCGGGCACGAGCGCATCTCCCTGCACGATGGCTTCGGCACGCACGTCGAGCACCGGCAGGCGGTTGCCATCCACCAGGACCTTGACCGGCTTCAGACGCAGGCCGTCGACGGCACGGCGCATCGCCAGCAGCGTGGCCTGCAGGATGTTGAGGGTGTCGATCTCCTGCACCGAGGCTTCGGCGATCGAACAGCACAGGGCCTTGGCCAAGATCTCGTCGTAGAGCTTTTCGCGGCGCTTTTCAGTCAATTTTTTGGAGTCGTTCAGACCCACAATCGGTTTGAGGTCGTCCAGAATCACTGCCGCAGCCACCACCGGGCCAGCCAAAGGCCCCCTGCCCGCTTCGTCCACACCGGCCACCAGGCCGACGGTGTCCCAGTCCAGCGCGCGCTGCTCAGGCACCAAGGATTTTCTGGATCGCATGGGTCGACAGTGTCGGCATGTCCTGCCTCAGTTCATGGTGCAAGGCAGTGAAGCGCTGTTGCAGCCGGTTCACCGCCGCAGGGTCGTCCAGCCAAGCCAGCACGGCCTGGGCCAGCGCCTCGGGCTGCACCTGCTCCTGCAGGAATTCGGGCACCAGGCTGTCATTGCACAGGATGTTGGGCAGGCCCACCCAGGGCAAGAGGCGTTTGCCGTTGGCCATGCGCCAGGACAGCCACTGCATCTTGTAGGCAATGACCATGGGGCGCTTGAACAAGGCGGTCTCCAGCGTGGCAGTGCCACTGGCCACCAGGGCCACATCGCAGGCCGCCTGCACGGCGTGCGATTGGCCCATCACGACCTTCACGCGCCCGTGCATGCCGGTGGCCTGCAACGCTTGTTCGATGGCTGGCAAGAGCAGTTCGTGCGTCGGCAGCACAAACTGCAGCTGCGGGCGCTGCTCCAGCATGCGACGCGCGGCCTGCAAGAAAGGCTGGATCAGGTAACGGATTTCGGCCGGACGGCTGCCCGGCAGCAGCGCCACCACCTGCGCGGCAGGGTCGAGCGCCAGGGCTTGGCGTGCGGCGGCGCGGTCAGGCTCGAGCGGTATCACATCGGCCACCGGGTGCCCCACAAAGGTGCCTTCGATGCCGTGCTCGGCCAGCAAGGCGGGCTCGAAGGGGTACAGGCACAGAATGTGGCGCACGCTTTCGCGGATCTTGGTCACGCGCTCCGGCCGCCAGGCCCAGATGGACGGGCACACCAGCTGGATCGCGGGGATGCCGCGCTGGTTGAGTTCACGCTCGACAGACAGGTTGAAGTCCGAGGCGTCCACACCCACAAACAGGTCTGGCGGTCGGGCCATCAGGTCGTCAATGAGTTGGCGGCGAATGCCGGTGATGTGGCGGTAACGCATCAGCGCTTCGACCAGACCCCGCACCGAGAGCTCATCACAGGACCAGTGGGATGTGAAGCCCAAGGCCTGCATCTGCGGGCCGCCAATGCCGCTGGCCTGCAGATCGGGCCAGGCCTGGCGCATGCCGCCCAGCAGCAAGGCCGCCAGCTGGTCGCCCGATCGCTCGGCCACCACCATGGACACACGCATGCCGCTCAAGCGCCCTCCCCCGTTCAGGCCTGTAGGGCCTGGCGGATCACGCCACAGATTTCATCGATGGCCGCGTCGGAGAGTTCAGGGTAGATCGGCAGCGACAGGCAGCGTGCCGCCACCGACTCGGTGATCGGGAAGCTCTGTCCAGCAGCGATGTCGGCAAACACCTTTTGCTGGTGCAGCGGCACCGGGTAGTAGATCGCGCTGGCGATCTGCTGGGCGGCCAGTGCCTTCTGAATCACTTCGCGGCGGTCGGTCAGCATGGTGTACTGGTGGTACACGTGCAGGCCAACGCCATCCTCAAAAGGCGTCTGAATGCCCAGACCGGTCAGCCCGGCGCTGTAGCGGTGGGCCACGCGGCGGCGCTGCTGGTTGTAGTGGTCGATGTGCGGCAGCTTGGCGCGCAGCACCACCGCTTGCAGCTCGTCCAGACGGCTGTTGTAGCCAATGATGTCGTGGTAATAGCGCACCTTGCTGCCATGGTTGCGCAGCATGCGCAGTTTCTCGGCCATGGCGTCGGACTGGGTGGTCACCATGCCACCGTCGCCGTAGCAGCCCAGGTTCTTGCTCGGGAAGAAGCTGAAGGCACCCACATCACCCATGGAACCGGTCTGACGGCCACCGACATTCGCACCAAAGGACTGGGCGCAATCCTCGATCAGCTTGAGACCGTGCTTTTGCACCAGGTCCAGCAGGGGCTGGATGTTGGCCGGTTGACCGAACAGGTGCACCGGCAGCAGGGCCTTGGTTTTGGGCGTGACGGCCTGGGCCACCTGCGCCACGTCAATGTTGTAGGTTTTCGGGTCAATGTCCACAAACACCGCCTTGGCCCCCACATAGGCAATGGCCTCGGCCGTGGCAATGAAGGTGAAGGGGGTGGTGATCACCTCGTCACCGGGGCCGATGTCGGCAGCCAGCAGCGCCAGGTGCAGTGCGTCGGTGCCGTTGGCGCAGGTGATGGCGTGCTTGACGCCCAGGTATTTGGCCGCCTCGGCTTCGAAAGCCTGCACATTCGGTCCCAGGATGTACTGGGCCGCATCCAGCGTGGCCGCCATCGCGGGTTCGAGCTGGGCCTTGAGGTCGCGGTACTGGCCCGCCAGGTCAACCATGGGAATGCGCATGGCAAGTCTTTCTAAAAGGAATTTCAGGAAATCAGCCGTGTGGCCTCGGTGATGCGCTGCACGGCTTCCAGAGCGCGTCGTCCGGCGCGGCCGGTCACCTTGGGCTGACGCTGCTGACGGATGCTGTCCACGAAGTCGACGATTTCGCTGTACAGCGGATCGGCTTCGCCAAAGGACTGCTCCTGGCGCTCGATGGCGTTTTCGGGTGCAGCCATCGGATCGGCAGCGCCACGGTAGGTGGTCAGGGTGCGTGCCTGGAAGTCCAGCGAATGGCAGGCCTGACTCTGGAACACGCGCATCTTGCGCTCGCTTTTGCTGCTCACGCGGCTGGCGGTCACATTGGCCACACACCCGTTGGCGAAGCGGATGCGGGCGTTGGCGATGTCGATGTCATTCGTCAGCACGCGGGCACCCGAGCAGTCCACGCTTTCGACTTCGCTGTCCACCAAAGACAGGATCAGGTCCACATCGTGGATCATCAAATCGAGCAGCACGCTCACATCGGTGGCACGCGGCTTGAACGGCGCCAGGCGTGAGCTGTCAATGAAGCGCGGACCAGAGAGTACGGGCTCCAGCGCCAGCGCTGCCGGATTGAAACGTTCCAGATGCCCCACCGCCAGCACCAACCCCTTTTGATCAGCCAATGAAATCAGCTCGTCGGCCTGCGCCAGGGTGGTGGTCATGGGCTTTTCGACCAGCACATGCACGCCAGCCTTCAAGAACTCGATACAGACGTCGTAATGCGCCTGTGTAGGCACCACGATGCTCACCGCGTCGACCTGCCCAAGCAGTTCACGGTAATCGGTGACGGCACGGCAGCCCAGCGGCTGCGCGATGGCCTCGGCCACCTCCTGGCGGCTGTCCACTACGGCCACCAGCTCGCAGCCAGGAATCCTGGCGTACTTCTGGGCGTGGAACTTTCCCAGATAACCCACCCCAATGACAGCACAACGCAGCGGTTTCATGGCTTTTTCCTGATCAGGCCGAACGGGTACGGCGACGCACAATGCCCGCCTTGCCCACACCGGCCAGGAAGTCCAGCATCATGGCCACATCGGGCTGGGCTTCAGGGGTTTGCTCGGCGATCTGCTGGATGCGCGCCTTGGCGGCCTCCAGCGTGAGGTTGTCGCGGTACAGGGCCTTGTGCATGGCTTTGACGGCGGCAATCCGGGCTGCGGAAAAGCCACGGCGACGCAGACCTTCGGCATTCACCGTGCGGGCGTCCGCAGGCTGCCCTTCGCAGGTCACAAACGGCGGCAAGTCGGCAAACAGCAGGCTGCACATGGCCGTGAAGCTGTGCGCCCCCAGGCGCAGGAACTGGCGCACCACGGTGAAGCCGCCCAGGATCACCCAGTCATCCACATGCACATGACCTGCCAACTGGGAGTTGTTGGCAAAAATGGTGTGGCTGCCGATCTGGCAATCGTGCGCCAGGTGCACATAGGCCATGAACAGGTTGTCGTTGCCGATGCGCGTGATGCCGCCACCGGAGACCGTGCCCGCATTGAAGGTACAGAACTCGCGGACGGTATTGCCATCGCCGATGATCAGCTGCGTGGGCTCACCCGCGTACTTCTTGTCCTGCGGGGCAGCGCCCAGCGCGGCGTAGTTGTGGATGGTGTTGTTGCGGCCAATCGTGGTGTGGCCTTCGATCACGCAGTGCGAGCCCACCGTGGAGCCTTCACCGATCTTCACGTTCGCACCGATGATGCTGTAAGGGCCGACCGCGACCGACGGATGCAGTTGCGCTCCGGCTTCGATCAGGGCGCTGGGATGAATCAACTGGCTCATGGCGAACCTCAGGCGATCTTGCGCATGGTGCACATCAGGTCGGCTTCCACCGCCACCTCGTCACCCACCAGGGCGCGCGCCTTGAACTTGAAGATGCCCGCCTTCATGCGGTCAATGGTGACATCCAGGATCAGCTGGTCACCAGGCTCGACCGGCCGCTTGAAACGGGCACCGTCGATGCCTGCGAAGTAATACACCGTGTTGTCATCAGGCGCCGAGCCCAGTGCATCGAACGACAGCAAGGCCGCAGCCTGTGCCAGGGCTTCGAGCATCAACACACCTGGCATGACCGGGCGGTGCGGAAAGTGTCCCATGAAGAATGGCTCGTTGATGGACACGTTCTTGACGGCACGGATGCGCACACCCTTTTCGATCTCCAGCACGCGATCGACCAGCAGGATCGGGTAGCGGTGCGGCAATTGCTTGAGGATCTGGTGGATGTCCATCGTCGTCATGGTTGTTCTTTCTGCAAAGTCTGAATCTGTTGTTCGAGCTGGCGCACACGGTCACGCATGCGCGAGAGCTGCTTGAGGCTGGCGGCGTTCTTTTCCCACTGGCTGTTCTCGTCCAGCGGGAACATGCCGGTGTATTGGCCTGGCTTGAGGATGGAACGGGTCACCACCGAGGCCGCGGACACATGGACACCATCGACCAGCGACAAATGCCCCAGAACGACAGCGCCGCCACCGATGGTGCAATGGGCACCGATTTTCGCACTGCCCGCCACACCGACGCAGCCAGCCATGGCGGTGTGCGCACCCACATGGACGTTGTGGCCGATCTGAATCAGATTGTCCAGCTTCACTCCATCTTCAATGACCGTATCTTCGAGCGCACCCCGGTCGATGCAGGTGTTGGCACCAATCTCCACATCGTCACCGATGCGCACGGCGCCCAGTTGTTCGATTTTTTCCCAACGCCCTTCGTGCTGCGCAAAACCAAAGCCATCAGCACCGATCACCACACCGGCATGCACGATGCAACGCTGACCGATGCGGCAACCATGACCCACCGTCACACGCGAATGCAAGACCGTGCCCGAACCGATTTCGGCACCGGCTTCGACCACGCACAAGGGACCGATCACGGCATCAGGAGCGATGCGGGCTTGTGGATCGACCACTGCAGACGGATGGACCCTGGGGCGCGCAGGCAAGGGGTGTTGCTCACGCCACAGGCGGGTCAGGCGAGAAAAATACAGGTAAGGGTTATCTGTCAGGATGCAGGCCGGGCGGCTGATGGCCAGCTGCTGCATGTCCGGGGTCAGAATGACGGCGCCGGCCTGGCTGGTTTCCAGCTGTGAGCGGTAGCGCGCGTGGCTGAGGAAGCTGATGTCGTCAGGACCGGCCGACTGCAGCGGCGCGAGCCGCTGCACCTGTTGCGTAGGCGAGCCCTTGAGCTCTCCGCCAAGGCTGTTGACAATGAATCCCAGGCTCAGCGCCACAACAGTCGGTTCCCTCCGGGATCACTTGGCCGCGTTGAGCGCCTTGATGACCTTGTCGGTGATGTCGTGTTTGGGGTTGACGTAAACCGCCTCCTGGAAGATCACATCGTACTTCTCGGATTCGGCCACTTGCTTGACGGCACGGTTGGCGCGCTCGACCACCACCTGCTGCTCTTCGTTCTTGCGTGCGTTGAGGTCTTCCTGGAACTCGCGGCGCTTGCGCTGGAAATCACGATCCTGTTCGACCAGTTGTTTCTGGCGGGCATTGCGCTGGCTCTCAGACAAGGTCGGAGCTTCACGTTCGAGCTTTTCGGAAGCGGCTTTGAGGGTGTTGCCGGCATCCACCAGTTCTTTTTCACGCTTGGAAAACTCCTGCTCCAGCTTGGCTTGGGCCTGCTTGGCCGAGGCAGCTTCGCGGAAGATGCGCTCCGTGTTGACAAAGCCCATCTTGAAATCCTGGGCCTGTGCCAGAGATGCGCTGCAGGAAATGGTGCCGGCCATCAGCGCCAGCAAAGCCTGGGAAAGACGGGTATTCATTAGAAGGAGGTTCCGATCTGAAATTGGAGTTTCTGGATTTTATCTTCAGGCCGGGCGTTGATCGGGATACCATAAGAAAAGCGCAATGGCCCCATCGGAGAGATCCAGCTCAGACCGACGCCGTAAGAAGAACGTAATTTGTTCAAGTCGATGTTCTGGCTGTCCGGAAACGCGTAGCCCGCATCCACGAAACCGAACATGCGCAAGGTTTTGTCATTGCCCGCACCAGGAAAAGGTCCTATGAATTCCGCATTGAGGACGACTTTCTTCGCCCCACCCTCGTACAGGGTATTGCCTGTGTTGGCATCACGGCTAAAGCTACCTAATGTTGACTGCTGGTAGCCTCGCACACTGCCCAAACCTCCAACGTAAAAATTCTTGAACCAAGGATAGGTCTGACCATTCAATCCTTTGCCCCAGCCCAGGTCAGTGTTGAAGGCAAAAGTGAATTTCTTCGAAAGCGGCAGGTACTGCTGGAATTGGTAATTGGCCCTGACGTAGCGCGCGTCACCAGCCACACTCCAATCGGAGAATACCCGCTGGTAATTGCCTGCTGTCGGAACGAGCGCACTGTCACGACGGTCACGCGCCCAGCCTAGGGTCAGTGGCAAGGATGTCCACGTACCAGGTACGCGGTTAGTCGGTAGGTAAGAGCCTTCCTTGACCTGGGTCTGTTCCGCATTGGCTCCCACATAAACCGTGTCGTACTCGGTCACTGGCACGCCAAAACGCATCCCGACACCCGAGTTGACGATGCTGTAGGAATTGAGGTCCCCGTAGTACGGCCGCGTCGTGCGGGTGAACACATCGATCGTGCGGGAGATACCGCCTTCCGTGAAATACGGGTCGGTGGTGCTGAGCACGATGTTGCGGTTGTACTTGCTGGTGTTGACCTGCAAGGCCAGGTAGTTGCCAGAGCCAAACGCATTTTCCTGGGTGATGCCGAAGGTCAGCGCCACCTTCTCGTAGGACGAGAAGCCTGCGCCCAGGGTAATGCTGCCTGTGGGCTTTTCCGTCACGGACACCAGCAGGTCTACCTGATCGGGAGAGCCCGGAACTTCCTGGGTTTCCAGATTGACTTCGGTGAAAAAGCCCAGGCGGTTGACCCGGTCGCGAGAGAGCTTGATCTTCTCTCCGTCGTACCAGGACGCTTCGAGTTGGCGGAGTTCGCGGCGAATCACTTCGTCGCGGGTGCGGTTGTTGCCGGCCACCTGGATGCGGCGCACATAGGCACGACGCGAAGGCTCGGCCTGCAGCACCATCACCACCCGGTTGTTGCTGCGGTCGATTTCCGGCCTCGGCTCGACACGGGCAAAGGCGAAGCCGAACTTGCCAAAGTGATCCGTGAACGCTTTCGTCGTTTCCGCCACGGTCTCGGCGTTGTAAGGCTGACCGGGCTGGATTTTCACCAGCGCCTTGAACTCGTCGTCTTTCTCAAGGTAATTGCCTTCCAGACGCACGGCGGACACCACAAAACGCTCACCCTCGGTGATGTTGATGGTGATCGACATTTCCTGCTTGTCGGGCGACATGGACACCTGGGTCGAATCAATCCGGAACTCCAGAAAGCCGCGCGAGAGGTAATACGAACGCAGGCTCTCGAGGTCGCCGTTGAGTTTGGTCCGGGAATAACGGTCGGACTTGGTGTACCAGCTCATCCAGCCACCGGTGTCCAGATTGAACTGGTCGCGCAGCGTGCTTTCGGAAAAAGCCTTGTTCCCGATGATCTGGATCTGCTTGATCTTGGCGGGTGCGCCTTCGGTGATGCTGAAGGAGAGGTTTACCCGGTTGCGCTCCACAGGCGTAGCGGTGGTTACCACTTCTGCACCATAAAGGCTGCGGCCGATGTACTGACGCTTGAGTTCCTGCTCGGCCTTGTCGGCGAGCGCCTTGTCATAAGGACGACCTTCGCTCAGACCCACTTCTTTCAAAGCCTTGAGCAGCACATCCTTGTCAAATTCCTTGAGACCGATGAATTCCAGGCCCGCCACCGTCGGCCGCTCTTCCACCACCACCACCAGCACATCGCCCTGGGTTTCCAGACGCACATCCTTGAACAGGCCCAGTGCAAACAAGGCGCGAATCGCTGCAGCACCTTTGTCGTCGGTATAGGTTTCACCCACCCGCACGGGCATGGAGGCAAAAACGGTACCAGGCTCCACCCGTTGCAGGCCCTCTACGCGGATGTCGCGCACAGTGAACGGGTCCACGGCCCAAGCGGGCAACACAAGGGCCAGAGAACCCAGCAAGCCCACGGCAAGCGGTCGCAGCAAAACAGAAGGAGTCAAGGTCATGGGCGTCGGAATCCATCAGGGAAACACACTGCAGCGTCTCGGTCATGGGCCAGGCGCGGGCCCACATTCCTGCCCTGCAGGGGCAGCAGGAATAATACCTTACGAGTCATCGGCCAAACCCGCCCGTTTCAGGCAGCAAGCCTGTGCACCATCGCCTGGGCACGGCGTCGGGCTTCATGGTCGATGTCCAGCAAATCCGCCAGTGCCTGCGGCACCGCTGGCGAAAACCCGTCGAGCGTGGCGGCATTGACCGCATGGATCTGGTCAAACCGGATCTCGCCATCCAGAAAAGCCTGCACGGCCACCTCGTTGGCGGCATTGAGCACAGCACAGGAGCCCGGTGTGGCTCGCAGGGTCTCAAAACCCAGCATCAGTCCAGGATAGCGCCGAGGGTGCCCATGGGTATGAATGGACTCAAAGGTCATGGCCTGCAATTGACCAAAATCCAGGCTGGAGGCGCCAGAAAGCATGCGCTCGGGCCAGCTCAGACCGTATGCAATCGGCACCCGCATGTCCGGCGTACCCAGCTGGGCCACCACCGAGGCGTCCTTGTACTGGACCATCGAATGGATGATGCTCTGCGGATGGATCACGACATCGAGCTGATCCACGGCCACTCCGAACAGGTATTTGGCCTCGATCACCTCGAGCACCTTGTTCATCATGGTGGCGGAATCGACAGAGATCTTTCTGCCCATGGACCAGTTGGGATGGGCGCAAGCCTGCGCTGGCGTCACATCGCGCAGGCTGTCCGGATCGCGCTGACGGAAAGGCCCGCCCGAAGCGGTCAGGATGATCTTGTCGATCCGCGCCTGCCAGGTGCCAGGGTCTTCCGGCAAGGACTGGAAGATGGCCGAGTGCTCGCTGTCGATGGGCAGCAAGGTTGCACCCCCTTGCCTCACAGCAGACAGGAACACCTCCCCCCCCACCACCAGCGCTTCCTTGTTGGCCAGCAACAGGCGCTTGCCTGCACGCGCTGCTGCCAGACACGGCGACAAACCTGCAGCGCCCACGATGGCAG
>Ga0256358_1000094_pt1 | contig 10236 bp, 5 predicted proteins | sample MistaT_8_FD_189960 | JGI IMG/M metagenome (GOLD analysis project Ga0256358, IMG submission 189960) | Metatranscriptome of freshwater microbial communities from Mississippi River, Louisiana, United States - Miss_Colum_RepC_8h (Metagenome... | ecosystem: Environmental > Aquatic > Freshwater > River... | reverse complement strand
TCTTCAAGCCAGGCCTGCCCATGCAGGCCCAGCTGGCCGGCAGCGATCAAACGCTCAAGGGCCGCGTTCGCGAGGTGGGCGCCAGCGCCGATCCGCTCACACGCACCTTCACCGTCAAGCTGGCGCTGGACGCGTCCGAGCGCTTGCCGCTGGGCGCCACCGTCAATGTGCTCTCGCCCGTTCAGGCCCGGGCCGCTGCCCAGGCGATCCAGCTGCCGACCACCGCACTGCGCCAGGAAGGCGATGGCACCGCGGTCTGGGTGCTGGACGAAGCCAGCATGACCGTTCAGCCGCAGAAAGTGACGCTGGGCCCGGTACAGGCCCAGCAGGTGGCCATTGCTTCTGGCCTGCAGCCTGGCCAAAAAGTGGTGGTGGCCGGGGTGCATGTGCTCTCGCCTGGCCAGAAGGTCAGCCTGTACAAGCCGTCAGCAGCAGCGCAGTGAGGCCCGCATGAGTCACCAGAAGGGCAAATTCAACCTCTCGCGCTGGGCGCTGGAGCACCCGGCACTGACGCGCTACCTCATGGTGGCGCTGATGGTGCTGGGCGTGGCGGCCTACTTTCAGCTGGGTCAGGACGAGGACCCGCCGTTCACCTTCCGCGCCATGGTGGTGCGCAGCTACTGGCCCGGCGCGACAGCGCAGCAGGTGGCCGAGCAGGTGACCGACAAGATCGAGCGCACCCTGCAGGAAGTCCCGTACGCCGACAAGATCCGCAGCTATTCCAAGCCTGGGGAGTCGCTGATCATTTTCCAGCTCAAGGATTCCTCGCCTCCGGGCGAGGTGCCCCAGGTCTGGTACACCGTGCGCAAAAAGGTGGGGGACATGCGATCCACCTTGCCGCAGGGCGTGTTGGGGCCGTTCTTCAACGATGAATTCGGCGATGTGTTTGGCGTGATTTACGCCCTGAGCGGTGAGGGCTACAGCCCGGCCGAACTCAAGCTGGAAGCCGACCGCGTTCGTCAGCGCCTGCTGCGTGTGCCCGATGTGGCCAAGGTGGAGCTTTTTGGCGTGCAGGACGAGAAGGTGTTCATCGAAATCTCGCACCGCAAGCTTGCCCAGATGGGCCTGGACATGGGCTCGGTGCTGGCGCAGCTCAACCAGCAAAACGCGGTGGAGTCGGCGGGCACGGTGCTGTCCTCGCAGGACGTGGTGCAGGTGCGCGTGGCCGGTCAGTTCCGTGCGCTCGATGATTTGCGTGCCCTGCCGATCCGCGGCGCCTCGGGGGCGCAGCTGCGGCTGGGCGATTTGGCCAACATCACCCGTGGCTATGTGGACCCGCCTTCGGTCAAGGTGCGCCACGAGGGCCAGGAGGTGATCGCGCTGGGCGTGAGCATGGCCAAAGGCGGCGACATCATCGCGCTGGGAGAGGCCCTGCAGCAGGCCGCCCGGCAGATTGAAGCCACCTTGCCCGCAGGCCTGAACCTGCGCCAGGTGCAGGACCAGCCGCGGGCCGTGTCCCAGTCGGTCGGTGAATTCGTCAAGGTGCTGATCGAAGCAGTCGTCATTGTGCTGGCGGTCAGTTTCCTGTCGCTGGGTCTGCACAAGCGCCCGCACACCGACGCCCCGGTCTGGCAGTTCTGGCGCCGCTGGGTGCTGGATGTTCGCCCGGGTCTGGTGGTGGGGATCACCATTCCGCTGGTGCTGGCCGTGACCTTCCTGGCCATGCATTACTTTGGCATCGGGCTGCACAAGATTTCCCTGGGCTCGCTCATCATTGCGCTGGGTCTGCTGGTGGACGACGCGATCATCGCGGTGGAAATGATGGTGCGAAAGATGGAGGAGGGCTACGACAAGTTCCGCGCAGCCACCTTTGCCTATGAGCTGACCGCCATGCCCATGCTCACCGGCACGCTGATCACGGCGGCAGGTTTTCTGCCGATTGGCATCGCCAAATCGACCGTGGGCGAATACACCTTCGCCATCTTTGCGGTGACGGTGATTGCACTGCTGGTCAGCTGGGTGGCTTCGGTCTATTTTGTGCCTTACCTGGGCGCCTTGCTGCTGCGCAAACCGGCGTATCTGGAGCAGCACCATGCGCCCCAGGACCACGAGCGCGCCGAGCTGTTCGACACCCCGTTCTACCGCCGCTTTCGGGCCTGGGTGACCTGGTGCGTCACGCACCGCTGGAAAACGATTGGCATCACCATTGCCCTGTTTGTGCTCGGTCTGGTGGGCATGGGCAAGGTGCAGCAGCAGTTCTTCCCAGATTCAAGCCGTCCCGAAATTTTGGTCGATCTGTGGTTGCCCGAAGGCTCGCCCTATGCGGCCAGTGAAGAGGTCGCCCGCCGCGTTGAAAAACGGCTGGCGCAGGAAGACGGCATCCGTTCGGTCACCACCTGGGTGGGCTCCGGGGTGCCGCGCTTTTACCTGCCGCTGGACCAGGTGTTTCCGCAGACCAACGTCTCGCAATTGATCGTGCTGCCGCAGGACCTCAAGACCCGGGAAGCATTGCTGACCCGGCTGCCGACGCTGTTGGCGCAGGAGTTTCCGGAGGTGCGTGTGCGCGTGAAACTGCTGCCCAACGGGCCGCCGGTGCCTTATCCGGTGCAGTTCCGCGTGGTCGGCGCCGATCCGCGGCAGCTGCGCGAGCGCGCCGATGAGGTCAAGGCGGTGATGCGCCAGAGCCCCAACACCCGTGGTGTCAACGACAACTGGAACGAATCGGTCAAGTCGGTTCGTCTGGAAGTGGACCAGGGCAAGGCCCGAGCCCTGGGGGTGAGCAGCCAGGCGATTGCCCAGGCCTCGCGCACCTTGCTGCTGGGCACACCGGTCGGCCAGTTTCGGGAAGGGGACAAGCTGATCGACATCGTGCTGCGCCAGCCGCTGGAAGAACGCGACGCGCTCACCGATCTGGCTCAGGCCTATGTGCCCACAGCCTCGGGCAAGGCCATTCCCTTGCTGCAGATCGCCACCCCCACCCTGGGCTGGGAACCGGGCGTGATGTGGCGCGAGGGCCGCCAGTACGCCATCACCGTGCAGTCCGACATCGTGCAGGGCCTGCAGGGCGCCACCGTGACAGCCGAACTGCTGCCAGCGCTGCGCAAGCTCGAAGCGCTCTGGGCCTCCCAGGGCCTGGTGGATTACCGCATCGAGGTGGCGGGGGCCGTGGAAGAGAGCTCCAAAGGCTCGGCTTCGATTGCCGCAGGCATGCCGCTGATGCTGTTCATCACCTTCACCTTGCTCATGCTGCAACTGCAAAGCTTCAGCCGCGCCATGCTGGTGTTCCTGACCGGCCCGCTGGGCATGGCGGGCGTGGCCGGGGCCTTGCTGGTGCTGGGCCGTCCCTTCGGTTTTGTCGCTTTGCTGGGCGTGATTGCGCTGATGGGCATGATCCAGCGCAATTCGGTGATCCTGATCGATCAGATCGAGCAGGAGCGGGCCAGCGGCATGCCCGATTGGCAGGCGATCGTCGAGTCGGCCGTGCGCCGTTTGCGCCCGATCGTGCTGACCGCGGCGGCGGCCGTGCTGGCCATGATCCCGCTCTCGCGTAGCGTGTTCTGGGGCCCGATGGCGGTGGCCATCATGGGCGGGCTGATCGTGGCCACGGCGCTGACCTTGCTGGCCTTGCCGGCCATGTATGCGGCCTGGTTCAAGGTTTCCCGGCCAGGGGATGCGCCCCGGCCGGCCTGACCCCTGCCGCAAAGGGGAAAACCAGCACCTCCAGACTGGCAAAGCCGCTGTCTGGAGCGGCTAAAATAGCGAGTTGACCAATTTCACGCGGGTGGTCGGGAACAACCTGTCCACCCGTTTTGTTTGGACCCGCGCGGGTGGCGAAATTGGTAGACGCACCAGGTTTAGGTCCTGACGCCAGCAATGGTGTGGGGGTTCGAGTCCCCCCCCGCGCACCAGACGCACGCTTTCGGGCCTGCGACCCTTTAACTCTGTGAGAACACCATGACTGTGACCGTTGAAACCCTGGAAAAGCTCGAGCGCAAGATCACGCTGACCGTGCCCGTGACCACCATCCAGACCGAAGTCGATGCCCGTCTGAAGAAGCTGGCCCGCACCGTCAAGATGGACGGTTTCCGTCCCGGCAAGGTGCCGATGAACGTGGTGGCTCAGCGCTACGGCTATTCCGTGCAGTACGAAGTGCTCAACGACAAGGTGGGTGAAGCCTTCGCCCAGGCCGCCAACGAAGCCAAGGTGCGCGTGGCCGGCCAGCCCCGCATCAGCGAAAAGGAAGGCGCGCCCGAGGGCGAGCTGACCTTCGACGCCGTTTTTGAGGTCTACCCCGACGTCAAACTGGCCGATCTGTCCAGCATCGAGCTCGAAAAAGTGACCGCCCAGGTCAGCGACGAAGCCATCGACAAGACCATCGAGATCCTGCGCAAGCAGCGCCGCACCTTCGCCCAGCGTGGTCTGGGTGACGCCGCTGTGGACGGCGATCGTGTGACCATCGACTTCGAAGGCAAGATCGACGGCGAACCCTTTGCCGGTGGCAAGGCTGAAGACTTCCAGTTCCTGGTGGGCGAAGGCCAGATGCTCAAGGAATTCGAAGACGCCGTGCGTGGCATGAAGTCTGGCGAAAGCAAGACCTTCCCCCTGGCTTTCCCCGAGGACTACCACGGCAAGGACGTGGCCGGCAAGACGGCCGATTTCCTGGTGACCGTCAAGAAAATCGAAGCCGCTCACCTGCCTGAAGTCAACGAAGCCCTGGCCAAGTCCCTGGGCATCGCCGACGCGACGGTGGAAGGCCTGCGCGCCGACATCCGCAAGAACCTGGAGCGTGAAGTCAAGTTCCGCCTGCTGTCGCGCAACAAGGCTGCCGCCATGGAAGCCCTGGTGACCAAGGCCGAGCTGGACCTGCCCCAGTCCATCGTGCAATCCGAAGTGGACCGCCTCAAGGATGGCGCCCGTGCCGACCTCAAGCAGCGCGGCATCAAGGACGCCGACAAGGCCCCGATTCCCGACGACATCTTCCGTCCCCAGGCCGAGCAGCGCGTGCGCCTGGGCCTGGTGGTGGCCGAAGTGGTCAAGGCCAATGACCTGCACGCCAAGCCCGAGCAGATCCGCGCCCACATCGAAGAAATGGCCGCCAGCTACGAGCGTCCGGAAGACGTGACCCGCTGGTACTACAGCGACAACCAGCGCCTGGCCGAAGTCGAAGCCGTGGTGATCGAGAGCAACGTGGCCGAGTTTGTGCTGTCCAAGGCCAAGGTGACCGAGAAGGCCATTTCCTTCGAAGAACTGATGGGTCAGGCCTGATCTTTTTCTGACCTTGCGCGCATGGGGCTTGTTGTTCGCGCAACAAGCCCCATGTTGCTGGAGGCGGACAATAAACGGGTTAAAGTAGCCGCTGCATAGACGGAGTTGACATGAGCGCATTGGAAACACAAGCCTTGGGCATGGTCCCCATGGTGATCGAAACATCGGGCCGCGGTGAGCGCGCCTACGACATCTATTCCCGTCTGCTCAAGGAGCGGGTGGTGTTTCTGGTCGGTGAGGTCAATGACCACATGGCCAACCTCGTGATCGCCCAGTTGCTGTTCCTGGAGAGTGAAAATCCCGAAAAGGACATTTCGCTCTACATCAACTCGCCCGGTGGTTCGGTGAGCGCCGGCATGGCGATCTACGACACGATGAACTTCATCAAGCCCGATGTGTCCACGCTGTGCATGGGCATGGCCGCCAGCATGGGCGCGTTCCTGCTGTCTTCGGGCGCCAAGAGCAAGCGTTTTTCGCTGCCCAACTCCAAGGTCATGATTCACCAGCCGCTGGGCGGCGCGCGCGGTCAGGCCACCGAAATCGAGATTGCTGCCCGCGAAATCATCAAGACCCGCGAGCAGCTCAACAAGATCCTGGCCGAGAACACCGGTCAGCCGCTGGACCGGATCGAAAACGACACCGAGCGCGATTACTACCTGTCGGCCGCAGAAGCCAAGGACTACGGCCTGGTGGACCAGGTGATCGCCAAGCGCCCCTGATACGGGTTTTCTGCCAAACGGCGTTGACCGGGCGCGGTCAGCGCCGTTTTTCTTTCGTTATCATTGACGCATCACCGATTTCAAGGCTTTTTCATGCCCGATAAAAAAGGCTCCAGCACCGAAAAAAACCTCTACTGCTCTTTCTGCGGCAAGAGCCAGCACGAGGTCAAGAAGCTGATTGCCGGTCCTTCGGTGTTCATTTGCGACGAATGCATTGACCTGTGCAATGACATCATTCGCGACGAAGTCTCGCAAGACGATGTCGGGCAGGCCACGCGCGACGGTCTGCCGACGCCGTCTGACCTCAAGTCCAACCTCGACAACTACGTGATCGGCCAGGAAAAGGCCAAGCGCAGCCTGGCGGTGGCGGTCTACAACCACTACAAGCGCCTCAAGCACAAGGACGCAGCGGTCAAGGACGAGGTGGAGCTGGCCAAGAGCAACATCTTGCTGATCGGCCCGACCGGTTCGGGCAAGACCCTGCTGGCGCAGACCATGGCCCGCATGCTCGATGTGCCATTTGTGATGGCCGACGCCACCACGCTGACTGAAGCCGGTTATGTGGGTGAAGACGTCGAAAACATCGTGGCCAAGCTGCTGCAGACCTGCAACTACGACGTCGAGCGGGCCCAGCGCGGCATCGTCTACATCGATGAAATCGACAAGATCACCCGCAAGTCGGACAACCCCTCGATCACCCGCGACGTGTCGGGCGAGGGCGTCCAGCAGGCGCTGCTCAAGCTGATCGAAGGCACCATGGCCAGCGTGCCCCCGCAGGGCGGGCGCAAGCACCCCAACCAGGATTTCCTGCAGATCGACACGACCAACATCCTGTTCATCTGTGGCGGTGCCTTTGCCGGTCTGGAAAAGGTGATTGAAAACCGAACCGAAGCCGGTGGCATCGGCTTTGGCGCCACGGTCAAGAGCAAGAAACAGCGCTCGCTGACCGAAATGTTCAACGAAGTCGAGCCGGAAGATCTGATCAAGTACGGTCTGATCCCCGAACTGGTGGGCCGTCTGCCGGTGGTGGCCACGCTGGCCGAGCTGACCGAGGACGCGCTGGTGCAGATCCTGACCGAGCCGCGCAATGCCGTGGTCAAGCAGTTTGCCAAGCTGCTGGCCATGGAGGGCGTGGAACTCGAAGTGCGCGCCAACGCCTTGCACGCGATTGCCCGCAAGGCGATTGCCCGCAAGACCGGTGCACGGGGCCTGCGCTCCATCCTGGAGCAGGCCCTGATCGACACCATGTTCGATCTGCCCAATCTGAGCAATGTTGAAAAAGTGGTGGTGGACGAGTCCACCATCGAAGAAAACAAGGCGCCGCTGCTGGTTTACCAGGAGTCGGCGAAGCAGGCCTGAGGCATTTTCCGCTCGCGCCCATGAATAACCCTCAACTTTGCTTGGTTGAAATTGGCGCTTTCGGGTCGATATGTCCATGAAATCCTGAGGGAATACCATGTCCGGACACACCCCGTTGCCTTCTACCCCGATCGACCTGCCCATGCTCCCCCTGCGGGATGTGGTGGTCTTTCCCCACATGGTGATCCCGCTTTTCGTGGGTCGCCCCAAGAGCATCAAGGCGCTCGAATCGGCGATGTCCAGCGACCGCCGCATCATGCTGGTCGCGCAGAAAACCGCAGCCAAGGACGAGCCCGATGCTTCCGACATGTTCGACGTCGGTTGCGTGTCGACCATCCTGCAGATGCTCAAGCTGCCTGACGGTACCGTGAAGGTGCTGGTGGAGGGGCAGCAACGTGCCCAGGTGCAGCAGATCACCGACGGTGAAGCCCATTTCGTGGCCAGTGTTCTGCCGGTGGACCCGCAAACTGAGCAAGGCACGCAGGACGCCAGCGAAATCGAGGCCCTGCGCCGCGCCGTAATGCAGCAGTTTGACCAGTACGTCAAACTCAACAAGAAGATTCCACCGGAAATCCTGACCTCGATTTCCAGCATCGACGACCCCGGTCGCCTGGCCGATACGATTGCCGCCCACCTGCCGCTCAAGCTCGAGAACAAGCAGGCGGTGCTCGACCTCTCCCCCATCCGTGACCGTCTGGAAAACCTGTTCGCTCAGCTCGAGCGCGAGGTGGACATTCTCAATGTGGACAAGCGCATCCGCAGCCGCGTGAAGCGCCAGATGGAGAAGAACCAGCGAGACTTCTACCTCAACGAGCAGGTCAAGGCCATCCAGAAGGAGCTCGGTGAGGGAGAAGAGGGCGCCGACATCGAAGAGATCGAGAAAAAGATCAAGTCGGCCAAGATGCCCGCCGAAGCCCGCAAAAAGGCCGAAGCCGAGCTCAAGAAGCTCAAGCTCATGTCGCCCATGTCTGCCGAGGCGACCGTGGTGCGCAACTACATCGACGTGCTGACTGGCCTGCCCTGGAGCAAGAAGACCAAGATCAAGCACGACCTGACCAACGCCGAGTCGGTGCTCAACCAGGACCATTTCGGGCTGGAAAAGGTCAAGGACCGCATCCTTGAATACCTTGCTGTGCAGCAGCGCGTGGACAAGGTCAAGGCGCCTATTCTGTGCCTGGTGGGCCCTCCGGGTGTGGGCAAAACCTCGCTGGGGCAGTCGATTGCCAAGGCCACCGGCCGCAAGTACGTGCGCATGGCCCTGGGCGGCATGCGCGACGAGGCCGAGATCCGTGGTCACCGCCGCACCTACATCGGTGCCATGCCGGGCAAGGTGCTGCAAAGCCTGACCAAGGTCGGCACGCGCAACCCGCTGTTCCTGCTCGACGAAATCGACAAGCTGGGCATGGACTTCCGCGGTGACCCTTCCAGCGCCTTGCTGGAAGTGCTGGACCCTGAGCAAAACCACACCTTTGCCGACCATTACGTCGAAGTGGACTACGACCTGTCGGACGTGATGTTCGTGGCGACCTCCAACTCGATGAACATCCCTCCGGCCCTGCTCGACCGCATGGAAGTGATCCGCCTGTCGGGTTACACCGAAGACGAGAAGGCCAACATCGCCATGCGCTATCTGCTGCCCAAGCAGATGGAAAACAACGGCATCAAGCCCGAAGAGCTGGCCGTGAGCGAAGAGGCCATTCGCGATGTGGTGCGTTACTACACCCGCGAAGCCGGTGTGCGTTCCCTGGAGCGTGAACTCTCCAAGATCTGCCGCAAGGTGGTCAAGGGCCTGCTGCTCAAGCAGATGAAGCCCCAGGTTCAGGTCACGGCCGAGAACCTCAACGAATTCCTGGGTGTGCGCAAGTACACCTACGGCCGCGCCGAGCAGAAAAACCAGGTCGGTCAGGTGGTCGGTCTGGCCTGGACCGAGGTGGGGGGCGATCTGCTGACCATCGAGGCCGCGCTCATGCCTGGCAAGGGCGTCATCACCCGCACCGGTTCGCTGGGCGATGTGATGAAGGAATCGGTGGAAGCTGCACGCACCGTGGTGCGCAGCCGCTCGCGTCTGCTGGGCATCAAGGACGAGACCTTCGACAAGAAAGACCTGCACATCCACGTGCCCGATGGCGCCACCCCCAAGGATGGCCCGAGTGCAGGTGCCGCCATGACCACGGCCATGGTGTCGGCCATGACGGGCATCCCGGTGCGCGCCGATGTGGCCATGACGGGCGAGATCACGCTGCGCGGTGAGGTCACAGCCATTGGCGGCCTCAAGGAAAAGCTGCTGGCGGCCTTGCGTGGCGGCATCAAGACGGCGTTGATCCCTGAAGACAACGTCAAGGATCTGCAGGACATTCCCGAGAACGTCAAGAACGGCCTGGAGATCGTGCCGGTCAAGTGGATTGACCAGGTGCTCGACATTGCGCTGGAGTCCAAGCCTGTTGCGCTGACCGAAGAGGAGATCAGCGCGGCGATGGCAGCGGCCACCCCGGTGCAGGAAAAGGAAGCGGTCAAGCACTGAGCAGGGTGTGGGTCGTGACGTGGCCGGATAAAATTTCGGCTATAATTTGAGTCTTGCAGCAAGCGCCCAGCACTTGCTGCACATGCGGGATTAGCTCAGTTGGTAGAGCGATACCTTGCCAAGGTATAGGTCGAGAGTTCGAGCCTCTTATCCCGCTCCAGACATCGGAAGAACACCAAACTCTTCCAAACAAAAAGGGAAGCACCAGCTTCCCTTTTTTGTCCGGAACACGGCGCGGTAGCAAAGCGGTTATGCACCGGATTGCAAATCCGTGTAGGTCGGTTCGACTCCGGCCCGCGCCTCCAGTTCAGGTCTGCAGTGGTGTACAATGCAGACCCATGCGGGATTAGCTCAGTTGGTAGAGCGATACCTTGCCAAGGTATAGGTCGAGAGTTCGAGCCTCTTATCCCGCTCCATGTTCAAAGGGCCTGC
>Ga0256358_1000092_pt1 | contig 10414 bp, 6 predicted proteins | sample MistaT_8_FD_189960 | JGI IMG/M metagenome (GOLD analysis project Ga0256358, IMG submission 189960) | Metatranscriptome of freshwater microbial communities from Mississippi River, Louisiana, United States - Miss_Colum_RepC_8h (Metagenome... | ecosystem: Environmental > Aquatic > Freshwater > River... | reverse complement strand
GCAAACGTTTGCCGAGCAGACGCTCAGGCCCGATCACTGGCGCGAGTTTGTGCCGGCGCAGACCCGCAATTGATCTGCAGGCGTGATCAGTTTTCGATCAGCTTCAGGTCCCGGACCATGCCTTTGTAGAGTCGGTCTTCTTCGACGAGCGCCGCCCGAAACCCCTGACGGTCAAGATAGAGCGGGCTGTTGAATCCCTTGCGGGCGGCGTCCAGAAATTCGGGTTGCTGAACCGCCTGGGCAAGGGCCGACGACAGCTTCTGCAGGATGTCCTCGGGCACATCCCTTGGCGCAAGCAGACCGAAGCTGCTCAGGTTCGAAAAGGTGACACCCTGATCGGCAAGTGTCGGAATGTTGTTCAGCAGGGCAAGCTTCTGCGGCCCGGTGGTGGCCAGTGGCACGAGCTTGCCCGCATTCACCTGGGGCATGATTGCGCCAGGCAAGCCAAGTGCCATGTGGACATGGCCACCCAGCGCTGCGGTGACCGCTGGCGCAATGCCCTGAAAGGGCACGTGCAGCACCCGGATTCCGGCAGCGGCGGCCATGGCCTCGCCGGCAAGGTGTCTGCCGGTCGATTGACCGGCCGACCCAAAGGTGGCTTGCCCCGGATTCTGCTTCGCCCAGGCGACCATGTCGGCAAGTGTTTTGTAGGGCGCGCCAGGACCTGCAGCAATGATGTAGGGCGTTCCGATCACGTTGCCAATTGGCGCGAAATCGTCGAGCGAGTACGCCTGCTTTCGCACGTTGGGGGCGACGGTGAGCGCGCCGGTGCCGGTGTAGAGCAGGGTATAGCCATCGGGTTTGGCCTGCTTCACGAGTGCAGTGCCCACCGTGGCGCCGCCCCCCTCGCGATTTTCAATCACGAGCGATTGACCGAGCAGCCGGGCGAAGGTGGGCGCGAGCGCACGAATCTGGTGGTCGGTTCCACCGGGCGCGTAGGGGACGATCACGCGGATCGGCCGGTTCGGATAGTCGGTGGTTTGCGCGGCGGATGTCGGGCTTGCCACCGCAAGCGCGATGCCCATCAGGCAACCGGCCAAGCCGAGGTGACTACAGTGGGAGTCGGCGCCCCGGCGATCGGCTATCCCGGCCTTGTCGGCCTTGCTGGCCCGCTTGATGTTCAGGCCTGACCGGGTCGATGGCGGGAGGCGTGGTCCGAGTTGATTGGGCTTGGCATCAGGCGCGAGAAGGGCCATGGCATGTCGTCCTTGGTCGGCGGAACGGCATTGATGGTTTCATCGGGGCCAGACCCTGTCAATGCGGCGATCCGGATTCCAGCAGTCCCAGTTCCTGCGCCTGGATCTGCAACGCAAGGTATTTCGAATAGGCCCGGCATTGCGAAAACGCGCCGCCCGTGAAATACAGGCCGGGTTGCGCGGTGCGGGTCCACATGTTGCGCAGTTCCGCAGTATCGGGATCGAAACCCCAGACAGGCCCCACGCGCGCAGCCACCTCGTCGCCAAAAAAGCCGGCAACGGTGTGCTCCAGCCCGTGATAACCGGTGCCCAGCACGATCAGTTCGGTCTGGACCAGTGAGCCGTCTTTCATCCGGGCGCCGTTTGCTTCGAAGGACTCGATGTCGTTGTACTGAATGAGGCCGATCTCGCCCGACGCGATCAGGTTGGAGCAGCCCACATTGAAGTAGTAACCGCCACCGCGTGAGCGGAAAAGATAGGGCCACCCGGTGCCGTCGACGCCACTTGAAAGCCGGAAGCCCACCTTCTCGAGGGCGTCGAGCAGCGGACGGTCCTGCACGCGCGCCTGGCTGGTGAGCGCGCGGTGGCCCTGCAGCGTGATCGGCAGCGGCATCGAGGTATTGATCAGGTCACGGTCTTCGATGGCGGGACCTTCACCCAGAAACACACCGTCGTAGAGCTGGGCGCTGGGCTCGATCTCGATCACCATGGTGGGATTGCGTTGCACCATCACCGCGCGTGCGCCTTGGCCATGAAGCTCCTGCGCCACATCGTGCGCACTGGTGCCGGTGCCGATCACCATCACCGGTTTGCCGCGCCAGGCCGCGCCGTCGGCAAACGCGCTGCTGTGCACCACCTTGCCCGCGAACCGATCAAGCGTCGGGATGTCAGGGATCTTTGCAGCGCCGCTCACACCGGTTGCGAGAATGATGTGACGAGGCCGCAGCACGCGCTCGGTTCCGTCGGCCCGCCGAACATGTGCTTCCCAGTGGCCACCCGACGATCCGCCTGGCCGCCCCGAGTCGTCAACGCGTCTGGCATGGGTCAGTCGCGTGCGTGTCCAGAAATGGATGTCCATGCAATCGACGTACGCCTCGAACCAGTTGGCGATCCGGTCCTTTGGCAGATAGCGCTGCCAGGTGGATGGAAACGGCATGTAGGGCAGGTGATTGCTGTGAAACTGGTTGTGGAGCTTGAGCGCCCGATAACGTTTGCGCCAGTTGTCACCGATTCTTTCCATCGGGTCGATGACCAGATTGTCGATGCCCAGCTGGTTGAGCCGCGCGGCGACCGACAGGCCTGCGTGGCCGCCTCCGGCGATCAGCACAGTCGGTTCACGATCCTCGAACCGCGAGGCGATGTTGCGGCGCTCAAGCCAGTTGGGGCCGTTCCATTCGCGCTGGTAAACGGGTTCCTCGCGACGAGCGCGAAGCGTCTGCTCGTCGTGATCCCGAATGGCCTCCAGCGCAGTGTGAAGGGTCCAGGCGGTGCGCGAGATGCCGCCGTCCGGCAGCACGCGAAGGCGCAGGAGCGCGCAAGCCGCCCCGGTTTCGGTATCGAACTTCAGGATGGCTTCGACCGCGCGCACGCCTGCCCGCTCGACCACGCGCGGTGGGGTGCGGTTCTCGTCAATCTGGAAGTTTCTCGCGCGCATGCTTGCCAGACCGCGGGCGAGGGGGGCGGCAAGCGCCTGGCGGCCGCTGAGTGTGGTGAGCGACCAGGTGAGCGCAAGCGCCTCTCGCCAGTGTCCGTCCTCATCAAAGAGGCAAGCCACGCTGGCCGGATCACCCAGGTGGGCGACGATGTTCAGCTGGTCAAGCCAGGCGGAGACGGCGGCTGACAGGGAAAGCGGGGCAGGCTGGTCAGCCATCATGGGAACGGGTACCGGTCAGGGGTTGCTCAGGACCTTGGCGATGGAATCCGCCACATAGTCGATATTTCGCGAGTTGAGTGCAGCCAGACAGATGCGACCGGTACTGATCGCGTAAATGCCATATTGCTCGCGGAGCACGTCGACCTGATCACGGCTCAGGCCCGAGTAGGAAAACATGCCGCGCTGACGGATCACGAAGCTGAAATCCCTGTTGACGCCTCGGGACCTGAGGCGGTCGACCAGGCCGCTTCGCATGGACCGGATGCGCTCGCGCATGGAGGCAAGCTCGCGCTCCCAGGTGGCCCGCAGCGCGGGCGTTGACAGCACTGCCGCCACCACCGCAGCCCCGTGTGTGGGTGGGCTCGAATAATTGGTGCGGATGGTGCGCTTCACCTGACTCACGACGCGAGCCGTCTCGTCTCGATCGGAGGTAACGACGGAAAGCGCCCCTACCCGTTCGCCGTACAGGGAAAACGATTTCGAGAACGAGCTTGAAACCAGAAAGTTGAGGCCCGACGCGGCAAAGAGGTTGAGCGCGAGCGCGTCCTCGGCAATGCCATCGCCAAATCCCTGATAGGCCATGTCGAGAAACGCGACCAGGCCGCGTGCCCGGACCGTATCGACGACCTGCGACCACTGGTCGGCCGTGAGGTCGACTCCGGTGGGGTTGTGGCAGCACGCGTGCAGTACCACGATCGACCCGGCCGGCAGGGCCTCCAGAGATGCCTTCATACCGCTGAAATTGACCCCGTGACTGGCGGCCTCGTAGTAGGCGTAGGCGTTGACCTTGAAACCCGCCGCTTCAAACAGTGCCCGGTGATTCTCCCAGCTTGGATCACTGATCCAGACTTCGGCGGTCGGCAACAGGCGACGCAGGAAATCGGCACCGATGCGCAGGCCACCGGTTCCGCCCAGTGCCTCGAACGTGGCGACACGGCCTGCCGCGGTGAGCGGTGAGGCGCCACCAAAGAGCAGTCCCTGAACCGCCTGGTTGTAGGCGGCGAACCCTTCGATGGGCAGGTACGCCCGGGCAGGCTGTTTCTCCAGGCGCTGTCTTTCCGCCTCCCGCACTGCCTCAAGAAGGGGCACGCGCCCGTCGTCGTCGTAATAAACGCCCACCCCGAGGTTGACCTTGGCGGGGCGGGTGTCGGCGTTGAACGCTTCGGTGAGGCCGAGTATGGGATCCCGCGGGGCCATTTCGACCGCGGCGAACATGGAGGATGTCATGATGAGGTCTAAGTGATTGATTCGATTGAGTTGAAAAGAATTAACCCTACAGAAACTGCACAAGAATTGTGCACTACTCTAGCTTTTTGGGGGGGCGCGCGCGATAATTACTGATTGGTCAGATAGTCGGGCGAAGCGCATTTGCAGGTTTTGCTCACCGATTGCACACAAAGCATTGTTGCAGCGCAGAAAACGGGTGTTGCAGTGCACGTTGTTGCAATGCGGCAAAGCAGGGTTCGGTTCATGGCTCGGTCAATCAGGACAACAGATGTCCGAACACTGAAGCGCGCGAACGGGCGGTCTGACATATGTGACAACGCGGAGCCCGGGCGGTGCGCCACCGGCCAACCGCGTCCAAGGCAGTCTATCACGGTAGAGGAACGGTTCTTTTCTGATGGTCGATCTCGCTCACGACAGCTCGAATCTGCTCACGTTCCCGGGTAGCCCATTCCGGCTGGCCAGACCGTTTGCGCCGGCTGGCGACCAGCCCGCTGCCATCGATGCGCTCGAGCAGGGCCTGCGGGACGGTCTCAGTTTTCAGACGCTTCTCGGGGTGACCGGCTCTGGCAAGACCTTCACCATGGCCAATGTCATTGCCCGGTTGGGGCGGCCTGCTCTCATCCTCGCTCCGAACAAAACGCTGGCTGCGCAGCTTTATGCAGAAATGCGCGAGTTCTTCCCGGAAAACGCAATCGAATATTTTGTCTCGTACTACGACTATTACCAACCCGAGGCCTACGTTCCCCAGCGCGATCTGTTCATCGAGAAAGATTCCTCGATCAACGACCATATCGAGCAGATGCGGCTGTCGGCAACCAAATCGCTGCTTGAGCGGCGAGACACCATCATTGTTGCGACAGTCTCTTGCATCTACGGCATCGGCAATCCCGCCGATTACCATGACATGCGGCTCATGCTGCGGGTTCGCGATCGCATCGGGCAGCGCGAGCTGCTGCAGCGGCTCGTGTCCATGCAGTACCGGCGCAACGAGGCCGAATTCGCACGAGGCACCTTCCGTGTTCGCGGCGACACGATCGACATCTTCCCTGCCGAACACGCCGAGCTCGCGCTGCGCATCGAACTTTTTGACGATGAGATCGAGTCCCTGCAGCTCTTTGATCCGCTCACCGGTCGCGTGCGCCAGAAGATTCCGCGTTTCGTGGTGTATGCGTCGTCGCACTACGTGACCCCCCGGGCCACCATTCTGCGCGCGCTCGAGACCATCAAGGCCGAACTCGCCGAGCGGCTTGAATTTTTCTTGTCCCAGGGCAAGCTCCTTGAGGCGCAGCGACTGGAGCAGCGCACGCGCTTCGATCTCGAAATGCTGCAGGAGCTGGGGTTCTGCAAGGGCATCGAGAACTACTCCCGTCATCTGTCGGGGGCGCGGCCGGGCGATCCGCCCCCCACGCTGGTCGATTACCTGCCCGCTGATGCGCTCATGATCATCGATGAAAGCCACGTCACGATCGGCCAGTTGGGCGGCATGTACCGAGGCGACCGATCGCGCAAGGAAACCCTGGTGCAGTACGGCTTCCGTCTGCCCTCCGCGCTCGACAACCGGCCGCTTCGCTTCGATGAATTCGAGCACAAGATGCGGCAGTGCGTTTTCGTCTCGGCCACGCCCGCCGATTACGAGCACCGCACGGCAGGCCAGGTGGTGGAGCAGGTGGTGCGGCCCACCGGTCTGATCGACCCTGCAATCGAGGTTCGGCCGGCGCGTGCGCAGGTCGAAGACCTGTTGTCCGAAATCCGGTCACGGGTCGCGCTTGGCGACCGCGTTCTGGTCACCACCCTCACCAAGCGCATGGCCGAGGACCTCACCGATTTTCTAGGCGAGCAGGGCGTACGCGTCCGGTATCTGCATTCCGACATCGACACCGTGGAGCGGGTAGAGATCATCCGCGATCTTCGTCTGGGCAGTTTCGATGTGCTGGTTGGCATCAATCTGCTGCGAGAAGGCCTGGACATTCCGGAAGTGTCGCTGGTAGCCATTCTCGACGCCGACAAGGAAGGGTTCCTGCGCTCGGAGCGCAGCCTGATTCAGACGATCGGGCGGGCTGCGCGGAATCTGCGCGGAACCGCGATCCTTTACGGTGACACCATCACCGAGTCCATGAGGCGCGCCATCTCCGAGACTGAACGCCGACGCCAGAAGCAGGTCGAGTTCAACACCGCGCACGGCATCGCGCCGCGTGGCATCAGCAAGCAGGTGCGCGAACTGATCGATGGTGTGTATGACGCCGACAGTGCGCGGGTGGCGCGGGCAGCACAGGCAGTCGCCGACAGCGAGCCGCTTGAGTTGGGCGAGAAGGCGCTGTCCCGGGAAATTCGTGCGCTCGAGAAACGTATGCTCGAGCACGCGCGCAACCTCGAGTTCGAGAAAGCGGCCGAAGTGCGAGACCGGCTGTCGCGCCTCAAGCAGCGGGTGCTTGGCGCCGATGGCACCCAAAACGTTGTTCCTTTTGCCGCCGGGCGGGCGGCCTGACCGATTCATTCCTTCCCTCCTCCAAACCAAAAAGGTATTGAAATGGCTAAAAGAGAACCCACATCCCTTGCCATGAGTACACGAGTCCTGTTCGTATGCATGGGAAACATCTGCCGCTCGCCCATGGCGGAAAGCGTGTTTCGGCACACCGTCCGGGTCGCTGGCCTGGATGATGTGGTTCGGGTCGCATCGGCCGGCACGCACGCGTTTCATGAAGGCGAAGCCACCGACAAGCGCGCGCAGGCATCGTTGCAGAAGCGTGGCTACAACGCTGCCGACATCCGTGCCCGCAAGGTGACCGAGCGTGATTTCGAGGAGTTCGACCTGATCCTGGCCATGGATTGGGACAACCTCTCCCTGCTCCAGCAGACCGCGCCCAAGCGGTTCCATCACAAGCTTCAGCTGCTCATGCGGTTTGCCACCGAGCATGAGACCGCGACCGTACCCGACCCCTACCACGGCTCTGCGCAAAACTTCGAGCAGGTCCTCGACTACATCGAGGACGCCTGCAGCGGCTTGCTCGAGGTCGCGAAGCGTCGGGCGACGCAGGTCGCAGCGGCCTGAATTCCTGATCCTTGTCCCCGTCACCTCCTCGGCAGACCCCGTTCGCCGAGGAGGCCTCTCTCGTGAGCGCGCTGTCGTTCTGACATGAATTCGCAGGCGCCGCTCATCCGCAAGCCCTCGGGTCCCCGCCGGCTCGCCCGCAGAGCCTTCATTGCGTTCGCCGCCCTCACCGGCGGTGGTCTGGTGGTGGCAACCGGTGCCGGGGCATGGCGCGGCTGGCAGCTTGGCCGGTATCGTGCGCCGGCGGGTGAGGCCGAGTCGTCGTTCAACGCCTGGGTCACGATTGATCGCGCTGGGCGTGTTGCGGTGTCGGTGCCGCACCAGGAAATGGGCCAGGGCGTCTTTTCCCTGGTTGCGCTGCTGGTCGCCGAAGAACTCGATTGCGATCCGTCCGCCATTACCGCGAGGCCGGCGCCGCTTGGGTTGTCGTATTCCAATCCGCTTCCGGTTCTTGATTCCCTTTCGATCAAGCGGGGCGAGGACGCGCTCGGGTCGGTTGCGCACCGGACCCTCGAGGCGGTGCTGCGGCTTGCCGGCGATCAGATGACAGGCGGCTCCACGTCGGCCCGAAACTGCTGGGTTGCTGCCCGTCGCGCGGGCGCGGGGGCCCGGTCTGCGCTGCTGGCGGCGGCGGCACGGCGCTGGAGTGTTCCGGCTGATCGGCTGCGTACGCTGTCCTCAAGGGTGGTTGACCCGGTAACCGGTCAGTCATTCGGCTTTGGCGAGTTGGCGGTGGATGCGGCCCAGGAGGAACCCCGTCGGGTTGAACCCAAACCTCGCGAGCAGTACCGGTTGATCGGCCGGGGAATCCGGCGCGTCGACTCGCGTGCAAAAACGGACGGCAGCGCACGCTTTGCCGCAGACATTCGGCTGCCCGGTCTTCGTTACGCCTCCGTCCGGCATGCGCCCATCCTGGGCGAGACTCTGACCTCGGCCGGCTGGGCCGCGGGCGCGGCGCCGGCGGGTGCAGATCTTGTGATGGGCGATCAGTGGTTCGCTGTGGTGGCCAGTTCCTGGTGGCTGGCTGATCGCCATGCCGCGGGCGTGGAGGCCCGCTGGGCCGGAGCGTCGTCAACAGCGGTCAGTTCGTCGGGCTATCTGCAGACGCTCCGTGCTGCAGCCGAGCGCAGGGAAGGGCGCGAGGTCGCCGTGCGCAGCGACCCTCCCGATCGGCCGGTGCCGGTCCGAAAGACGCTGACGGCCGACTACGACGCCGCGTTCGTTGCGCATCAGACGATGGAGCCAATGAACTGCACGATCCGGCTCGATCAGGATCGATGCGAAGTATGGATCGGTACTCAGGTGCCCGATCTGGTTCGGCGCACGGTCGCTCGTGTCGCCGGCCTGTCGGCTTCCCAGGTGCTGGTTCATCCGTGTCTGATTGGGTGCGGGCTGGGCCGGCGACTCGAGACTGATCTGGCAGCGCAGGCGGTTCGTATTGCGCAGGCGCTGGGGCGCGGTGTGCCCTTGCAGGTGCAGTGGCGGCGTGAAGAGGACACTCGCCGCGACATGTACCGTCCCGCTGCTGCCGCAAGGTTCGAGGTCGGCCTCGGGGGGCGTGGCGAGATTGTGCGGCTGGAGTGCTCGCTGTCCGGCCCCTCGGTGGCTGCGCAATACATGAGGCGGCAGTTCGGCTGGCCGCTCGACTGGATGCCCGACCGGAGCTGCCACGACGGGGTATCAGACGTCATTTATGACCTTGATGAACTGCGCGTTCGCCATGCACGGATCGACAGCCCGCTGCCGATCGGTTTCTGGCGCAGCGTGGGTTACGGCGTCAACAGTTTTTTTGTTGAAAGCTTCATCGACGAGTGCGCCCACGCAGCCGGAGACGATCCCTTTCAGTATCGACGCAGGCTCCTTCAGAAGCAGCCGCGCGCATTGCGGGTGCTTGAGGAGGTGGGCAGGCTGAGCGGCTGGGGCCGGCCTGTCCAGACCCGGCGTGGTGCCCGGGGTGGGCGGGGCGTTGCCATTGTGCAAAGTTTCGGTTCGATCGTCGCGCAGGCGGTCGAGGCTGAGGTCGAGGGAGCGGAGATACGGGTGCTTCGCGTGGTTGCCGTGGTCGATTGCGGATTGGCCATCGACCGCGGCGGGGTGCGCGCGCAGATCGCGAGCGCGATTGTCGGTGGCTTGTCTGCGGCGCTCCATGGACAGATTGACGCGGTGGGTGGCGCCATTCGCCAGGGCAATTTCAATGACGCGCGGGTGTTGTCCCTGCGCGAAACCCCCCGCATTCAGGTTGAAATGATCGATGGCTCGCCTGAGATCGGTGGGGTAGGCGAGGTTGGACTGCCTCCGGTCGCTCCTGCGCTCGCAAACGCCCTGTTTGCAGCCACTGGCAAGCGGCTCAGGCGGCTTCCGCTGCGAATTTCCTAGAGTTTTCTGCGATCCTGTGCAGCATTTCGGGTGACGCGACTGATTTGCTGGGGATTTGTGACCGGCCGGTCAATCTGAGCACTGGGTATTCACAAAACGTTTTGTCTGGCCTAGAATGTGGTTTGCGGGACATTTGTCCAAGACAAAAGCCCCGCATACGGTGACGGATATCTCGACTAAATCGCTCGGATTAGGATAAAGTTGAGTTGTCTGGTCAGGATTAGACACTCCTCTACGAATCGGAAACAAGCCATGCGACTGACCACGAAGGGGCGGTTTGCAGTAACCGCCATGATCGATCTGGCCATGCGCCAGCACCAGGGCCCGGTGACGCTTGCCGGTATCAGCCAACGGCAGAAGATTTCCCTGTCATACCTTGAGCAGTTGTTCGGGAAACTGCGTCGCCACGAACTGGTGGAGAGCACCCGTGGCCCCGGCGGCGGTTACTCGCTGGCCCGTTCCATGAAGGACGTGACGGTGGCCGACATCATTTTTGCGGTCGATGAGCCGCTTGATGCCACGCAGTGTGCCGGCCGCGAAAACTGCCAGGACGACGGCCCCTGCATGACGCATGAGCTCTGGTCCAACCTCACCACGCGAATGATCGACTACCTCAGCTCGGTGAAGCTTTCCGAACTGGTCGAGCAGCAGCGGGGCAAGGAAGGACGGACCCGGCCGCGCGAAATTTCGGTG
>Ga0256358_1000079_pt1 | contig 10899 bp, 10 predicted proteins | sample MistaT_8_FD_189960 | JGI IMG/M metagenome (GOLD analysis project Ga0256358, IMG submission 189960) | Metatranscriptome of freshwater microbial communities from Mississippi River, Louisiana, United States - Miss_Colum_RepC_8h (Metagenome... | ecosystem: Environmental > Aquatic > Freshwater >... | reverse complement strand
TCGCGCATCCGGCTATGCAATAGAGCCTGCTCAGAGGCCGGCATGGCATGAAAATTCTTGGACAGCGCAAGCCACTTGCGTTTTCGTTCTTTGGACAGGCTATCCCAGCTCAAGTTCAGGGGCGCAAGAGCGGCTTGCTGCTCGGGACTGAGTTGCTTCCAGGTTGGGCGCGCAACAACGGCCTTGGCAGCGGTGCTTTCCTTGGAGGCTGCTGACGGGGCTGAAGTCGTGCTGGCGGTCTGGGCCATCGCGGTGGCAGCCCGGGCTGGCGAGGGATGTAAGCCATGTCCAAGCAGAGCCAGCGTCAGGGCTACTGACAGCACCGGGATTGAGGCTCGGTGCAGATCCGGGCGGGTGAACTTGGGCAATTTCATGCGCAACACTCAATCCTTGGATTTGTTTTCAAGCAGGCTCGCCTTGAGGAACTGGGCGAATCCCGGGTCAGCGTATGCGGCGGGAGGCAAATCATCGGTGAGGATAGCGGTATCCAGATCGGCCAGCTCAGAGGCCCGATCATCGTTGAACAGCAGGTTCAGGGCAATCAGCCCTGCGATCAGCATCATCAGTGGGGTGAAGGAGGCGGCAAAGCGCCACAACCAGAAGTCACCCTGGAGGGCTAGCGAGGCGTTACCGTTATGGACCACCGAGGTGGCAGGCATGGCCCGGCTGTGTTTGGACAGGGCCACTTGCCGGGCAACCCGAAGTCGCTCGGAAACATCGTGGGGCAGGGTCTGAACCGATTCGGCCAGGCGTGAAGCCAGCTCGCGGCCCAATCGATCTTGTTGCGACATGGATTGAAAATGATTCAAATGTTTCATAATTTTATTCCCTTGGCCCTCAATGCTTTGCTCAGGGCCTGGACGGCCCGGGAGCAATGTGTTTTCACGCTACCTTCGGAACAGCCCATGGCAGCGGCGGTTTCCGCCACATCCAGATCCTCCCAATAACGCAGCAGGAAGGCTTCCCGTTGACGTGCGGGCAAAGCCTGTATTTCCTGCTCGATCTCCCGCATGGTCTGGGCTCTTTGGCTGGAAGTCTCGGCACTTTCTACCTGCTCTGATACGCCTGAAGCATCCAGACTTTCCAGCAAATCAAACTCGCCGTCTTCGTCCGGGCTGTCAAAATCTCCCAGATTGGAGAACAGGGCGTTGCGCGATTTTCTGCGTCGGAACCAGTCCAGGGTGGTGTTGGACAAGATACGCTGGAACAGCATGGGCAGTTCCCCGATCGGCTTGTGCCCATAGTGCTCGACCAGCTTCATCATGCTGTCCTGCACAATGTCCAGGGCAGCGTCCACGTCACGCACGTGGTAGTGCGAGCGTTTGAAAGCCCTTTTCTCTACACTTTTGAGAAAGTCCGACAGTTCAAGCTCGGTGGCCAAAGACGGTGTCCGCGCTGCGATAAAAGTTAAACGGCTGCATGCTCAGTTAAGCTGACGCCCCGGCATTATGACAGTCCGCAAAGTGGGGCTGTCAATCATGCGATAATGCGCGCTGCTATAGATCGCAAACGGGTCATGATCCGGCGCTACAAGCCATGCGCCCATGTTCTTTGACCTCAAGTCCCGACGCAATGCCAAAAGTATCGGCGAAGGGGCACCCAAGGTTTTTCGTTAGAGAAATTCACAAAGGTTCATCATGGAAATTTCCAAGATAGAAGTCGCATCCGCCGCCGCCGCCTCTTCAGGTGACGATACCGAGTTGCGTGGTGCTGAAATCATGGTCAAGGCCTTGCAGGCTGAAGGCGTCAAGTTTGTCTGGGGCTATCCTGGCGGCGCTGTGCTGCATATCTACGATGCCCTCTACAAGCAGGACAGCATCCAGCACATTCTGGTACGTCATGAACAGGCTGCTGTGCACGCTGCCGATGGCTATGCGCGCGCCACCGGCGATGTGGGTGTGGCATTGGTCACTTCCGGCCCGGGTGTGACCAACGCGGTCACCGGTATTGCCACCGCCTACATGGACAGCATTCCCATGGTGATTCTGACGGGTCAGGTGCCCACGCCTGCTATTGGCCTGGATGCCTTCCAGGAGTGCGATACCGTGGGCATCACCCGACCGATCGTGAAGCACAACTTTTTGATCAAGGATGTTCGTGAAATGGCCGAGACCATGAAAAAGGCCTTTCACATCGCGCGTAGCGGCCGTCCGGGCCCGGTGGTGGTGGATATCCCCAAGGATGTTTCGTTCAAGAAAACTCCTTACTCGGGGTACCCAGAGTCGGTCTCGATGCGTTCCTACAATCCGGTTCGCAAGGGGCATAGCGGGCAGATCCGCAAGGCTTTGCAACTCCTGTTGGCAGCCAAGCGGCCTTTCATCTACACCGGAGGCGGCGTGCTGATGAGCAACGCCTCCAAGGAATTGCGTGAACTGGTCGATATGCTGGGCTTTCCAGTGACCAATACCCTGATGGGATTGGGCGCCTATCCAGCCACTGACAAAAAATTCCTGGGCATGCTGGGCATGCATGGGACACTTGAGGCCAACAACGCGATGCAGAACTGTGATGTTTTGCTCGCGGTTGGCGCCCGCTTTGATGATCGTGTGATCGGAAATCCCAAGCACTTTGCCCAGAACGAGCGCAAGATCATCCATATCGACATTGACCCCTCGAGCATCTCCAAGCGCGTCAAGGTGGACATTCCGATTGTGGGTGATGTCAAGGATGTGCTTTCTGAAATGATCGCCATGATCAAGGAAAGCCCATCACGCCCCGACCCCAAGGACCTTGCCGGCTGGTGGGATGCACTGGAAGTCTGGCGCAAACGCGACTGCCTGAAGTACGACCGCGACAACAAGGAGGTGATCAAGCCTCAGTACGTGATCGAGACCCTCTGGAACATGACCCGCAATGATGATGTCTACATCACCTCCGATGTCGGTCAGCACCAGATGTGGGCTGCGCAGTATTTCAAGTTTGATGAGCCTCGACGCTGGCTCAATTCGGGGGGGCTGGGCACCATGGGTGTGGGTATCCCCTATGCCATGGGCGTCAAGCTGGCCCGGCCTGAGAGCGAGGTGTTCTGTGTGACTGGCGAAGGCTCGGTGCAGATGTGTATTCAGGAACTCTCCACATGCCTGCAGTACAACACGCCTATCAAGGTGATCTCGCTCAATAACCGCTACCTGGGCATGGTGCGCCAGTGGCAGGAGATTGAATACTCCGGCCGCTACAGCCACAGCTATATGGATGCGCTGCCTGATTTCGTCAAGCTGGCTCAGGCCTACGGGCATGTGGGCATGCTGATCGAGCGGCCTCAGGATGTCGAGCCTGCCCTGCGCGAGGCGCGCAAACTGAAGGATCGGACGGTGTTTCTGGATTTCCGCACCGATCCGACCGAGAACGTCTTCCCCATGGTGCAGGCCGGCAAGGGCATCACGGAAATGCTGTTGGGAAGCGAAGACCTGTAATTATTTTCGAAGAATCTATCGCTCACCAAGCCCGGACACTACCTTGTCTGGTGGAGGGTGGCGTAAGCAACAGCTTGCGCGCTGGCGAAAAGAGGAATCACATTCATGAAACATATCATTGCCGTATTGCTGGAAAACGAACCCGGTGCCTTGTCGCGAGTGGTAGGACTCTTTTCCGCGCGTGGCTACAACATCGAGTCCTTGACTGTCGCGCCCACTGAAGACCCCAGCCTGTCGCGCATGACCATCGAGACCACCGGGTCGGATGATGTCATCGAGCAGATCACCAAGCACCTCAACCGTCTGATCGAGGTGGTGAAGGTGGTGGACCTGACCGAAGGCCCCTATATCGAGCGCGAGCTCATGATGGTCAAGGTGCGCGCGGTGGGCAAGGAGCGCGACGAGATGAAGCGCATGGCTGATATTTTTCGTGGTCGTATCATCGACGTCACCGACAAGAGTTATACGATCGAGATGACCGGGGACCAGGCCAAGAATGACGCCTTTTTACAGGCGATTGACCGCTCCGCCATCCTGGAAACCGTGCGAACAGGCAGCAGCGGCATCGGCCGTGGTGAACGCATTCTGCGTGTTTGATCAATCCTGCAAGTTTTATCGAAGGAGAGAGAAGTGAAAGTTTTTTACGACAAAGACTGTGATCTGAGCCTGATCAAGGGCAAGACAGTGGCCATCATTGGGTACGGAAGCCAGGGTCACGCCCATGCCCAGAACCTCAACGACAGTGGCGTCAAGGTTGTGGTGGGCCTGCGCAAGGGAGGAGCTTCCTGGGACAAAGTGGGCAAGGCTGGCTTGACTGTCATGGAGGTCAACGATGCGGTCAAGATGGCTGATGTGGTGATGATTCTGTTGCCGGATGAGCAGATTGGAGAGGTCTACAGCAACAACGTGGCCCCCAACATCCGTAAAGGTGCCTCACTGGCCTTTGCCCATGGCTTCAATGTCCACTACAACCAGGTCATCCCCCGTGCTGATCTTGATGTATGGATGGTTGCGCCCAAGGCGCCTGGCCATACGGTGCGCTCCACCTATACCCAGGGCGGCGGAGTGCCCCACCTGGTGGCTATCCACCAGGATAAAAGCGGCAAGGCGCGGGACCTGGCCTTGTCTTACGCCATGGCCAATGGTGGCGGCAAAGCCGGCATCATCGAGACCAATTTCAAGGAAGAAACCGAGACCGACCTGTTCGGGGAGCAGGCTGTGTTGTGCGGCGGCGCGGTTGAACTGATCAAGATGGGTTATGAAACCCTGGTAGAGGCCGGCTATGCGCCGGAAATGGCTTATTTCGAGTGCTTGCATGAACTCAAGCTGATCGTGGACCTGATCTACGAGGGCGGTATCGCCAACATGAACTACTCGATTTCCAACAATGCGGAATTCGGTGAGTATGTGACAGGTCCTGAAGTCATCAATGAGCAGTCACGTGCTGCCATGCGTAACGCGCTCAAGCGGGTGCAAAACGGTGACTATGCCAAGATGTTCATCCAGGAAGGGCGTTTGAACTATCCCAGCATGACCGCGCGTCGGCGCAACATGGCCGAACACTCGATCGAGGTGGTGGGTGCCCAGTTGCGCGCCATGATGCCCTGGATTGCCAAAAACAAGCTGGTAGACCAAACCCGCAACTGATCGCGTCGGGCTTTGATCCAAGGGCCACTCTGGTGGCCCTTGTTATTTCAGGGGCATGCGATTGGCATACACTTCAGCCATGCAAGAGCCAGAGTCATCAACCAACGATGCAACCCCGGTGCTGCTGCGCAAGCGGCGCAAGGGTATTTACATCCTGCCCAACCTGTTCACCCTGGCAGCGTTGTTTGGCGGTTTTTACGCCATCGTGATGGCGATGAATGAGCGTTTCGACCTGGCCGCCATCGGGGTGTTTTTTGCCATGGTGCTCGACAGCCTGGATGGCCGGGTGGCCCGCATGACCAACACCCAGAGCGCTTTTGGCGAGCAGATGGATTCGCTCTCCGATATGGTGTCATTCGGCGCTGCCCCGGCCCTGATCGCCTATGAATGGGGGCTCAAGGGCCTTGGGCGCTGGGGTTGGATCGCTGCTTTTGTCTACTGCGCCTGTGCGGCGCTGCGGCTGGCCCGTTTCAATGTCAACACCGCAGTGGTGGACAAGCGCTATTTCCAGGGCCTGCCTTCCCCTGCGGCGGCTGCCCTGGTGACTGGGTTCATCTGGACCATGACCGAGCTGGACATCAAGGGCCCGGCGGTGGCTTGGCCGATGGCGGTGCTGGCGCTCTATGCCGGGCTGACCATGGTCAGCAACGTGCCCTTCTACAGCTTCAAGGACCTCCACATGAAAAAGAGCGTCCCCTTTGTGGTGGTGGTGCTGATTGCCCTGGGCATTGCAGTGATCAATATTCACCCGCCTACCGTGTTGTTTGCAACCTTTGTCGTTTATGGCATCAGTGGCTACCTGGTCTACTTCTGGCGCAAATTCAAGGGTCATCCCACCAGCGTCATCAGCACCTCGACCGACGAGCCCGATGAACGCGGCCTGCACCGCTGACCAGCTCCTCGCTAACGGCCAAAAATTTGTGTTACATTGAGGCCATGAATATCTTGTTGCTAAACCTGCTACTTCTGCCTCGCCACTACGGGCGGATTCAGTAGCGCACGCAACGAATTCCACAAAGGCCCGTATGCAAAAGCATCGGGCCTTTTGTTTTGGTGAACGGTTTTTAGGAGAGTTGAAATGGCTGACAAGCTGATCATTTTCGATACCACTTTGCGCGATGGCGAGCAGTCGCCTGGTGCGTCCATGACCAAGGATGAAAAGCTCAGGATCGCCCGCCAGTTGGAGCGCCTGAAAGTGGACGTGATCGAGGCAGGCTTTGCGGCCAGTTCGAACGGTGATTTCGAGGCGGTGCAGTCGATTGCCAGAACGATCAAGGACTCTACGATTTGTTCGCTCTCCCGTGCCAATGATCGGGATATCTCGCGGGCAGCTGAAGCTCTCCAAGGGGCCGCCAGCGCCCGCATCCATACCTTCATTGCGACCAGCGCGCTACACATGGAGAAAAAGCTGCGCATGACCCCAGAGCAGGTGCATGAGCAGGCCAAGCTGGCTGTACGTTTTGCCCGCAACCTGGTTGCCGATGTTGAATTCAGCCCAGAGGATGGTTACCGAAGCGATATTGACTTTCTTTGCCGGGTATTGGAGTCTGTCATCAAGGAAGGGGCAACCACGCTGAATATCCCCGATACAGTGGGCTACGCAGTTCCTGAGCTGTACGGGCACTTCATCAAGACCCTGCGCGAGAAAATTCCAAACTCGGACAAGGCCATCTGGTCGGTACATTGCCACAATGACCTGGGCATGGCAGTGGCTAATTCATTGGCCGGGGTGAAGATCGGTGGCGCTCGTCAGGTCGAGTGCACCATCAATGGCCTGGGAGAGCGAGCTGGCAACTGCGCGCTGGAAGAGATTGTCATGGCAGTGCGTACCCGCAAGGACTATTTTGGGCTGGAAGTTGGAATTGACGCGACGCAGATCGTGCCCTCCAGTCGTATGGTCAGCCAGACCACTGGTTTTGTGGTTCAGCCCAACAAGGCGGTGGTAGGGGCAAACGCCTTTGCCCATGCCTCGGGCATCCATCAGGATGGCGTGCTCAAGGCGCGTGACACCTATGAGATCATGCGCGCCGAGGACGTGGGCTGGAGCGCCAACAAAATTGTGTTGGGCAAGCTTTCGGGCCGCAATGCCTTCAAGCAGCGCTTGCAGGACCTGGGTGTTTTGCTCGACAGCGAAACCGAAATCAATACTGCCTTCACCCGTTTCAAGGAGCTCGCTGACCGTAAAAGTGAGATCTTTGATGAGGACATCCTGGCCTTGGTGAGCGATGAGAGCCTGACCAGTGAAAAAGAAAAATATGGTTTCGTATCCCTGTCCCAGCACAGCGAAACCGGTGAGCGGCCCCATGCAGCGATTGTCTTTACGGTCGATGGCAAAGAAGTGCATGGCGAGTCTGACGGCAACGGGCCAGTGGATGCTTCGCTCAAGGCGATCGAGTCCCATGCCAAGAGTGGCGCAGAAATGGTGCTTTATTCAGTCAATGCCATCAGCGGTTCTACCGAAAGCCAGGGCGAGGTCACAGTGCGATTGCAAAATAGCGGGCGTGTGGTCAATGGCATCGGCGCTGATCCGGACATTGTGGTGGCTTCGGCCAAAGCCTACTTGAGCGCATTGAACAAACTTCACAGCAAGTCTGACCGTGTGGCAGCCCAGGGTTGAGTGTTGTAATTCCACAAAATTGGCTTGAATAAGTCCTTACAACTGATTGATTTTTCAGGAATTTTGCGTTTACACTGGCTGGGCTTATCAACTCAGGATTGCGCATGCATCGTGCTGTGGCCAGCCTCAGGGCTAGATTTGTGACCCCATTCAGGGTGCTTGGCTTGCTTGGCATCTCGCTGTGCTTGGTATTTGCGCCCATCGAGGACGTCCAGGCGAATGAAAAGTCGAACCAGGTTTCCTCCGCCAAGGGGCAACGCAAGGCCAGCAAGAAAACCGCCGCAAGTGCCAAATCGAACAAGGCCAGAAAGCAGTCCCTGGCTGCGCGCAAAGTGGACCCGCGCCCCTCGGTGGGACATCTGGCAGGTTTGCACCGTGCGGATGACCCGCTGGACCTGAAGTCCAGTGTTGCGCTGGTGGTGGATCAGGATACCCAGGAGGTTCTGTTCAGCAAAAACGAACAGGCGGTGCTGCCGATTGCCTCGCTCACCAAGCTCATGACCGGGCTGATCATCAGCGAAGCCAAGCTTCCCATGGATGAAATGATTACCATCAGCGAAGCTGATATTGATACTGAAAAGGGTAGCCTCTCGCGCCTGAAAGTGGGCACCCAATTGAGCCGTGGCGAGCTGCTTCACCTGGCCCTGATGTCCAGTGAAAATCGAGCGGCCCATGCCTTAGGCAGAACCTACCCCGGAGGGCTGGGCGTCTTTGTGGGCCTGATGAATGCCAAGGCACGACTGCTCGGCATGCAGGACACGGTCTATGTGGATCCGACCGGGCTGTCCAGCCGCAATCAATCCAGCGCCCAGGATCTGGCGCACCTGGTTGACATCGCTTCGTCGGACCTGATGTTGCGCGAGCTCTCAACTTCGCAAAGTCATCAGGTGGCTGTGGGACGCAAGGTGTTGCAGTACAGGAACACCAATGGCCTGATCAGAAACCCCGAATGGGACATTGGACTGCAAAAGACAGGCTATATCTCCGAGGCGGGCCGTTGCCTGGTGATGCAGGCTCGGATTGCCGGACGCAAGCTGATCATGGTCTTTCTCGATTCTGGCGGCAAGCTGGCGCGGGTGGCAGATGCAGAGCGGATTCGCCGCTGGCTGGAAAACAACCACCATGGGGCTTACCGCAGTCAGCGGCTAGTCCCCGCCCCGGCCTGAAACGGCGACTGCCGCTGGGCTCCAATCAATTCCCAGGCTTAACTGCTGGCGGCGTTGGGGGTGTAGCCCAGGGACTGTGAAATTTTCCCTGCCACCGACTGCAATCCAGCCAGCCAGGACTCTTCCAGACGGCTTGTCGGGGCAGAAATTGATAGCCCGGCCACCAGGCGACCCTGATCATCCAGAATGCCTGCAGCCATGCAGCGCACACCCACTTCCAATTCCTCCTCGTCGCGTGCCACGCCAGTCTGGCGCACCTTGTTGAGCTCACGCTCGAGCGCAGCTAATTGGGTGATGCTGTTTTTGGTATGGCCGGTCAATCCTGTGCGTGTGGCATACGAGCGCACCCGCTGAGGTTCATCGGCCGCCAGGAACAATTTGCCAACCGATGTCAGGTGCAATGGCGCGCGACCTCCGATCGCGCGTACCACCTGCATGCCTGATCGCTCGCTGTACGCGCGCTCAATGTAGACAATTTCATCACCCTGGCGGATGCTCAGGCTGACAGGCTGCTGAATCTGCTTGTGCAACTCCCGCATGGGAGTGAGTGCCGCATCACGCACATTCAGGCGGGATTTCACCAGGTTGCCCAGTTCCAGCAACCGCATGCCCAGGCGGTAAGAGCCTGCTTGGGGCCGGTCGATGAAGCGCCCGGTGGCCAGGTCATTGAGGATTCGGTGGGCGGTGGACGGGTGAAGACCGGTACGCTCACTGATTTCTTTGAGCGATACCGGTTCTTCGCGGGACGCCAACACATCGATCAGGGTGAACATCCGCTCGATCACCTGCACAGTGGGTGCGCTGGGAACTTCGGGCTTGTTTTTTTTCATGATGGGCTTGAAGCCAAGATTTTACCTTGTGAAATCTTGGCCTGGAACCCACTCTCCATCGATCAACATTTCATTGGGATGAAAGCGCGCCTTGTAGTTCATCTTGGGGCTTTGACCTATCCAGTAGCCCAGATAGACAAAAGGCAGTGTCAGGCGTCGCGCCTGCTCGATTTGCCAAAGAATGCTGTAGGTGCCGTAGCTCGCGCTGCGCTCGGGTTCGTAGAAAGTGTAAACCGCTGAAATGCCATCTTCGAGCACATCGAGAATGGAGACCATGCAAAGTCGACCCAGTTCTTCGTCTGGCGCAGGCTCTCGAAACTCCACCAGTCGCGAGTTGACACGGCTGTGCAGCAGGAACTGGGTGTATTGGTCGATGCTGTCCTGATCCATGCCGCCGCCAGCATGGCGACCGTTCTGATAGCGCAGGTACAACTGGTAGTGCTCGGGCAGGTAACACAGCTTGAGCACCCGGGTTTGCAGATTGGCATGTTCCTGCCATGCCCGACGTTGGCTACGACTTGGTGAAAAGTCATCAACCCGTACCCTCAAGGGAACACAGGCCTGGCAATCATCACAGTGCGGTCGGTAGGTGAACATACCGCTGCGCCTGAAGCCCTGGGTCACCAGGCTGGAGTAGGTCGCGTTGTTGATCAGTTGGCTGGGCGTGGCGACCTGGGAGCGAGCCTGTCTTTGCTCCAGGTAGCTGCAAGGATAAGGAGCGGTTGCATAGAACTGCAGCGTCTGAAGGGGCAGATCCTTGAGGTGGGTCACAGCTTGACAAATCGATTGGACAGTGTGCGCCAGTATAGAGGGTCAAAGCGCCATTGGGGCTCTGGCAGCTCCCTGGCTTTGGCAATATGCACCAGGAATTCATCCCGCCTCAGCTCGCGCGCGCCCAGTGAGGCCAGGTGACGGGTATTCTGCTGACAGTCGATCATGGCGATCTGGTGATGCCGACAGAATGCGACCAGCGCTGCCAGGGCTATTTTGGAGGCGTCGCTGACGCGGGCGAACATTGATTCACCAAAGACAGCCCGGCCCAGGGCAACGCAGTACAAACCGCCGACCAGCGACCCGTCGATCCAGGTCTCCACGCTATGCGCCAAGCCAGACAGATGGAGTTGGTTATAGGCGCGTACCATGTCGGGCACGATCCAGGTGCTGCTTTGTCCAGCGCGAGGGCTGCTGGCACATGCTGCAATCACTGACTCGAAGGCAGAGTCAAT
>Ga0256358_1000070_pt1 | contig 11630 bp, 10 predicted proteins | sample MistaT_8_FD_189960 | JGI IMG/M metagenome (GOLD analysis project Ga0256358, IMG submission 189960) | Metatranscriptome of freshwater microbial communities from Mississippi River, Louisiana, United States - Miss_Colum_RepC_8h (Metagenome... | ecosystem: Environmental > Aquatic > Freshwater >... | reverse complement strand
GCCAACTCCTTCGGTATCCAATACTCCGACTCGCATACCTTCTTCTAGATATGAACATAAATGCAACCGATTATTGAATCGGGCATAGTTGACGAGTACGAAGTCTGCGTTTACAGCACGAACGTCGAAAGCTTGCTCATACATGGGAACAAGCCACACTTCACAATTCTGCTGGGCGAGTTGCCAAGCAAGCAGCGTGAGACCATCCAAATCGCGTAACGGATTATCAACAATTAAGCAAACACGTGGTCGACTCACTCGATACACTCCCAAGCTGTAGCCGTGCCGCGCGTGACTGCACGCGTAACCCTACGCCCCAGCAGCGAATCTAAATGACTTGGCGCCAATCCGAAGCCCGGCCTAATACTGCGCACACAATCTGCAGTAATCGTATCCCCCGCCTTCATATCTTTAGTGAAATAAAGCGACCGACGGAATTTGACATTATCTTGCTCGCTGGACTTACGTCCATAGTCAACAACGCCTGATGCGGACCATGCAGTTTTGGCGCCTTGGCACAATGCGGCAAGCTCTGCTGGCTCCAAGCTAAAGCTGTCGTCCGGGCCGCCTCCGCTGCGGTCCAAAGTAAAGTGTTTTTCAATGATGCTAGCACCCAGCGCCACGCTGGCAATGGCGGTGGTGTTGTCCAGCGTGTGGTCTGACAATCCCGTCACCAAGCCGAAGCGCTGAATCATGTCGGATATGGTACGCAGGTTGTAGTCTTCTGCGGGTGCAGGGTAGCCGCTCACGCAATGCAACACGGCCAGCTCTTTGCAACCGCCTTCGCGGGCGGCTTCGATGGCTTCTGCAATTTCTTCCGCGTCCGCCATCCCTGTGGAAATGATCATGGGCTTGCCGGTGCTGGCCGCGTACTTGATCAGGGGCAAGTCCACAGCCTCGAAGGAGGCAATTTTGTACGCTGGTGCGTTCAGGTCTTCCAGCAAATCAATGGCGGTGTTGTCAAAGGGCGAGCTGAAGATGGTGATGCCCAATTTGCTGGCGTGGTCAAACAGGGGTTTGTGCCAGTCCCAGGGGGTGTGCGCCCACTCGTACAACTCATACAAAGTGCGGCCAGCCCAAAGCCCGTCGTTGATCTGGAAGTCTGGTAAGTCACAGTTCAGCGTGAGCGTGTCTGCCGTATATGTTTGCATTTTGATCGCATCTGTACCGGCCATTTTGGCTTCTTCGATGATGCGAAACGCGGTTTCAATGTTGCCATTGTGGTTTGCCGACATTTCGGCAATCACATAAGGTGAATAAGCAGGCCCGATTTTTCGGCCCGCAATGCTGATTTCATTGCTCATTTGATTTCTCCAGCTTCAAGGTATAACGTTGTCCCAGGTGTTCAAAGTAGGCCGGGAATCGGTTCGGGTCGCAAACTCGAATCAAATCAAATTGCTCAGCAATGCTTTTGTGTGGGTCAATCTGGCTGTCTTTCGGTGTGCGCTTGGGGTAATACATGACTTGGTCAGTCTCCGTCTGCATTTGCGGGTTAACAAGTGCATAGTTTTGAACCGCGTAGTCGATCATTTCCATTTCGGCTGTAAACAAGAGGTGATTGATTTCGTCCCACAAAGCGTGCTTGGGGACGGTAATGTGCGCCTTGCGCCAAATGCGACCACTGTCCACCTTGTCTTCTGCTTCCAGCATGGCCAGAGTAATGACCTCTGCGCCTTGCACCAGCGCCCAAATGTGCGGGCTCCAGCCTCTGCCCTTGGGCAGGTCACTGGCGTGCAGCACAAGGCACGCTTTGTACTGCGCCCTGTCGTTGGCGTTGATGATCTCTGAGCAGGAAACCAAAAACAAAATCTCACCGCCAACCAGTTGTGATTTTTTCTGGACGATATCAACCTCATGCAAGCCCGCTTGCACTTGAGCCCAGCGCTGGATGTAAGCGTTCACCGGATGCTGTGGGTCACTGCACAAGATCGTGATTTTCATCTTTCACTTTCATGAAGTCGCACACCAGCGATGCACCATTACCCTCAATAACGCCACTTGCAGCCATTGAGACCGTGTAAAGCTTTTCTGCGCTGGCAATGGTGCTGATGAGGTCGGGTAGTGTTTGTTCGATGGGTTTACTTGTCAACAAGAGTGCCGCGCCAACGTGGCTCAGTGCGAGAGCAATGGCCTCCTGGTTTTGAGCAAGCACGACCTGAATACTCGGCAGCCCCAAGCAACACCGTTCCCACGATGTGCTGCCCGCTGCTCCAATGGCCAAGTCGCTCTCGGCCATTAGCTGGGCCATGTTGTTCACGCCCACCAACATCTCAGTGGGCCAAGGCATTTGCGTGGCTTGGGTCTGCACTTGTGCAAGCCAAGGAGCATGCGGTCCCATGACGACGGTCACGCGCAAGTCGGCTGGCAGGCTGCAACTTTGCAGCGCCGCCAGTACTTGTCCGGTAGCGTTGTCTTTGTCTACCCCGCCCATGGTGACGAGCAGGCGGCGCAGTTCTGGATTGTTTTGACGGCGGGCCAGGCTTTGTGTACGCAGCACCGCAAACTCGGAGCGCAACAGCGCATATTGCGGGCCAACCAAGGTGGTGATGTTGCCTTTGAGCAAGCCGCCATAGTCTGCCTCTGTGCGGCCCAAGTTTTGGTCTAACAATAAATCGCAAGCGTGCGGCCTGTCAGCCAGGTCATCAATGACCATAATGCGTTTGGCTTGGGGGCGCAGCGCTTCTTCCCAGCGGGCATCCAAGGCGTAGTGGTCCACCACCAGCCAATCCACCGATTGCGCGCCCAGCGCCTGCTTGGTTTGTTCGGCGTCTTCTGTCCAGCTTGCGCCCAGCCACGCGGCGTGGGCTGGGTCTGCCGGGGCGCCAAAGTTGGATTGCGGCTGCCCCAGAGCAAGCGCTTTGTGCCCGCGTTGCACCACCAAGTCGAGCAGGTGGCCTTCGTGTGGGCGGCAAACAAAGGTGCATTGCGCCCCTTGATCGCGCACCACGTCTGCCAGCGTCAGGCAGCGCATCACGTGACCTGTGCCAATTTGCAGCGATGCGTCAACCCGAAAGGCGATGTGCATCAGCCTAGGCCCTGTTCGTGTTGCATGGCTTTGAACAGCCATTCGGCGCGTTGCCAGTCCTCTGGCGTGTCAATGTCTTGTACGCGGTGGCGTGGCAGGGGCACGGGGACTGCATCTTGGCTGAACAGGGGCTTGCCCGCAAGCCATGCACTGGCTTTGCCCCAATAAAACTGCCCGGAGTCGTGCCAGGCTTCTTCCAGGTCTTGCGAGCGGGAGCCAAAGTGCTCGGGCTGGAACATTTCTACCCTTTGCTGCGCGTTGATGCGAATGGCCCGCTGGATAGGAAAGGCGTAACTAGTCACACTAAAAGCGTAGTCTGCCCCACTGCTTTGCAGGGTTTGCAGACCGCGCTGCAAATCTGCAGCCTGTACAAAGGGGGCGGTAGCATAAATGCAGCAAACATCTTCGGCCTGAGCCCCATGTTGGTTTTGCCAGGCCACGGCATGCGCGATGACGGGAATGGTGCCAGCGTGGTCGTCTGACAATTCGGGCGGGCGCATAAACGGTACATCTGCACCCAGGGCCTGCGCCACTTGCGCGATTTCGGCATCGTCGGTGCTGACAATGATGCGATCAAAGCAGCCGCTTTGCTGCGCAGCCGCTATGGACCAAGCGATTATAGGCTGGCCGCCAAAAGGCTTGATGTTTTTGCGCGGTATGCGCTTGCTGCCGCCACGGGCGGGGATGATGGCCATCCTCATGCAGCCAGAACCTTTTGCAAAGCAGCCACCACTTGATCCTGTTGTGAGTCGCTCAAGGTTTGGTACATGGGCAGGCTAATCGCCTCGGCGTAATACTGCTCGGCCTGTGGGTAGTCACCCACCTTGTGACCCATGCGCTGGTAATACGGTTGGGTGTGTACCGGTATGTAGTGCAGGTTGACGCCAATACCTTGCTCACGCAGCGCTTCAAAAACTTGGCGGTGGGTTTTGTTGATCTTGACCAGTTGCAGGCGCACCACGTACAGGTGCAGGCCCGAATAGCTGTCCGGGTGCTGCCAAGGTGTGGTCACCGGCAACGCAGCCAGCAGCTGGTCGTAACGCTGGGCCAGCTGGTGGCGGCGGGCCACAAAAGCGTCCAGTCGCTGCATTTGGCTCACACCCAGGGCAGCTTGCAGCTCCGTCATGCGGTAGTTGTAGCCCAGATCAATTTGCTGGTAATACCAAGGGCCGTCTGGCGTATGCGTCATGTGCGCAGTGTCGCGTGTAATGCCGTGGCTACGCAGTAGGGTCATTTTGTGGGCCAACTCATCGCTGTTGGTCAGAACCATACCTCCTTCGGCAGTGGTGATGATCTTGACCGGGTGAAAGCTGAACACCGTAATGTCGCTGTAGCAGCTGTTGCCAATGAACTCACCTTTGTATTGGCCGCCAATAGCGTGCGAGGCGTCTTCAATGATTCTGAAGCCATACTTCAAAGCCAGCGCGTGGATGGCCGCCATGTTGCATGGCTGGCCGCACAAGTGCACCGCCACCAGTACCTTGGGCAGTTTGCCTGCTTTTTCTGCAGCAAGCAGCTTGGTCTCCAAAGCATTGGGGCATAGGTTGTAGGTGCGGGGGTCAATGTCCACAAAGTCCACTTGCGCGCCGCAATACAAACCGCAGTTGGCAGAGGCCACAAAGGTGACGGGGGTGGTCCAAAGCCAGTCGCCCTGCCCCAGCTCCAAAGCCATGCAAGCGATGTGCAGCGCCGATGTGGCACTGTTGACAGCCAGCGCATGCTTAGCGCCGACGTACCTAGCCACAGTTTGCTCAAACAAGGGGACTTGGGGGCCTTGCGTTAGCAAGTCAGACTGCAACACGGCCACGACCGCGTCTATATCAGATTTGCTGATGTCTTGGCGGCCGTATGGGATCATGCTTCTGCGATGCGATTGAATTCTCGAATTCCATCCACATCAAGAAAGTTAGGATTAGTGCCAGAGTGATACTCAAATCCAGATACTACTGGTTGACCACACTCACCATTTGCATTGATGGCATAATCAAGATCACGATTAAAAAATCGAATCGTCGGCTGCAAAACAAAGTGATCGTCGAATTCTAAAGTGAGATGAGAATCATCAGCCGGACACATAATTTCGTGCAACTTCTCCCCAGGCCTAATACCAACTATTCGCTGCGGCAAATCAGGCGCGATTGCCGTCGCTAGATCTACCACACGTATAGAGGGAATCTTAGGAACAAAAATTTCACCGCCGTGCATACGGACAAAGTTACTCAACACAAAGTCCACACCTTGTTGCAATGTGATCCAAAAGCGGGTCATTCGATCGTCAGTAATGGGCAACTCAGCAGCGCCCTCTACTAGCAATTTTCGAAAAAAGGGAACTACAGATCCGCGAGAGCCTACGACATTACCATAACGTACCACAGAAAACTTTGTACGATGACCCCCTGCCATATTGTTAGCTGCAACAAAAAGCTTATCAGATGCAAGCTTTGTTGCGCCGTATAGATTAATGGGGTTTGCAGCCTTATCTGTAGAAAGAGCAATCACTTTCTGCACTTCTGCAGCCAGAGCAGCTCGGATGACGTTTTCAGCACCATGGATATTGGTTTTGATACACTCCATTGGGTTATATTCAGCTGCGGGAACTTGCTTAAGTGCGGCAGCATGAATCACATAATCGACACCATTCATTGCCTGCGTAAGTCGCTCTGCATCACGCACGTCACCAATAAAGTAACGCATGCATGGATCATTGAAATCCTGCTGCATTTCAAATTGCTTGAGTTCGTCGCGCGAAAAGATGACGATCCTTTGAGGCTTGTACCGCGCAAGAATTGTCTTGACGTATTGCTTCCCGAATGAACCTGTGCCACCGGTAATAAGGATTGATTTATCATTAAACATACTCAGAACCACTTTTCTAATTTATCAAGTGCAAACCAGAAGCCAGCACCATCGTTTTTGTGACCTTGCCAAATTTCCGGAATAAATGAGGCCTTAGGAGCGCATTTATCCATAATTTCAGCAACCATTGCAAAATCGACCACTCCTTCGCCAATCTGTAAGCCCTCTCCATCCACACCTTCGGCATCAACCACATGCAGATGAGCTGAATAAGGCCCAACACGCTCGAGAAACTCTTTAAAAGAAACCTTAAAGTGTGTGCAAGCAAGCTGAGAATGCGAAACATCGAGGCAAACTCGATATCCATGAATTATGCAGAAATTCACAATCTCATCTGCCATCATGAATAAATTATGGAAACGCTGCCCACCAAAATGCCAAGGAAATGGAGGCATTGTCTGAGGAATAATCTCCACTCCCGATTGATCAACTTCAGATAAAGACTCCGCTATAAGATCATATAAAGCCCCCCGCTCCGAGACCGGCATTGCACCATTTTCCGAAAAGCCACCTGCATTGATAATAATGAGTGGACGTTTTGCACGCGCAAAGTAAGGAGTTAATGCACGCGTTACATCAATTACGCGTTGAAGCTCAGCGATCGATCTTTTTCTGTATTCAACATCATGCGAACACAAATCCATAACATGATCGCCCGCGAATAGCTCTGGGCTATGCACCACCAAGTCCATGTCATACTTGTTTTCACCCATGTGCTTGGAAATATCTTCTTCAAGATCCTTGTAACTAAGATGAAATTCAAATAGATCAAAGGGAGCTAATGCAGCTAGCTTCTTCGTGTCATGATAACGAACAGGGACACCGTACGGTCTGCGAAATTTGAATGCACGGGCATGCGAGGCGCTATCATCCAAATCTGATGGATAAAAGAAATCACCGGCCTTCATTGAACGGGCTGCTTTGCGCCCCAGTAATTCAGATTTACGATTGGGTGACAGCCCTTGTCCTGGACTTCGTATGTCAACCATGGAAGCACATACCACATCTCCAGCTGAAATGTCACATTTGGCGATCAGACTCTTAGCTAACACCTCTCGATTCATCATTTCGCCCTGAGTCACGCGTCGCATCTCTCCATTACCCAAGGCTTGCTCCACCTCGCGAATACTTTGCACCATTGCTTGAAACTCACTAGGAAGCAAGCTAACACGGTGATCATTACCCTCCCAACTTCGATCTAAAGTAAAGTGCTTTTCAATTACCTTAGCTCCTCGAGCCACCGCAGCAATGGGAACAGCTATACCACGCTCATGCCCCGAATATCCTACTATGCAATCGCCAATTCGCCGAAGACGATCCATGTACTCAAGATGAATATCTTTAAACGGCGCAGGATAAGTGGAATTACAATGCAAAAAAATGTAAGGAGCATTATAACTCTTAAGCAATTTTGCAGCTTCAACAATCTCACTTTCATTAGACATACCGGTAGAGCAGATCAATGGTTTGCCGGTACGCGCCATTGCCTCTAGTAGGTCATGATTAGTAAGATCAGCACTAGCTAGCTTATACGCCAGCATTCCATATTCCTCTAATCTTTGAAGGCTGTCATGATCCCATGGAGTGCAAAGAGGTAGGATTCCTTTTTCCTTGCAATAGTCAAATGCCTCGAACATCTCCTGAGTAGTCAGTTGAAAGCGCGAGAGCAAATCTAACGTATATTGCTCCCCCAAGTCAGCGCTTGCATCATTAGCATCGCCTGAATTTCGATAGAGATGAGACATATTGCGCATCTGAAACTTGGCGCAATCTGCGCCCGCCAGAACTGCCTCATCGATGAGCCTCTTAGCAACCGCCAAACTTCCATTGTGATTATTGCCGATCTCAGCAATAATGAACGATGCGGATGATGATCCAATCGCAAATTCACCGATTCGAATCTCCGCAGCACCTCGATGCGCCACAGCTACAAGATGATGGTGGCGATCAAGAAGTGGCACATAAGCTATTCGATCAGAAAATTGACGCTCAATCTCTTCATGAGAGGCATCCAAATGAGAGAAGGTGAACGATTTATTGGCAACTGAGATAACTGGCATACCCATATCAAATGACGGATGCTCTGTAATCCAACGTCGGAAGTCTCCATCGGTTAGTACACCTTCAAGTACGCCGCTTGAAGATACACAAAAAACGATGCGCGCCTTATTTTCGCTAATTTTGCGCAATGCGTTATATAATGAGTCCTCTGAAAAAACAATGAACTTCGCCAGATTACGATCGAGAATCATGATTGGTGATCCATTTTCATTAGTGCCTCAACGATTAAGAAATCGGCGAGACTATCTATTTCCCATCCCTCTTCCTCATGCATTATGTGCATGTAAATAGGTTCACAAAGGCGATTGAAGTGCTTCAAAAATGAGCCTGTACGTGTAACGTAAATAGACCCATTTTCACGATACCAGCGATCTTCAGGCTTAATGTCTTGACGGCGAGGACGATTGCGATAATCATAAAGTGGCGTTGCCACTAGGCTATTGCGCCAAAAAAAATGATGATTTTCACAAACACCTAGCAAGGATTCTGCACCACTGAGCTCAAAAGCATCTAGCGCCGCCCCCAATGTTCCATGACGCCGTAAGGGAGAGGTAGGTTGTAGAAGCACGACAGCATCGAACTTTCGACCTGCTTTTTCGTACCAATCAAGAGCGTAAGCTATCACAGGCTCTGTTGATGTCGTATCTTGCGCAAGCTCGCTCGGACGCATATAGGGAACATCTGCACCATAAGCACGTGCAACTTCCGCAATCTCTGGGTCGTCTGTGGTGACATGCACGCAATCTATTCGACCACTTTCGAAGGCCTGATCTACAGACCATGCAATTAATGGCTTTCCTGCAAGCGTTCGGATATTTTTGCCTGGAAGTCCTTTTGAACCACCACGCGCCGGTATAACCGCTAAATACTTCATGATATCCTTCTATCTGGATTGCCCGTTTTTATCTTCAATAAGTAGTTCGTCAAAGTACTTAATCGTTCTTTTCAAGCCTTCTGAAAGATCTACTTTTGGTTCCCACCCATCCAACCATTCGCGAGCACGGCTGATATCAGGTTGTCGCTGCACAGGATCATCGTTAGGCAATGACTTAAATACGATCCTGGATTTAGAACCAGTGAGGTCAATGACCTTTTTCGCCAATTGAAGAATTGTAAACTCACCAGCATTTCCGAGATTGATAGGCCCAGGATACTCAGCGCATCCATCTTCACCCGATGGAATGTCCATAAATCGCAAAAACCCATCAATTAAATCATCCACATAACAAAAACTACGTGTTTGCGCACCTTCACCATAGACAGTAATATCAATTCCCTTTAATGCTTGAACAATAAAGTTACTCACTACTCTGCCATCATTGGGATGCATCCGGGGACCATATGTATTAAAAATGCGAGCTACACGAATGTCTACCGCATGCTGCCTGTGATAATCAAAAAACAGAGTCTCTGCGCACCGCTTGCCTTCATCATAGCAACTTCTTATACCAATAGGATTCACGTTACCCCAATAACTCTCTGGTTGCGGATGTATAGTTGGATCTCCGTATACCTCGCTAGTACTTGCTTGAAAGATTCGTGCACGAAGCCGCTTCGCAAGCCCTAACATGTTGATTGCTCCATGCACACTAGTCTTAAGTGTTTGGACAGGATCATGCTGATAGTGTACAGGGCTAGCTGGACATGCTAGATTGTATATTTGATCCACCTCAACATACAAAGGAAATGTCACATCATGGCGAATAAATTCAAAATGCGGATGATTAGTTAAATGCTCAATATTTCCCTTGGTTCCGGTAAATAGATTATCTACACAAAGAACCTCATCACCACGCGCAAGTAGGCGATCAATAAGATGCGACCCCAAAAAACCCGCTCCACCTGTTACGAGGATGCGTTTACGTTGGTAGTAGTTTTTCATAAAACAATCAATCCTTGCCAAAAAGGTCTCTTGTATACACCTTGCACTCTACATCACTGATCTGCTCAGCCAATCTATTAGCAATTATCACGTCTGATTGAGTCTTAAAAAGCTCAAGATCATTAACCACCATCAAACCCATAACTTGCATCTCACTAATCATCGGCTCATACACAATCACATCAACGTTACTAGCTTTTAGGGCCTCTATAACACCCAATACACTGCTGGCACGATAATTGTCAGCATCAGCTTTCATCACCAATCGATATACACCCACAGTTTTTGGATGGCGAGCAAGAATATCCTGTGCTATAAATTCCTTTCGCTTTGCATTCGCCTCGATGACAGCATCTATAAGAGCTTGAGGTATCCCTTGATAGTTGGCCTGTAACTGCTTCGTATCTTTGGGCAAACAATAACCCCCATACCCAAAGCTTGGATTATTGTAGTAATTACCAATTCTTGGATCAAGACAAACTCCCTCAATTATTTGCTGCGCACTAAGGCCACTCGCCGCCGCATATGTATCCAACTCATTAAAATAGGCAACACGCAACGCAAGGTAGGTGTTGGCAAACAATTTGATCGCTTCAGCCTCGTTACTATCTGTATACAGCACAGGGACATCTGTTCGAGCGGCCGCATCTTGAAATATATTCGCCAGCAATCGAGCACGCTCTGATCGCTCACCAATAATAATTCGCGAAGGATACAAATTGTCGTAAAGGGCACGCCCTTCTCGCAAAAATTCCGGGGAGAAAATTAGGCTTTCACATTGGAATTTTTTTCGAATTTTTTTAGTGTAACCAACTGGGATTGTTGATTTGATGATTATCATCGCACTCGAATTTAAAGCCATCACATCACATACAACCGACTCAATTGAATCTGTATTAAAATTTCCAGTAACACAATCATAATCAGTTGGCGTAGCAATAATCACCAAGTCAGCATTAGCGTAGGCAAAGCGCTTATCAAGTGTGGCTGAAAAATTAAGCGTTTTTTTACTCAAATAGTCTTGCAACATCTCGTCTTTTATAGGCGATTGACGGGATTGCAAGCCTGCTATTTTTTCAGGAACAATATCAAGCAAGACAACTTCATGCTGTTGAGCCAGCAATACAGCATTTGATAGACCAACATATCCGGCACCAACTACAGTTATTTTCATATAACCCTTACGCAATCAAACCATTAATCAAAAAGCAATCAATAAAAATGGCATTAGGTACAAAATCGCCAAACTGATCACCTACCATATTGATCTTCAAGCCGAACAATATCATCCTCCCCCAAATACGTTCCCGACTGCACCTCTATTATCTCTAGAGGTATCGTACCCGGGTTAGCAAGTCGATGCACTTCGCCCAGTGGTATGTAGGTTGATTGGTTTTCGGTCAAAGTAAGAATCTTGTCTCCGTTTGTGATCTCAGCGGTACCGTTGACAACGATCCAATGCTCTGCGCGGTGATGGTGCTTTTGTAAGCTGAGGCTAGCTTTGGGCTTTACCATAATACGCTTAACCTTGAAGCGGCCACCCTCGTCAAGGCTGTCATACCATCCCCAAGGGCGATGCACCTTGCGGTGTAGCATGTGCTCCTCACGCCTCGTGACCTGCAGTTGTGTGACTATGTGCTTGACATCCTGACTACGGGTTTTCTCAGCTACCAGCACCGCGTCTGGCGTTTCTACCACAATTAAGTTTTCTACACCCACCAAGCTCACTAGCCGACTGGTAGCGAGCACCAATGTGTTCTTGCTATCCGCAGTCATCACGTCACCTACATGCGCATTGCCACTGCT
>Ga0256358_1000068_pt1 | contig 11700 bp, 10 predicted proteins | sample MistaT_8_FD_189960 | JGI IMG/M metagenome (GOLD analysis project Ga0256358, IMG submission 189960) | Metatranscriptome of freshwater microbial communities from Mississippi River, Louisiana, United States - Miss_Colum_RepC_8h (Metagenome... | ecosystem: Environmental > Aquatic > Freshwater >... | reverse complement strand
GGCGTGCATAGGCCAGGTAGGGGTCGGCCACCACCACGAGGCTGGCGCCCGCGCACTCCCCCGCCGTCAGGGGCAGTACGCGCTCGGCCAAGATGACGCATCCAGCCTGGGTGTGCGCCAGTTGAGACCGGTATCGCGGGTTGGAGAGAAACGCGACGCAGCGCCCAGTCGCCGACTGCAGCGTGGCCATGCCAGAGATGGGTCTGCGGGGATCGCCTTGGACGCGTCCGCCCACCCGTTCGGCAATGGCGAGCGGGTTGGTGAGCATCGCGAGCGGTTGCGGGTTCGTCAGGGCGCGTTCATGAGCGCCCTGGCCGCATCACTTGGCGTTGTTGAGCGCGTCCATCACCTTCTTGGTGATGTCCACGCGAGCACCGGCGAAACCGACGTCAATGAGGATGAGGTCGTACTTCTCGGAATCCATGATCTGACGGATCACGCGGCCCGTGCGTTCCTGGATCGAAGCGATTTCCTCATTCCGACGCTGGTTCAGATCTTCCTGGAATTCACGGCGCTTGCGCTGGAGGTCACGGTCCTGCTCGCCGAGTTCGCGCTGGCGACGGTTGCGCTCAGCCTCCGCCAGCGTCGGCGCATCCTTCTCGAACTTGTCCGACGCAGCCTTCAGGCGGCCGGCCATGTCGTTGAGATCCTTTTCACGCTTGCCAAATTCGGCCTCGATTTTCGTGCTGGCTGCCCGGGCCGCCGCGGACTCGCGCAACACTCGCTCGCTGTTGACGTAGCCGATCTTCAGTTCCTGCGCCTGAACAAACAAGGGCAGTGCTGCCAAAGTCGCCGCACCGAGGAGCCGCTTGATGGAGATCATCTTCTTCATGGTGTTCAGAACGCCGTTCCGATCTGGAATTGAAACCGCTGGATTCTATCTTGCGGACGATACTTTATGGGGGTGCCCCAACTGAGCTTGAGCGGCCCCACGGGCGAGATCCAGCTCAGGCCCAAACCCGCTGCAGCTCGCAGTGAATCGAAATCCGGTCGCTCGGTGTCCGCCCACACATTGCCCGCATCCCCAAAAGCGAACAGGCGCAGGCTCTTGTCATTGCCCGTGCCGGGTACCGGCAGGTAGAGCTCGGTGTTCAGGTTGAACCGCTTGGAGCCGCCGATGTACGCCCCCGTCACATCGACCGGGCCGAGGGAACCCTGCTGGAACACGCGCACCGAGCCGAGTCCGCCGCCATAGAAGTTCTTGAAGATCGGATAGGGCTTGTTCCCCAAGCCCGCTCCCCAACCCAGCTCGGCATTCACGCCCAGGGTGAGCTTGCGGTTCCAGAACGGGAAGTACTGCTGGTACTGCAGGTTGGTGCGGGTGTATTGCGCATCCCCCAGCGCCGAGAGCTCCAGGTTGACCCGCTGCAGGCGGCCACGCGTGGGCGTGAGGACGTTGTCGCGCTCATCACGCGCCCAACCCACGGTCAACGGGAAGGCGGTGCTGTTCGATCCGAAGTTCTCGCGGTAGAGGAAGTACAGGTTGGGCAGCGCCGCCGAGCCCTTGATGCGCGTCTGTTCTGCGCCCAAGCCCACGAAAACGGTGTCCACCTCGGAGAAGGGGATGCCGAAGCGAACCGCGGTCCCCGGTGTCATCAATTCGTAGGTTTCACCCTGGGTATTGAAGGGGCGAGCGGTCCGGTAGAAGACATCAATGGCCCGCGATACACCGTCTTTGGTGAAGTAGGGATCGACCGTGGACACCGTCAAGTTGCGGTTGAAGCGCCCACTGTTGACTTGCAGGCCCAAGTAGTGGCCCGTGCCCAGGAAGTTCTCCTTCTGCAGGGAGCCCGAAATGGTCAGGCGCTCGAGGCTCGAATAGCCTGCCCCGATCTGGAAGTTACCAGTCGCCTTTTCCGTGACGGTGGCGGTCAGATCGACCTGATCCGCGGTTCCCGGTACTTCTTGGGTGTCAATGTTCACGTCCTTGAAGTAGGCCATCCGCTCCAAACGCTCCTTGGACAGCCTGATCTTGCGGCTGTCGTACCAAGACGATTCGAACTGGCGGAACTCGCGCCGGATCACTTCATCGCGGGTGCTGGTGTTGCCCGAAATGTTGATGCGTCGCACATAGGCGCGCCGACCGGGATCGGCGACGAGGGTGAGTTCGACCTGTCCCGTTTCACGGTTGATGTCCTGCCGGGCCTCCACCCGCGCAAAGGCATAGCCGTACACACCGAACCGATCGGTGATGCGGCGCTGGGACTCGGCCACATCCTCGCTGCGGTAAGCCGAACCGGGCTTGACCGTGATGAGGGACTTCAGCTCATCATCACGCCCCAACAGCTCGCCGGCCAGGCGGACTGCGGTGACGGTGTAAGGCTGACCCTCTCGTACGGTGATCACGATGGAGATGGACTGTTTGTCCGGCGACATCGTCACTTGGGTCGATTCAACCGCAAACTCCAGGTAGCCGCGGTTGGTGTAGTGGGCCCGCAGCGTCTCGAGGTCGGCATTGAGCTTGGATCGCGCATAGCGGTCCCGCTTGGTGTACCAGGTGAACCATCCGCTGCGGGTCTGGTCCAGCAGATCCACCAGGTCGGACTCCTTGAACACGCGCGCCCCGAGGATCCGGATCTCTTTGATCTTGGCGGGCTCCCCTTCGGTGGTGGTGAAGGTCACCGACACCCGATTGCGCTCCTGTGGGGTCACGGTGGTGACCACCTCAGCGCCATACAGGCTGCGCGACAGGTACTGGCGTTTGATTTCCTGCTCAGCACGATCCACCAGGGCCCGATCGAACGGTTGGCCTTCGGAGATTCCAGCGTCCTTGAGTGCCTTGACCAAGGTGTCCTTGTCGAACTCCTTGATGCCCGCGAAGTCCACACGGCCGATGATGGGGCGCTCCTCCACCACGACTACGAGAACCTCGGCCTCGACCTGCAACCGAACATCCTTGAAGAGGCCGGTTGCAAAGAGCGCACGAACCGCTGCGGCGCCCTTTTCCTCGCTGTAGAGGTCACCCACTCGAAACGGAAGTGCCGCGAACACGGTTCCGGGATCCGAACGTTGCAGACCCTCCACGCGGATGTCCTTGATGGTGAACGGATCAATCGCCCAGGCCTTGGTCGCAGCCGTGGCCAGGGCCATGGTGGCCACGCAGGCGATCAGGGGGTTCAGGCGCTGCGCAGATTCGGAAAGAAGCATGGAAGGCAGTCAGTTCGGGCCCAGCAGGCGCAGGACATCGTTGGTCAAGGCCACGGCCATCAGCATCAGCAGGAGCACCATGCCGATGCGCTGAAGGCGTTCCAGCCATACCTCTGAAGGTGGGCGACCGGTTAACGCCTCAAAAAGATGATACATGAGGTGTCCACCGTCCAGCATCGGCAAAGGCACCAGATTCAGGACGAACAGACTGACACTGACCAGCGCCAGGAAACCGAGGTACTGGGTCGCGCCGCGTTGGGCCGATTGCCCGGCCGCATCCGCGATGGTCAGGGGACCCGAGAGCTGTTTGAGCGACGCCTCCCCGATGATCATGCGCCCGATCATCCGGATCGTCAGCCAAGACATCTCCAGGGACTGCGAGACCCCCTGCACCAATGCGGGCCCGGCATCACGGCGCACCAAGACCGTCTCGGGCGCCGTGCCGATCACCGCCTCAACCCGGCCGATGGGGGGGCCATCACCCGATGGCACCATTTGCGGGCGAACCTCGAGTTCCATCTCGCGCCCGTCTCGGAGGATGCGCCAGCGTTGTGCAGCGGTGTTCGGAGGGGTGTCTGCGGTCGCACCTGAACCACGCGCGGCCGCACCCCAGGCTCGGATGCGTTCGCGCAGGGCAGAGGCATCCCGAACCAACCACCCGTCCACCGCCAAGACACGGTCACCGGCCTTCACGCCGGCAGCCTGCGCCGCCCCCCCTTCCACGACGCGCTGGATCACAGGCTCGTTGTAGGCGCCCGTCAGCCCGACTCGGCGTATGAACTGCTCGTCGACCTCTCCGCCCATCTCGGTCAGGCGAAGAACAGCCCGGCGGGTGCCCGAAGGCCCATCCCCCGCCAGTTCGATCGTCAGCGTTGAGCGGTCGAGTGCGGCACGCGTCAACTGCCAGTGCAGTTGCCCCAGAGACTCGATGTCCACACAGTCACGTGCCGCATCAGCGCCCAGCGGGTCCTGACCCCCGATGCAGGCGGCCACCACGCGGTCCCCCGCCTGCAATCCAGCCCGTTCGGCCAAACTACCGGCCACCGGAGAGGCCAGGCGCGCAACAGGCTCCTGTGTGCCCCACCAGGCCGCCGCCGCGTAGAGCAGCACCGCCAACAGCAGATTGGCCAAAGGGCCGGCCGCCACGATCAGGGAACGCTGAATCAGGGGGCGCTGGTCAAAGGCCCGGGGAAGCTGTTGGGGCGCCACAGCTTCTTCACGCGAGTCCAGCATCCGGACATAGCCGCCCAGCGGCAGGGCACACAGCACCCACTCGGTGGCATCGGCGTGGGCTTGGCGACGCAAGAGCACGGGCCCGAAGCCCACGGAAAAGCGCAGCACCTTGACGCCACAAGCACGTGCCATCCGATAGTGACCCCACTCGTGCACCGTGACCAGGACGCCAATGGCCAACAGGAAATACAAAACCGTTGTCATGGATGGGCCCCGGATTCAACGGGCCTGGGCATCGGCCCACTCACCCACGTAGGCGCGAACTCGGCGGTCGAGCGCGATCAGATCCTCCACGCCAGCGCGGACATCCAGTTGGGGGTCCACCTGCGACAACGCCCGCGCATTGAGTCGATGGATATCCATGAACCCGATGCGCCCGGATAGAAAGCGCTCGACCGCCACCTCGTTGGCGGCATTGAGCACCGCCGTGCTGCCCAGTGGGCCGTCGAGCGCCGCCCAGGCCAGGAAGAGTCCGGGAAAGCGACGCTCATCGGCCTCCTCGAAGGTCAAGGCCTTGAGGGATGTCCAGTTCAGGCCCTGAGCCCCGGACTCGATGCGGTTGGGCCACGCCAGACCATAGGCGATCGGCACCCGCATATCCGGGGTTCCCAACTGCGCCAGAACCGACTGGTCCTTGCACACCACCATCGAGTGGACGATGCTCTGCGGGTGGATGACCGCCCTGATGCGGTGAGGCTCCAGGTCGAACAGCCACCGCGCCTCAATCACTTCCAGCGCCTTGTTCATCATGGTGGCAGAGTCGACCGAAATCTTCCGCCCCATGACCCAAGTGGGATGGGCACAGGCTTCATCGGGGGTGACGGCCTCAAGCGAGGCTGGATCACGCTGTCGGAACGGTCCTCCGGATGCCGTGAGAATGATGTGATCGATACGGTGTGACCAGGTGCTTCGGTCTTCCGGCAAGCACTGGAAGATGGCCGAGTGCTCGCTGTCGATGGGGATCAAGGTCGCGCCGCCCTCGCGCACCGCCTGCATGAAGACGGCCCCCCCTACCACCAGTGCCTCCTTGTTGGCCAGCAAAAGACGCTTCCCAGCCCGAGCAGCGGCCAGGCACGACGGAAGCCCCGCCGCCCCGACGACGGCCGCCATGACGGCGTCCACCGCGGCGTCAGCCGCCACATCGCACAGGCCTTGCGGACCGGCCAGCACGGCCGTGGGGCAGCCGGCCGCCTTCAGCCGCCGCGAGACATCCGATGCACGCGACGGATCGGTCACCACGGCATAGGCCGGTCGCCACTGCAGACACTGCGCCACCAGCTCGTCAACCCGGCTGTGCGCAGACAGGGCTCTGATCTCGATGCGATCGGGATGGCGAGCAGCAACATCAAGTGTGCTGGTGCCGATCGAACCCGTCGAGCCCAGGACCGCCAAACGCAGTTTGCCGCTCATCGCTGCCCCAGCGCCAAAACGGCCATCGCGGCCGGCAATACCGGCAGCAAGGCATCCACGCGGTCCAAAACGCCACCGTGGCCGGGCAGCAGCTGGCTGCTGTCCTTGGCGCCCACCACACGCTTGATCATCGACTCGAACAGGTCACCCACCACACCAAGGGCAACCAGGACGGTCACCACGACCACCAAACCCAGGCCACCAAAATCGCGCAGGGCCCGCCCAAAAATGCTGGGCTCACCCAGCGCCAGATGACGCTCGGCCGCCATCCACAGCAGACCCAGGAGCAGCACACCGGTACAGGCGCCCGCCACACCCTCCCAGGTTTTTCCCGGGCTGATGGTCGGGGCCAGTCGCCGTCGACCCCACCGATGTCCTGCGAAGTAGGCCGACACATCGGAAGCCCAAACAAGGCACATCACTGAGAGCAGGAAGTTCACGCCCACGCCGCGCGCATGGGTGAGGGCCAACCAGGTACTGAACATCACCACGAGCCCAATGACCAGTCGAAATCCCGCCGGCAGGCGACCCCAGCCCTGGGGGCCTTGGGGCAGCAGCAGGCAGCACAGCACCACCCACATCACCGACAGCCACACCCAGCCCAGGCCCGATCGCAGAAGCAAGCCGTCAACCATCAGCGTCGCTGCCGCAGCGGCCAACACCAGGGCTGCGTAACCATATGCCCGGTAGCCCGAAAGTCCGTTGAGCCGCGCCCACTCCCAGGCACCGGCAACTGCCAGCACCAGGGCAAATAGGCTGAAGGGCACAACCGAACTCGTCAACAGGGTCGGCAGCAGCAGGGCCACCAAAATCAGCGCGGTGATCACGCGTTGCCGCAACATCAGGCTCAGCCCATGAGATTCTGTGGCGCAGTCAGCGGATCGCTGAAGCGGTGGGCAGGTCCATCAGCCATGCGCGGCGAGCCCATCGGCCGGCGGATGGTGACCGGGCAGCGAACCGAAACGCCTTTCACGCGTGGCGTAGAACTTCAGCGCCTGATCGACGTCCTCGTCGTCAAACTCAGGCCAGAGCCGCTCGGTGAAGAACATCTCAGCATAAGCCAGTTGCCACAGGAGAAAGTTGCTGAGACGACACTCGCCCCCGGTGCGGATGAGCAGGTCAGGGTCGGGTGTATCGGCCAGGGCCATGTAGCGGCTGAGGGTTCGCTCGTCCAACTTCTGCGGGTTGACACCCGCCTCCATGGCCCGTCGGCAGGCTTGCACCACGTCCCAGCGTCCACCGTAGTTGAAGGCCACATTCAGCGTGATGCGACGGTTGCCCGCCGTCATGTCCTCCATACGCGCGAAGGCCTGACGGATTTTGGGGGACAAGGCGCTCAGATCGCCCACCGCGCGCAGGCGAACGCCCTGGCGTGAGAGGTGCTCCAGGTGCGCCTTCATCGCCGTCGGCACCAGAGACATCAGCCCCGAGACTTCAGGTTCCGGCCGGCTCCAGTTCTCGGTGGAGAAGGCGTAGACGGTGAGCATCTGCACGCCTCGGTTCGTGAAGGCCCGAACCGCGCGCACCAGCGCTTCCACCCCTTCCTTGTGGCCCAAGAGCCTCGGAAGCCCCCGTTGCGTCGCCCACCGGCCATTGCCATCCATCACGATGGCCACATGGCGGGGAAGGGGCGCGCTGGAAGTCGGGTCTTCGGTCTTCACGGGCCTTACCCAGTTTTAATGGCGGTCAGACCGCCATGATCTCCGCTTCCTTGCCCTGCACCAGGCGATCGATCTCGGCCACGGTGCGGTCGGTCAGCTTTTGGACGTCGTCCTGCGCTCGGCGTTCGTCATCCTCGCTGGCCAGCTTCTCCTTGAGGAGCTTCTTGAGCTGATCGTTGGCATCACGGCGCAGATTGCGAACCGCCACCTTGGCATCTTCGCCGGTACTGCGCACCACCTTCGTCAGCTCCCGGCGGCGCTCCTCCGTCAGAGCGGGCATCGGCACCCGCAGCAGGTCACCCTGCGTGCTGGGATTCAGGCCGAGATCGCTCTCCCGGATGGCCTTCTCGATCTTCGGGCCCATGCCCTTTTCCCAGGGCTGAACGCTGATGGTGCGGGCATCCAAGAGGCTGACGTTGGCCACCTGGCTGATCGGCACCAGGGAACCGTAGTAGTCGACGTGCACCTGGTCGAGGATCCCGGGATGAGCGCGACCGGTCCGGATCTTGTGAAGTTCACCCTTCAAGGCTTCCACGGATTTGGCCATCTTCTGCTCGGCCGTCTTCTTGATGTCGGCGATCGTCATGATGCTGTGAGTTGTTTCAGGGAAAAGGGTTCCAAAGCGGCATGAACCGGTCACACGTGAACCAGGGTGCCTTCATCCTCACCCAGCACCACGCGCTTGAGTGCGCCGGATTTGAAGATGCTGAAGACCTTGATCGGCAGCTTTTGGTCGCGGCACAACGCGAAAGCCGTGGCGTCCATCACCGCCAAATTCCGCGAGATCGCCTCGTCGAAGCTGATCTGGCTGTATCGCGTGGCATTGGGATCCTTGTTCGGGTCGGCGCTGTAGACGCCGTCAACCTTGGTGGCCTTCAGGACAACCTCGGCACCGATCTCCGCACCGCGCAGCGCCGCAGCGGTGTCGGTGGTGAAGAAGGGGTTGCCCGTACCCGCAGCGAAGATGACGACCTTGCCCTCTTCCAGGTACTGGAGCGCTTTGGGGCGCACATAGGGCTCGACCACCTGTTCAATTCCGATGGCGCTCATCACCCGAGCCGTGAGGCCCTCCTGCCGCATGGTGTCCGACAGCGCCAAGCTGTTCATCACCGTGGCCAGCATGCCCATGTAGTCGGCTGTGGCGCGGTCCATGCCCACTGAGCCACCAGCCACACCGCGGAAGATGTTGCCGCCCCCGATCACGACCGCGACCTCGCAACCCAGTTGGGTCACCTCGGCGACTTCGCGGACCATTCGAACGATGGTGGCGCGGTTGATGCCGAAGGCATCATCGCCCATCAGGGCTTCGCCGGAAAGCTTCAGAAGGATGCGTCGATAGGCGGACATGCGCGACGGGTAGGCAGTCGAAAAAACATCCCAGTGTAAGGGCCGGTGGGGAGTCTGGAACCGGAGGATTCCCCATCCGGGACGCCGTCCTCCAGCCACACAACCCGGCGCGCCGGGAGCCCGGGGCGCCCGGTACCGAAGCGCCTTACTGGCCCTTGGTGGCTGCAGCCACCTGCGCAGCCACTTCCGCGGCAAAGTCGTCCTGCTTCTTCTCAATCCCCTCGCCCACCACATACAGGGTGAAGCCCTGGGCTGTGGTGCCGGTTGCCTTCAGGTGCGCGCCCACGGTTTGCTTTCCGTCGGCAGCCTTCACGAAGACCTGATCAAGCAGCGAGACTTCCTTGAGGAATTTTTGAACCGAGCCATCGACCATCTTGGCCACGATATCGGCGGGCTTTCCGGACTCAGCTGCCTTTTCGGTGGCGATCTTGCGTTCCTTTTCCACCAATTCGGCGGGCACTTCCGCACTGGACAATGCGGCGGGTTTCATGGCCGCAATGTGCATGGCCACGTCCTTGGCGGCCACGGCATCCCCATTGAACTCGACGATCACGCCGATCCGCGTGCCGTGAAGATAGGCAGCGAGTTGACCGCCGCCGGCATAACGCTTGAAACGGCGAATGGTCATGTTCTCGCCGATCTTGCCGATCAGGCCCTTGCGAACGTCTTCCACCGTCGGGCCGAAGGATTCCATGCTCAGCGGCAGCGCCGACAGGGCCTCCACGCTGGCCGGGTTGCCGGAGGCCACCAGATCCGCACAGGCCTTGGCAAAGGCGATGAAGGCATCGTTCTTGGAGACGAAGTCGGTCTCGCAGTTGATCTCGATCAGAGCGCCCGTGCTGCCCGAAACCGAAGCGGCGATCACACCCTCGGCGGTGATGCGCGCCGCCGCCTTGCCGGCCTTGTTGCCCAGCTTGACGCGCAGAATTTCTTCGGCCCGACCCATGTCGCCGTCGGCCTCGGTCAGCGCCTTCTTACACTCCATCATCGGGGCATCGGTCTTGGCGCGCAGTTCAGCAACCATGCTGGCGGTAATCGCAGGCATCTTCTTCTCCGTGAGTTTCAAAAAAGGGGCCTCGCAGGCCCCTCGGGTATGGATGTCGGTGAACGAAGGACGACCGATCAGGCCTCTTCGTTGACCTCAACGAACTCGTCACCACCGTCAGAGGACACGGCCTGAGCCAATTCCTGTGACGAATTGGCCTTTCCTTCCAGCACGGCGTCCGCCACTGCGCGGGCATACAGGGCGACCGCCTTGGCCGAGTCGTCGTTGCCGGGGATCACGTAATCGATTCCGTCGGGCGAATGGTTCGTATCAACCACGCCGACCACCGGAATGCCCAGCTTGTTGGCTTCTTGGATGGCGATCTTGTGGTAGCCGACATCGATCACGAAGAGCGCATCGGGCAGGGCGGCCATGTCAGCAATGCCGCCAATGTCCTTATCAAGCTTGGCGATTTCGCGCTGGAACATCAGGGCTTCCTTCTTGATGGAAGGCTGCGTCCCGGCTTCCACCTGGGCCTGCATGTCCTTGAGCTTCTTCAACGAGCCCTTGACGGTCTTGAAATTGGTCAGCATGCCGCCGAGCCAACGCTGATCCACATAGGGCATGCCACAACGCTGCGCCTCAGCGGCCACGACGTCTCGAGCCTGGCGCTTCGTGCCCACCATGAGGATGGTGCCGCGGCGCGCTGCCAGCTGCTTGATGAACTTCAATCCATCCTGGAAAAGCGGCTGCGTCTTCTCCAGGTTGATGATGTGAATCTTGTTCCGATGGCCGTAGATGAAGGGGGCCATCTTGGGGTTCCAGAAGCGGGTTTGGTGACCGAAGTGCACACCGGCTTCCAGCATTTCACGCATGCTGACAGACATGTTTTCTCCTAGAAGGTTGGGTCTAGAATCCCGCCGAAATTCGCCGTTGTCTCAAGACTGGGGCGAACACCTCAGGTGGCGGGACCCGTGATTTGTTAACCCGTGTTCGGGTAAACCCAAGGAGTATAGCAGGCTTGTTCCCGCTCCACGGTCGGACGGCGTCTCGCCAAATGGAAGCCGAGGCGCTGACCCGCCACCCACCGATGGCTCTGATGTTCCGGGCTGGCGCAGCGGTGGCACGCTTGGTACTGGCCACGGCCCGGCCCGGCAGCCCTGTGGTGGTGGTCAGCGGGTCGGGCAACAACGGCGGCGATGGCTGGGTCGCAGCGGCGCACCTTCACCGGGCCGGATGTCCGGTTCGGGTGTGGGAAGTGCTACCCGCGCGCGCCGAAGATGCCCAAAAGGCCCGCGCGCAGGCCCTTGCTGCGGGCGTGCAAAGCGTCTCTCGCCCACCCTGGCCGCTGCTGCAAACCCCGGTGGGAACCATACAGAGACGGGGCTTGGTGCTCGTCGATGCGCTCCTCGGGCTCGGCTCGCACGACGCTGTGGCACAACCCATCGGTGAAGCGATCGGTTGGATCAACCACATCGCCAAGACCTGTCCGCACGTGAGTGTCCTTGCAGTGGACCTGCCCAGCGGCATCGATGCTGACACGGGCCGGCTCTTGGTCCCGGACACGCCAGCGTCCGATCCAGCCGCCGTCATGGCCCATCACACCCTGAGCCTGCTGACCCTGAAGGTCGGGCTCTTCACCGCGGAGGGCCGTGCCTGCTCCGGGCGCGTCTGGTTCGATGACCTGCAGTCCGGGGATGCACCCCGGCTGATCTGCCCTGAGCGCCTGGGCGATCCCTCGCGGGCGGTCCCCTTGCGCGCCACCCCGTTAACCAGGTGTGAGCCTGACGCAGCGCCGACGCCCTCCAACAGGGTCGATCCCTTGCTCGAACCCCGCGCCTTCCTGGTGCCCGCTGCCGTCCTGCGGGACCTGTCTGGTCCCCGCCTGCTGCCTGATGGAGCCCGCGCGCCGGTGGC
>Ga0256358_1000064_pt1 | contig 11874 bp, 10 predicted proteins | sample MistaT_8_FD_189960 | JGI IMG/M metagenome (GOLD analysis project Ga0256358, IMG submission 189960) | Metatranscriptome of freshwater microbial communities from Mississippi River, Louisiana, United States - Miss_Colum_RepC_8h (Metagenome... | ecosystem: Environmental > Aquatic > Freshwater >... | reverse complement strand
TTTAATTTTGTGCTGGCGTATCCTTTCGGGGTAACCCGAATCTTGGAGCGCCGCATGAGCACGTCCGCCGAAATCCAGAACCTGGCCCGGGTGGGGCTGTACGACCCCTCGAACGAGCACGACGCCTGCGGCGTGGGCTTTGTGGCGCACATCAAGGGGCAAAAGGCGCACGCCATCGTGGGACAGGGCCTGAAGATCCTGGAAAACCTGGATCACCGCGGTGCGGTGGGGGCGGACGCTCTGATGGGGGATGGCGCGGGCATCCTGATCCAGATACCGGACGAACTGTTGCGGGATGAAATGGCGGCCCAGGGCGTCGCGTTGCCGCCTCCGGGCGAGTACGGCGTGGGCATGATCTTCCTGCCCAAGGAGCACGCGTCCCGTCTGGCCTGCGAGCAGGCACTCGAGCGCGCCGTGAAGGCAGAGGGGCAGGTGCTGCTGGGCTGGCGCGATGTGCCGGTGAACCGCGAGATGCCGATGTCGCCGACCGTTCGCGAAAAAGAGCCGGTGATCCGGCAGATCTTCATCGGCCGCGGCGCGGATGTGATCGTCCCAGACGCGTTGGAGCGCAAGCTTTATGTGATCCGCAAGACGGCCTCAGCCGCCATCCAGCGCCTCAAGCTCACCCACAGCCACGAGTACTACGTGCCCAGCATGAGCTGCCGCACGGTGATCTACAAGGGCCTGTTGTTGGCCAACCAGGTAGGCGAGTACTACCTGGACCTGCGCGACGCCCGCTGCACCTCGGCCCTGGCTTTGGTGCACCAGCGCTTCTCCACCAACACCTTCCCCGAATGGCCACTGGCCCATCCCTACCGCTTCGTGGCCCACAACGGTGAAATCAACACCGTCAAGGGCAACTTCAACTGGATGCGCGCCCGAGAAGGCGTGATGAAGTCGCCGGTGTTGGGCGAGGACTTGCAAAAGCTCTATCCCATCAGCTTCGAAGGCCAGTCCGACACGGCTACTTTCGACAATGCGTTGGAACTGCTGAGCATGGCGGGCTATCCGCTGGCGCAGGCCGCGATGATGATGATTCCGGAGGCCTGGGAACAGCACACGACGATGGACGAGCGCCGCCGCGCCTTCTATGAATACCACGCGGCCATGATCGAGCCCTGGGATGGCCCGGCCGCGATGGTCTTCACCGATGGCAAGCAGATCGGTGCCACGCTGGACCGCAACGGATTGCGTCCAGCCCGTTACATCGTCACCGACGACGACTTGGTGGTGATGGGTTCGGAGTCCGGCGTGCTGCCCATTCCGGAAAGCAGGATCGTCAAGAAGTGGCGCCTGCAACCCGGCAAGATGTTCCTGATCGATTTTGAGCAGGGTCGCATCATCGACGACGAGGAACTCAAGAGCCAGTTCGCCTCGGCCAAGCCTTATCGTCAGTGGATCGAGAACGTTCGCATCAAGCTGGAGTCGCTGCCCGAGCCTGCGGCAGCGGCGCCGGCCTCGACCGAATCCTTGCTCGACCGGCAGCAGGCTTTCGGCTACACCCAGGAAGACCTCAAGTTCCTGATGAGCCCGATGGCTGCGGCCGGCGAGGAGGGCACCGGTTCGATGGGCAATGACTCGCCCCTGGCCGTGCTGAGCGACCGCAACAAGCCGCTGCCCAACTACTTCAAGCAGCTCTTCGCTCAGGTCACGAACCCACCGATCGACCCGATTCGCGAAGCGATCGTGATGTCCCTCGTGTCCTTCATCGGCCCGAAGCCCAATCTGCTGGACATCAACGCGGTCAATCCGCCGATGCGCCTGGAAGTGACCCAACCGGTACTGGACTTTGGTGACATGGCGCGCCTGCGTGACATCGAGCGCAGCACGGGCGGCAAATTCAAGAGCTACGAGCTGAACATCACCTACCCCTTGGACTGGGGCCGCGAGGGCGTGGAGGCCAAGTTGGCCTCCCTGTGCGCTGAAGCGGTGGACGCGCTCAAGAGTGGACACAACATCCTCATCATCACCGACCGCCGTGCAGACCGGCACAACGTCGCCATCCCGGCGCTGCTGGCACTCTCCGCCGTGCACCAGCACCTGGTGCGCGAGGGCCTGCGCACGACGGCCGGCCTGGTCGTGGAGACCGGCAGCGCGCGCGAAGTGCACCACTTCGCCACGCTGGCCGGATACGGTGCAGAAGCCGTGCACCCCTACCTGGCCATGGAGACCCTGGCCTCCATGCACGCCGATCTGCCGGGTGATCTATCGGCCGACAAGGCCACCTACAACTATGTGAAGGCCATCGGCAAGGGGCTGTCCAAGATCATGTCCAAGATGGGCGTGAGCACCTACATGTCCTACTGTGGTGCGCAACTCTTCGAGGCCATCGGTCTGGACAAGGCAGTCGTTGACCAGTATTTCCGTGGCACCGCTTCGCAGGTGGGTGGCATCGGTGTCTTCGAGATCGCCGAAGAGGCGCTGCGCATGCACAAGGCCGCCTACGGCGACGATCCCGTGCTGGCCTCCATGCTGGACGCCGGCGGCGAATACGCCTGGCGCGTGCGCGGCGAGGAACACATGTGGACGCCGGACGCGATTGCCAAGCTGCAGCACAGCACGCGCGCCGGCAAGTTCGAGACCTACAAGGAATACGCCCAGATCATCAACGACCAAAGCCGCCGCCACATGACGCTGCGCGGCCTGTTCGAGTTCAAGGTGGACCCCTCCAAGGCCATCTCGCTGGATGAAGTCGAGCCGGCCGCCGAGATCGTCAAGCGCTTCGCCACCGGTGCGATGTCGCTCGGCTCCATCTCCACCGAGGCGCACTCCACCTTGGCATTGGCGATGAACCGTATCGGCGGCAAGAGCAACACCGGCGAAGGCGGCGAGGATCCGGCGCGCTACCGCAACGAGCTCAAGGGCATCAAGATCACTGCGGGCACCAAGGTGTCGGACGTGGTGGGCAAGGGCGTGATCGAAACCGATTACGAAATGAAGGACGGCGACAGCCTGCGCTCGAAGATCAAGCAGGTGGCCTCGGGCCGCTTTGGCGTGACCACCGAGTACCTCGCCAGCGCCGACCAGATCCAGATCAAGATGGCCCAGGGCGCCAAGCCCGGCGAGGGCGGCCAGCTGCCCGGCGGCAAGGTCAGCGAGTACATCGGCTTCCTGCGCTACTCGGTGCCAGGGGTGGGCCTCATCAGTCCGCCGCCCCACCACGACATTTATTCAATTGAAGACCTGGCGCAGCTGATCCACGACCTGAAGAACGCCAACCCGCGCGCCGACATCAGCGTCAAGCTGGTCAGCGAAGTGGGCGTGGGCACGATTGCGGCGGGCGTGGCCAAGTGCAAGGCCGACCATGTGGTGATCGCCGGCCACGACGGTGGCACGGGTGCGTCGCCCTGGTCGTCCATCAAGCACGCCGGCACGCCTTGGGAACTGGGCCTGGCGGAAACGCAGCAGACCCTGGTGCTCAACCGCCTGCGAGGCCGTATCCGTGTGCAGGCCGACGGCCAGATGAAGACGGGACGCGACGTCGTGATCGGTGCATTGTTGGGCGCCGATGAATTCGGTTTTGCCACCGCTCCGCTGGTGGTCGAAGGCTGCATCATGATGCGCAAGTGCCACCTGAACACCTGCCCGGTGGGGGTAGCGACTCAGGATCCGGTGCTGCGCCAGAAGTTCAGCGGCAAGCCTGAGCACGTGGTGAACTACTTCTTCTTCGTGGCCGAAGAGGCGCGCCAGATCATGGCGCAGTTGGGTATCCGGACGTTCGACGATCTCATCGGCCGTTCGGACCTGCTGGACATGAAGAAGGGCATCGCCCACTGGAAGGCCAAGGGACTTGATTTCAGCCGCCTGCTGGCCCAGCCGGCCGCGCCCGCCGAAGTACCTCGCCTGCACGTGGACACGCAGGACCACGGTCTTTCCAAAGCGCTGGACGTGAGCCTGATCGAGAAGTGCCAGCCGGCCTTCAAGAAGGGCGAAAAGGTCAAGTTGCTGGAAACCGCGCGCAATGTGAATCGCAGCGTGGGCGCGATGCTTTCGGGCGAACTGGTGCGCCACCACCCCGAGGGCCTGCCCGACGACACCATCTTCATCCAGATGGAAGGCACGGGCGGCCAAAGCTTCGGTGCCTTCCTGGCCAAGGGGATCTGCCTGTACCTCATCGGTGAAGCCAACGACTACACCGGCAAGGGTCTCTCGGGTGGCCGTGTGGTGGTGCGTCCGAGCATCGACTTCCGCGGCGACGCCACCCAAAACATCATCGTGGGGAATACCGTGCTCTACGGAGCCACCAGCGGCGAGGCTTTTTTCCGCGGCGTGGCCGGCGAGCGATTCGCCGTCCGCTTGTCGGGTGCCACTGCGGTGGTGGAAGGCACGGGCGACCACGGCTGCGAATACATGACCGGCGGTACGGTGGTGGTGCTGGGCAAGACGGGCCGCAACTTTGCCGCGGGCATGAGCGGCGGCGTGGCCTATGTGTTTGATGAAGACGGCAGCTTCGGCAAGCGTTGCAACACCTCGATGGTGACCCTGGAGAAGGTGCTGGCCGCCGACGAACAGAAAGCGACCGGTATTCCGATGCACAAGGGCCAGACCGACGAGGCCCTTCTGAAGTCCCTGGTCGAACAGCAACACCGCTGGACGGGTTCGCTGCGCGCCCGCGAGATCCTGGACGACTGGGCCAACGCACGTGCGAAGTTCGTCAAGGTCTTCCCCACCGAGTACCGCCGGGCCTTGACGGAACTGGCCGCGAAGACCGCGGCGAGCCTGACGGCCAAGCCGGCTGCGGCCCAGAAAGCGGCGGCTGTGGGCAAGAAGACCCCGGCCCAGTGAGCGTGCAAACCAACTGAGCGAACGCCCGTCACCACGACCATCCAACTGGATACGGACACGAAGGATTCACCATGGGAAAAGTCACTGGCTTCCTGGAATACGAGCGGCTTGAAGAGGGCTACGAGCCCGTGCCGCAGCGCGTCAGGAACTACAAGGAGTTCGTCATCGGGCTCAACAACGAGCAGGCCAAGGTGCAGGCCGCGCGCTGCATGGACTGCGGAACGCCCTTCTGCAACAACGGCTGTCCGGTCAACAACATCATTCCGGACTTCAACGACCTGGTGTACCAGGGCGACTGGAACAATGCGATCACGGTGCTGCACAGCACCAACAACTTCCCCGAGTTCACCGGCCGCATCTGCCCCGCGCCCTGCGAGGCGGCGTGCACGCTGAATGTGAACGACGACGCAGTGGGCATCAAGTCCATCGAGCACGCGATCATCGACCGGGCCTGGCAGGAGGGCTGGGTTCAGCCGCAGCCACCGAAGGTCAAGACCGGCAAGAAGGTCGCGGTGATCGGGTCGGGCCCGGCGGGTCTGGCGGCGGCCCAGCAGCTCGCGCGGGCGGGTCACGATGTGACCGTATTCGAAAAGAACAGCCGCATCGGCGGGCTGCTGCGCTATGGCATCCCCGACTTCAAGATGGAGAAGTCGCACATCGACCGTCGCGTGGACCAGATGAAGGCCGAGGGGGTCGTGTTCCGCACCAGTGTATTGGTGGGGGACATGCCCAAAGATTCGAAGGTGACCAACGATGCACTGGCCATCGTGTCGCCGCAACAGCTCCAGAAGGACTTCGACGCCGTGCTGCTGTGTGGTGGTGCCGAGCAAAGCCGCGACCTGCCGGTGCCGGGCCGTGACCTTGAAGGGGTCCACTTCGCCATGGAGTTCCTCCCCCAGCAGAACAAGGTGGTGGCCGGCGACAAGCTCAAGGATCAGCTGCGCGCCGATGGCAAGCACGTCATCGTCATCGGTGGTGGCGACACCGGCAGCGACTGTGTGGGTACCAGCAACCGTCACGGTGCAGCCAGCGTCACCCAGTTCGAACTGATGCCCATGCCGCCCGAAGTGGAGGACCGCCCGCTGACCTGGCCCTATTGGCCCTACAAGCTGCGCACCTCGTCGAGCCATGAGGAAGGTTGCCAGCGCGAATTCGCCATCGCCACCAAGGCTTTCATGGGTGGCACCGGCAAGGACAAGGGCAAGGTCACCGGCCTGCAGACGGTCGAGTTGGAGTGGAAGAACGGCAAGATGGTCGAGGTGCCGGGCTCCGAAAAGGAGTGGAAGGCCGATCTCGTCTTGCTGGCCATGGGTTTCGTTTCGCCCGTCGCCTCGATTCTGGACAGCTTTGGTGTGGACAAGGATGCCCGCGGCAACGCCCGCGCCAGCACCGACTTCCTCGGCGGCTATGCCACCAACGTGGACAAGGTATTCGCAGCAGGCGACATGCGGCGTGGCCAGTCGCTGGTGGTATGGGCCATCCGCGAGGGCCGGCAGGCAGCGCGGGCCGTGGACGAATTCCTGATGGGGGTATCCGAGCTCCCGCGGTGAGGTCGGGATGGCCGGCCGGCACCGAGGCTCTCAGGGGAAACCCGGAACTTTTTTGGGCCTCGTGACACAATGTTGTGTTTGCCTTCCGAGACCTTTACGCTTTGGTGACCGATGCCCTGATCGAGATCGACCATGTCAGCTTTGGGTATGACGCCAGCCGGCTCATCCTGAGCGACATTTCGCTGCGCTTCCCGCGCGGCAAGGTCACGGCCATTCTGGGCGGATCCGGTTGCGGCAAGACCACCTTGCTCCGGCTGATTGGGGGCATCCACGGCGCCAACCGGGGCCGCGTGGTCTTCGCCGACGAGGTCGTCAATGCGCGCGACCGCAACCAGCTGCTGCGGCTGCGCCGGCGGATGGGCATGCTCTTCCAGTTCGGTGCCTTGTTCACCGATCTCACGGTGTTCGAAAACGTGGCCTTTCCGCTGCGCGAGCACACCGACCTGCCCGAGGCGCTCATTCGCGACATCGTTCTGCTCAAGCTGCATGCCGTGGGCCTGAGGGGGGCCGCGCCGCTCAAGATTTCCGAGGTGTCGGGGGGCATGGCGCGCCGCATCGCGCTGGCGCGTGCCATTGCGCTGGACCCCGAGCTCATCATGTACGACGAACCGTTCGCGGGCTTGGATCTCATCTCCATGGGCGTGGCGGCCAACCTCATCCGCAAGCTCAACGACATCACGGGTGCGACCTCCCTGGTGGTGTCGCACGATGTCCCGGAGTGCATGGCCATCAGCGACCACGTGGTGCTGATGGCCAACGGCGGTCGCATCGTGGCGCAAGGCACGCCCGCCGAGTTGATGGCTTCGAGCGATGCAGAGGTGCGGCAATTCGTGCGTGGCGAGCCGGACGGGCCAGTGAAGTTTCACTACCCTGCGCCGAGCTTGGGCGCGGACTTTGGAGTGCAGGCCTGATGGACGCGATGACCGCGGCTTTGCAGCGCCTGGGTGCTCTGGCCATGAAGGTCCTGCAGGGCTTCGGCCATGCCGCTTTTTTCTTTTGGGACCTGCTGGTGCACGCGCCGGCGGCCCTCAAGCGTTTCTCACTGGTCGTGCGGCAGATCCATGCCATCGGAAACCTGTCGCTGGTCATCATCCTGGCCTCCGTCTGGCCGTGGGTTTTGTGCTGGCGCTGCAGATGTACTACGCGCTGGTCACCTATGGGGCCACGGAGTCCCTGGGCCTGATCGTCAACTTGGCCCTCGTGCGGGAACTGGGTCCGGTGGTGGCGGCGCTGCTGTTCGCCGGTCGCGCGGGAACATCGCTGACAGCCGAGATCGGCCTGATGAAGGCGGGCGAGCAACTTTCGGCCATGGAGATGATGGCCGTGGACCCGCGCAGCCGCGTGTTGGCGCCTCGTTTTATCGCGGGCGTCATTTCCATGCCCCTGTTGGCGGCTCTGTTTTCGGCCATTGGCATCCTGGGCGCTTGGGCCGTGGCGGTGGGCCTCATTGGTCTGGATGCCGGCAATTTCTGGTCCTTGATGCAGTCTCGCGTCGATGTCTGGCGCGATGTGGGCAACGGTATCGTCAAGAGTTTTGTGTTTGGCGTGATCTGCACCGCCGTGGCGCTGTATCAAGGGCATGAGACGCAGGCCACTCCCGAGGGCGTGGCCTATGCCACGACGCGCACGGTGGTGATCTCGTCGCTTTCGGTGCTGGGCATGGACTTCGTGCTCACCGCCTTGATGTTTTCGACGCCCTGAGCCAGCGGCTGGGGTTGCAGGAGGAAAGAACCATGAACAAGAAGGGCATCGAGGTACTGGTTGGCTGCTTCGTGTTGCTGGGCCTCGCGGGCCTGTTGTTTCTCTCGCTCAAGGCGGCCAATCTGGCCAGCTTTGGAGAGCGCAACGGGTATATGGTGTCGGCGCGCTTCGACAACATCGGCGGCTTGAAGCCCCGAGCGCCGGTTCGCAGTGCCGGCGTCACCGTCGGGCGCGTCAAGTCGATTGCCTTGGACCCCCAAACCTTTCAAGGTGTGGTGACGATGGAACTCGACAACGATGTGAAGTTCCCGCGAGATTCCTCAGCCAAGATACTGACCTCAGGCCTGCTGGGTGATCAGTTCATCGGCATCGAAGCGGGCGGGGACGAAAAGAATCTGGCTGCCGGTGATGTGATCGCGTCTACCCAGTCGGCGGTGATCCTTGAGAACCTCATCGGGCAGTTCCTCTTCAACAAGGCAGCCGAGGGGACGGGGGCATCCAAGTGAAGACGGTCAAAGCGATGCAAACCACAGCGCAGGGACGCTGGAAGCACTTGAGGGCTGCGCTCGGCTGGGTGGTCCTGACCGCTTGTGCGGTGTCGCCGCTTGCGGCCTCCGCCTCTGCCGCGGGCGAAGCGACCCGCCGCGCGGCAGCACCCCCGCCCGCGAGCAGCAAGGACCCCCTGGAGCCCTTCAATCGAGGGGTGTTCCTGGTCAATGGTGTGGTCGACCATTTTCTGATCAAGCCGATGGCCGAGGCCTACGAGGCCGCCGTGCCCAAGCTGGTTCGCACGGGTGTGGGCAATGTGCTGGGCAATGTGGGTGACGCCTGGTCGGCTGTGAACCTGGTCCTTCAGGGCAAGGGGGCGCGTGCAGCCGAGATGACGATGCGCGTCGGCCTGAACACCGTAATGGGTCTGGGGGGTGTGTTGGACATCGCAGCCGAAGCGGGGCTGGAGCGCCAGACCGAGGATTTCGGCCAGACCCTGGCAACCTGGGGGGTTCCCGCGGGGCCCTATCTGGTTCTGCCGTTGTTTGGCCCGTCCACCCTGCGGGATGCCGCCGGTTTTGGACTCGACCAGGCCTACACCTCGGCCGTCTACACCCAGAAGGATCCGCAGCGTTCAATCTGGGTGGGCGTTCGGCTGACCGATGCGCGGACCGACGCGCTGCCCTTCACCCGCATGCTCGATACCGTCGCCCTGGACAAATACACCTTTGTGCGAGACGCCTATCTCACGCGTCGAAGAAGCCTGGTCTACGATGGCAATCCCCCTGCAGAGCCTGAGGATCATGAAGCGCCCTGATGATGGGGAACTTTGACGCCGCACCTCACTTGCTGAAAACCGCTTCCATGACCCCGAATTCCCACAATCGTCGACGCATGCTCACCCTTGCGGCGGCTTCGATGACGGCCCTTGTGCTGCCCGCTGGCGCTGCGGTGGCCCAGGCCTCGGCCCCCGTGGCCCCCGATGTCTTCATCCAAGAGTTGTCGACCGAAGTCCTCAACCTGGTGAAGTCCGACAAGGCCATTCAGGCCGGAGACCTCTCGCGCGTGATGGCGCTGGTGGACAGCAAGGTCATGCCCCATGTGAATTTCCAGCGCATGACGGCTTCGGCCGTCGGCCGCCACTGGCGCACGGCCACACCCGAACAGCAGAAGCGTTTGCAGGATGAATTCAAGCTGCTCTTGGTGCGCACCTATTCCGGCGCATTGGCCCAGGTCAAGGATCAGACCATCGCGCTCAAGCCGCTGCGCGCCAACCCCGCTGACAACGAGGTCACGGTTCGCACCGAGATCAAGGGCCGTGGCGACCCGATCCAGCTTGACTATCGCTTGGAGCGCTCAGGCCCCTCCTGGAAGGTCTACGACTTCAATGTGCTGGGCATTTGGCTGGTGGAACAGTACCGCTCCAGCTTCAACCAAGAGATCACGGCGTCGGGTATCGATGGCCTGATCAACAAGTTGGCCGAGCGCAACAAGACGGCGGCCAAGGCGTGAGCATTGCCCTGCCGTCCTCGGTCACGATGCAGCGGGCCAGCGCGGTGCTGGATGCCTTGCAACCCTTGTTGCGCGATGCGCCCGGGCCCTTGGTGCGCTTGGATGCCTCCAGTGTGCGGGAGCTCGATACCGCGTGCATCGCGATCCTCTTGCAGTGTCAGCGACAGGTCCAGGCCCGTGGGCTTCGCCTCGTAGTCGATGGTGTGCCCACGCAGCTGGGCGCCCTCATGACCCTCTACGGCGTCGCCGAGCTCTTCGGTCGTTCCTGAGCAAAAGCGCGCAGCGCGTGCCGGCTTTGCAGTGGCCGGTGCTCCGGCGAGGGTTCGAACGCTTGGGGGTCAACGGCCCGAGGGCAGATAGCGCCGCGCCCGCAGATTGCGCTTGATTTCCTGAAGCGGCCCGCGCAGTTCGGGCCCGAGGCGCAGGGCCACGCCGGTGGTCAGGATGTCGATGATCATCAGATGCAGGATCCGGGACACCATGGGGCTGTATCGGTCATGGTCTTCCGGATGGTCGGCCGCCAGCAGCACCCGGCTGTGGCCGTTGGCCACATGGGCCAGTGGGGAAGCGCTGGCGGTGATGAGGAGGGTGGTGGCTCCCTTGCGGTGAGCGATTTCCTCGGCATCCAGCAGATCGCGACTGCGGCCGGAGTTGGAGATGACCACCGCACAGTCGCCCGGACCCAGCATGGTGGCGCTCATCACCTGCACATGCCCATCGCAGATGGCCGTGGCCGCAACGCCGAGCCGGAAGAATTTGTGCTGCGCATCCTGCGCGACGATGCCTGAATTGCCCACACCGTAGAAATCGATCCGGCGTTTTTGGCGGCAGGCTTCGGTGAGGGCCTCCATCGCCGTCTCAAAGGCGTGATCGGCCGCCTCGTTGCGATAGCGCAGCAGCGCGCTGACGGCGTTGTCGATCACCTTGACCACGATGTCGTGTGGTTTGTCGTCCTCATCGACCGCGCGGTGGATGAAGGGCACACCTTCGTTGACGGTGCCAGCCAGCTTGAGCTTGAAGTCGGCCAGGCCGTCGTACCCCACGCTGCGGCAGAAGCGAACCACGGTGGGCTTGCTCACATGGGAGCGTTCGGCCAGTTCGACCACCGGCAGGGTGGCAAAGCTGCGGGGATCGGCCAAGACCAGTTTGGCCACCCGCTGTTCGGCCGGGGGCAGGGCTGGAAGCGAGGCACGGATACGGTCGAGCAGGCTCATGGTGGGCGGCGCTCCCTCATTGCTCTTCGGCCCAGGCATGACCTTCGCGTGCCACCAAGGCACTGGCTGCCGGTGGGCCCCAACTGCCAGCCGCATAAGGGCGCGGGCCTTCCGTTTCCTGAGCCCAATGGTCCAGGATGGGTTCCACCCACCGCCAGGCTTGCTCCTGTTCGTGGCTGCGCACGAAGAGGTTCAATCGACCGGCCAGGGCATCCAGCAGAAGCCGCTCATAGGCGCCGATCCGTTCGGTCGGAAAAGCCTTGTCGAAGTCCAGATCCAGCGAAACCGGTGAGAGCTGTTCGGTGCCGCTGCCGCCAGGACCCAGGCCGCCCTTGGCCGCCAGCAGGTGGAGTTCCAGTCCGTCTTCAGGCTGCAGCTTGATCACGAGCTTATTGGCGCGCACAGCACCCGGAAAGATGGCGTGGGGAACCGGCCGAAAGTTCACGACGATCTGCGCTTCTCGGGCAGCCAGTCGTTTGCCGGTACGAAGGAAAAAGGGGACGCCGGCCCAGCGCCAATTCTGTACCTCGGTTCGCAGGGCGACAAAGGTCTCGCAGTCGCTGTCGGCCGGCACCTTCTCTTCTTCCAGGTAGCCTGTCACCTTGGCGCCGTCGACCATGCCG
>Ga0256358_1000062_pt1 | contig 12032 bp, 10 predicted proteins | sample MistaT_8_FD_189960 | JGI IMG/M metagenome (GOLD analysis project Ga0256358, IMG submission 189960) | Metatranscriptome of freshwater microbial communities from Mississippi River, Louisiana, United States - Miss_Colum_RepC_8h (Metagenome... | ecosystem: Environmental > Aquatic > Freshwater >... | reverse complement strand
GATACGGCCGGATTGCGTCAAAAGGGGAGGGTGTTTGAGGCTATTGAAAAATTTTCCGTGGTCAAGACCTTGCAGGCGATTGAGTCGGCCAATGTGGTTCTGCTCTTGCTCGACGCCACCCAGGGCGTCAGCGATCAGGATGCGCATATCGCCGGTTACATCCTGGAGAGCGGACGTGCCGTGGTGCTGGCGGTGAACAAATGGGATGCGGTGGATTCCTACCAGCGTGAAATGCTGCAGCGTTCTATCGAAACGCGGCTGCCTTTTCTGAAATTTGCCAACCTGCACTTCATTTCTGCACGCAAACGGCAAGGTCTGGGCCCTTTGTGGAGTTCGATGGTGCAGGCGCACAAGGCCGCGGGCTGCAAAATGTCCACCCCGGTGCTGACCCGTCTTCTCCAGGAGGCCGTTCAGTTTCAGGCGCCCAGGCGCTCGGGCATGTTTCGCCCCAAATTACGCTATGCGCACCAGGGTGGCTCGAACCCGCCGGTGATTGTGATCCATGGCAATTCGCTCGACCATGTCAGCGATGCCTACAAGCGATTTCTGGAAACCCGGTTTCGCAAGGCCTTCAATTTGGTGGGCACGCCCTTGCGCATCGAGATGCGTACCGCACAAAACCCCTATGCGGACAAGCAGGACTGAGCGGCACTCAAAGCCTGAAGGTTAGTCTGGAAATTCGCTGGCCTTTGTCACTCCATGATGGCCTGTGGTAAGGTTGACGCCTTGTCAAACTTTGAACACGGAGAATATCGTGAGCTCAAACAAAGGTCAGCTTTTGCAAGACCCGTTCCTCAACATCCTGCGTCGTGAACATGTGCCGGTATCGATCTACCTGGTCAACGGCATCAAACTGCAGGGACAAATCGAATCCTTTGATCAATATGTCGTTTTGCTGCGTAATACCGTGACGCAGATGGTCTACAAACATGCCATATCGACCATCGTGCCGGGTCGGGCGGTTAACTTCTCGGCGGTGGCAGAGGGCGGTGACAGCCCTGCCGACGCATCCTAAGACGGCCTCGTAGCTGACTTGCACGCTTTAGTGGATCGTCCAGCCGCTGCCGCCGTTCTGGTGGGGGTGGATCTGGGCAAGCCCCATTTCGATGCCGAACTCGAGGAACTTGGCCTCCTGGCGCAAACTGCTGGCTTGCAGCCTGTTGCCCGACTGACTTGCAAGCGCAAGGCGCCAGATGCCGCGTTGTTCGTGGGCAGCGGCAAGGCCGAGGAGATCAAGGCCCTGGCCAGCCAGAGTGGTGCCACCGAGGTGCTGTTTGACCAGAGCCTGAGCCCAGCCCAACAGCGCAATCTGGAGCGACAACTGGACATGCCGGTCAATGACCGGACCCTGTTGATCCTGGAGATCTTTGCCCAGCGTGCCCGTAGCCATGAAGGCAAGTTGCAGGTTGAACTGGCCCGGCTTCAGTACCTGAGCACGCGACTGGTGCGTCGCTGGTCGCACCTGGAGCGGCAAACCGGGGGCGCAGGTCTGCGTGGCGGACCGGGCGAGAAGCAGATCGAACTGGACCGGCGCATGATTGGCGAGGCCATCAAGCGTACCAAGGAACGTTTGAGCAAGGTCAAACGTCAGCGCCAGACCCAACGCCGGCAGCGTGCCCGTCGCAACGCGTTCACCATGTCCTTGGTCGGCTACACCAATGCTGGCAAGTCCACACTGTTCAACGCCCTGGTCAAGGCCCAGGCCTATGCGGCCGACCAACTCTTTGCCACCCTGGACACCACAACCCGTCAGCTCTATCTGGCAGAGGCGGGCAGGTCAGTGTCCCTGTCCGACACGGTGGGTTTCATTCGCGACCTGCCCCATGGTCTGATCGACGCCTTTGAGGCCACTTTGCTCGAGGCGGTGGATGCAGACCTGCTTTTGCATGTGGTGGATGCCTCCAATCCCGAATACCCCGAGCAGATCCAGCAAGTGCAGGGCGTTCTGCAGGAGATTGGCGCTGGCGGGATTGCCCAGGTGCTGGTATTCAACAAGCTAGATGCTCTGGCGCCTGAGCGTCAACCTCAGCGGCTGTTTGACCACTACGATCTGGACGGGGTGATGACACCCAGGGTGTTTGTCAGTGCCCGCCAGGGCCATGGGATGTCAGAATTGCGGAATTGCCTGTCCCTTCTGGTTCAAAATCAGAGCGAGCACGCCGAGTTGTCAAAACCGGATGAATTCGGGGCCCAATCTGATAGCCCTGACGAGCCAGCCGATGAGATTGGGCACAATCGGGGGATGACTGGCTAAAACCCGTGCTACCAGATGGCGGCCATTGGTCAGCATTTACTGGTGAGACGACTCCGAGATACCAAGATGAAATTTCCTGCACCATTCATTCGCCTGGCAAACTGGCCAACCCGCATACGGGGCATGTTCAATTTGAATGACCCCCGATGGGGTCGGGGAGAGGATTCCTCCCAGGAAGGCGGCAAATCTGATTCCGCGAATCGCCCATCGCCGCCCAAGCCAGAACCGGAGCAGGAGCCTCAACGGCGCCCTTCTGGTAGTCCCAACCAGGGGCCGCCAGACCTGGATGAGTTGTGGCGCGACTTCAATCGCAAACTCAGTGGCCTTTTTGGCGGTGGCTCGGGGCGGGGCGGTCGAAACGGCAAGGGCGGGAATGGAGGCAGTGGTGGCAATGGTGGCTTCCAACCCGATATGAAGGCGGCTCGCTTTGGCATCGGTCTGATTGCCTCTATCGTCCTGTTGATCTGGCTGGGTACTGGTTTTTTCATTGTGCAAGAGGGTCAGCAGGCGGTCATCACCCAATTTGGCAAGTACAAGTCATCGGTGGGTGCCGGTTTCAATTGGCGTCTGCCCTATCCAATCCAGCGACATGAACTGATCTTTGTGACCCAGATCCGCTCCGTCGATGTGGGGCGTGATACCGTGATGCGGGCCACCGGTCTGCGCGAATCGGCCATGCTGACTGAAGACGAAAACATTGTCGAAATCAAATTTGCTGTTCAATACCGTCTGAATGACGCCAGGGCGTTCCTGTTTGAAAGCCGCAATCCCGCCGACGCGGTGGTTCAGGCGGCTGAGACTGCGGTGCGTGAGGTGGTGGGCAAGATGAAAATGGATTCGGCACTTTCCGAGGAGCGCGATCAGATTGCCCCCCGGGTGCGCACCCTGATGCAGTCGATCCTGGATCGCTACAAGGTGGGGGTGGAAGTGGTGGGTATCAATCTGCAGCAGGGCGGTGTTCGTCCGCCCGAGCAGGTTCAGGCTGCTTTTGACGATGTCCTCAAGGCCGGCCAGGAGCGTGAGCGCGCCAAAAACGAAGCTGAGGCTTATGCCAACGATGTGATTCCGCGTGCCATTGGTTCCGCCTCGCGTCTGCAGGAAGAGTCCCAGGCCTACAAGGCGCGCATCATTGCCCAGGCCCAGGGCGATGCGCAGCGCTTCCGTTCCTTGCTGGCTGAATACCAGAAGGCGCCCCAAGTCACCCGTGATCGGCTCTACCTGGAGAGCATGCAACAGATCTACTCCAATGTGACCAAGGTATTGGTTGAGTCACGTCAGGGCTCCAACCTGTTGTACCTGCCCCTGGACAAAATCATGCAGATGAGTGCATCCGGTGAGAACCTGGCTGTGCCCGCCGGTCCGTCACCGGCTCCCATGACGACTCCAGCTGCGCCCGGTTCCGATACCCGTGGCCGTGATGGTGGCCGTAGCCGTGATCGTGATTCCCGCTAAGGAGAATGTCCCATGAATAATCGCTTAGGGATCTATTTCGCTTCATTTTTGGTGCTGTTGGCGCTAGCCAGTTCCATGTTGTTTGTGGTCGATCAGCGTCAGTTCGGTGTGGTCTATGCACTCGGCCAGATCAAGGAAGTCATCACCCAACCTGGCCTCAATATCAAACTGCCGCCGCCTTTTCAGAATGTGACCTATATCGACAAGCGGCTGCTCACCCTGGACAGCACTGACACCGAGCCCATGCTCACTGCTGAAAAACAACGGGTGGTGATTGACTGGTATGTGCGCTGGCGCATCAGTGATCCCACCGAATACATCCGCAATGTGGGCCTAAATGAAGCTGCCGGAGCCAGCCAGCTCAATCGGGTGGTACGCAATGCATTCCAGGAAGAAATCAACAAGCGCACGGTCAAAGAGTTGCTGTCACTCAAGCGTGAGGCGATCACTGCTGATGTGAAGGCAGAAGTGCTGGATAAAGTGCGCGGTGCCAAGCCCTGGGGTATCGATGTGGTGGATGTACGCATTACCCGGGCTGACTATGTCGATTCGATCACCGAGTCCGTCTATCGCCGTATGGAAGCTGAGCGCAAGCGCGTCGCCAACGAGTTGCGCTCCACTGGCGCTGCCGAGGGCGAGAAGATCCGGGCGGATGCCGATCGCCAGCGCGAGGTGACCATCGCCAATGCTTACCGTGACGCCCAGAAAATCAAGGGGGAGGGCGATGCCGAGGCTGCGAAGATCTATGCCGAATCCTTTGGTCGTGACCCGCAGTTTGCCCAGTTTTACCGTAGCCTCGAGGCTTACAAGGCCAGCTTTTCCAAGAAAAGTGATGTCATGGTGCTGGATCCCTCGTCATCGGACTTTTTCAAGGTTTTCCGAGGCCAGGCTGGAACTGCGGCTTCAGCACCCAAGAAATAAGTCGTGACAGGCGACACTTTCTGGTTGGCGCTGGCCTTGGTGCTGGTCCTTGAAGGACTGTACCCATTTGCCTCGCCATCGGGCTGGCGTCGTCTGTTCAATCAGATTCTGCAATTGAATGACGGCCAGCTGCGTTTTTTTGGGCTGTGCAGCATACTGCTCGGCCTGCTCTGGATTGGCTGGCTGATCCGATAAGGGCCTGGCAGCGTATTTTCAGGCTTCAACATCGGTAAAATCCATCTTTTAACAGCCTTCCCCATCTCCATGTCTGCCTGGGTCCTGCCGGATCACATTGCCGATGTCTTGCCTTCCGAGGCCCGGCACATTGAAGAACTTCGTCGCGGACTGCTTGATACAGCCCGTGGCTACGGTTATGAACTGGTCATGCCACCCATGCTGGAGCATTTGGAGTCCCTGCTCACCGGGACTGGCCATGCCCTGAATCTGCGCACCTTCAAGCTGATTGACCAGGCCTCCGGGCGATCTCTCGGTCTGCGTGCCGACAGCACACCCCAGGTGGCCCGAATCGATGCGCACCTGCTCAACCGCAAGGGTGTGGCACGCCTGTGTTACAGCGGCCCAGTACTGCATACACGGCCCGCCAGTCCGCACGCTTCGCGCGAACCCTTGCAGTTTGGTGCCGAGATCTACGGCCATTCGGGTACCGAGGCTGATCTGGAAAGTCTGCAGTTGGCGCTGGACTGCATCAGGGCTGCGAAGTTGCCAACCCTGACGGTGGATCTGGCGGATGTGCGTCTGGCTACCGCATTGCTTGACGATTCGCATGCAGATCCTGCGCTTCGTCCGCAGATTCTGGACGCCCTGGCAGCAAAAAATGCCCCTGTCCTACAAGGCCTGACGCAATCCCTGCCCGAGCGTTCCCGGCAAGGACTGCTGGGCCTTCTCACCTTGTATGGCGAGGCCAGTGTGCTTGAGCAGGCCCAAAAGCTGCTTCCCGACTTGCCTGTCATTCGTCAGTCCTTGTCCGAATTACGCTGGCTGTCCAGCCATCTCGCGGATGTCCGGGTCAGTTTTGACCTGGCGGATCTCGGGGGCTACACCTATTACAGCGGAATGCGTTTTTCCATCTACTCGCAGGGCGCCCGCGATGCCTTGGTGCGGGGAGGCCGTTACGACGAAGTGGGTGCAGCTTTTGGCCGCAAGCGACCTGCTGTGGGTTTTGGCCTGGACATCAAATACCTGGTCAGCGTGGTTGCCCCACGGCCCCTGCGTGCTGCCATTCGTGCACCCTGGAGCGAATCGGCCAGCCTGAGCCAGGCCATTGCCCGTCTGCGCGCCCAGGGTGAGATCGTGGTCTGTGTGTTGCCTGGCCACGAGAGTGAAATCGATGAATTCCACTGTGATCGCGAACTGATGGAAGTTGCGGGACAGTGGGTCCTGCAAGCCCTCTGAAATGACTGAGATGAATATGAGCAAAGGACGCAATGTCGTTGTGGTTGGGACCCAATGGGGCGATGAGGGAAAAGGCAAGCTGGTCGACTGGCTGACTGAATCCGCCCAAGGAGTGGTACGTTTCCAGGGCGGCCACAATGCTGGCCATACCCTGGTGATCAATGGGGTTCGGACCGCACTGCACCTCATTCCCAGCGGCATCATGCGCCCTGGCGTCAAGTGTTATATCGGCAATGGCGTGGTCCTCTCGGCTGCCAAATTGTTTGAAGAAATTGAAGGTCTGGAACGCGCTGGGGTGGAGGTGCGCTCGCGTCTACGCATCAGTGAGGCCTGTCCGCTGATTCTGCCGATTCACGCAGCCCTGGATGTGGCGCGCGAGGCTGCCCGCGAGCAGGGGGGCACCGAGAAGATTGGCACCACAGGACGGGGCATTGGGCCAGCTTATGAGGACAAGATTGCCCGTCGGGCCCTGCGTGTCCAGGACCTCAAATATCCCGAACGCTTTGCGCTCAAGCTCAAGGAATTGCTCGCCCTGCACAACCATGTGCTGACCACTTTTCTGGGATCCAGAAATTTTGCTTTCAGCGATGCCTTGCAGCCTTATATGCACAATGGAGAAGTTCAGTTTGAACCGGTGTATGCCGAGGCGATGCGCCATGCAGACTTGCTCAAACCCATGATTGCCGATGTCTCGCGTGAACTCAATGCAGCCCATCTGGCTGGCCAGAATTTGTTGTTCGAAGGCGCCCAGGGAACCCTGCTGGATGTGGACCATGGCACTTACCCCTACGTCACCTCGAGCAACTGCGTGGCTGGCAATGCCGCTGCCGGAGCCGGGGTTGGACCCGGCATGTTGCACTATGTGCTGGGTATCACCAAGGCGTATTGCACCCGGGTCGGTGGTGGGCCATTCCCCACCGAACTGGACTGGGAAAAACCTGGCACACCCGGTTACCACATGAGCACGGTGGGTGCAGAAAAGGGCGTGACGACCGGTCGTTCACGCCGTTGTGGCTGGTTTGATGCGGCTCTGCTCAAGCGCTCTGCGCAGGTCAACGGGCTCAGCGGCCTGTGTCTGACCAAGCTGGATGTGCTTGACGGTTTGAGTGAGTTGCTCCTGTGCACTGGTTATGAACTCGATGGCGAGATCATCGATATCCTGCCAATGGGCGCGGACGAGATTGCCCGGTGCAAACCGATTTACGAAAAGGTTCCTGGCTGGAGCGACACCACTGTTGGAATTACCCAGTATGAACAATTGCCAGCCAATGCCCGGCATTACCTGCGCCGCATCGAGGAGGTGACTGGCGTTCCCATCCATGTGATCTCGACCAGTCCGGACCGAGAACACACCATCATGATGCAGCACCCCTATGCGGTCTGCTGAGGCCTGTGACCCGCTCGCTGGGTGCGGGATCTTTTTGGCTTGTCCTTGAGGAGCTGACCCATGTTGACAGAAGATGGCAAGCATCTTTACATGAGTTCCGAGGAGTACGACCAGCAGATTGAAAAGCTGGCGATCAAAATTCATGCCTCTGGTTGGAACTTTGACACCATCCTGTGTCTGGCGCGAGGTGGCATGCGGCCTGGAGATGTGCTGTCGAGAATTTTTCGCAAGCCGCTGGCGATCATCTCCACCAGCTCCTACCGGGCTGATGGCGGCACGACCCGCGGCAAGCTGGACATTGCCAAATACATCACCACCCCTCAAGCCAACCTGGCTGGTCATCTATTGCTGGTGGACGACCTGGCTGACTCGGGTTACACCCTGCAGGGCGTGATCGATATGCTCAAGCTCAAATACCCGGCCATCACCGAATTGCGTACTGCCGTGCTATGGACCAAGGCCAGTTCGGTGTTCTCACCTGATTACACGGTGGATCACCTGAGCACTAACCCGTGGATTCATCAACCATTTGAGCAGTACGACCAGGTCAGCCTGACGGATTTGCAAGCCAAGTGGAAAGCCTGATCCCCTGGCTGATGCTCGCGGGTACTGCCCAGATCTGTAGCAACCATTGGCTTGAGCGTCTGACATGAGCGACAAGATCACCCAGCTTATCCACCATCCCTACAGGCCGCCGGCAGATTTTGAGGCGCCACAGCCAGGCATTTTCAAAGCGTCCACCGTCATATTTCCCAATGTGGCAGCCTTGCGTGCGCGTGACTGGAAAAACAAATCTGGCTACACCTACGGGCTGCATGGTACGCCCAGCACATTTGTGCTGGAGGAACGCATGGCCACTCTGGAGGGAGGAACCCAATGCCTGCTGGTTCCCAGTGGTTTGGCCGCCATTGCCAATGTCAGCCTGGCCATGCTCAACGCTGGCGAGGAAGTGCTGATACCAGACAATGCGTACGGCCCCAACAAGGCCCTGGCGCAAGGTGATTTGGCTCGCTGGGGCATTACCCACCAGCTCTACGACCCGATGAACCCCCAGGATTTGAAAGCACGGATCAGCGCGAAGACCCGTCTGGTCTGGCTGGAAGCTCCAGGCTCTGTCAGCATGGAGTTTCCAGACCTGGTTGAACTGGTTCGTGTCTGCCGTGAATCCAATATTCCCACCGTGCTGGACAACACCTGGGGCGCCGGGCTTGCCTTTCAGCCCTTCGAGCTGCAGGCAGGGCTGGGTGTCGACATTTCGGTGCAGGCCATGACCAAATACCCCAGTGGCGGCGGTGATGTCTTGATGGGCAGCGTCATCACCCGCGAGGAGTCTTTGCACACCCGCCTGAAACTGACCCATATGCGGCTGGGACTGGGAGTGGGTGCCAATGATGTGGAGGCGATATTGCGGGCATTGCCCAGCATGGCAATGCGTTATGCCGCGCAGGACCGTGCTGCCCGCACACTGGCAGCTTGGTGCCAGCAACGCTCCGAAATCGTGCAGGTCCTGCACCCGGCTTTGGCTGGATCGCCAGGTCATGAACACTGGCTGGCGCTGTGCGGACAGGAGCAGGGGCAGGCCGCTGGCTTGTTCAGCATCATCCTCGATGCCCGTTTCAGCCAGTCCCAGGTGGATGCATTTTGTGACGCGCTGCGCCTTTTTCGGCTCGGGTATAGCTGGGGAGGGCCGATGAGTCTGGTGGTGCCCTACGAGATCAGGTCGATTCGCTCCTCACCACCCAAGCACCTGCGTGCTGGCACCCTGGTTCGTTTTTCCCTTGGTCTGGAGCACATCGACGACCTCAGGGACGATCTCCAGCAGGCGCTGGACCGAACACTGGCAACTGCTTGATCACAAACCCACCGGGTAACCGTCCTTGCGGTGATCGGATGCAGCGATATAACCACCTTCGGTTTTCATGGCCAGCTGGGCACAGCCGAAGTCTGTGTCAAATCGTGGTGACACCTTGAGCGGATGACCACGATCGACCAGGCCTTGCACAGCCTGGTCATTGAAGTTCCATTCCACTGCCACCCCATGGTTGTCATCCATGACACGCCAGCGTGGCGCATCACTGACAGCTTGCGGATTTTGACCATGGTCTGCGATGCGCGCACAGACCTGGAGATGGCCCTGAGCCTGCATCGAGCCACCCATCACACCAAAGCTCATCAGCGGCTGGCCCTGACGGGTGAGAAAACCAGGGATGATGGTGTGGAAAGGTCGCTTGTTGGGCCCCACCTGGTTGGGATGATTTTTTCTCAAGGTAAAACCCCAGCCGCGATTTTGCAGCGCGATGCCTGTATTCGGAACCACCACGCCAGAGCCAAAGCCCTTGAAGTTGGATTGAATGAAGGAGATCATCATGCCGTTCTGGTCGGCAGCGGTGAGGTAGACGGTGCCGCCACTGTGCGGTTGCCCAAAGCGCGGAGCACTTGCACGGTTCGGATCAATCAAACGAGCGCGACGTTCCAGATAGTCAGGACGCAGCAGGTCCTGAGCGCTGACGGTCTTCATCCAGTCTGGATCAGCCACATATTCCTGCAGATCGGCAAAAGCCAGCTTCATGGCTTCGATCTGCAGGTGGTGCGACAAGGCGGTGTCCAGTCCCGCACCGGCCAGGTCCAGATGCTCAAGCATGCCCAGGGCCATCAGCGCACCGATGCCCTGGCCACTCGGTCCGATTTCGTGCAACGTCAGGTCACGGTAGTTGACCGAGATGGGGTCAACCCAGTCACACTGGTGGGCAGCCAGATCTTGCTCATCCATCAGACCTCCGGTGGCCCGGGCATGGTCGGCAATGGCTTTGGCCAGTTCGCCACGGTAAAAAGCCTCGCCCTTGCTACGGGCGATGAGTTCCAGCGTATGGGCCTGTCCGGGACAGATGAAATGTTCGCCAGGCAGGGGCGCACGACCTTTGGGTGCAAATGACTGGGCGTAGCCCGGTTGCTGCGACAGTTCCTCCACCTGGGCTTGCCATTGCCGGTGCACTGTCGGCGAGACCAGATAGCCATCACGTGCGTAGCGCAAAGCAGGCTCGAACAGGTCCTCAAACGGCAGCTTGCCAAATCGCTCCGACAAAGCGCGCCAGGCCGAGACGGTGCCTGGCACGGTGACAGAGTCCCACCCGCGCGGTGGCATCGCCTGGTATTTGGAGAAATGCTCAGTCGTCCAGCGCCGTGGAGCTCGCCCACTTGCATTGAGCCCGTGCATTTGCTGGCCATCCCAAAGGATGGCAAAGGCATCACCACCGATGCCGTTCATGCAAGGCTCCACCACTGTGAGCGTGATCGCAGTGGCCAGCGCTGCGTCCACCGCATTGCCGCCGCGGGCAAACATTTGCAGGCCGGCACTAGAGGCCAGAGGCTGGGAGGTGCTGACGACATTGGCCGCCAACAAAGGCATGCGCTGCGAGGTGTAGGGAAAATCCCAGAAATTGCTTGAATTCATTTTGACTCCAAAGGGGCAACATCAGCCCCTTCTATCTTGTGCCTGGCCAGGGTGGCCGCCACAAATCCTGATGTTTTCATTTCTTCAACAAAGCTGAACAGATAGCGCGAAGCCGCAGTGCCCCGTACACGGGGTGTGGCCATGGCTTGCTGGATGACCATGAAGCGGCCCTCCAGCAGGCGCAAGCCAGGCAATCGTCGAGCATCCGCCTGCAGCTGCTGTTTGACGCCCGCCGCCACTTCCAGCTGCTGAGCCAGGAACATGTCGACCACTGAAGGAGAAGTGGGCGCTCTGACCAGGGAGGCTTGTTTGATCTCTCGTTTGAGATACAGATCGTAAGCACTGCCATTTCCAACAGCGATGCGAATACCTGGTCGGTCGACCTCCTCATTGCGCAGAATAGGTGAATCCTGACGTACCAGGTAGGACCCTTCGATCACCACATAGGGTGCACTGTAGAGAATATCCACCGCACGGGCTGGATCAATCGCCACAAAGGCAATATCAACCTGGTTCTGACGCAGGGCCTCCACTGTTTTGCCAGCCGAAGGAAAAGTGATGAGTTCCACAGGTAGCTGAAGTCGTGTGCCCAGCTCGCGCGCCAGGTCCACCGATACGCCTTGTGGGTGGCCTGTGCCGTCCTTGCTTGCTAAGATGGGATTGCCCAGATTGATGGCTGCACGCAGTCGGCCATCGGGGGCCAAAGCACCCACAATCTCTGGCGCAGGTTTGGTGGCGCAACCTGCCAGGACCAGCAGAGCGCCCAGAAGCGATACAAATTTCATAGAGATTGTTCAAACAAAAAAACGCGGCCATGACCGCGTTTTTTCAGGAAAACATCGTTATTCGATCTTCGCTTTGGCGCGAAGGTCTTCCTGGAATTTCATCAGTTTTTGCTGTTGAAGCTGTTGACCTATTTGCTGCTTGAGCTCTTCCAGCTTGGGCAGTTGGGCTTCGCGCACATCGTCCAACCGGATGACATGCCAGCCGAACTGACTTTTCACCGGCATATCGGTCGTCTTGCCCTTGGTCAGCTTGACCATGGCATCGGAAAATTCCTTGACATAGCTGCTGGCGCTGGCCCAGTCCAGGTCGCCGCCATTGGCTCCCGATCCTGGATCCTTGGACTGCTTTTTCGCAATATCCTCAAACTT
>Ga0256358_1000056_pt1 | contig 12513 bp, 10 predicted proteins | sample MistaT_8_FD_189960 | JGI IMG/M metagenome (GOLD analysis project Ga0256358, IMG submission 189960) | Metatranscriptome of freshwater microbial communities from Mississippi River, Louisiana, United States - Miss_Colum_RepC_8h (Metagenome... | ecosystem: Environmental > Aquatic > Freshwater >... | reverse complement strand
GTGGGCACCTTTGCGGTCAGCTCCGGCCCCGTCATGGCGTCAAGCAACGAATTCAAAATCACCATCCGCGGCAAAGGCAGCCATGCGGCGCTGCCCCACAACGGCATTGACCCGGTGCCGATCGCCTGCCAGATGGTGCAGGGCTTTCAGACCATCATCACCCGCAACAAGAAGCCGGTGGATGCGGGCGTGATCTCGGTGACCATGATCCACGCCGGTGAAGCCACCAATGTGGTGCCGGATTTCTGCGAACTGCAGGGCACGGTGCGCACTTTCACCATCGAGGTGCTGGACCTGATCGAGTCGCGCATGAAGCAGATCGCCGAATCGATCAGCGAAGCCTTTGGCGCCCAGTGTGAATTCGAGTTCGTGCGCAACTACCCGCCGACCGTCAACACCCCGGCCGAAGCCGAGTTCGCGCGCCAGGTCATGCAGGGCATCGTGGGCGAAGCCAACGTGATGGTGCAGGAACCCACCATGGGCGCGGAAGACTTCTCCTACATGCTGCAGGTCAAACCCGGCGCCTATGTATTCATCAGCAACGGCGACGGAGCCCACCGCGAAATCGGCCACGGTGGCGGCCCCTGCACGCTGCACAACCCGAGCTACGACTTCAACGACGACCTGATCCCGCTGGGCGGGACCTACTGGGTCGAGCTGGCCACACGCTGGTTGTCGCAGGCCAAAGCCTGATCCGGGGGGGTCCATGTCGTCCATCCAGAGCGCGTTTTCCAAGAGCTACGCCGAGGCCCGCCAGAAATTCCTGGAGGCCGCGCAGGCTGCGGGTCTGAAAGTGCATTCGCACTACCACCCGCGCCCGGGGCGGGACGGTGAATCCCTGGCCATGGACGTGGTGCGTGAGGGCCCGGCCGACGCCAGGGATCTGCTGATCATCAGCTCAGCCTGTCACGGGGTGGAAGGCTACTGCGGCAGTGGTGTGCAGGTGAATGCCCTGCGCGATGTCGCCTGGCGCCAGGCCGCGCGTGAGGCGGGGGTGGCGGTGCTCTACATCCATGCCCTCAACCCCCATGGTTTCTCGCATGTGCGGCGCGTGACGCATGAGAACGTGGACATCAACCGCAACTTCAACGACTACAACCAGCCGCTGCCGGTCAACACGGCCTACCGCGAAGTGCAACCGCTGCTGCTGCCCGAAGTCTGGCCACCCGATGCGGCCAATGCCGCGGCGGTGGCCCGGTTCATTGCCGAACGCGGCATGCCCGCTTTTCAGGCGGCTGTCTCGGGCGGCCAGCATGAGTTTGCCGATGGCCTTTTCTTTGGTGGCCGCGGTCCAACCTGGAGCAACCTGACGCTGCGCAATGTGCTGCGCGAACATGGCCGCGCCTGCCAGCGCATGGCCTGGATCGACCTGCACACCGGCCTGGGGCCCAGTGGCGTGGGCGAGCGCATCTTCGCCTGCGCCGATGACAAGGCGGCCTTGGCACGCGCCAAGGCCTGGTGGGGCGATGACATCACCTCCATCTACGACGGTTCGTCCACCTCGGCTTACCTGACGGGTCTGATGTGGATGGCCGCCTATGACGAATGCCCACAGGCCCAATACACCGGCATTGCCATGGAATACGGCACCCAGCCGATGGAGAAGGTCATGCACGCCCTGCGCGGGGACCACTGGCTGCACCTGCACCCCGAAGCGCCTGCTGCGCTGCGCCAGCAGATCAAGCACGACCTGATGGATGCGTTCTACGTGGACACCGACGAATGGCGTCAGCAGATCGTCGATCAGGCGATGGACGCCATGCACCAGGCGGTGTCCGGTCTTTCCGGCAGCTGATCACGAACGCGCACCTGTCTGGTGCGCGACAGCCCATCAAGGGGATTTCCCTCTGCCCAATCCATGCACGGATATTGCATATTGCACCCCAGACCGAAACCACTTCGAGGAGATTGATCCATGCCGTCCCCCCTGTTCCAGCGCTGCGCCCTGACCCTGGTGTCTGCCGCCTGCTTGTTGCTGTCAGCCCAGGCCCAGGCCAAGCCCTTCAAATGGTCCAGCGCCAGCGACATTCCCACACTGGACATCCACTCCCAGAACAATGCCCTGGGCAACGGCGTGCATGCGGCCATCTATGACTCACTGGTCTACTACAACAGCAAGACCTTCAAGGTCGAGCCCCGTCTGGCCACCGCTTGGAAAGAGGTATCTCCCACGCAGTACCGTTTCACCCTGCGCGCCGATGTGAAATTCAGCGATGGCAGCGCCCTGACCGCTGACGACGTGGTGTTCTCCCTGGAGCGCGCCCGCGCCAAGACGTCCAATTTCCACGTCTACACCCAGGGCTTCAGCCGCATCGCCAAGGTCGACGCCCGCACCGTGGACATCATCCTCAGCGGCCCCAATCCGGTACTGCTCAACCAGCTCACCGAGCTGCGCATCATGAGCAAGGCCTGGGCGGAAAAGAACAAATCGACGGAGCCCAAGGACGGCAAGACCAAGGATGAAACCTACGCCCACCGCAACGCCATGGGCAGCGGCCCCTTCATGGTCAAGGAATGGCAGCCCGACCAAAAGCTGGTGATGGTCAAGAACCCGAACTGGTGGGGCTGGAAAGATGCCCCCAGCAACGTGACCGAGATCGTCTACACCCCGATCAAGAACGAAGCCACGCGGGCCGCCGCCCTGCTCTCGGGCGAGATCGACTTTGTGCTCGACCCCAGCCCGCAAGACCTGGGCCGCATGCGCAACAACGCCAACCTCAAGGTGATCGACGGGGTGGAAAACCGCACCATCTTCCTGGGCATGGACCAGTTCCGCGACGAATTGCCTGGCTCCAACGTCAAGGGCAAGAACCCGCTCAAGGATGTGAAGGTGCGCAAGGCGCTCTACCAGGCCATCGACATCGACACCATCCACAAGGTCACCATGCGTGGCCTGTCCCAGCCCACGGGCGCGCTGGTGTCGCCGCAGGTGGCGGGCTGGACCGAGGGCGTGCACAAGCGATTCCCCTATTCGCAAGACGATGCCCGCAAGCTGCTGGCCGAAGCCGGTTATCCGCAGGGCTTTGAAGTGGACTTCGCCTGCCCCAACAACCGCTACATCAACGACGAGGAAATCTGCCAGGCCGTGACCGCCATGTGGGCCAAGGTCGGCGTGAAGGCCAAGCTGCGCACGCTGCCGCTGGTGACCTACTTCCCGATGATCCAGCGCTACGAGGCCAGCATCTACATGCTGGGCTGGGGCGTGCCGACGTTCGACGCGCTTTACAGCCTGCAGTCGCTCACCCGCAGCGTGGGCACTGGCGGTGACGGCAACTACAACGTGGGCCGCTACAGCAACCAGCGCATGGACTACGTGGTCGACCGCATCAAGACCGAAACCGACCTGCCGGTGCGCAACCGTCTGCTGACCGAGGGTCTGCAGCTGCAAAACGACACCGTCGCGCACATTCCGCTGCACAACCAGGTCATCCCCTGGGCCATGAAGAAGAACATTGATCTGGTCCACCGTGCCGACAACCGGCTCGACTGGGTGCTGATCAAGGTCAACTGATGCTGGCCTTCATCCTGCAGCGCCTGATCCAGGCGATGGTGGTGATGGTCACCGTGGCCTTCATCGCTTTCCTGCTGTTTCAGTACGTCGGTGATCCGGTGGTGTTCCTGCTCGGACAGGACGCCACCCAGGAGCAAATTGACCAGCTGCGCGCCGATCTGGGCCTGAACCAGCCCTTCTTTGTGCAGTTTGGCCACTTCCTGGCAAATGCGGTGCAGGGTGAGTTTGGTCTGAGCCTGCGCCAGGGCGCGAAGGTCTCGCGGCTGATCGCTGAGCGATTCCCGGCCACGCTGGAGCTGGCCCTGGTGGCCGCCGGCCTGGCGCTGCTGGCGGGCATCCCGATGGGGGTGTATGCCGCCTTGCGGCGCGGCACCTTCATGAGTCAGCTGTTCATGACCTTGTCCCTGCTGGGCGTGTCACTGCCCACCTTCCTGATTGGCATCCTGCTGATCCTGGTGTTTGCCGTGACCCTGGGCTGGTTCCCCAGTTTCGGACGTGGCGAAGTGGTGCAACTGGGCTGGTGGACCAGCAGTCTGCTCACGCTCAAGGGCTGGCACCACATCATCTTGCCCGCCGTGACGCTGGCGATCTTTCAGCTGACGCTGATCATGCGGCTGGTGCGCGCCGAAATGCTGGAGGTGCTGCGCACCGACTACATCAAGTTCGCACGGGCACGCGGCCTGTCCAACCGGGCCATCCATTTCGGCCATGCCCTCAAGAACACCTTGGTGCCGGTCATGACCATCACTGGCCTGCAGCTGGGCGGTCTGATCGCGTTTGCGATCATCACCGAAACCGTCTTCCAGTGGCCGGGCATGGGCTTGCTGTTCATTCAGGCCGTGACCTTTGCCGACATCCCGGTGATGGCGGCTTACCTCTGCCTGATCGCTCTGATTTTTGTCGTCATCAACCTGGTGGTGGACCTGCTGTACTTTGCGGTCGATCCCCGTCTGCGCATGGGCAAGGCCGGAGGCCACTGAGATGGGTGCACCGCTGCAATCCGCCCTGGCCCGAGGCCGTGCGTTTGCCCGCATCGCCCAGTTCCATCCGGAGCTGACCAGCTTTCGGCGCGATCTGCATGCCCACCCCGAACTGGGCTTTGAAGAGGTCTACACCTCGGGCCGTGTGAAGGAGGCACTCAAACTCTGCCGCGTGGACAGCATCCACACCGGTCTGGGCAAGACCGGCGTGGTGGGTCTGGTGCACGGGCAGGGCCGCAGCGCTGAAAACCCCGGCCCCATGATCGGCCTGCGCGCCGACATGGATGCCCTGCCGCTGCAGGAATTCAATGAATGCACCTGGAAGTCCAGCAAGCCGGGCCTGATGCACGGCTGCGGACACGACGGCCACACCGCCATGTTGATCGGTGCCGCGCGCTACCTGGCCGAGACACGCCACTTTGACGGCACCGCCGTGCTCATTTTTCAGCCCGGCGAAGAAGGCTATGCCGGTGCCCGCGCCATGATGCAAGACGGGCTGTTTGACCGCTTTCCTTGCCAGAAGGTGTTTGCACAGCACAACTCACCCGAAACCCCGCTGGGCGTCATCGGCATCACCCCCGGCCCCATGCAGGCGGCGGTGGACCGAATTGAAATCAAGGTGCGTGGCAAGGGCGGCCACGGCGCCCGCCCCCACCAGGCCATCGATCCGGTGCTGGTGGCTGGGCACATCATCACCGCCATCCAAAGCGTGGTGTCACGCAACCTCTCGGCCTTTGACCAGGCCGTCGTGAGCATCTGCTCCATGCAAGGCGGCCATCCTGGCGCCATGAGCGTGATTCCCGGTGAAGTGACGCTGGTGGGCACGGTGCGCACCTACAGCGAAAGCGTGCAGGACCAGGTGGAAGAGCGGCTGCGCCAGCTGTGCACGGGCGTGGCGCAGGGCTTTGGCGCCAACGCCGAACTGATCTACGAGCGGGTCTACCCGGCCACCGTCAACACCGTGCCCGAAGCCCACTTTGCCGCGGATGTGGCCGCTGCCCTGGTGGGAGAAGATCGGGTCTGGCGCAACATGGTGCCCAGCATGGGCGGTGAAGATTTTTCCTTCATGCTGCAAGCCAAGCCCGGCGCCTACATCCGCATCGGCCAGGGTGCGGCGCACGGCCCGGGGCCACATCCGCTGCACAACAGCCGCTACGACTTCAACGACGACATCCTGCCTTTGGGCGCTGCGCTGCATGCCAGCCTCATCGAGCAGGCCCTGCCCCTTCAGGATTGACCCTTTCAACCACCCCAGGAGACTTCCATGCGCCACACGACCCTTCGCCGTTCGCTGACCGCCATTGCCGTGCTCTCGGCCTTGTCGGCCCAGGCCGCCACCTTGCGTGTGGCCAACCAGGGCGATGCCCTGTCGATGGACCCGCACTCGCTCAACGAGTCCCTGCAGATCACTGTGGTCGAAAACGTCTACGAGCCCCTGGTCACCCGTGACAAGGACTACAAACTGGCCCCGGCCCTGGCCACCAGCTGGAAGCAGACCGCACCCACCGTCTGGCGCTTTGAACTGCGCAAGAACGTCAAGTTCCACGACGGCACGCCCTTCACCGCGGACGATGTGATCTTCAGCTACGAGCGCGCCAAGGGCGAGGGATCGGACATGAAGAGCTACGTGGGCCAGATCAAGGAAATCCGCAAACTGGGCGACCACAGCATTGACGTGGTGACCAACGCCCCCTTCCCCATCCTGCCGGAACTGTTCACGCACTGGAACATCATGAGCAAGAAGTGGTGCGAGGACAACAAGGCCACCCAGCCAGTGGACCGTCGCAAGGGCCTGGAAAACGCGGCGTCCTTCCGCGGCAACGGCACCGGCCCCTTCATGGTGCGCGAGCGCCAGCCCGGTGTGCGCACCACCTTCACACGCAACCCCAACTACTGGGGCAAGATCGAAGGCAATGTGGATGAGGTCGTCTTCAGCGTGATCGGCAACGACAGCACCCGTGTGGCCGCCCTGCTCTCGGGCGAAGTGGATGTGATGGAGCCGGTGCCGGTGCAGGACGTCGAGCGCGTCAAGTCCAACGCCAACCTCAAGGTGCTGCAAGGTCCTGAGCTGCGCGTGATCTTCCTGGGCATGGACCAGAAACGTGACGAACTGCTTTACTCCAACGTCAAGGGCAAGAACCCCTTCAAAGACAAGCGCGTGCGCCAGGCTTTCTACCAGGCCATCGACATCGAAACCATCAAGAACCGGACCATGCGTGGTGCGGCCTTGCCGATTGCCCTGATGCTGCCCCCGCAGGTCAACGGCTTTGCGCCCGACCTGGCCAAACGCCTGCCCTACGATGTCGAAGGCGCCAAAAAGCTCATGGCCGAAGCCGGTTACCCCAACGGCTTTGAGGTCAAGATGAACTGCCCCAACGACCGTTATGTGAACGACGGGGAAATCTGCCAGGCCGTGGCCGCCAACCTGGCCCGCATCGGTGTCAAGATCAACCTCGAAGCCGAAACCAAGGGCACCTACTTCCCCAAGATCCTGCGACGCGACACCAGCTTCTACATGCTGGGCTGGACGGCCAGCACGGTGGATGCCCACAACGTGCTCTACCCCATCATGTCCACCCCGGGTGACGGTGGCCGTGGCCAGTTCAACCTGGGGGCCTACAGCAATGCACGTGTCGATGAGCTGACCGCTGCCGTGGCCTCGGAAACCGACCAGAAAAAGCGCAACGACATGATCCGCGAAGCCATGAAGATCCACCAGGACGAGATCGGCCATTTGCCGCTGCACCAGCAAACCCTGAACTGGGGCACCAAAAAGAACGTCAATGTGGTGCAGTGGCCCGACAACGGCATGCCCTGGCGTTATGTGAACGTGGGCAACTGATCCAGAAGTCTGCAAGGAGCGCACATGCATGACCCCCAAGGCCGCAGTCCGGGCCGCTGGCATCGCTGGTGGCACAGCGATGTCGGTTACAGCTTCCGTCAGTCACCCACCGCCATGGTGGCGGCCCTGATCGCCTTCATCTGCATCGTCTGTTCGGTGTTTGCGGGCTGGGTCGCTCCCACCAACCCTTTTGACCTGGCATCACTGGAACTCAGTGACGCCCGCCTGCCCCCGGCCTGGCTGGAGGGCGGCACCGGCAAGTACCTGCTGGGCACGGACGACCAGGGCCGCGACATCCTCTCGGCCCTGATCTATGGTGCACGCATCTCGCTGGTGGTGGGGGTGGCTTCGGTGATCCTGTCGGTGGCGGTGGGGGTCACCCTCGGGCTACTGGCCGGATTTCGGGGCGGCTGGATCGACACGCTGCTCATGCGCCTGTGCGATGTGATGCTGTCTTTTCCCGCGATTTTGGTGGCCTTGCTGATCGCCGGTGTCGGACGTGCGCTGTTTCCCAACGCGCACGAAGGGCTGGCCTTCGGCGTGCTGATCATCTCGATCTCGCTGACCGGCTGGGTGCAGTACGCCCGCACCGTGCGCGGCTCCACACTGGTCGAACGCAACAAGGAATATGTGCAGGCCGCCCGCGTGACCGGCGTGGCCCCCATGCGCATCATGCTGCGCCATGTGCTGCCCAATGTGCTGGGCCCTGTGCTGGTGCTGGCCACCATCCAGGTGGCCACCGCCATCATCACCGAGGCCACGCTGTCCTTTCTGGGCGTGGGTGTGCCGCCCACATCACCCTCATTGGGCACGCTGATCCGGGTGGGCAACGACTACCTCTTCTCGGGTGAATGGTGGATCACCATCTTCCCCGGACTGATGCTGGTGCTGATCGCCCTGTCGGTCAACCTGCTGGGCGACTGGCTGCGCGACGCGCTGAACCCGAGATTGCGATGAGTCTTCTGCAAGTTCAAAACCTGGTGGTGGAATTCCCCAACCGCCACGGCACCCTGCGTGCCCTGGACGACATTTCGTTCGAAATCGCGCCCGGCGAAATTCTGGGCGTGGTGGGGGAATCGGGTGCAGGCAAATCGCTCACCGGCGCCTCCATCATCGGCCTGCTGGAGCCACCGGGACGCGTGGCCAGCGGCCAGATCCTGCTCGAAGGCCAGCGCATCGACCACCTGAGCAGCGACCAGATGCGCCACATCCGTGGCCGCAAGATTGGCGCCATCTTTCAGGACCCGCTGACTTCGCTTAACCCTTTGTATTCGGTGGGGCGACAGCTGACCGAAACCATCCAGGCCCACCTGCCCGTGAGCGCCGCAGAAGCCCGCCAACGCGCCATCCAGCTGCTGGTGGACACGGGCATTCCGGCAGCCGAGCAGCGCATCGACCACTACCCGCACCAGTTCTCGGGCGGCATGCGCCAGCGCGTGGTGATCGCACTGGCACTGGCTGCCGAGCCGCAACTCATCGTGGCCGACGAGCCCACCACCGCGCTTGATGTGTCGATCCAGGCCCAAATCATCAGCCTGCTCAAGCGCGTGTGCAAGGAGCGCGGCGCGGCCGTCATGCTGATCACCCACGACATGGGCGTGATCGCCGAAACCTGCGACCGTGTGGCCGTCATGTACGCGGGCCGCATCGCTGAAATCGGCCCGGTCCATGAAGTCATCAACCACCCGGCCCACCCCTACACCGCGGGCCTGATGGCCTCGATCCCCGACATGGACAGCGACCGCGAACGCCTCAACCAGATCGACGGCGCCATGCCCCGGCTCAACGCCATCCCCCAGGGCTGCGCCTTCAACCCGCGTTGTACGCAAACCCATGCGCGCTGCACCCAGGAGCGCCCCGAACTCATGACCGCAGGCGCCACACGCGCCGCCTGCTGGCTGCACGCCAAGGAGGCCGCATGAGCCAGAACATGAGCGCTCGCACGCCCCTGGTCGTGGCCCATGACCTGGCCAAAACTTTTGACGTCTCGGCTCCCTGGCTCAACCGCGTGCTCGAAGGCAAGCCGCGCCAACTGCTGCACGCCGTCGATGGCGTGAGCTTCGAGATCGAAAAAGGCAAGACGCTGGCCCTGGTGGGCGAGTCCGGCTGTGGCAAAAGCACGGTGGCTCGCCTGCTGGTGGGACTGTACGAGCCCACGCGCGGTGGCCTGACCTTTGACGGACAGGACGCCCACGCGGCCTACCAGTCCAAAGAAGCGCGCAAGATCCGCCAGCGCATCCAGATGATCTTCCAGGACCCGTACGCCAGCCTGAACCCGCGCTGGACGGTGGAAGCCATCATCGGCGAACCGCTGCAAGAGCACGGCCTGGTCACCGATGCGGCCATGCTCAAGGCACGCGTGGCCGAGCTGCTGCAGTCGGTGGGTCTGGCTGCGCAGGACATGGTCAAGTACCCTCACCAGTTTTCGGGTGGGCAGCGCCAGCGCATCTCGATCGCCCGCGCCCTGGCCACCGCCCCCGAATTCCTGGTGTGCGACGAACCCACCTCGGCGCTGGACGTGAGCGTGCAGGCCCAGGTGCTCAACATCATGAAAGAGCTGCAGCGAGAGCGCGGCCTGACCTACCTCTTCATCAGCCACAACCTGGCCGTGGTACGCCATGTGAGCGACCAGGTGGGCGTGATGTACCTGGGTCGCCTGGTAGAGTTGGCCGACAAGCACACCCTGTTTGCCAACCCGCAGCACCCCTACACCCGCATGCTGCTGGACGCGATTCCCAAAATGCGCGACACCGGTCGCGCCCGCACCCCGGTGCAGGGCGAGGTGCCCAATCCGCTCAACCCGCCCAGCGGCTGCAGCTTTCACCCGCGCTGCCCACAGGCCACGGACATCTGCAAACAGGAACGTCCTGCCCTGCGCGACTTCAAGGGCATCAAGATCGCCTGCCACGCGGTGCAGTGATCTGCGCCAGAATGCAGGACATGAAGCCCTCTCATGTCCTCGTTCTCGGCGGCAGCGGTTTCGTCGGTCGCCATGTGTGTGAACAGCTGGTGCGCGCCGGTTACCGTGTGACGGTGCCCACACGCCGAGCCCGCCACGCGGCCTGCGTGCAAACCCTGCCGGGCCTGACCGTGGCGGAAACCCGCTCGCTCGATGAAGCCACGCTCGCACAGCTGGTCGCCGGACACGGTGCGGTCATCAACCTGATCGCCGTTCTGCATGGCAGCGAAAAGCGCTTTGAGCAGATGCATGTGCAACTGCCCCAGCGCATCGCCGCCGCCATGCGCCAGGCGGGTGTGGCACGGCTGGTTCATGTGAGTGCGCTGGGCGCCGACCCGCAAGGCCCCTCGATGTACCAGCGCAGCAAGGCACGCGGCGAAGCCGTCCTGCAAGCGGCCGGGCTGGATTTGACCGTTCTGCGCCCGAGCGTGATCTTCGGGGCCGAGGACAAATTTCTGAACCTGTTTGCCGACCTGCAGCAGTTCGTGCCCTTCATGCCCCTGGCGGGCAGCGGCACCCGGTTTCAGCCGGTGTGGGTCAACGATGTGGCCGCCGCCATCGTGCGCTGCCTGCAGAACCGCCGCAGCATCGGCCAGACCTACGAAGCCACCGGTCCCGAAACCTTCACGCTGGGTGAACTGGTGCGACGCTCGGGCCAATGGGCGGGCGTGAACAGCGGCCAAGGCCGCCCTGTCATTCCCCTGCCACGCTGGGTCGGCTGGCTGCAGGCCCTGGGCATGGAAATGCTGCCAGGCGAACCGCTCATGAGCCGCGACAACCTGGCGTCCATGAAGGTGGACAACGTCGCTAGCGGGCAGTGGCCTGGCCTGCAGGCACTGGGCATCTCGCCAGCGTCCCTGTCAGGCATCGCCCCCACCTACCTTGGGCGCAAGGGGCCACGCAGCCGACTCGATGGCTGGCGTTCTGGCACTGAGCCTGGCATGAAAAACCGCTCCTCGGAGCGGTTTTTCATGAAGAAGTCAGCGGGCTCAGACGTTGAACAGGAAGTTCATCACGTCGCCGTCCTTGACGACGTATTCCTTGCCTTCGGCGCGCATCTTGCCCGCATCCTTGGCGCCCTGTTCGCCCTTGTAGGCGATGAAGTCTTCATAGGCGATGGTCTGGGCACGGATGAAGCCGCGCTCGAAGTCGCCGTGGATCACGCCCGCGGCCTGCGGCGCGGTGTCGCCAATCCGTATGGTCCAGGCACGCACTTCCTTCACACCGGCGGTGAAATAGGTCTGCAGGCCCAGCAGCTTGAAGGCCGCACGGATCAGGCGGTTGAGGCCGGGCTCGCTCTGGCCCATCTCTTCCAGGAAGATCGCCTTGTCCTCGTCGCTCATCTCGGACATGTCGGCTTCCATCTTGGCGCAGATCGCCACCACAGGCGCGTTCTGGCCAGCGGCGTATTCCTTGAGGCGGTCAAGCAGCGGGTTGTTCTCGAAGCCGTCTTCGCTCACGTTGCCGACGAACATGGCGCGCTTGGCAGTGATCAGGCACAGGGGCTTGAGCAGGGCGCGCTCCTGCTCGGACAGGTCCAGCGTGCGCACCGGCTTGCCCTGGTCGAGCACGGCCTGCACCTTGGTCAGCAAGGCCACCAATGCCGTGGCTTCCTTGTCGTTGCCGCTCTTGGCGGCCTTGGTGTAACGCTGCAGGGCTTTTTCAACGGTGCCCATGTCGGCCAGACACAGCTCGGTCTGGATGACTTCGATGTCGGCGATCGGATCGACCTTGCCGGCCACGTGGATCACGTTCGGGTCTTCAAAGCAGCGCACCACGTTGACGATCGCATCCGTCTCGCGGATGTGGGCCAGAAACTGGTTGCCCAGGCCTTCACCCTTGGAGGCTCCTGCCACCAGACCGGCAATGTCCACAAACTCAACGATGGCGGGAACGATGCGCTCGGGGTTGATGATCTTGGACAGCTCGCCCAGACGCGGATCGGGCACTTCCACCACGCCCGTGTTCGGTTCAATGGTGCAAAAAGGGTAGTTCTCGGCCGCAATGCCAGCTTTGGTCAGGGCGTTGAAGAGGGTGGACTTGCCCACGTTGGGCAGGCCCACGATGCCGCATTTGAGGCTCATGGCGTGTTCCTATATCGATGTGGAGGCCCCCGGCGGGTACGGGGCGTATGGCAAGCGCCATGCGGGGGGCAGTTCCTGCGCCAAGACGGCCTTTCGACCCAAATTCAATTAAATTTTTAAATAATATCTCTTATACT
>Ga0256358_1000055_pt1 | contig 12528 bp, 14 predicted proteins | sample MistaT_8_FD_189960 | JGI IMG/M metagenome (GOLD analysis project Ga0256358, IMG submission 189960) | Metatranscriptome of freshwater microbial communities from Mississippi River, Louisiana, United States - Miss_Colum_RepC_8h (Metagenome... | ecosystem: Environmental > Aquatic > Freshwater >... | reverse complement strand
TCGGCAAGGGCGGCGCCACCATCCGTGCGCTGACCGAAGAGACCGGTACGCAGATCAACATCGAGGAAGACGGCACCATCACCATCGCCGCCACCGACGGCGCCAAGGCCGACGAAGCCAAGCGCCGCATCGAAGAGATCACCGCCGAAGTCGAAATCGGCAAGGTCTACGAAGGCCCGATCACCAAGATCCTGGATTTCGGCGCCCTGGTCAACCTGCTGCCCGGCAAGGACGGTCTGCTGCACATCAGCCAGATCGCCCACGAGCGTGTTGAGAAAGTCACCGACTACCTCAAGGAAGGCCAGATCGTCAAAGTCAAGGTCCTCGAGACCGACGAGAAGGGTCGCGTCAAGCTGTCCATGAAGGCCCTGCTGGACCGTCCGGCCCAGGCCGCCCAACAGCAGCAACAGCAACAGTGATCCGATGCCTGCGGGCCGCAAGGCCCGCAGCCTGAGCAACCATGAAGATCATTGACCTCCAGAGTTTCGGCGCCCCCGAGGTGCTGGTGCCCGGTACCCGCCCTGATCCCGTCGCCGGGGCAGGGGAGGTGCTCATTCGCGTGCGCGCGAGCGGCATCAACCGCCCGGACGTGCTGCAGCGCTCGGGTGCCTATCCGCCACCACCTGGCGCCCCTGAGTGGCCAGGCCTGGAGGTGGCGGGCACCATCGAGTCGGGCGATGCCCAGGCGATGGCGCAGGCGGGCTTCAGGATCGGTGACCGCGTCTGCGCGTTGGTGGCGGGTGGGGGTTACGCAGAACTCTGCGTGGCGCCTGTGGCCCAGTGCCTGCCGGCGCCTGCGGGTCTGTCGGATGTCGAAGCCGCTTCACTGCCCGAGACCTTCTTCACGGTCTGGAGCAATGTGTTCGACCGCGGCCGCCTGCAAACCGGTGAGACCCTGCTGATCCAGGGCGGCACCAGCGGCATTGGCGTCACGGCCATCCAGATGGCCAAGGCCGCCGGTGCGCGCGTGATCGTGACGGCGGGTTCGGATGACAAGTGCCAGGCTTGCCTGAAGCTCGGTGCCGACCACGCGATCAACTACAAAACGCAAGACTTTGTTGAAGAAGCCAAGCGCCTGACCGACGGTCGTGGCGTGGACGTGATCCTCGACATGGTGGCGGGCGACTATGTGGCCCGCGAGGTCGAGGCTCTGGCTGAAGACGGCCGTTTGGTGATCATTGCCGTGCAGGGCGGCATCCAGAGCGGCTTCAATGCCGGGCTGGTGCTGCGTCGCCGCCTGACCATCACGGGTTCGACCCTGCGTCCGCGTCCCACCGCGTTCAAGGGGCTGATTGCAGCTTCGCTGAAAAAGACGGTCTGGCCCTGGCTTGAATCCAGGGCCATCGTGCCGGTCATCCACAGCGTGTTTGATGCCTGTGCGCCGGTGGACGGTTACCCGTCCGGCGCTGCGCGTGCCCATGCGCTGATGGAGTCCAACCAGCATGTTGGCAAGATCGTGATCACCTGGGGTCAGGCATGAGCAAGCCCAAGCTGATCCTCGGCAACTGGAAGATGAACGGGGGGCTGTCGGCCAACCAGGCGCTTCTGGACGAGATCAAGACGGGCCTGGGCGCCGTGCGTTGCCGCGCCGGGGTGTGCGTGCCTGCGCCTTATCTGGCGCAGGTTCAGCTGCTGCTGGCGGGAACGCCCATCGCTTTGGGCGCGCAGGATGTGTCCATTCACGCCGCCGGTGCCTACACCGGTGAGGTGTCGGCCACCATGCTGCGTGACTTTGGTGTGCGTTACTGCATCGTCGGCCATTCCGAGCGCCGTCAGTACCACCGCGAAAGCGAAGTGGACGTGGCGCTCAAGGCCAAGCAGGCGCTGGCCTGTGGCATCACGCCCATCGTCTGTGTGGGCGAGACCCTGGCACAGCGCGAAGCAGGCGATACGGAGGCGGTGGTCAAGCGTCAGCTGGCGGCCGTGATCCATGAAAACGGTCACTGCATCAGCGAAATCGTGGTGGCGTATGAGCCGGTCTGGGCCATTGGCACGGGTCGCACCGCCACGCCCGAGCAGGCGCAAGAGGTGCATGCGGTGCTGCGTGCGCAGATCAAGGCGGCGACGGCGCACCATGAGCGTGTGTCCATTCTTTATGGCGGCAGCATGAACGCTGCCAATGCCGAGCAGTTGCTCAGCCAGCCCGATGTGGATGGCGGCCTGATCGGTGGTGCGGCCCTCAAGGCCGCTGACTTTTTGACCATTTTGCGGGCCGCTTCGCGCTGAAGCCGGCCATCAACAGAACTGTGTGGAGTAAAGCATGAGCGTATTGATGACCCTGATCATTGTGGTGCAGATGTTGTCGGCCCTGGCCATGATCGGCCTGGTGCTGGTTCAGCATGGCAAGGGCGCGGACATGGGCGCGGCTTTTGGAAGCGGCTCTTCGGGCAGCCTGTTCGGTGCCTCCGGTGGTGCCAACTTCCTGTCGCGTTCGACAGCGGTGCTGGCTGCGGTCTTTTTTGCCTGCACCCTGCTGCTGGCCTATTTCGGCAATGCCCGTCCGCAGTCTTCGGGCAGCGTGCTTGAAAATGCCGCGGCCCCTGTGGCAGCGCCTGCCCCGGTCGATACCAGCACGGCCGCCCAGATTCCTGGCAATGCCCCTGCCGCAGCGCCGGCTTCTGCTGCGAAGTAAGATTGCAGTCATCTTGAGATGACTTTGTCGTCGCAGCAGCGACGCAGCGTAAATTTCCGGTGATTCGTCAGGGTTTTCGCTGTATTTCTCGGTAGAATGCGGGATTGTCCGGAGAGCAACAACACCTTCAGGGTGGACCTCAGGCGATCCGAGGCAAAACATCCCAGCCGTCGTGGTGAAATTGGTAGACACGCTATCTTGAGGGGGTAGTGGCGAAAGCTGTGCGAGTTCGAGTCTCGCCGACGGCACCAGACAATGAGACAAGTCATCTGCTTCAGGCGGGTGGCTTGTCGCCGGTGATCCGTAAGTCTCAAGATGAACACTGTCGGCCAATACCTCCCCATCCTCCTCTTCATATTGGTCGGCGTTGCAGTCGGCATACTCCCCCAGGTTCTCGGATACATCCTTGGTCCGAACCGGCCTGACGCGGAAAAGAACTCCCCTTATGAATGCGGCTTCGAAGCTTTCGAAGATGCCCGCATGAAATTCGATGTGCGCTACTACCTGGTCGCCATCCTGTTCATCCTGTTCGATCTGGAAATCGCTTTCCTTTTTCCCTGGGCTGCTGCGCTCAAGGAAGTGGGCATCGCCGGCTTTGTGGCGGCAGTGATTTTCCTGGCCATCCTCGTCGTGGGCTTTGTCTACGAGTGGAAAAAAGGCGCCCTGGACTGGGAATGATCGTTCAGTTGAAACCCCTTTGAGCCTGCTGAGGATTCCAAGATGATTGAAGGCGTGATGAAGGAAGGCTTCATCACCACGAGCTACGACTCGGTGGTGAACTGGGCCAAGACTGGATCGCTGTGGCCCATGACCTTTGGTCTGGCCTGCTGTGCGGTCGAGATGATGCATGCTGCAACTGCGCGCTACGATCTGGCGCGCTTTGGCGCTGAAGTGTTCCGTGCCAGCCCGCGCCAGTCCGACCTGATGATCGTGGCCGGCACCCTGTGCAACAAGATGGCGCCTGCTCTGCGCAAGGTCTATGACCAGATGTCCGAGCCGCGCTGGGTCATCTCCATGGGGTCCTGTGCCAACGGCGGTGGCTACTACCACTACAGCTATTCGGTGGTGCGTGGATGCGACCGTGTGGTGCCGGTGGATGTGTATGTGCCAGGCTGCCCGCCCACGGCCGAAGCGCTGATCTACGGCATCATCCAGCTGCAGCAGAAGATTCGCCGCGAGCACACGATTGCCCGGGCCTGAGGCGCGACGCAGGAGAACACGAATGACTCAATACGCCATCCGCCCCGAAGACCTGCAGGACACCCTGGCCGCCGCGCTCGGTGACCGTGTCAGCAGCATTGGCATTGCCCTGGGCGAAGTGACGGTCAATGTGCCGGCTGCCCAGTACCTGAGCGTCATGCAGACGCTGCGCGACGCTGAAGGCTGCAAGTTCGAACAGCTCGTTGATCTCTGCGGTGTCGATTACTCCGCTTACCGCGACGTCGGCACCGACGGTCCGCGTTTCGGCGTGGTGGTGCACCTGCTGTCGGTGAGCCTGAACCAGCGCGTGCGTGTCAAGGTGCTGTGCCCGGATGACGATCTGCCTCTGGTGGATTCCGTCAACGGCCTGTGGAATTCGGCCAACTGGTACGAGCGCGAAGCCTTTGACCTGTACGGCATCGTCTTCGAAGGCCATGCCGACCTGCGCCGCATCCTGACCGACTACGGTTTCATCGGCCATCCCTTCCGCAAGGACTTCCCGCTGTCGGGTCACGTGGAAATGCGCTACGACGCCGAGCGTCAGCGCGTGGTCTACGAGCCCGTCAGCATCGAACCGCGCGAAATCACGCCGCGCGTCATCCGCGAAGAACACTATGGCGGCTTGCACTGATCATGGCTGAAATCAAGAACTACACCCTCAACTTCGGTCCCCAGCACCCGGCCGCGCACGGTGTGCTGCGTCTGGTGCTTGAGCTCGATGGCGAAGTCGTGCAACGCGCCGACCCGCACATCGGTCTGCTGCACCGCGCCACCGAAAAACTGGCCGAGAACAAGACCTACATCCAGGCGCTGCCCTACATGGACCGCCTGGACTACGTGTCCATGATGTCCAACGAGCACGCTTACTGCCTGGCCATTGAAAAGCTGCTGGGCATCGAAGTGCCGATTCGCGCGCAGTACATCCGAGTGATGTTTGCCGAGATCACCCGCATCATGAACCACCTGATGTGGCTCGGCTCGCACGGCAACGACTGCGGCAGCTCGACCATCCTGATCTATTGCTTCCGCGAGCGCGAAGACCTCTTCGACATGTACGAAGCTGTCTCTGGTGCCCGCATGCACGCGGCTTACTTCCGTCCGGGTGGCGTCTACCGCGATCTGCCTGACAGCATGCCGCAGCACAAGGTCAGCAAAGTGAAGAACGCCAAGGCGATCGAACGCATCAACAAGAACCGTCAAGGTTCGTTGCTGGACTTCATCGACGACTTCACGCAGCGTTTCCCCAAGTGCGTGGACGAATACGAAACCCTGCTGACCGACAACCGCATCTGGAAGCAGCGTACCGTTGGCATCGGTGTGGTGCCGCCCGAGCGCGCCCTGAACCTGGGCATGACCGGCCCGATGCTGCGTGGCTCCGGCTTTGCCTGGGATCTGCGCAAGAAGCAGCCGTATGACGCCTACGACAAGGTCGAGTTTGATGTGCCCGTGGGCAAGACCGGTGACAGCTACGACCGTTACCTGGTGCGCGTTCAGGAAATGCGCGAATCGAACAAGATCATCCAGCAGTGCGTGGCCTGGCTGCGCGCCAACCCCGGCCCGGTGATCAACGACACCGCCAAGGTGGCCGCGCCCAAGCGCGAGGACATGAAGTCCAACATGGAATCGCTGATTCACCACTTCAAGCTCTTCTCTGAAGGCTTCAAGGTGCCCGAAGGCGAGGCCTATGCCGCCGTCGAGCATCCGAAGGGTGAGTTCGGCATCTACATGGTCAGCGACGGGGCCAACAAGCCCTACCGCATGAAGATCCGTGCCCCGGGCTTTGCCCACCTGGCCACCCTCGATGAAATGGCCCGTGGCCACATGCTGGCCGACGCGGTGGCCATCATCGGCACCATGGACATCGTGTTTGGAGAGATTGACCGATGAGCAGCGCAAACACCAAGCCTGTGCAGGCTCTGGCCTTGTCCGAGGCCACGCGCGCACGACTGGCCCGCGAAGTGGCCAAGTTTCCTGCAGACCAGAAGCAGTCGGCCGTGATGCCCTGCCTGTCCATCCTGCAGCAGGAGCAGGGCTGGGTCAGCCCCGAAGGCGAGCTGGCCGTGGCCGACTTCCTGGGCATGCCGGTCATGGCCGTGCACGAAGTCACGACCTTCTACAACATGTACAACCAGAAGCCGGTGGGCCAATTCAAGCTCAACGTCTGCACCAACCTGCCTTGCCAGCTGCGCGGCGGCCTCAAGGCCCTGCACCATCTGGAAGCCAAACTGGGCGTGCATGCGGGTGAGACCACGGCGGATGGCGTGTTCACGCTGCAGCCCAGCGAATGCCAGGGCGCCTGTGCCGACGCGCCCGTGATGCTGGTCAACGACCGCCACATGTGCAGCTTCATGAGCAACGACAAGCTCGACCAGCTGATCGACAGCCTGCGCACCGCAGCGAAGGCCTGAGGAACGAACAGATGAACATCGAACAAATCCTCACGCAATTCCAGGCCACCGGCGTGGAGACCTGCTTCCACGGCCGTCACATCAATCCCCAGATCTACGCTGACCTGAACGGCAGCAACTGGCGCCTGAAGGACTACGAAGCCCGTGGTGGCTACGCCGCCCTGCGCAAGATTCTGGGCAAGGATGGCGGTGAAGGCCTGACGCAGGACCAGGTGATCGCCACCGTCAAGGAGTCGGGTCTGCGCGGTCGTGGCGGCGCCGGTTTCCCGACCGGCCTGAAGTGGAGCTTCATGCCCCGCCAGTTCCCCGGCCAGAAATACCTGGTCTGCAACTCGGACGAAGGCGAACCCGGCACCTGCAAGGACCGGGACATCATGATGTACAACCCGCACACCGTGATCGAAGGCATGGCCATTGCCGCCTACGCCATGGGCATCACTGCGGGCTACAACTACATCCACGGTGAAATCTTCCAGGTCTACGAGCGCTTCCAGGAAGCCCTCGAAGAGGCCCGCGCTGCAGGCTATCTGGGCGACAACATCATGGGCAGCGGCTTCAGCTTCCAGCTGCACGCTTCCCACGGATTCGGCGCCTACATCTGCGGTGAAGAAACCGCGCTGCTCGAATCGCTCGAAGGCAAAAAAGGCCAGCCGCGCTTCAAGCCGCCGTTCCCGGCCAGCTTCGGTCTGTACGGCAAGCCCACGACCATCAACAACACCGAAACCTTTGCCGCAGTGCCCTGGATCATCCGCAACGGCGGCCAGGCCTACCTCGAAGCCGGCAAGCCCAACAACGGCGGCACCAAGATCTTCTCGGTCAGTGGTGACGTCGAGCGCCCGGGCAACTACGAAATCCCGATGGGCACGCCCTTTGCCAAGTTGCTTGAACTCGCCGGTGGCGTGCGTGCCGGGCGTCAGCTCAAGGCGGTGATTCCTGGCGGTTCGTCTTCCCCGGTCATTCCGGGCAAGCTGATGATGGACCTGACCATGGACTACGACAGCATCGCCAAGGAAGGCGGCTCCATGCTGGGTTCGGGCGCCGTGATCGTGATGGACGACACCCGTTGCATGGTCAAGAGCCTGCAGCGCCTGTCCTACTTCTACGCCCATGAGTCCTGCGGCCAGTGCACGCCTTGCCGTGAAGGCACGGGTTTGCTCTCGCGTGTGGTCGACCGCATCGAAAACGGTCAGGGCCGTGCCTCGGACATGGACCTGCTCGACAGCGTGGCCGGCAACATCATGGGCCGCACGATCTGTGCGCTGGGCGATGCCGCGGCCATGCCGGTGCGCGGCATGCTCAAGCACTACCGTCATGAATTTGAACACCACATCGAGCACAAGACCTGTGTGGTCGGTGCTTATGCGTAAACGGTGAAACCCATGGTTGAAATCGAACTCGACGGCAAGAAGGTGGAAGTGGCTGAAGGCAGCATGGTGATGCATGCTGCTGAAAAAGCCGGTACCTACATTCCGCACTTCTGCTACCACAAGAAGCTTTCCATCGCCGCCAACTGCCGCATGTGCCTGGTGGATGTGGAAAAAGCCCCCAAGCCCATGCCCGCCTGTGCCACACCGGTCACACAAGGCATGATCGTGCGCAGCCGCTCCGACAAGGCCGTCTCGGCCCAGAAGTCGGTGATGGAATTCCTGCTGATCAACCACCCGCTGGACTGCCCGATCTGCGATCAGGGTGGCGAATGCCAGCTGCAGGATCTGGCCGTCGGCTACGGCGGCACCAAGTCGCGCTACGAAGAAGAAAAGCGTGTGGTTTTCCACAAGGAAGTCGGCCCGCTGATCTCCATGGAAGAGATGAGCCGCTGCATCCAGTGCACGCGTTGCGTCCGTTTCGGTCAGGAAATCGCTGGCCAGATGGAACTGGGCATGTCCAACCGTGGCGAGCATTCCGAGATCGAGACCTTCCTGGGCACGACCGTGGACTCCGAGCTGTCGGGCAACATGATCGACATTTGCCCGGTCGGCGCGCTCACCAGCAAGCCTTTCCGCTACAGCGCTCGCACCTGGGAACTGTCGCGTCGCAAATCCGTGGCGGCCCACGACTCTTCAGGTGCCAACCTGATCGTGCAGGTCAAGAACAACCAGGTCATGCGCGTGGTGCCTCTCGAAAACGAAGAGGTCAACGAGTGCTGGATCGCCGACCGCGATCGCTTCTCCTACGAAGCGCTCAACGGTGAAGAGCGTCTGACGCAGCCCATGATCAAGCAGGGCGGCCAGTGGAAGGAAGTCGACTGGCAGACCGCGCTCGAATATGTGGGCAACGGTCTGAAGAACATCCAGCGTGACCACGGCGCCGCCAGCATTGGTGCGCTGGTCAGCCCGCACAGCACCGTTGAAGAAGCCTACCTGGCTGGCAGCCTGCTGCGTGGCCTGGGTTCTGACAACGTGGATGCCCGCCTGCGCCGTGCCGAATTCGTGGCAGGCGAGGGCGTCCAGTGGCTGGGCACATCGATTGCATCGCTGACCACACTGCAGCGCGTGCTGGTCGTGGGTTCCAACCTGCGCAAGGACCATCCGCTGTTCGCACAGCGCATCCGCCAGGCGGCTCGTCATGGTGCGCAGGTCAACGCCATCGCATCGGCGGCGCAAAAAGCCCAGGCTTGGGCACTGCCGGTGACCAACAGCGTGGTGACCGATGCTTCGGGCTGGGCGCAGGCCCTGGCCGATGTGGCCGCTGCGATCGCAGCAGACAAGGGCGTTGCAGCCCCGGCCGCTGGCAACGCCACGGCGCAGGCTCAAGCCATTGCCAAGTCCCTGTTGGGCGGCGAGCGCAAGGCGGTTTTGCTGGGCAACGGTGCCGCGCACCACGCCAACGCATCGAGCCTGCTGGTTCTGGCCAACTGGATCGGCGAGCAGACCGGCGCCAGCGTCGGTTACCTGACCGAAGCGGCCAACACCGTCGGCGCGCAGTGGGCCAAGGCCCAGCCGCAGACCGGTGGCAAGAACGCCGCCCAGATGCTCGACGGCAGCCTCAAGGCTGTTCTGCTGCTCAACACCGAGCCCGAGTTCGACACCGCTGCTGGCGCTGCCGCCGTGGCTGCGCTGGACAAGGCCGACATGGTTGTGACGCTCAGCCCGTTCAAGACCAACATGGCTTTCAGCGACGTGCTCCTGCCGATCGCGCCGTTCACCGAGACTTCGGGCAGCTTCGTCAACGCCGAAGGCCGCCTGCAAAGCTTCCACGCCGTGGTCAAGCCGCGTGGCGAAACCCGTCCGGCCTGGAAAGTGCTGCGCGTGCTGGGCAATCTGCTGGATGTGCCAGGTTTCAACTTCGAGACCTCGCAGGACGTGCTGGCCAAAGTGACGGCCCAGCCTCTGAAACTGTCCAACGCCATCCGCGCCGACGTGCGTCTGGGCGGCGCCGTGAGCGAGCCCGCTGTGGCTGCCATCTACCAACTCGACGGCATCGTGCGCCGTGCTGCATCGCTGCAGCAGACGGCTGACGCCAAGGAGGTCGCATGATCGACGCGCTGTACAACGGCGGCCTGAACCTTCTGGCCGACGCCTGGTGGACCACGATGGCGTGGCCTGTTCTCTGGATCCTGCTCAAGATTGTGGCCGTGCTGGCGCCCCTGATGGGTGCGGTGGCTTACCTGACCCTCTGGGAGCGCAAGCTGCTGGGCTTCATGCAGGTGCGCATGGGCCCCAACCGCGTGGGTCCGTTCGGCCTGCTGCAGCCGATTGCCGATGCGCTCAAGCTGCTGACCAAGGAATTGATCAACCCCAGCGCGGCCAGCATGGGCCTGTTCCGCCTCGGTCCGATCATGGCCATCATGCCGGCGCTGGCCGCCTGGGTGGCGATTCCCTTCGGACCTGAAGTGGCCTTGACCAACCTCAACACCGGTCTGCTGCTGGTGATGGCCATCACCTCGATCGAAGTCTATGGCGTGATCATCGCCGGCTGGGCCTCCAACTCCAAGTACGCTTTCCTGGGCGCACTGCGCGCATCGGCCCAGATGGTCAGCTACGAAATCGCCATGGGTTTTTGCTTCCTGGTGGTGGTGATGGTGTCCGGCGGCATGAACCTGACCGAAATCGTGCAGGTCCAGCAAAAAGGGCAGTTCGCCGACATGGGTCTGAATTTCCTGTCCTGGAACTGGCTGCCGCTGCTGCCCATGTTCATGGTCTACCTGATCTCTGGCGTGGCCGAGACCAACCGTCACCCGTTTGACGTGGTCGAAGGTGAAGCCGAGATCGTGGCCGGTCACATGGTCGAATATTCGGGCATGGGCTTTGCCATCTTCTTCCTGGCCGAATACGCCAGCATGTGGCTGGTGTCCATCCTGGCCGTGATCATGTTCCTGGGTGGCTGGGACTCGCCGGTGGCGGCCCTGTCCTTCATCCCGGGCTGGATCTGGCTGGGCATCAAGACTTTCGTGGTCGTGTCCATGTTCATCTGGATTCGTGCCACCTTCCCGCGCTTCCGTTATGACCAGATCATGCGTCTGGGCTGGAAGATTTTCATTCCGGTCACCCTGGTGTGGCTGCTGGTGGTGGGCGCCTGGCTGTTCTCACCCTGGAACATCTGGAAATGAGCGGCTCCAACATGACTGCATCCACTTTCTCGATCAAGGACTTCTTCAAGAGCTTCATGCTCGTGGAGCTGTTCAAGGGCATGGCCCTGACCGGCCGTTACGCGCTGGCCCGCAAGGTCACGCTGGAATACCCTGAAGAAAAAACCCCGCTGTCGCCGCGTTTCCGTGGCCTGCACGCCCTGCGTCGCTACGAAAACGGCGAAGAGCGCTGCATTGCCTGCAAGCTGTGCGAAGCCGTGTGCCCGGCGATGGCCATCACCATCGAGGCCGGTGAGCGTGCCGACGGCACCCGCCGCACCACCCGCTACGACATCGATCTGACCAAGTGCATCTTCTGTGGCTTCTGCGAAGAAAGCTGCCCGGTGGACTCCATCGTCGAGACCCACATCCTGGAATACCACGGCGAAAAGCGCGGCGACCTGTACTTCACCAAGGACATGCTGCTGGCCGTGGGTGACCGCTACGAAAAAGAGATCGCAGCCAACAAGGCAGCGGACGCTCCGTACCGCTGATGCACAGCTGAGTCGAGCCCACTGAAAGATCCCCATGGACATCCAAACCGGTTTCTTCTATCTGTTCGCCGCGGTGCTGCTGTTCTCGGCCTTCCGCGTCGTGACCGCACGCAACCCCGTGCATGCCGTGCTGTACCTCATGCTGGCGTTTTCCCAGGCCAGCGGTCTGTGGTTCCTGCTGAACGCCGAATTCCTGGCCATCACCCTGGTGCTGGTCTACCTGGGCGCCGTGATGGTGCTGTTCCTGTTTGTCGTGATGATGCTGGACATCAACATGGACACCCTGCGCGCCGGTTTCTGGAAGCACTTCCCGCTGGCTGCGACGCTGGGCGCCGTGGTCGCTTTCGAAATGGCAGCGGTGCTGATGAGTGGTTTCCGCCTGGCCACGCCTGCTGTGGTCGACGCTGCATCGCAGGCCAACAACGCCAAGGCCCTGGGCGTGCTGCTCTACACCGACTACCTGATGCCGATCCAGATCGCGGCCGCCATCTTGCTGGTGGCGATGATCGCCGCCATCGCCCTGACGCTGCGCCAGCGCAAGGACAGCAAGGCGATTGATCCGTCTATCCAGGTGCGTGTGAAGGCGCGCGATCGTGTGGAACTGGTCCAGGTGGCCGTGACGCAGCCTGCACCTGCCCCCGTGGAGCAGGCCGCTGCAGAGGAGAAGAAATGATGAGCATCACCCTCGGACACTACCTCTCGATCGGCGCCATGCTGTTCGCACTGGCCGTGGTTGGTATTTTCCTCAACCGCAAGAACCTGATCGTGTTGCTGATGGCCATCGAACTGATGCTGCTGGCGGTCAACTTCAATTTCGTGGCCTTCTCGCGCTACCTCGGTGACATGCACGGACAGGTGTTCGTGTTCTTCATCCTGACGGTGGCGGCGGCCGAATCGGCCATCGGTCTGGCCATCCTGGTGCTGCTGTTCCGCAACAAGAACAGCATCGATGTCCAGGACCTCAATTCCCTCAAGGGCTGATCCGAATATGTCTGCAACCCTCAACGCAAGCACTTTGCTGGCCGTGCCGCTGGCGCCCCTGGTGGGTTCCGCGCTGGCCGGACTCTTTGGTACCCAATTCGGTGGCAACTGGATCGGCCGCAAGCTTTCGCACACCCTGACCATTCTGGGCGTGCTGGTGGCTTTCATCATTTCCGCCATGACGCTCAAGAGCGTCATCGACGGTGCCCGCTTCAATGAAACCCTCTACACCTGGATGGTGGTGGG
>Ga0256358_1000024_pt1 | contig 14972 bp, 18 predicted proteins | sample MistaT_8_FD_189960 | JGI IMG/M metagenome (GOLD analysis project Ga0256358, IMG submission 189960) | Metatranscriptome of freshwater microbial communities from Mississippi River, Louisiana, United States - Miss_Colum_RepC_8h (Metagenome... | ecosystem: Environmental > Aquatic > Freshwater >... | reverse complement strand
TCAAAACCTTGCAGGCGATTGAAAACGCCAACGTGGTTTTGCTGTTGATCGACGCCACCCAAGGCGTGACCGACCAGGATGCGCACATTGCCGGTTTTGTGCTCGACAGTGGCCGTGCCGTGGTCCTGGCCGTGAACAAGTGGGATGCGGTGGACGAATACCAGCGTCAGCTGGTGCAGCGCTCGATTGAAACGCGCCTGGGCTTCCTCAAGTTTGCCAATCTGCATTTCATTTCGGCCAAGAAGCGTCAGGGCCTGGGCCCCTTGTGGACTTCCATTGCCCAGGCGCATAAAGCGGCCACGTGCAAGATGACGACCCCTGTGCTGACGCGCTTGTTGTTGGAAGCTGTGCAATACCAAACGCCCAAGAAGACGGGCATGTTCCGTCCCAAGCTGCGCTATGCGCACCAAGGCGGCATGAACCCGCCGGTCATTGTGATCCACGGCAACTCGCTCGAGCACGTGACCGAGGCCTACAAACGCTTCCTGGAAGGGCGTTTCCGCAAAGCCTTCAATCTGGTGGGCACCCCGCTGCGCATCGAGATGAAAACTTCTGACAATCCTTACGCTGACAAGGATTGATGTTTGCCTCGGGCTGAGCCGCGCAAGGTGTGTGGTAAGGTCGGGGCTCCTTAACCATTTCGGAACACGGAGAATATCGTGAGCAACAAAGGCCAACTTCTGCAAGACCCCTTCCTCAACGCCCTGCGCCGCGAGCATGTGCCGGTCTCCATCTACCTGGTCAACGGCATCAAGCTGCAAGGCCAGATCGAATCTTTTGACCAATACGTGGTGTTGCTGCGCAACACGGTGACCCAGATGGTCTACAAGCACGCCATCTCCACCATCGTTCCCGGTCGCGCCGTGAACTTGGCTGCGGGTGATGATGCCCCCGAGCAAGCCTGAGGACGCCTAAGGCATTGACCTCCGCGTCTTCTTCACCGTCTGCAGCGCCGACCATCCTGGTCGGCGTTGACTTTGGGCTTCCCCATTTTGATGGCGAGTTGGCCGAACTCTCGCAGTTGGCGCAAACGGCGGGCCTGCAGCCCGTAGCACACATCACCTGCAAACGCCGTGCGCCAGACCCGGCCTTGTTTGTGGGGTCGGGCAAGGCCGATGAAATCAAGGAGCTGGCCTTGATGCACGGCGCCAGTGAGGTGCTCTTCGACCAGTCCCTGAGCCCCGCGCAGCAGCGCAACCTGGAACGCCACATGGGGCTGGCGGTCAATGACCGTACTTTGCTGATTCTGGAAATCTTTGCTCAGCGTGCACGCAGTCATGAAGGCAAACTCCAGGTCGAGTTGGCCCGCCTGCAATACCTGAGCACCCGGCTGGTGCGCCGCTGGACCCACCTTGAGCGCCAAACGGGCGGTATCGGTCTGCGCGGAGGCCCAGGTGAAACCCAGATCGAGCTGGACCGCCGCATGATCGGCGAGGCCATCAAGCGCACCAAAGAGCGTTTGGCCAAAGTCAAGAAACAGCGCCACACGCAACGCCGCCAGCGCGAGCGCAGGCAGGCCTTCATGATCTCCCTGGTGGGGTACACCAACGCGGGAAAATCGACCTTGTTCAATGCCCTGGTCAAGGCCCGCGCCTATGCGGCTGACCAGCTGTTTGCAACCTTGGACACCACCACGCGCCAGCTGTACCTGGGCGAGGCGGGCCGCTCTGTGTCCTTGTCCGACACGGTGGGTTTTATTCGAGACTTGCCCCACGGTCTGGTGGAGGCCTTTGAGGCCACCTTGCAGGAGGCCGCAGATGCAGACTTGCTGCTGCACGTGGTGGACGCGGCCAACCCCAATTGGCCCGAACAGTTGCAGGAAGTGCAACGCGTGTTGCATGAAATTGGTGCACATGACGTTCCCCAGCTGCTGGTGTTCAACAAATGCGATGCCTTGCCCGAGGGCAGCGAACCTCATGCTGATCGTGACCATTACGAAGTGGATGGACGTCAGCTGGAGCGTGTTTTTGTCAGCGCTCAAAGCGGTCAGGGCTTGCCTTTGCTGCGTCAAGTGCTGGCTGAGCGTGCACGGACCGAGTCAGCAGCCTTGGACGATCACGCACACGATCCCCGTGATTTACCCGGGTCATCAGGGGATGAATTCGGAGCTTGAACTTGACTTTGGGCACAATGAGGTCATGACCATGAAAAAAAATGCACTGCGTTGGCCTTGGCAGCCCAAGCAAGCCCAGGCTGTTTACAACTTGAATGACCCGCGTTGGGGGCGCTCCGACGAGGATTCGCCTCGTCAGGCAGGAGATTCCGGGCCACAAGATAATGGCCAGGAGCCTTCGGACAAGCCGCAGCAACCCCAACCGTCTCAGCCCCCCCAGCGCCCCACTACAGGGCAGGGCGGCGCAAACCAGGGCCCCCCTGATCTGGATGAACTCTGGCGCGACTTCAACCGCAAGCTGGGCCAGGTGTTTGGCAACAAGGGCGCAGGGGGCGGTTCGCGTGGCCCTGGCAATGGAAACTTTGGTGGAGGTGGACAGGGCCCGCAGATACCCGCCTTCATGCGCAATATTGGTGCCGGCGTTCTGGTGGGAGCTGGCGTCCTGGTGTGGCTGGGGACCGGCTTTTTCATCGTTCAGGAAGGCCAGCAAGCGGTGATCACCCAGTTCGGCAAGTACAGCTCGACTGTGGGTGCTGGCATCAACTGGCGCTTGCCTTACCCGATCCAGCGCCACGAGCTGGTTTATGTGTCGCAAATTCGCTCGATCGATATTGGCCGTGACAATGTGATCAAGGCCACAGGTCTTCGCGACTCGGCCATGTTGACCGAGGACGAGAACATTGTCGAAATCAAGTTTGCCGTTCAGTACCGCCTCAGTGACGCCCGTGCGTACTTGTTTGAAAGCAAAAATCCCACAGAGGCTGTTGTGCAGGCCGCCGAAACCGCGGTGCGCGAAGTGGTGGGCAAAATGAAAATGGATTCGGCTCTGGCCGAGGAGCGTGACCAGATTGGTCCGCGTGTTCGCGAGCTGATGCAAACCATTCTGGACCGTTATAACGTCGGCATTGAAATCGTGGGCATTAACCTGCAACAAGGCGGCGTACGCCCGCCCGAGCAGGTGCAGGCTTCCTTCGACGATGTGCTCAAAGCGGGCCAGGAGCGCGAACGCGCCAAGAACGAAGCCGAAGCCTACGCCAACGACGTGGTGCCGCGAGCCACAGGTACCGCCTCACGTTTGAAAGAAGAGGCTGAAGCCTATAAACAACGCATCGTGGCTCAGGCTGAAGGTGATGCACAGCGCTTCAAGACCATCTTGCCCGAGTACCAAAAGGCGCCTCAGGTCACCCGCGACCGCATGTACATCGACACCATGCAGCAAATTTACAGCAGCGTGAGCAAGGTGGTTGTCGACAGCAAACAAGGCTCCAACCTGCTGTACCTGCCGCTGGACAAGATCATGCAGCAAGTCAGCACGGGCGTCCCCGTCAATGGCGCCGCTGCCGCCACGCCAGCGCCAGCAGCCCCAGCAGCCCCAGCAGCCCCGGTGGAGTTGCCGCCCGCCATGAGCAGCGACACGCGCTCTCGCGATAACGCCCGCTCGCGTGACGTGCGTTGAGGAGAAATGACATCATGAATCGACTTGGACTTTTTGTTTCTTCTCTCCTGCTGGGCCTGTTGATCCTGTCTTCCATGGTCTTTGTGGTCGATCAACGTCAGTTTGGCGTGGTTTACGCCCTGGGTCAGATCAAGAGCGTCATCACGGAGCCTGGCCTGCATTTCAAGCTGCCCCCACCGCTTCAAAACGTCAACTACATCGACAAACGTCTGCTCACACTCGACAGTGTGGATACCGAGCCCATGCTCACAGCGGAAAAACAACGCGTGGTGGTAGATTGGTATGTTCGCTGGCGCATCACTGATCCCGGTGCTTACATCCGCAACGTGGGTTTGGACGAAAAAGCCGGTGCCAGCCAGCTCAACCGTGTGGTGCGTAACGCATTCCAGGAAGAGATCAACAAGCGCACGGTCAAGGACTTGCTCTCAACCAAGCGTGAGGTCCTCATGAACGACGTCAAGAAAGAAGTGCTGGACGTGGTCAAAGGTGCCAAACCATGGGGTGTGGACATCATTGATGTGCGCGTCACGCGTGCCGACTATGCAGACACGATTACCGAATCGGTTTACCGTCGCATGGAAGCCGAACGTAAGCGCGTGGCCAACGAGCTGCGTTCCACCGGCGCAGCTGAAGGCGAAAAAATTCGTGCAGACGCCGATCGCCAGCGTGAGGTGACGGTGGCCAATGCTTACCGTGATGCGCAAAAAATCAAGGGTGAGGGTGATGCTCAGGCTGCGCGCATTTACAGCGAAGCCTTTGGTCGTGATCCCCAATTTGCACAGTTTTATCGCAGCCTGGAAGCCTACAAGGCCAGCCTGGCCAAGAAGTCTGATGTGATGGTGCTTGATCCCTCCAGCTCCGAATTCTTCAAAGCCATGCGCTCAGGCGCAAGTGCAGCACCTGCGCGCAAGTGATGCCTGAAGCCTCTTCCTGGATGACAGCGCTGGCCCTGGTGCTGGTCATCGAGGGGCTTTTGCCCATGATCGCGCCAGGGCGCTGGCGCGAGATGTTTCGGCAAATATTGCTGATGCAGGATGGGCAAATCCGGTTTTTTGGACTCATCAGTGTGCTGCTAGGGCTGATCGGCTTGTGGTGGTTGGATTAAATGACCACACAATGCCGGTAAAATCACGTTTTTAACAGCCCCCGAATACTGCAATGTCTGCTTGGGTCCTACCGGATCACATCGCCGATGTGCTGCCCTCCGAGGCCCGCCACATCGAAGAACTCCGACGTGAATTGCTCGACACCGCCCGCAGCTACGGCTACGAGCTGGTGATGCCACCGCTTCTTGAGCACATTGAATCCCTGCTGACGGGCACGGGTGAGGCGCTGGATTTACAAACCTTCAAACTGGTCGACCAGCTCTCCGGGCGTACCTTGGGTCTGCGTGCCGACACCACGCCTCAGGTCGCTCGTATCGACGCCCATTTGCTCGGGCGCAGTGCCGTTACCCGCTTGTGCTATTGCGGACCGGTGTTGCACACCCGCCCTGACCGTCCACATGCCACGCGCGAGCCGCTGCAGCTAGGGGCCGAGATTTACGGCCACAGAGGCATGGAGGCTGATCTGGAGGTGCTGGAGCTTGCACAGGCCTGTCTGCGCGCTGCGCGCGTACAAAAACTACAGGTGGATCTGGCCGATGCCCGCATCGTTGCGGCCTTGCTCGATCGTCAGCAAGCCAGCCCGGAGCAGCGTCACGCCATTCAGCAGGCCTTGTCCGTCAAGGACAGCAGTACCCTGCAAGCCCTGACAACCGGTTTTCAGCCTGTGATTGCTACAGCACTGCAGGCTTTGCCTCAGCTTTACGGCGATGTCACGGTGCTCGCTCGTGCCACCCAGGAGTTGCCGCAGTGGCCTGAAATTCAGATCGCTTTGGAACAACTTCGCTGGTTGGCCAGCCGGGCAGGGGACGCGACAGTCAGTTTTGACCTGGCCGACACCCGTGGCTATGCCTACTACAGCGGTATCCGCTTTGCGATTTATGCCCCTCAGGCCAGCGATGCGCTGGCGCGTGGTGGTCGCTATGACGGTGTAGGTGCCGTGTTTGGCCACCGGGTCGAGCGAGAGCGCCCGGCGGTGGGCTTCAGCGTGGACCTCAAACAACTCGTGTCTGCTGTGCCCGCTCTGGCACTCAAGGCCGCCATCCGTGCGCCTTGGAGCGATGACGATGGGCTGCGTGCGGCTATTGCCAGCTTGCGCAGCCGAGGTGAGACCGTGGTGTGTGTGATGCCTGGTCACGAAAGCGAGATCGACGAATTTCAGTGCGATCGAGAACTGATTGAAGCTGCCGGCCACTGGATCGTGCAGGCTGTGTGAATGCCTATTTCTGGACAGAAGATGAACAAAATTCAAGGACGCAATGTGGTGGTCGTCGGTACCCAGTGGGGTGACGAAGGCAAAGGCAAACTGGTGGACTGGCTCACCGAAACCGCCACAGGCGTGGTGCGTTTTCAAGGCGGCCATAACGCCGGCCACACCCTGGTGATCAACGGCGTCAAGACCGCCTTGCACCTGATCCCCAGCGGCATCATGCGCGCCGGCGTCAAGTGCTACATCGGCAACGGTGTGGTGCTCTCGGTGCCCAAGCTGCTCGAAGAAATTGCGGGTCTTGAAAAGGCTGGCGTCGAAGTGTGTTCACGTCTGCGCGTGAGCGAAGCTTGTCCCTTGATCCTGCAGTACCACGTCGCGCTTGACCAAGCCCGCGAAGCGGCCAAGGAGAAAGCAGGTAATGCCAAGATTGGTACTACCGGCCGTGGCATTGGCCCGGCTTATGAAGACAAAGTGGCCCGCCGCGCCCTGCGCGTGCAGGACCTGAAATACCCCGAGCGTTTTGCCACCAAGCTGCGCGAGAACCTGGCGCTGCACAACGATGTGCTGGTCAATCATTTGCACGCGGCTCCGGTCGATTTCGACACCGTCTACAACGAAGCCATGGCCTATGCCAAGCACCTGTTGCCCATGGTGGCCGACGTGTCACGCGAGCTCAATGATGCCCACAAGGCCGGTGCCAACCTGCTGTTTGAAGGTGCACAAGGCACCTTGCTCGACGTTGATCACGGCACCTATCCTTTTGTGACGTCCAGCAACTGTGTGGCGGGCAACGCAGCTGCAGGTTCGGGCGTAGGCCCTGGCATGCTGCACTATGTGTTGGGCATCACCAAGGCGTATTGCACCCGTGTCGGTGGCGGCCCGTTCCCGACCGAACTCGAGTGGGAAAAAGAAGGCACCCCAGGTTGGCACATGGCCACGGTGGGCGCTGAAAAAGGCACCACCACAGGTCGCGCCCGCCGCTGCGGTTGGTTTGACGCGGCACTGCTCAAGCGCAGCGCCCAGGTCAACGGCTTGTCGGGCCTGTGCATCACCAAACTGGACGTGCTCGATGGCCTGAGTGAACTCAAGCTGTGCACCGGCTACGAGCTCGATGGGGAAACCATCGACATCCTGCCCATGGGCGCAGACGAAATTGCCCGCTGCAAGCCGATCTACGAAACGATTCCTGGCTGGAGCGACTCCACCGTGGGCGTGACCGAACTGGATAAACTGCCTGCCAACGCACGCCAATATCTGCAGCGCATCGAAGACGTGACCGGTGTTCCGATCCATATGGTCTCGACCAGCCCTGACCGTGACCACACCATCCTGATGCAAAACCCTTTCCAAGCCCCCTGATTTTTAACGGAGCCCCACCACCATGTTGACCGAAGACGGCAAGCACCTGTACGTCAGCTACGACGAGTACCACAACCTCATCGAAAAGCTGGCCATCAAAATCCACCAATCCGGCTGGAAGTTCGACACCATCCTGTGTCTGGCCCGTGGCGGCATGCGCCCCGGCGACATCCTGTCGCGCATTTTTGATGTGCCGCTGGCCATCATGTCCACCAGCTCTTACCGTGCTGAGGCTGGCACCGTTCAAGGCCATCTGGACATCGCCCGCTACATCACCACCCCCAAAGGCGAGATCGCTGGCAAGGTGCTGTTGGTCGACGACCTGGCGGACACCGGCCACACGCTGCGTGCCGTGGTGGACCAGCTCAAGAACAACTACCAGCCCATCACCGAGCTCAAGAGCGCTGTGATCTGGACCAAGGGTGTGTCGACCTTCCAACCCGACTACTCGGTGGACTTCCTGCCGACCAACCCCTGGATTCACCAGCCCTTCGAGCCGTATGACAACATGCGCCCGGAAAAACTGCTGGAAAAGTGGAAAGTCTGATCGCTTCCGAATCCACCTGCAAAGCCCGGCCACTGTGCCGGGTTTTTGGTTTTTCAGGCTAGCATGTGGCCATGGACAAGCTGCCCGACCTGACCCACCTGATTCATCACCCCTACACGCCACCTGATGGTTTCGAGGCACCACAGCCTGGCGTGTTCAAAGCCTCCACTGTGTATTTCCCGACCGTTGCGGACATGCGCACGCGTGAATGGAAAAACAAAAGCGCCTACACCTACGGCCTGCACGGCACCCCCACGACGTATTTGCTCGAAGAGCGCTTGTGTGCGCTAGAGGGTGGTGAGCAATGCATTCTTGTGCCCAGTGGCCTCGCTGCCATTGCAACCACTGCCTTGGCACTGCTCAAAACTGGTGACGAAGTCCTGATCCCCGACAACGCCTACGGCCCCAATAAAGCTCTGGCGGAAGGCGAGTTGGCACATTGGGGCATTGCACACAGTTTTTACGACCCCATGAACCCCTCAGATATGGCCGAACGTATCTCCGAGCGCACACGCCTGGTGTGGCTGGAGGCGGCGGGATCGGTGACCATGGAGTTCCCAGATCTGTTGCAGCTGGTAAGTATTTGTCGCGCCAAGGGTGTGATCTGCGCGCTGGACAATACCTGGGGAGCCGGAATGGCATTTGCTCCATTTGACTTGCTCGGCGACGGCAGCTTGGGTGTGGACATCAGCGTACATGCGCTGACCAAATACCCTAGTGGGGGTGGCGATGTGTTGATGGGCAGCATCGTGACACGTGATCTGTCCTTGCATCTGAAGATCAAGTTGTGTCACATGCGTCTGGGCTTGGGGGTGGGAGGCAATGATGTGGAGGCCGTGCTGCGCTCACTGCCAAGCATCGGCCTTCGTTACGCATCGCAGGATGACACGGCTCGGGCTCTGGCACGCTGGTGGCAGGCCCAGCCGCAGTGTGTCCAGTTGCTGCACCCAGCCTTTGAAGGGGCTCCGGGCCACGCCCACTGGCTTGAGGTTTGCGGACAGCAGGGCAGGGCGGCCGGCTTATTCAGTGTGCTGCTTGATCCGCGTTATGACACGGTGCAGATTGATGCGTTTTGTGACAACCTGCAATGTTTTCGAATCGGCTACAGCTGGGGTGGGCCCGTCAGCCTGGTCATGCCTTATGAACTGAAAGCGTTACGAGGCCAGTCACAGTCGCACCTCAAAAACGGACACCTTGTTCGCTTTTCGACAGGACTGGAGTCGGTGCAGGCGTTGACGCAAGACCTGGAAAATGCGTTGAACAGGCATTTGCCCAAACTCGATTGAGCGTACTCCCACGGGTTTTCCACAGTTGGCTCGCAGGCAGTGCTGGCTTAGCCTAGACAGCCATCAAGGTGAGTGCATGACGGAACCACAAACACAACCCCAACATATCGAAGACTTGCCCGTGATGGAGACGCCTTATGTCCCTCCGCCACCGGTTGGGCCCAAGGCGCGGATGACCCGCCTGCACATGTATCACCCCTTTGTCTGGCTGGCGCGCGGATGGGAGGATATGCGTCACGAACCGTTGATCGCAGCGGTGTATGGTGTCTGCTTCTGGTTCATGGCCCTGGTCCTGTCCCTGGTGTTTCGCCACAACCCTGAGTACACCTTGTCTATCGTGTCGGGGTGCCTTTTGGTCGGTCCATTTCTGGCGATGGGTTTGTATGAAGTCAGTCGCAGGCGTGAACAAGGGCTTAAACCCCATCTGGGGTTGTCACTGACCTGCTGGGACAGCCATTTACGCAGCATGGCCATGCTGGTGCTGGTACTCATGGTGATCGAGCTCTTGTGGGGACGTGCCTCGCTGGTGGTTTTCGCCGTCTTTTTCAATACGGGGATGCCTTCGACCACCGGGGTGATTGAAGCCATATTCAACCCGGAGAATCTGGAGTTTGTCCTGGTCTACACCGCTGTGGGTGGCGCTTTTGCAGCTTTGGTTTTTTCCACAGCTGTCGTGTCCATCCCGATGATTCTGGATCGTGATACGGACGCCATTTCTGCCGCCATCACCAGTTTGCGCGTGGTCTTCAGCAACCCGCTGACCATGATCACCTGGGGTGGACTGATCTCACTGATGGTCGTGCTGTCCCTGTCGCCTTGGTCACCATGGTCAGTTGCCATCATGGTGGTTGGGCCTTTGCTGGGACATGCCAGCTGGCATGCATACCGGGCCAGCGTACAGTGGGAAGAGGCTGAACCCGCTTCAGCCCTGAGCTGATTCTGCGCGCATCAGCCGCGTTGCTGCTGCATCCAACTCTGCTGGCGATGGACCTGACAGCGTCAGTGGACGAGCTTGGCTGTAGTGCCTGAAATTGCGAGCGGTGGAGGTTTCGTAGCCCGGGTCGTAGTGCATTTCCAGCAACTCGGCCACGACCTCTGCGGCCTGTCCTGCATGGGCTCGGCTTTTCCAGTCTTCCACCACCGCACGACCTTTGAGGTCGATCAGGCGATCCAGTCGTTCGCCAAAGAGCGCAGGGTCCTTGACGAAATAGTCGTAGTCTTCCATCAACAGTTGTACGCGATGGGGCACCGACAACTCCAGCCGAACGCAGGGGCTTTGGCGCATGGCGTCCATCAGGCTGTCGGGCAGGGTCAGATTACCCACTTTTTTACTTTCGGCTTCCACGTAAACCGGGCGTTTTGGGTCGAAGCGGCAAAGCGCATCCCAAAGCCCGGTTTCAAAAGCCTTCTGTGTGGGTTGGGGATGACCAGGAATGATGCCCAAGACCGAGGCGCGATGACTGGCAATGGCCTCCAGATCGAGCACCTGCGCACCTTGTGAGGCCAGGGCCTGCAACAAGCGGGTCTTGCCGGAGCCTGTAGGACCGCACAACACGCGCCATTGCAAAGGCTCAACGCGTTTAGGTATATCTTGCACCAGGGCAGCGAAAGGCTTTGTAGCCGCCTTCGATCAGGGTCACTTGAAAACCGATTTGCCCCAGAATCAGCGCCAGCGAGTTGCTGCGCTTGCCGCCCCGCCAGCAATAAACCAGAGGCTTCCAGCTCTTGGGCTTGTCCATCACATGCGCCAGGATGTGGCGAGAGATGTTGGCCGCCACCAGCGCTGCACCAATTTTCTGAGCCTCAAAAGGGCTGACTTGCTTGTAAAGCGTACCGACCTTGATGCGTTCTTCATCGTTGAGCGAGGGCCAGTTGAGAGCCGCAGGCAGATGATCCAGTGCGAATTCGCCCTCGCTGCGCGCGTCCAGGATGGCGTCAAAAGTCTGCAATCGTTGCAGGGCGCTGGGCGCATCGATCAGGTGGACACTCATTTCAGCAACTTCTTCAGTTCAGGCCACACATTGTCCAGCATGATGGGTTGTGCCTTCGCGTTAGGGTGGATGCGGTCGTCCTGGAACAACGCAAAGGGTTCTGGTGCATCGGCAATGCCTTTGAGCAAAAACGGTACCCGCAATGCTTTTGTCTGGCGAGCTACATTCACAAACACCTGCTCAAAGGCCTTCATCAGTACCGGACCATAGTTAGGGGGCATTTGCATGCCCAGCAGCAAGACCTTTGTGCCATGGGCTTGCGCCATGCGGGTCATGGCCAGCAAATTGTCCTGGGTAGCGTTCATGGACAAGCCTCGCAAGGCATCGTTGGCACCCAATTCGATGATCAGCACCTTGGGTTGGTGCTGTGCAAGCAGAGGCGGCAGGCGGCTGCGGCCACCAGCGCTCGTGTCGCCGCTGATGCTGGCGTTGACCACCGCCCAAGTCGAGGCGGTTTTCGTCAGACGTTGCTCCATCAGGGTGACCCAACCTGCGCCGCGCGGCAAGCCGTATTCGGCACTGATGGAGTCGCCCAGCACCAATATCGTGCCTGCGCTGCTGGCCAGGGTGGGCAGGGGGACAAAACCGCTGGCAGCCAAGGTCAGGGCACAGGCGCTAAAGTGTCGTCGTTGTATCAGGAGGTCAGGCATGTCGCAATCCATTTTGTCCGTTCGCCATCTTGGCAAAACCGTACTGGACTCCAGTGGTGAATTGGAGATTTTGCGCGATATTTCATTCGAAATCCCGCAAGGGCAAAGCTGCGCCATTGTGGGGGCTTCGGGCTCCGGCAAGAGTACCTTGCTGGCCTTGCTGGCGGGCTTGGATACGCCCAGCCGCGGGCAGGTGCGATTGGCCGGAACCGACCTGTTCACCCTGAACGAAGACGACCGCGCCCAGCTGCGCGCACGCCATGTGGGCTTTGTGTTCCAGAACTTTCAACTTTTGCCCCACTACACAGCGCTTGAAAACGTGATGATGCCTCTGGAACTGGCAGGACAGCGAGATGCCCGGGATCGGGCCAGGCAAATGCTGGAGCATGTGGGTTTAGGCCAGCGACTGTCGCATTTACCACGCCTGCTCAGTGGTGGAGAGCAACAACGTGTAGCCCTGGCTCGTGCCTTTGTGACGCGGCCACAGCTGCTGTTGGCCGATGAACCCACGGGCAGTTTGGACCATGCCACAGGTCAGGCCGTGGCGGATTTGATGTTCAAGCTCAACCAGGAAAGCGGCACCACACTGGTGCTGGTGACCCACGATATGGGCCTGGCTCGCCGTTGCAACAAGATCCTGACGCTGCACGCAGGGGCTTTGGTTGAACAAACGCTAGCGCATCACCTGGCCCAGGAGGCTGTGCAGGCAGGATAATCGGGGCTTATGTCCACACACAAAGTACTTTTTGGCTTCCATGCAGTGGGGGTTCGCCTGAAGACGGCGCCCGCGTCCGTGGTGGAAGTCTATTTCGAGGCCAGTCGGCGTGATGCCCGTATGCGCCAGTTCATCGCCCGCGCCAAAGAGGCGGGCGTGCGCCTGATCGAAGCCGATGGACTGCGCCTGTCCAAGCTGGCTGGCAGCCATGGTCACCAGGGCGTGGCCGCACTGGTCGAGCCCGTGGCACAGGCTCGCTCGCTTGATGAATTGCTGGACGAGCTGAAGGGACCGCCCTTGCTGCTGGTGCTCGATGGCGTCACTGACCCTCACAACCTGGGTGCTTGCCTGCGCGTGGCCGACGGAGCCGGGGCGCATGCTGTGATTGCACCCAAGGATCATGCCGCTGGCATCAATGCGACTGTGGCCAAAGTGGCCAGTGGCGCGGCCGAAACCGTGCCGTATTTCATGGTCACCAATCGCGCGCACTTTAGGTGAGCTCAAGGAACGCAACATCTGGGTGATTGGCACCAGCGGTGATGCGCCACGCACGCTGTACCAGACCGACCTTAAAGGCCCCACGGCCTTGGTGTTGGGCGCTGAGGGGCCAGGCATGCGCCAGCTCACCCGTAAGACTTGTGACGAACTCATCAGCATTCCCATGCAGGGGGCTGTAGAGAGCCTGAACGTCTCTGTGGCCTCGGGCGTGTGCCTGTACGAGGCGCTTCGTCAACGCGGCCTTTGACTTCTTTTCGGGGAGAGCACGAATATGAAACAAACACTTTTATCGCTGTTGGCAGTAGGCACTTTGGTCACTTTGGCAGGGTGCACCCAGGAACAGCAAAACAAGATCAGCCGAGATATCCAGAACTGGACCGGTACCAATGGTGTGCTGGAGGTGTATGCGGGCGACAAGCTCGTTCGTCGCTTCCTGAAAGTTGACAAACTCAGCACTGCCCTGGGGACCGATGACGGCAAGCCCCGCGCTTACCGTTATGGTTATGGCGTGATGGACGAAAACCTGAACATGCAAGTGGACCCCGGCGAGAAGAAGGTTTACTTCGAGTTCAGTGACTTCGCCACCACCATCTTTTTTGAAAACCCGCACTCCAACTGATCATGAGCGACACCGCACAACGTCCCCCACTGCCTGATCACCTGTCGATTGATCCGCGCAGCCCACACCATGTGGCAGCCATCTTTGAGCACGACATCGGTATCCGCTTCAACGACAAGGAGCGCTTCGATGTCGAGGAGTACTGCGTCAGCGAAGGCTGGGTCAAGGTGCCTGCGGGAAAAACACTGGACCGCAAAGGCAACCCCTTGATGCTCAAGCTCAAAGGGCGCGTCGAAGCCTTCTACAAATAAATCAGACCCAGCCCAAGCCGCCGAGCAGGGCGCCCAGGCCAATCAGCCAGAGCATGTGAATGCGGCTGCGCCAGACCACCAGCGTGGTCAGCAGGGTCAACAGATACAAGGGCCAGTCTCTGGCCGGCTGATCGTGACTGACAGTCAACAGCCAACCGGTGGCCATGAGCAGGGCGATCACGATCGGTGCCATGCCCGACTTGAAAGCGCGAATGGCCAGCATGTCACGGTGCTGGTGTGCCCAACGGGTGGCTGTGTAGGTCAGGATGGACGAGGGCAGCATGATGCCCAACATGGCCACGCACACACCCGTCAAAGCCAAAGCCCCCTGCATCCACCAGGCCGCACCCTGACTTGCGTTCAGACCGACATTCCAGCCCATCAGCGCGACAAACAGGATATTCGGTCCCGGTGCAGCCTGCGCCAAGGCGATGGACGAGGTGAACTGGCTGTCGCTCAGCCAACCCAGCTGGCTGACCAGGTAGCGGTGCATATCCGGCGCTGTGGTGATGGCACCACCTACCGCCAACAAGGACAAGGAGGCAAAGTGCTCAAACAATTGCAGCCAGTCGGCCGCACTCAGGTTCAGCACCGGATTCATGGCTGCTCCTTGCGGGTGACTTGTCTGGCCAATTGCACATAGGCCCACAGGCAGCCAGCACTGCCTGCAGCCAACAAGACCCAGGCCAGCGGCAGGCGTAACAGGCCCACACCGCCAAAACTTGCAGCTGCAAGTGCAATACACACAGGCATGCCCATGGGATTGCTTTTGAGGGCAGAGATCAGCTTGAGTCCCACTGCGGCAATCAGACCGGCGGACACGGCGCCCATGCCTCGAAGAGCTCCTTGCGCCCATGCGCTGTCAGACACGCCACCAAAAGCCAAGGCCAGCAGCAAGACCACGACCATGGGGGCGACAAGAATGCCCGCCACACCCGCCAAGGCGCCCGCCAGGCCAAAGTAACGTCCACCAATCATGAGCGCGAGGTTGACCACGTTGGGCCCCGGCATGATCTGGGCTACGGCCCAGTCTTCAATGAATTGCTCGCGGGTGAGCCACTTCTTCTTTTCAACCAGCTCACGTTGCACCACCGCCAATACGCCGCCAAAGCCTTGCAAGGCCAGGATGGAAAACGACACGAACAAGTCGGTCTTGGATTGGGGCTGATTGGGG
>Ga0256358_1000023_pt1 | contig 15050 bp, 14 predicted proteins | sample MistaT_8_FD_189960 | JGI IMG/M metagenome (GOLD analysis project Ga0256358, IMG submission 189960) | Metatranscriptome of freshwater microbial communities from Mississippi River, Louisiana, United States - Miss_Colum_RepC_8h (Metagenome... | ecosystem: Environmental > Aquatic > Freshwater >... | reverse complement strand
GGCAAGTGGCAATCGGTCGGCCGTCTGGACCTGAACACCGAAGGCCTGTTGCTTTTGACCAGTTCCGGCGAGTTGGCCAACCGGCTGATGCATCCCCGTTTTGGTTTGGAGCGCGAGTACGCGGTGCGTGTGCTGGGCGCCTTGTCCAAAGAGGAAAAGCAGAAACTGCTCGATGGCGTCATGCTCGATGACGGCCCGGCCCAGTTCGGCTCCATTGAAGACGGTGGCGGTGAGGGTTCCAACTGCTGGTACCGCGTCACCATCACCGAAGGCCGCAACCGCGAGGTGCGCCGCATGATGGAAGCCGTCGGCCATGCCGTCAGCCGCCTGATCCGCATCCGCTACGGCGCCATGGTGCTGCCACACGGCCTGCGCCGTGGCGCCTGGATTGAACTGGGTGAATCCGACATCCGCGCCCTGATGAAGGCTGCAGGCGCCGATCAGCCAGAACGCAGCAAGGGCCCAGCCCCCCGTGGACGGGGCCGCCCGGACCGGGCCGGGCAGGGGACTGGTGCCGCCCGTTCAGCCGCCAAACCCGCCCGCAAGAGCGAGCGAGGCAGCGCCGGACAACCAGACCCCATGCGCACCAGCCAGGGCTACATCGGGGCCGACAGCGTCAACCGCAACAAGCAGGCCCAAAACCGCAACAGCCGGGGCGGGCGCCGCACGGGCGGACGCAGCCGTTGAACCTCTTGCGCACGGGGTTTTACGGCCACCGCACAGCTCGGGGCCCCGCTCTCGGGTTAGAATAAGAGGCTTTGCCAAACAGGCAAAAACGCTTTCAAAATCACTCACATACAGGAATCATCATGGCGATCGAACGCACCCTTTCCATCATCAAGCCCGACGCAGTGGCCAAGAACGTCATCGGCCAGATCTACGCCCGCTTCGAAGCCGCCGGCCTGAAGGTGGTGGCTGCCAAGATGGTGCACCTGTCGCGCGGTGAAGCCGAGCAGTTCTACGCTGTGCACAAAGAGCGTCCTTTCTTCAAGGACCTGGTGGACTTCATGGTCTCCGGCCCGGTCATGATCCAGGCTCTGGAAGGTGAAGGCGCCATCGCCAAGAACCGTGACCTGATGGGCGCCACCGACCCCAAGAAGGCCGCTGCTGGCACCATCCGCGCCGACTTCGCCGACAGCATCGACGCCAACGCCGTGCACGGTTCCGACGCTCCTGAAACCGCAGCCGTGGAAGTGGCTTTCTTCTTCCCCGGCATGAACGTCTACAGCCGCTGATCGCCGCGCGACCCGTTCGCGACTTCGGCGACATTCCAGCCATGACGGCCAACCTTCTCGAATTCGATCTGGAAGGTCTGGCCGTTTTTTGCGAGGGCCTGGGCGAAAAACGCTTCCGGGCCACGCAGCTGTTCCGCTGGATCCACCAGCGGGGCGCTAGCGATTTCGACCAGATGAGCGATCTGGCCAAGTCCCTGCGCGAAAAACTCAAGACCACCGCCCATATGGCCGCCTTGCCGGTGCTCACGCAGCACATCTCGCAGGACGGCACCATCAAATGGCTGTTTGATGTGGGAGACGGCAACGCCGTCGAGTCGGTGTTCATTCCGGAAGACGACCGGGGCACGCTGTGCGTGTCCTCCCAGGCCGGTTGCGCCGTGGGCTGCCGCTTCTGCTCCACGGGCCACCAGGGCTTCAGCCGCAATCTTTCCACCGCAGAGATCCTTGCACAGCTTTGGTTTGCCGAGCATTTCCTGCGCAAGCACCTGGGCACCCAGGAGCGCGTCATCTCCAATGTGGTGATGATGGGCATGGGCGAGCCGCTGCAGAACTATTCGGCGCTGATTCCCGCGCTCAAGGTCATGCTCGACGACCACGGTTACGGCCTCTCGCGCCGACGCGTGACGGTCTCGACCTCGGGCGTGGTGCCCATGATCGACCGCCTCGCGCAGGACTGCCCTGTGGCGCTGGCCGTTTCCTTGCATGCACCCAGCGATGCCTTGCGCGATCCGCTGGTGCCGCTCAACCGCAAATACCCTCTCGATGAACTGCTGCAGGCCTGCGAGCGCTACCTGGCGCACGCCCCGCGCGACTTCATCACCTTTGAATACTGCATGCTCGATGGCGTGAACGACCAGCCCGAGCATGCGCGTCAGCTCATCGAGCTGGTGCAGCGCCATGGCCGCCAGGGTCTGCGCTGCAAGTTCAACCTGATCCCGTTCAACCCGTTCCCGGCTTCCGGTCTGCTGCGTTCGCCGCAGGCGAGGGTGCAAGCCTTCGCCAAGATCCTGCTCGATGCCGGCATCGTCACCACCGTGCGCAAGACCCGTGGCGACGACATCGACGCCGCCTGCGGTCAGCTGGCCGGTGACGTGAAAGACCGCACGCGCGTGCAGGAGCGCATCGCACAGCAACGCTCGGCGGGCATCATTCCCATCCAGCCCGTGTCCCACTGAAAGGCCTGGCGATGAACACCCAGAACATGCCCGATTCCGCCCCCCCTGCGCCGACAGCGGCCCAGACGCCTGGCAGCCTGCTGCGTGCAGCACGCGAAGCCCGTGGCATGCATCTGGGCATGCTGGCCGTGACGCTCAAAGTGCCGACACGCCAGCTCGAAGCGCTTGAAAACGACCAGTACGAGGTGTTTCGCGGTCCGGCTTTCGTGCGGGCCACGGCGCAGGCCCTGTGCCGCCACTTGGGCATCGACCCGGCGCCGGTGCTGGCCGGTTTGCCGCAGAACGCCACGTCCATGGCGGTGCAGCCTACGGGCATTGAATCTCCTGCGCGTCCTGCCCTGCGTTCTGCCCGCCTGTCGCGTGGACCCGGTTTGTCTCGTCAGGTGCTCTTGCTGGGCGTGTTGATGCTGCTGGGCACGGCGGCCCTGATCTGGTGGCCTGCGCCTGCTCCGTCCTCCCCCGAGCTCAGTGGGGTGCCTCAGGACCCGCTGGCACCGGCCTCGGCCGCAGAGGTCCCCGTCTCGGTGAATGTGCCTTCGGTGCCGGAAGGTTCTGCATCGGAGCCTGCGCTTGTCGCCTCCGTACCTGTGACCGTGCCCAACACCAGCCCCGCAACGGCGGCGCTGCAAGCGCGTGCTGTGCCTGCTCCCGCTGTAGTAGCGCCGGTGGCGGCCCAGACGCCTGCACCTCAGGCGCAGAGCTCCTCCGTCCGCAAAACTGACGGCAAGAGTGATATGCAGATTGCCGCCACGGGAGACACCTGGCTGGAAGTGCGCGATGCCCGCGGCCAGCTGGTGGTCAACCGCCTGCTCAAGGCGGGTGAGACCCAGCCGGTGGACCTGCCACCCCCCTTCAGCGTGGTGGTGGGGCGCGCCCATCTGGCCAAGGTGACCCAGGGGGGCAAGGACTTTGACCTGACGCCCCACACCAAGTCTTCGACCGCCCGTTTCGAGATCCAGCCATGAGCGAACAAGCCATCGCCATCGCCCAGCCCGCCCTGCGCAAGACCCGCCAGTCCCGCGTGGTCTGGGGCAACCGTGTGGTCACCGTCGGCGGTGGCGCGCCGGTGCGTGTGCAGTCCATGACCAACACCGACACGGTGGACGTGATCGGCACCGCCATCCAGGTCAAGGAACTGGCCCTGGCCGGTTCCGAGATGGTGCGCATCACCGTCAACACCCCCGAAGCCGCTCAGGCCGTGCCACACATCCGCGAGCAGCTCGACAAGATGGGCATCGATGTGCCCCTGATCGGTGACTTTCACTACAACGGCCACCGCCTGCTGACCGACTACCCGGCTTGCGCCGAGACCCTGTCCAAGTACCGCATCAACCCCGGCAATGTGGGCAAGGGCGACAAGCGAGACGTGCAGTTCGGTCAGATGATCGAGGTGGCGCAGAAATTCAACAAGCCGGTGCGCATTGGCGTGAACTGGGGCAGCCTGGACCAGGAACTGCTGGCTGAGCTGATGGACATCAACAGCCGCCGCGCCCAGCCTTTCGAGGGCCGCCAGGTCATGTACGAAGCCCTGATCCAGTCGGCGATTGGCTCGGCCCAGCGCGCCGAAGCCATGGGCATGGACGGCAGCCAGATTGCGCTGTCGTGCAAGGTCTCGGGCGTGCAGGACCTGATCTCGGTCTACCGCGAACTGGCCCGCCGTTGCGACTACCCGCTCCATTTGGGCCTGACCGAGGCCGGCATGGGCACCAAAGGCACAGTGGCTTCCGCCACAGCCCTGTCCATCCTGCTGCAAGAAGGCATTGGCGACACCATCCGTGTGTCGCTCACGCCGCAGCCAGGCGAATCGCGTACGCAGGAAGTCGTGATCGCTTCCGAAATCCTGCAGTCGCTGGGTCTGCGCGTGTTCGTGCCCAGCGTCACCGCCTGTCCGGGCTGCGGCCGCACAACCAGCACCACCTTCCAGGAACTGGCCAAGCAGATCGATGATTTCCTGCGCGCCCAGATGCCCGTCTGGCGGGGCAAGTACCCCGGGGTCGAAGGCATGAAGGTGGCCGTGATGGGCTGTATCGTCAACGGTCCGGGCGAGAGCAAACATGCCGACATCGGCATCAGCCTGCCCGGCACTGGCGAGGCACCTGCCGCGCCGGTGTTCATCGACGGCGAAAAACGCATGACGCTGCGCGGGGAGGGCATTGCCCAGGAGTTCCAGCGCATCGTCGAAGACTACATTGAGAACCGCTTTGGCACGGCCAAAGCCTGAACCAGATCCATGACAGACAACACCAAACAGCCCAAGGCCCAGAAGCTGGTGGGCGTCAAGGGCATGAACGACATCCTGCCGCCCGATTCGGCGCAGTGGGAATGGCTGGAGGCCAAAGTGCGCGCCCTGATGGCCCGCTACGCCTACCGCAATGTGCGCCTGCCCATCGTCGAACCCACCGCCTTGTTCGTGCGGGGTTTGGGCGAAGTGACCGACATTGTCGAAAAGGAGATGTACTCCTTTGAAGACCGCTTGAACGGCGAGCAGCTGACCCTGCGCCCGGAAGGCACGGCAGGGCTCGTGCGCGCCGTGGTCGAACACAACCTGCTCTACGAAGGTGGCAAGCGCCTGTACTACATGGGCCCCATGTTCCGCCATGAGCGTCCGCAGCGCGGGCGCTACCGCCAGTTCCACCAGATCGGCGCCGAGGTGCTGGGTTTTGGCGGCGCCGAGGTGGACGCCGAACTGATCCTGCTGGCCAACGACCTCTGGAAGGAACTCGGCCTCAAAGACGTGCGTCTGGAACTCAACAGCCTGGGCCAGCCCGAAGAGCGCAAGGCGCACCGCGCCGCGCTGATTGCCCACTTCGAGCAGCACGCCGAACTGCTGGACGAAGACGCCAAGCGCCGCCTGCACAGCAACCCGCTGCGCATTCTGGACACCAAGAACCCGGCCATGGCTCCGGTGGTCGAGTCGGCCCCCCAGCTGCTGGACTTTCTGGGCGAGGCGTCGCTCGCGCACTTCAACGCGGTCAAGACCATCCTCGAGGCCAACGGCGTGGCCTACCGCATCAACCCGCGCCTGGTGCGCGGCATGGATTACTACAACCTCACGGTGTTCGAGTTCATCACCGAAAGCCTGGGCTCACAAGGCACCATCTGCGGCGGTGGCCGCTACGACTATCTGATTGAGCAGGTGGGCGGCAAACCGTCCCCGGCCGTGGGCTGGGCGCTGGGTGTTGAGCGCGTGCTGGAGCTGGTCAAGGAGCAGGGGGAGGCCGCGCAGGCCCCCGCGCCCGATGTCTACGCCATCATTCCCGACGCCTCGGCCCTGCCGCTGGCGATGCAGACGCTGCAGGCCTTGCGCGCGGCGGGCGTGTCTGCCCAGATGCATGCCGGCAGCGGCGAGGGCATGGGCTCGATGAAGTCGCAGTTCAAGAAAGCCGACGCCAGCGGCGCCGCTTACGGCCTGATTTTCGGTGCCGACGAGCTGGCCCGGGGCGAAGTCACCGTCAAGGCCTTGCGCGACGGGCAGGGCGCCCAGCGCTGCGAGCGCCTGGATGCGGTGGCCCAATGGGCGACGAGCCTACAATCTTCCTGATTCACACCGGACCCCACATGGCATCGCATCTCGATCTCGAAGAACAGGAACAGCTTGCCGAGCTCAAGCATTTCTGGAAAACCTACGGCAACCTGATCTCCTGGCTGCTCATTCTTGTACTGGGCAGCTACGCCGCCTGGAATGGCTGGCAGTACTGGCAGCGCAACCAGGCCGCCAAGGCTTCTGCTCTGTACGAAGAGGTCGAAAAGGCCGTTCTGGCGCAGGATGTGCCGCGCGTTGAACGCAGCATGGGCGACATGAAGGACCGCTTTGGGAGCACCCAGTACGCCCATCAGGCGGCCCTGATGGCCGCGCGCACCCTGGCCGAAAAGGGCCAGAACGATCAGGCGCGTGCTTTGCTGGCCTGGTCGGCCGAGAAGGCTCCGACTGCCGCCTGGCGTGACCTGGCCCGCGTTCGCCTGGCCGCCCTGCAGTGGGAAACCCAATCGGTCGACGAGGCCCTGAAGACCTTGCAGGCCGATTTCGGCGCCGAGACGGCGCCGCTGGCGGCCGACCTCAAAGGGGATTTGCTGCTGTCCAAGGGACAGTCTGCCGAGGCCGTGAGCGCTTACCGTGTGGCCTACAAAGGGCTGGCCGATGGCCATGAATACCGCCGTGTGGTGCAGGCCAAGCTGGCCGTGCTCGGCGTGGATGCCCAGGAGAGCCGCCCGTGAAACGCCTGCAACGCCTGAGTCTGGGCCTGACGGGCTTGCTGCTGGCGGCATGGCTGGCGGCGTGTTCCAGCACCCCCAGCAAACCCCAGCCGGGTCCACTGCCGCTGGTGGTGGGGGGCATGAACGCCGGACAGGCCTGGTCTTACCGCTTTGCGCCTACCGGCTCCCCACTGCAGGCCACAGCCATTGGCAATCGCGTGTTGCTGGCCTCTGTCGAGGGGCTGCTGGCCGAGATCGATGCCGACACCGGCCGTGAAGTGTGGCGTTTGCAATTGCCGCAGCCGCTGACGGCGGGCATTGGCAGCGACGGGCGCCGCCATGCGGTGGTGACCAGCGGCAATGAGCTGGTGGTCGTACAGGAAGGCCGGGAAATCTGGCGTCAGCGCCTGGGCGCGCTGAGCTACACCACGCCTTTGGTGGCTGGCGAGCGCGTGTTTGTGCAGACCGCGGACCGCACCGTCTGGGCTTTTGACGGCGCCGGAGGCCAGCGCCTGTGGACCTTGCCGCGCAACGCCGACCCCCTCGTGCTGCGCCAGTCGGGCGTGCTGACTGCTGTGGGCGACACCCTGCTGGCAGGCAACGGCGGGCGCCTGAGCGCCATCCAGCCTTCGAACGCACAGCTGCGCTGGGAAGTGGTCATGGGCACCACCCGTGGCACCAATGAAGTCGAACGCCTGGTCGATCTGGTGGCCGGTGTGAGCCGCCAGGGGCAGACCGTGTGTGTGCGTTCTTTCCAGACGGCGGTGGGCTGTGTGGATGCCTCCCGAGGCCTGAGCCTGTGGACCCGTCCTTCCCAGGGCCATGAGGGCCTGGATGGCGATGAAGTGCGTGTGTACGGCACCGAATCAGACAGCAAGCTGCGCGCATGGGACCGCAAGGACGGCCAGCTGCTTTGGTCGCAGGACGATTACAGATTCCGCGATTTGACCGGCCCGCGCGTGTGGGGGCCGGCACTGGCTTTGGGCGACGGCCAGGGCCAGCTGCACCTGCTGTCCCGTCAGGACGGGCGCACCCTGCAGCGTCTTGCCACCGATGGCACGGCCATCGGCCAGCGTCCGGTGGTGGCCGGGCGCACCCTCGTCACGGTCAACCGCAGCGGTCTGGTGACCGGCTGGCGCTTCGACTGAGAACGGAATACTTTCAAGTGAAACCTGTATTGGCCCTGGTGGGCCGCCCCAATGTGGGCAAATCCACGATGTTCAACCGGCTCACCAAGAGCCGCGATGCCATCGTGGCCGACTATGCCGGCCTCACGCGCGACCGCCATTACGGCCAGGGTCGTCTGGGCAAGCGCGAATTCATCGTCATCGACACCGGGGGCTTCGAGCCCGATGCCAGCAGCGGCATCTACAAGGAAATGGCCCGTCAGACGCAACAGGCGGTGGCCGAAGCGGATGTCGTCATTTTTGTGGTGGACGCCCGTGCCGGTCTGTCCGCGCAGGACCACGACATTGCCAACTACCTGCGCCGCATTGGCAAACCCTGCCTGCTGGTGGCCAACAAGGCCGAAGGCATGCGCGAGGGGACCCAGCTGGCCGAGTTCTATGAACTGGGTCTGGGCGAAGTGCTGCCGGTCTCGGCGGCCCACGGTCAGGGCGTGCGCGGCATGCTCGAAGAGGCGCTGGACCAGCTCAATCTGCCCGATGAAGACGAAGAGAGCACCGAAGACCCCGACGTCATCAAGCTGGCCGTGGCCGGACGCCCCAATGCCGGCAAGTCCACTCTGATCAACACCTGGCTGGGTGAAGAGCGTCTGGTGGCTTTTGACATGCCGGGTACCACCCGCGACGCCATCAGCGTGCCTTTCGAGCGCAACGGCCAGAAATTCGAGCTGATCGACACGGCCGGTCTGCGCCGCAAGGGCAAGGTCTTTGAGGCCATCGAGAAATTTTCGGTCGTCAAGACGCTGCAGGCGATCGAATCGGCCCATGTGGTGCTGTTGCTGATCGACGCGGAGCAGGGCGTGACCGAGCAGGACTCGCACATTGCCGGTTTCGTGCTCGACAGTGGCCGCGCCGTGGTGCTGGCCGTCAACAAATGGGATGCGGTGGACGAATACCAGCGCCAGCTGGTGCAGCGTTCCATTGAAACCCGGCTGGCCTTCCTCAAGTTTGCCAATCTGCATTTCATTTCGGCCAAGAAACGCCAGGGCCTGGGGCCACTGTGGGCCTCGATCACGCAGGCGCACAAGGCGGCTACCTGCAAGATGACCACGCCGGTGCTGACCCGCATTCTGTTGGAGTCGGTGCAGTTCCAGACCCCGAAAAAGACCGGCATGTTCCGTCCCAAGCTGCGCTACGCGCACCAGGGCGGCATGAGCCCGCCGGTGATCGTGATCCACGGCAACTCGCTCGAGCATGTCACCGAAGCCTACAAGCGTTTCCTGGAAGGGCGCTTCCGCAAGGCCTTCGATCTGGTGGGCACACCGCTGCGCATCGAGATGAAGACCTCGCACAATCCCTATGCGGACAAGGATTCCGCCTGAGCGGCAAGGGCATCGCCGCAACCTGAGGGTCCGCATGGGCCGCTGTGGTAAGGTTGCAGCTTCAAAAACCACTGAACACGGAGAATATCGTGAGCAACAAAGGTCAACTCCTGCAGGACCCTTTCCTGAACGCGCTGCGCCGCGAACACGTGCCGGTCTCGATCTACCTGGTCAACGGCATCAAGCTGCAGGGCCAGATCGAATCGTTTGACCAGTACGTCGTGCTGCTGCGCAACACCGTCACGCAAATGGTCTACAAGCACGCCATTTCCACCATCGTTCCTGGCCGCGCCGTGAACTTTGGCCAGGACGCCGGCGAAACCGCCTGATCCCATCGCCCTGAGGTTGGCCGAACCGTTCGGCCAACCGTTTTCGCATTGACAGATTCCCCTTCCTCCTCTGCCGCGCCGACCCTTCTGGTCGGCGTTGATTTTGGGCTGCCCCATTTTGACGATGGCCTGGTCGAGTTGGGCCTGCTGGCCGAGTCCGGTGGCCTGCAACCGGTGGCCCGCCTGACCTGCAAGCGCAAGGCGCCCGACCCCGCGCTGTTTGTGGGCAGCGGCAAGGCCGACGAAATCAAGGCGCTGGCCACCCTGCATGGCGCCAAGGAAGTGCTGTTTGACCAGTCCCTGAGCCCTGCGCAGCAGCGCAATCTGGAGCGGCACATTGGCCTGCCGGTCAATGACCGTACCTTGCTGATCCTGGAAATCTTTGCCCAGCGGGCCCGCAGCCACGAAGGCAAGCTGCAGGTGGAGCTGGCCCGGTTGCAATACCTGAGCACCCGCCTGGTGCGCCGCTGGACCCACCTGGAACGCCAGACCGGCGGTATCGGCCTGCGCGGCGGTCCGGGTGAAACCCAGATCGAGCTGGACCGGCGCATGATTGGTGAAGCCATCAAGCGCACCAAAGAGCGCCTGACCAAGGTCAAGAAGCAGCGCAACACCCAGCGGCGCCAGCGCGAACGCAACCAGACCTTCAAGATCTCGCTGGTGGGCTACACCAACGCGGGCAAGTCCACCTTGTTCAATGCCCTGGTCAAGGCCCGGGCGTATGCGGCCGACCAGCTGTTTGCCACACTGGACACCACCACCCGCCAGCTCTACCTGGGCGAGGCGGGGCGCTCGGTCTCGCTGTCGGACACCGTCGGCTTCATCCGTGACCTGCCGCACGGTCTGGTGGAAGCCTTTCAGGCGACCCTGCAGGAGGCCACCGAAGCCGATCTGCTGCTGCATGTGGTCGATGCCTCCAACCCGGACTTTCCCGAGCAGATGGCCGAAGTCGGCAAGGTGCTCAATGAAATCGGCGCGCAGGACCTGCCGCAGCTGCTGGTGTTCAACAAGGCCGATGCCTTGCCGCCCGAACGCCTGCCGCTCGCGCCCGAAGACACGTATGAAGTCGACGGGCAGCCGGTGCCACGGATTTTTGTCAGCGCGCGCACGGGCCAGGGGCTGGACCGCCTGCGTCAGGCCCTGGCGCGAACCGTGCGCGAGCGGCTGCCGGAACCCGAGTGGCCGCAGCACGATGTCCGTGGTTTGGAACGGGAATAGCGCCTGGGCCCGGAATGCCCCCTGGATTTGGGCACAATGTCAGCCTGATAAAAACTGAAAACACCATGAATTTGCACCTGCCTGCCATCCGATGGTCCGCTTTGCCGGCACGCATCCGCGGCATGTTCAACCTGAACGACCCACGCTGGGGACGAGGCGATGACAAGCCGGACGGCCAAGAGCCCCCGGCACCGCCTTCCCAGGAGCAGCGCCCGCAACGCCCGCAAGGGCCTGCTGGCGGCCCGCCCGATCTCGATGAGCTGTGGCGCGACTTCAACCAGAAGCTCGGCCAGCTCTTTGGTGGCAAGAACGGCGGCGGCGCGCGTCCCCCCGGCGGCGGCAAAGGCGGTGGCTTGCCCGGTTTTGTGGGCAACCTGGGCCTGGGTGTGGTGCTGGGCGCGGCCTTGCTCGTGTGGCTGGGCACCGGCTTTTTCATCGTGCAGGAAGGCCAGCAGGCGGTCATCACCCAGTTTGGCAAATACAAATCCACCGTGGGCGCCGGTTTCAACTGGCGCATGCCCTGGCCGGTCCAGCGCCATGAACTGGTCTATGTGTCGCAGATCCGCTCGGTGGACATTGGCCGCGACAACATCATCAAGGCCACGGGTCTGCGTGAATCGGCCATGCTGACCGAAGACGAAAACATCGTCGAAATCAAGTTTGCGGTGCAGTACCGCCTCAACGACGCGCGTGCCTACCTGTTCGAGAGCAAGAACCCGACCGAAGCGGTGGTGCAGGCCGCCGAAACCGCGGTGCGCGAGGTGGTCGGCAAGATGAAGATGGATTCGGCCCTGGCCGAGGAGCGTGACCAGATCGCGCCGCGTGTGCGCCAGCTCATGCAAACCATCCTCGACCGCTACAAGGTCGGCATCGAAGTGGTCGGCATCAACCTGCAGCAGGGTGGGGTGCGCCCGCCCGAGCAGGTGCAGTCCGCATTCGACGATGTGCTCAAGGCCGGTCAGGAGCGCGAACGCGCCAAGAACGAAGCCCAGGCCTACGCCAACGACGTGGTGCCGCGTGCCGTGGGTGCGGCTTCGCGCCTGAAGGAAGAGGCCAATGCCTACCGCGAACGCATCGTGGCCCAGGCCGAAGGCGATGCCCAGCGTTTCAAGGCCATCCTGCCCGAATACCAGAAAGCGCCGCAGGTCACCCGTGACCGCCTCTACACTGAAACCTTCCAGCAGGTCTACAGCAACGTGACCAAGGTGCTGGTGGACAGCAAGCAAGGCTCCAACCTGCTGTATTTGCCGCTGGACAAGATCCTGCAGCAGGTCAGCAGCGGCCAAAGCGGTGCGGCAGCACCTGCCGCCGCGGGTGCCGAGGCGCCGCAGGTCAACGGCAGCGCGCCCTTGCCGGCCGAAGCCCGATCGCGCGAGAACCAGCGTTCGCGTGACCGTGAAACACGATAAGGACCGACAACAATGAACCGTTTGGGAATGTGGGTCAGCACGCTGCTGCTGTTGCTGGTGCTGATGAGTTCGACCCTGTTTGTGGTCGACCAGCGCCAGTTTGGCGTGGTCTATGCCCTGGGGCAGATCAAGGAAGTCATCACCGAGCCGGGGCTGCACATCAAGTTGCCGCCGCCGCTGCAGAACGTCAATTACATCGACAAGCGTCTGCTCACGCTCGACAGCCCGGACACCGAACCAATGCTCACGGCTGAAAAGCAGCGCGTGGTCATTGACTGGTACGTGCGCTGGCGCATCACCGATCCACAGGCCTACATCCGCAACGTGGGTCTGGACGAGAAGGCCGGTGCCAACCAGCTCAACCGCGTGGTGCGCAACGCCTTCCAGGAAGAAATCAACAAGCGCACGGTCAAGGACCTGCTCTCGCTCAAGCGCGATGCCCTGATGACCGACGTCAAGCGCGAGGTGCTGGAAGTCGTGACCGGCGGCGCCAAGCCCTGGGGCGTGGACATTGTGGACGTGCGCATCACCCGTGCCGACTACGTGGACACGATCACCGAGTCTGTCTACCGCCGCATGGAAGCCGAGCGCAAGCGCGTGGCCAACGAACTGCGCTCCACGGGCGCCGCTGAAGGCGAGAAAATCCGCGCCGATGCCGACCGCCAGCGCGAAGTGACCATTGCCAACGCCTACCGTGACGCGCAGAAGATCAAGGGCGAGGGCGATGCCCAGGCTGCCCGCATCTACGGCGAGGCCTTCGGCCGTGACCCGCAGTTTGCGCAGTTCTACCGCAGCCTCGACGCCTACAAGGCCAGTTTTGCCAAGAAGAGCGACATCATGGTGCTCGATCCGGCCAGCTCGGACTTCTTCAAGACCATGCGCGGCGCCGGTGCTGCTGCGGCACCGGCCCGCAAATAAGGCAGGCAGGGCGTGCCATTGGATGCCTGGTGGCTGGCCCTGGGCCTGATGCTGGTGCTGGAAGGCCTCATGCCCATGGTGGCCCCCAGCCGCTGGCGCCGTCTTTTTGAGCAGTTGCTGCAGCTGCAGGACGGCCAGATCCGTTTTTTCGGCCTCTTCATGGTGCTGATCGGTCTGGTCGTGGTCTGGTGGCTGGGCTGAAGACGGAATCTGGGCGGAAAAACCCGGTGGCGAACCGGTAAAATCCCTTTTTTAACCGTCTACCTATTCCTCCATGTCTGCTTGGGTCCTCCCGGATCACATCGCCGATGTGCTGCCTTCCGAGGCCCGCCACATCGAAGAACTCCGACGCGAACTGCTCGACACGGCCCGTGGCTATGGCTACGAGCTGGTCATGCCGCCGCTGCTCGAACACCTCCAATCGCTGCTCACGGGCACCGGCGAGGCCCTGGACCTGCAGACCTTCAAGCTGGTGGACCAGCTCTCCGGTCGCACGCTGGGCTTGCGCGCCGACACCACGCCGCAGGTGGCCCGCATTGACGCCCACCTGCTGGGCCGCGCAGGCCTGACCCGCCTGTGCTACTGCGGCCCAGTGCTGCACACCCGTCCGGCCCGCCCGCACGCCACCCGCGAGCCGCTGCAGTTCGGCGCGGAAATTTATGGCCATGCCGGTCCTGAAGCCGATCTGGAAATCCTGCAGCTGGCCATCGACTGTCTGGGCGCCGCCAAAGTCAGCGGCCTGCACCTGGACCTGGCCGATGCCCGCATCGTGGCCAGCCTGCTGGCCGGGCAAAACCTCAGCGAGGCGGCCCGCCACGACATTCACGCGGCGCTGGCCGTCAAGGATGCGGCCCGCCTGGCTCGCCTGACCGCAGAACTGGCTGCAGACCGCCGCGAGGGCCTGCTGGCCCTGGTCACTTTGTATGGTGACGTGTCTGTGCTCGATCAGGCGGCCCAGAAGCTGCCCAAGCTGCCCGCCATCGAACAGGCGCTGGCCCAGCTGCGCTGGCTGGCGGCCCAGGTGCCAGGTATTTCCATCAGCTTTGATCTGGGCGACTCGCGCGGTTATGCCTACTACAGCGGCATCCGCTTTGCCATCTACGCCAAGGGCGCTGCCGATGCCCTGGTGCGGGGCGGTCGCTACGACGGCGTGGGGGCCGTGTTTGGTCACCGCATCGACCGTGACCGCCCGGCCGTGGGCTTTTCGCTGGACCTCAAGGAACTGGTGGCGGCCGTGCCCGCGCTGCCTTTGCGCACCGCCATCCGTGCGCCCTGGGGCGATGCCCCGGCCCTGCGCGCTGCCATCGCCAGCCTGCGCGCACGCGGCGAAACCGTGGTCTGCGTGTTGCCAGGCCATGAAGACGAAATCGACGAATTCCACTGCGACCGCGAGCTGACCGAAGCCGCCGGCCAGTGGGTCATCCAAGCCATCTGATCAGAGAAACAAGCATGAACACAACTCAAGGCCGTAACGTGGTCGTCGTCGGTACCCAGTGGGGCGACGAAGGCAAAGGCAAACTGGTCGACTGGCTGACCGAATCCGCGCAGGGCGTGGTGCGTTTTCAGGGTGGGCACAACGCGGGCCACACCCTGGTCATCAACGGCGTCAAGACGGCGCTGCACCTGATCCCCAGCGGCATCATGCGCCCGGGCGTGAAGTGCTACATCGGCAACGGTGTGGTGCTGTCTGTGCCCAAATTGCTGGAAGAAATTGCCGGTCTGGAAAAGGCCGGTGTGGAAGTGCGCTCGCGCCTGCGCGTGTCTGAAGCCTGCCCGCTGATCCTGCCCTACCACGTCGCGCTCGATGTGGCCCGTGAAGCCGCCAAGGAAAAGGCCGGCAACGCCAAGATCGGCACCACTGGCCGCGGCATCGGCCCCACCTATGAAGACAAGGTGGCCCGCCGCGCCCTGCGCGTGCAGGACCTGAAATACCCCGAGCGCTTTGCCACCAAGCTGCGCGAGAACCTGGCCCTGCACAACGACGTGCTGGTCAACCACCTGCATGCCGCACCGGTGGACTTTGACACCGTCTACAACGAAGCCATGGCCTACGCCAAGGAATTGGC